>Ga0207693_10002127_pt1 | contig 17273 bp, 10 predicted proteins | sample LARL81metaG_FD_184347 | JGI IMG/M metagenome (GOLD analysis project Ga0207693, IMG submission 184347) | Corn, switchgrass and miscanthus rhizosphere microbial communities from Kellogg Biological Station, Michigan, USA - LAR L8-1 metaG... | ecosystem: Host-associated > Plants > Roots >...
GCGCCGCGCTCGATCAGGCTGGTGACGTAGAGCCGCGCCGCGTTGAGCGGCTGCAAGATGTCATGGCTGGCCGCCGCCAAGAACTTGGTCTTGGAGATATTGGCGGCGTCGGCCTCGCCCTTGGCGCGCGCGAGCGCCGCGTTGAGCCGCGTCAGTTCCTCGGTGCGCTCGTGCACGCGCCGCTCCAGCGTCTCGTTGGCGCGCTCGAGCGCTTCGGCCGCTTCCACGCTCGGCGTGATGTCGGTGAAGGTGGTGACGATGCCGCCGTCGGGCATGCGGTTGGCGCGCACCTCGAGCGACAGGCCGGGTTTGGTGAAGCGTTCCAAAAACGGCTCGCTGCCGGAGGCGTAGCGCTCGATCTGCTGGTGCACGAATTCGTCGACGCGGCCGGGTTCGACCTCGCCGCGCCCGGCGTTGAAGCGCAGAATCTCGGCCAATCCGCAGCCGACCCGGATCAGGCTCGGCGGCAAGTCGAGGATGTCGCCGAACTGCCGGTTCCAGCAGATCAGCTGCAGATCCTTGTCGAACACCGCGATGCCCTGGCGCACGTGGTCGAGCGCGGTCTGCAGGATTTCGCGGTTGTACTGGATCGCGGCATTGGCATCGTCGAGCAGCTTGAGCGCGGCCTTGGTGGAGACCGTGCGCTTGCGCAACAGCAACGACAGCACCAGGCGCGAGGAAGCGCCGCCGATGGCCGAGGCCAAAATGTGCTCGGCGTGCCGCACCAGGCGGAAATCGGCCTCGTCCTTGCGCTCCAGGCTGACGCGGTGGGTGGCGGCGAAGCTCTCGAAGGCGCTGCGCGTGCGCTCCTCGCCGAGATAGCGTGCCACCGTGGCGCTCAGCTCCTCGACCGTGACCGAGGAGCGCCAGAGCCGGAAGCTCGGCGCCATCGGCGCAAGCTCGCTCGGCACGAAAGTATTGGCCTGGATGCGCTCGATCGGCGAGGGCTCGCGCCGCAGCGACATGCCGATGTAAGCGAGGATGTTGACCGCCAGGCTCCAGATCACGCCATGCACCAGCGGCGGCAGGTCGAGCCCGAACAGATGCTGCGGACGCAGCGCCGTGATGTGCCAGGGCCCGTCGGTGAGGATGTACTGGCTGACGATGCCGACGTCGGCGAAGCTCGGCAGCAAGAGGGTATAGGCCCACACCACGAATCCCGCGATCATGCCGGCGAGCGCGCCGCCGCCGGTGGCGCGGCGCCAGAACAAGCCGCCGAAAAATGCCGGCGCCAGTTGCGCGAGCGCGGCGAAGGCAAGCAGGCCGATAGAGGCGAGCTGCGCGTCGCCCGCCGTGCGGTAGTACAGATAGGCGAGCAGGATGATGGCGAAGATCGCCACCCGGCGCGCGGTGAGCAGCAGCGAGCCGACGTTTTCGCGGCCGGAGATCAACGAGCCGCGCCGCCGCAGCACCAGCGGCATGACGATGTCGTTCGACACCATGATCGAGAGCGCAACCGATTCCACGATCACCATGGCGGTCGCCGCCGATAGGCCGCCGACGAAGGCGACGATCGCCATTACGCTCGATCCTGTCTGCAGCGGCAGCGCCAGCACGAACATGTCGCTGTCGACCTCGCCGTTGCGGAAGGTCAAGAGCCCGGCGAGCGCGATCGGCACGACGAAGATATTGATCAGCACCAGGTAGGCCGGGAACAGCCAGGCCGCGCGCTTGATCTCGCCTTCATTGTGGTTCTCCACCACCGCGACGTGGAATTGGCGCGGCAGCAGGATGATGGCGATGAACGACAACAGCGTGGTGGCGATCAGCGTGTCGAACGCCGGCGGGCGCGAGAAGATGGCGGCGCTGTACGGATGCTCCTGCGCGGCGGCGAACAGGGCGGCCGGCCCGTGGAACATGAAGAACGTGATGAAGACGCCGACCGCCAGAAAGGCGAGCAGCTTGACGATCGATTCCGCCGCGATCGCCAGCATCAGCCCGTGCTGGTGCTCGGTGGCGTCGATGTGGCGGGTGCCGAACAGCACGGCGAAGGTCGCCATCGCCAGCGCGACGAACAAGGCGATGTCGCCGAGCAGCGGACGCGCGGTGTCGGCCGCGAAGGTCATTTGCGCGATGATCGTCTCGAGCGAGCCCGACACCGCTTTGAGCTGCAAGGCGATGTAGGGGATGGTGCCGACGATGGCGATGAGCGCGACCGTTGCCGCCACCGCCTGGCTTTTGCCATAGCGCGCGGCGATGAAGTCCGCGATCGAGGTGATGTTCTGCGCTTTCGCCAGCCGCACGATGCGCACGATCAGCGGCGAGAACAGGCCGACCATCAGCATCGGCCCGATATAGATGGTGAGGAATTCGAAGCCGGTGCGCGAGGCCGAGCCGACCGAGCCGAAGAAGGTCCACGACGTGCAGTAGATCGCGAGCGACAGCGGATAGATCAGCAGCCGGTTGCGGCCGGCGCCGCCGAAGCGGTGCATGCGGTCGCCATAGCTCGCCACCAGGAACAGGAGCCCGATGTAGCCGAGCGCCACCGCGACGACGACCCAGCCTTGCAACATAGGCGCGTCAACCTTTGTCGAGGGCCGCTGAGCGGCCGCCAAGCCGGCAGTCTACGCGATTTCACCGAGCGCGGCGCGGCGCTCGGAGGCCGCATGCCAGGGTAACCACGCCCATCGTAGGATGCCCTATAATCTATTGATATAGCTAGTGTTCTTAGCGATTTCTGAAATCTTGAGCGCCAACTGCCGAGCCGGAATCGTCGGCGTCCTTGGCCGCGCTCACCATGCCGTTCGTGGCGCGCCGCGCCGCGCGCGCGGGGCCGCTCAACGAGGAAGATGGATGAGCCGCTTGCCGAGGTTTTCGCCGCGATAAAGCTCGGCGATGGCGGCCGGCGCGCGCTCGATGCCCTCGACGATGTCCTCGCGGTAGCGCAACGCGCCCGCGCGCACCCAGTCGGCGAGCCGCGTCACCGCTTCCTCGTAACGCAGCTGATAATCGAACACCAACAGCCCCGACATGCGCGCGCGCTTGACCAGCAGGTAACGTTCGACGCGCGGGCCCATCGGCGGCGGGTCCCAGCTGGCAACCGAGGCGGTGCCGCAGATTACGACGCGCGCGCCGGTCGCCAGCAACGGCAGCACGGCATCGCTGATCGGCCCGGCGGTATTGTCGAAATAGACGTCGACGCCGCGCGGGCAGGCCTGCGCCAGCGCCGTGCCGATGTCGCCGGCCTTGTAGTCGATGGCGTCATCGTAGCCGAATTCCTCGCGGCACAATGCGGTCTTCACCGGGCCGCCGGTCAGGCCGACGGTGCGGCAGCCCATCAATTTGGCGATCTGCCCGACCGCCGAGCCGACCGCGCCGGCAGCGGTCGAGACCACGACCGTGTCGCCCGCGCGCGGCAGGCCGAGATCGAGCAGGCCGAAATACGCGGTGATACCGTTCAAGCCAAGCACGCCGAGCGACAGCGAGAGCGGCAGGTCGGTCTCGCGCACCTTGCGCGTGATCGTGCTGCCGTCCGAGACGGCGTATTGCTGCCAACCCAGCATGCCCATGACGGAGTCGCCCTCGGCGTAGCCGGGATGGCGCGAAGCGATCACTTGGCCGGCGGCGAAAGACCGCATGACCTCGCCGATGCCGACCGGCGCCGCATAATTGGCGACCGCCGAAACCCAGCCGCGCATGGCCGGTTCGACCGAGAGGAATTCGTTGCGCACCAGGAATTGGCCGTGCGCGAGTTCGGGCACCGGCGCATGCGCCAGCTCGAAATGCTCGGCCTGCGGGATGCCGTTCGGTCGCGACTTCAGGCGGACCTGGACGTTGAGCGCGGTCGTCATGCCGGCTGCGCCCGATGCCGGCGGCTTATTCCGCCGCCAGCGCGCGGTCGCCGCGTTGCAGGCCGAGCCGCTCCCACACGTCGACCAAGGCTTCCGCCAGGCGGTCGATCAGCACGTCGTCGTGATAGGGCGAGGGCGTGATGCGCAGCCGCTCCATGCCGCGCGGCACGGTCGGGTAGTTGATCGGCTGGATGTAGATGCCATGCTCGGCCAGCAACAGGTCGCTCGCCGCCTTGCATTTCTCGGCGTCGCCGATCAGCACCGGCACGATGTGGGTATCGCTCGGCATCACCGGCAGGCCGGCGGCGTTGAGCACCGCCTTGACGCGCGCGGCGCGATCCTGGTGGCGCTCGCGTTCCCAGCTCGACGCTTTCAAATGCCGGATCGCGGCAGTCGCCGCCGCGCAGATCGCCGGCGGCAGCGCGGTGGTGAAGATGAAGCCGGGCGCGTAGGAGCGCACCGCATCGACGATGTCGGCGCTCGCCGCGATGTAGCCGCCGAGGCAGCCGAAGGCCTTGGCGAGTGTGCCTTCGATCACGTCGACCCGGCCCATGGCCTCGTCGCGCTCGCAGATGCCGCCGCCGCGCGGCCCGTACATGCCGACCGCGTGCACTTCATCGACGTAAGTCATGGCGCCGTAGCGCTGCGCGAGATCGCAGATCGCATGCACCGGCGCGACGTCGCCGTCCATGGAATAGAGGCTCTCGAACACGATCAGCTTCGCCCGTTTTGGATCGGCGGCTTTGAGCAATTCTTCCAGGTGGCCGAGGTCGTTGTGCCGCCAGATCTGCCGCTCGCAGCCGGACTGGCGCACACCCTCGATCATGGAATTGTGGTTGAGCGCGTCCGACAGCAGCAGGCAGTCGGGCAGCAATTTGGCGATGGTGGCGATGCCGGTCTGGTTGGAGACGTAGCCCGAGGTGAACACCAGCGCCGCCGGCTTGCCGTGCAGGTCGGCGAGCTCGCGCTCGAGTTCGACCAACGGATGGTTGGTGCCGGCGATGTTGCGGGTGCCGCCGGCACCGGTGCCCATGCGCGCGGCGGCGTCGACCATGGCGCCGATCACTTTGGGGTGTTGCGCCATGCCGAGGTAATCGTTCGAGCACCAGATCACCACCTCGCGCGCGCCGGCGGGCGAATGCCAGAGGGCGTGCGGAAAGCGCCCCGCGATGCGCTCGAGATCGGCGAACACCCGGTAGCGGCGCTCGTCGCGCAGGCGGGCCAGCGCCGCGGCAAAGAAGCTGCTGTAATCCATGCGTTTTTTCTTTCCCCGCGCAACGCGCCCCCGGTTCTCCCTTTTATTTAGAAGAGTTCCAGGGCGCTTGTCGAGGCGGGAATCGCCGCAGGGGCGGAACCCGTTACGGCCGCCGCTTGTAGTCGCCGCGCGACAGCAGCCGCTCGAGGAAGCAATAGAGCACGATGAACAGATAGCGGCTGCCCATCTCGCGCAGCTTGAGCTTGGAGACGCCGGATTTGCGGTTGGTCCAGGAAATCGGCACCACCGCGAAGCTGTAGCCGCGGATGATGGCCTTAAGCGGCAGTTCGACGGTCAGGTTGAAGTGCGGCGACAGCATCGGCTCGAGCCCGGCAATCACCGCGCGCCGGTAGCATTTGAAGGCGTTGGTGGTATCGTTGTAGCGTAGCCGGAACAGCGCGCTGACGAACAAGTTGGCCAGCCGGTTGATGATCAGCTTGTGTTTCGGGTAATCGATCACCTTGCTGCCCGCGATGAAGCGCGAGCCGAACACGCAGTCGTAACCCTCGGCGAGCTTGCGGTGATATTTCACCACGTCGGCCGGATCGTCGGAACCGTCGGCCATCACGATGGCGACCGCGTCGCCGCGGAATTGCGCGAGCCCGGCGCGCACCGCCAGGCCGAAGCCGTTGGGCGGCGGCTTATCGATGAAACGAATCGTGGGGCAACGCTTGGCCAGCTCGGCCAGCACCGCGCCGGTGTCGTCGGTCGAGCCGTCATTGACCACCAGGATTTCGTGGGCGATGCCGGCATCTCGCAGCGCCTTTACCAGCGGCGGCAGCACGTCGGGCAGACAGTCGGCCTCGTTACGCGCTGGAACGACGATCGACAACAGCCCCGGCACGCCGGCGGCGACCCAGTCGTGGCTTGCCACCGCCGGCATCAGCCCGCCGCTGTCGCCGTATGGGCGCGCTCGCGCATGGCTTCGTAAATTTCCCTGAGCATGGCGCGGATGTCGTAAGTGAAACGCCAGTCCGGATAATGCGACTGGAAGCGGCGCACGTCGCTGATCCACCAGATGTGATCGCCGATGCGGTTGTCCTCGACGTAGGACCAGTTCATCGGCCGCCCGGTGAGTTCCTCGCACAGCGCGATCGCTTCCAGCATCGAGCAGTTGGCGTGGCGGGCGCCGCCGATATTGTAGACCTCGGCGGCGCGCGGCTTCTCGAACACCTGCCAGAAGGCGGCGACCAGGTCGCGGCTATGGATGTTGTCGCGCACCTGCTTGCCCTTGTAGCCGAGCACTTTGTAGGCGCCGCCGGTGACCGCGCATTTCATCAGATACGACAGGAAGCCGTGCAGCATGGCGCCGGAATGGCCCGGCCCGGTCAGGCAGCCGCCGCGGAAGCAGGCAGTCTTCATGCCGAAATAACGGCCGAATTCCTGCACCATCAGGTCGGCGGAGGCTTTTGAGACTCCGAAGAGGCTGTGCGTGGAGGCGTCGATCGACATGCTCTCGTCGATGCCGTGCTCGGCGTATTTGTGCTCGGGCGAGACCTCCCAGCGCGTTGCCTGCTCGACCAGCGGCAGCCGGTTGGGCGTATCGCCATAGACCTTGTTGGTGCTGCAGAAGATGAACGGCGCGTCCGGGCAATATTGCCGCGTCATGTTCAACAGGTTGAGCGTGCCGTTGGCGTTGACGGTGAAATCGGTGGCCGGGTCGCGCGCCGCCCAGTCGTGCGAGGGCTGCGCGGCGGTATGGATGACGACCGCGATGGCGCGGCCATGGCGTTCGAACAGCGCGCGCATGGCGCTTTCGTCGCGGATGTCGGCATCGACGTGCGTGTAATCGCGCAGCGTCGTTTCGAGATGGTTGCGCGCCCAGCGCGTCGAGGCGTCGGCACCGAAGAAGCGCGCGCGCATATCATTGTCGATGCCGACGATGCTCAGACCCTTGGCCGCGAACTGGCGCGCCGCTTCCGCGCCGATCAAGCCCGCCGAACCGGTGATGATGGCGACGCTCATGCGGTTCTACTGCGTCAGAATGGGTTCGAGCTGCGCGCGATAGTCGGTGAGCCAGCGTGCGACCTCTTCGACGGTCTGATCGAGCGCGCGCTTGGGCTTCCAACCGGTCGCGCCCGTCACCGCTTCGTGGTCGGTCACGTAGAACGGAATATCGGCGTCGCGCGTTTCGGCAATCCGCCCGATCTCGACCTTGCGGCCCGAGAGCTTGCGGCATTTGTCCGTCAGTTCGCGCAGCGAAACGCTGTTGGCCAGGCCGCCGCCGACGTTGAACATGCCGCCAACATCGTCTTTCAGGCCGAGCAATTGCTGCACGAGCAGATCGTAGAGATCGTCGACGTGCAAAATATCGCGTACCTGCAGACCCTCGCCGCCGAAGCCCATGTAGGACAGCGCCCCGCCGTACAGATGGCGGGCAAGCCAGACCACGAAGAAGCCCTGGTCGACCTTGCCCATCTGCCACGGTCCCGAAATCACGCCGCAGCGGTTGACGATGGCGCGCAGCCCGTACATCGCGCGGTATTCCTCGATCAGCAATTCGGCGGCGAGCTTGCTGGTGCCGTAGAGCGCGCGGTGGCCGCCGGTCGAGAAACCTTCCGCGATACCGGCCGCGCTCAGGCCCGGCTGCTGGCTGCCGCTCTTGAGGACGAAGCGGGTCTCGCCGCGCTCGAGCGGCAGCGCGCGCAGGGCTTCGATCGAGTAGACGCGGCTGGTCGAGAGGAACACCAGCGCCGCGCCGTGCTTGCGCGCGTGTTCGAGACAATGCGCGGCGCCGAACAAATTGGTCTCGACGATGTAATTGGGGTCGCCTTGGTAGCCGGCAAACACGCTCGGCTCGGCGGAGGCCTCGATCAATATGTCGGCGGGGCCGGCTTGCGCGAGGTCGCCGGGACTGCGCACGTCGCCGTGCATGAATTCGACCCCGCCCGCGCGCAGCCGCGCAAGCGCGAGCTCGCTGCCGCGGCGCTTGAGGTTGTCGAACGCGATGACTGTCGCATCGGCGCGGTCGCGCTTGAACGACAGCGCGAGATTGGAGCCGACGAAGCCGGCGCCGCCGGTGATCAGAATGCGTTCAGCCATGATCGTGCCGCGCTTCAGATGCTCTCATGGCATATACCATCACGCCGACTAACGGCAATGTCCGGCGCAACATGGCGCGGTTTCAAGGCGTCTTTTTCCCGGCGCTGAATACGCCGGAGCCGCAACCGATATCGGCGATGCGGGCGCCGTGCGGCAAGCCGAGAGCGATTTCCTTTTGCTTGTCTTGCGCGCGCTCTGGGCCATGGCGGCATGGATTTGAGGCAAGCCGCCATGCTACGCAAGAAGAAATTGCGCGAGCGCGGGGAACGCCAGTTTCTATGACATCGTGGTCGGAAACCGGGCCGCGCGCCGGCAGCGGCTGGCTAAAAGTCGCCGCGTTGGTCCTGGCGCTGGCGGCGGTCGGCCTGCCGGTCAACGGACTTGCCGCTTACGCGCTGCTGCTGGCGCTCGCCGTTCTCATCTTCACCGGCGAGGTGACCGCGCGGTTGAAGTCGTGGCTCGCCGCCGTCGCCCTCGTCGCAATCGCGCTCGCCGCGCAAGTCGCGATGTCGCCACCGCGCCTCGAGGAGGGACATAACGTGTTCCTGCCGGGCGCCCAAGGCGAAGTCTTGCGGCGCGGACTGCCGGCGCCGGTCTATGCGCGCCTGGCGGCGGCGTTCGACGTGAATTATCCGGCGGCGGTGCGCTGCCGGTCCGGCACCCTCGGCTGCTGGCAGGACGAAGGCGCGCCGGATTCGCTCTATGCATTTTCCGCCGACGGCGTCTGGCACAAGAGCGCGGCCTCGCGCGCGGTGAGCGCGCTCGATTTTTCCGATCCGGTGCGGCTCAAGCTCGGGTTCGTCAATGAGCGGCGATATAATTGGCTGACGGTGGCGCCCGACGTGCACCGCGACGACCGCGACCGCCGGTTCTTCATGGGGCTCAAGCGTTGGCGCATCGCCATGCCCTGGTTTGAGATGGTGCGCCTGCCGGCCGGCTATGCCGGTGGCGAACTGTGCTGGCGCGGCGAAGTCTTGTGGGAAGGCGAGCACGACACGTTCGCGGCGCTTCCCGGCGAAGGCTGCCGCGCCATCGCGGCGGCCGATGCCGGCAAGCGCGTGTTCGGCCTCGCCATCAAGCCCGACACGCTGTCGATGCAAGTGACGCCGCCATGGCGCCTGCGGCTCCTGCGCATGGCGCAAGGCGGCGCGATCCTGATCGCGGCGCTGGCTTTGGTCGCCATTTTGGTGCGGATGCGGCCGCGGCGCGCGCTGCTCGCCGCCGGGCTCATCGGGCTCGCCGTCGCTGTCATCGCGGTCGACGACGCTTCGTTTCTCGGCGGCGTGCGGCCGTTCGACGGCGGCGACGACGGCCTGTTTTACGACGGCGTCGGCCGCGAGATTTTGCAATCCTTGCTGGCCGGCGATCTTTATTCCGCGCTGCGCGGCGGCGAAAGCGTGTACTGGTACGGCGGGCCGGGCCTGCGCTATTTCCGTGCGCTCGAACACGTCGTGTTCGGCGAGAGCTATCTCGGTTATCTCTCGCTGGTTCTGGCCTTGCCGTTCTTTGTCCTGCTGTTGTTCAAGCGCTTCCTCGACACGCGCTGGGCCCTCGCGCTCATAGTGCTGTTCGTCGCGGTGCCGCTCGGCGTGCTGTTCGGCACCAGCTTCGTGCAATATGAGAAATGGGCGTCGCACGGTTTTGCCGACCCGGCCGCCTATATCTTGTTCGTCGCCGGCGTTTTGCCGATCGTGGGCGTGACGCGGGCGGGACCGCGCGCGGCCTTCGCCGCCGGATTTGTCGGCGCACTGTTGCTGGCGCTCGCGATCTTCATGCGGCCGGTGGTGGCGCCCGCCGCCGCGGTCTTGCTGGGCGGCGCCGGCCTTGCCGCGCTCGGCCAGCGGCAATGGACGCGCCTTTCCGGCCTCTGCCTCGGCTTCCTGCCGGTCTTTTCGATGGCGCTGCATAATTGGTACTTTGGCCACGTCTTCGTGCCGCTGAGCTCGAATGCCGCCGATTCGAATCTGCTGGTGATGCCGCCCTCGGCCTATGTCGAGGCGGCGCGGCAACTCATCCAGCTGGATTTCAGCGGGCTCGCGCGCGTAGCGCGGCAACTCGCCGATTGGCTGAGCGGGCCGGCCGAATCCTACTGGACCATTCCGCTCAATGCCGCAGGCGTCGCCATCCTGCTCTGGGTGGTGGCGCGCGGCCGCGCCTTCGATCCCTGGCTGCGGCTGCTCGGCGCGGCGGCGCTGGCGCAACACGCCGTGGCGCTGTTCTATCGCGGCGACGTCGCCCGCTATCATTTCCTCACTTGGCTGCTCACTTTGGTGGTGGTGATGGCCTATTTTCGCGAGCTGGCAATTCCCCGGCTGGCGCGCCGGTTTCCGGCGCTTTCGCAAGCGGTCGCCGCGCACCCGCTCACAAAGCGGCTTGCCTCCGGCCTCACCGGTCTGCAACAAGTGAGCGCATGAGCAAACCCCCGACCGGCATCGCCAACGGTCTGACCAATTACGGCGACCGCGATTTCTCGCTCTACCTGCGCCGCTCCTTCGCGCAGTCGATGGGCTATTCCCGCGCCATGCTGGAAAAGCCGGTGGTCGGCATCGCTTACACGCCGTCCGGCTTCAACAATTGCCACCGCCACTTCCCCGAGCTGCTCAACGCGGTCAAGCGCGGTGTCCTGGCCTCCGGCGCGCTGCCGATCGAATTTCCCACCATTTCGCTGGGTGAGGTCTTTCTCAACCCGACCAGCATGAAATTCCGCAATCTGATGTCGATCGACACCGAGGAGATGGTGCGCGCGCAGCCGATGGACGCGGTGGTGCTGATGGGCGGCTGCGACAAGACCGTGCCGGCGCAGTTGATGGGCGCGGTCTCGGCGGCCAAGCCCGCGATCATGCTGGTGGCGGGGCCGATGATGACCGGCCGCCATCAGGGCGAGCGGCTCGGCGCCTGCACCGACTGCCGGCGCTTCTGGGCGCAATACCGCGCCGGCAAAATCGACGATCAGGAAATCTCCGCGGTCGAGGGCAAACTGGCGACCACCGCCGGCACCTGCGCGGTGATGGGCACCGCTTCCACCATGGCCTGCATCGCCGAGGCGCTCGGCATGATCCTGCCCGGCACCGCCGCCATCCCGGCCGTGCACGCCGACCGGCTGCGCGCGGCGGAGGCGACCGGCGCGCAAGCGGTCAAGCTGATCGGCTCCAAGCTCACGCCCGACAAAATCGTCAACCAGAAATCGGTCGAGAACGCGCTACGCGTGCTGCTCGCCATCGGCGGCTCGACCAACGCCGTCATTCATCTGACCGCCATCGCCGGCCGCGCCGGCGTGCCGCTGTCGCTGCAACGGCTGAACGAATTGTCCGACACCACGCCGGTGCTGGTGAACTTGAAGCCGGTCGGCAACGGCTACATGGAAGATTTCTTCGCCGCCGGCGGCGTCGGCGCGCTGCTGCGCGAACTGAAGGATCTCCTGCATCTCGACGCCATGACGGTGACCGGCGAGACCTTGGGCGAGCGGTTGGGCACGCAGGAGGGCGACGGGTTCATCGACCGCGCGATCATCGCCGAGCGCGCCAAGCCGCTCGAGCCGCAAGGCGGGCTGGTCGCGTTGTTCGGCAACCTGGCGCCGCAGGGCGCCATCCTCAAGCGCTCGGCGGCGGACAGCCGGCTGTTCGAGCACGAGGGCCGGGCGGTGGTGTTCTCCTCGCTCGAGGATATGGCGGCGCGCGTCGACGACCCCGGTCTCGACGTCACCCCGGACGACATTCTGGTCTTGCAAAACGCCGGGCCGCATTCGGCCGCCGCCATGCCGGAGGCCGGCTATTTGCCGATCCCCAAGAAGCTCGCCACCAACGGCGTCAAGGATATGGTGCGGGTGTCGGACGCGCGCATGAGCGGCACCGCCTTCGGCACCATCGTGCTGCACGTAACGCCGGACGCGGCCTCGGGCGGTCCGCTCGCGCTGGTCAAGAACGGCGACCGCATCCGCCTCTCGGTCAAGCAGCGCCGCATCGATCTCGCCGTCGACGCGGCGGAACTTAAAGCACGCGCGGCGGCCGTGAAATTAACCGCACCGGCGCCGCAACGCGGTTACGCAAAGCTTTACGCGCGCGAGATCCTCGGCGCCGACGAGGGTTGCGACTTCGGATTCCTCAAGCCGCCCTGAAGCAAAGGGCGCAAAATGCCCGGTTTGCGTTGACGATTTACTAGCCTTAGCGGGCGATTGAGCTAGGCGCCCGCGGCACATTAACGCGGGCCACAACTTCGCAATTTATGGTGCCGTTATAGGGGCCGCTTGCAGGCGCGCCTCCGGCAGCCTTTTGCGTGATCATGTTCCGGGTTCTGAACTGCGTCACTACCGAGCACGATTGGCGGCTGGTGCTACTGGCCGCCGCGCTGTGCTTTTTCGGCAGCGTCGCCGCCATCAGCCTGTTTCACCGCGCGCGCGCGCACCAAGGCAGCGTCCGCATCGGCTGGATGCTGGCGGCCGGCACCGCCGCCGGCTGCGACGTGTGGGCCACGCACTTCATCGCCATGCTGGCCTTCGACCCCGGCGTCCCGCTGAGTTACAGCCTTCCGCTGACCGCGCTGTCGCTGCTGGTCGCGATCCTGGTCAGTTGCCTCGGCTTTGCCTGGACGCTTTACGGCGTGCGCAACTCGGGCGCCGCGGTCGGCGGCGCCATCATCGGCGTCGGCATCGTGCTGATGCATTTTCTCGGCATGGCGGGCTTGCACATTCCCGGGCAGGTCGTGTGGTCGGCCGATCTCATCGTCACCTCGATCGTGTTCAGCGTCGGCTTCGGCGCCGCCGCGCTGTGGGCGACCGCCCGCGGCGACCGCAAGCGCGATCACTTCGCCGGCGCCGTGCTGCTGACGCTCGGCATCGTCAGCCTGCATTTCACCGCCATGGGCGCGTTCGGCATCATCCCGGAAACCTTCCACGGCTTTCAGCCGAATTCGCTGTCGCCGACCGCGATAGCGGCCGCCGTGGCCGCGGTCGCCGGTTCGATACTCGCCATGTGCCTGATCGGCGCCATCGCCGACCGCAAGAACCGGCAGCGCATCAAGCAGGACAATCTTCGCCTCGACGGCGCCCTGAACAACATGAATCAGGGCCTCTGCATGTTCGACAACGCCAACCGCCTGATAGTCTGGAACCAGCGCTACATCGACATGTACCGCATCGATCCCAAGCGGGTTTGGCGCGGCTGCTCGATCCGCGACCTGCTCGACGCGCGCCTGGCTGCCGGCACCTTTCCGCTCAATCCCGGCGACTACGAGAGCAAGCTGCGCGCGGTCATCGACGAGGGCAAGGCCTTCACGCAGAACATCGCGCTCGCCGACGGCCGCATCACCGCGGTGGTCAACCAGCCGATGGAGGGCGGCGGCTGGGTGGCGACGCACGAGGACATCACCGAGCGCAAGCGCGCCGAGCATGAGCTCGAGCAAACCCGCCAATTCCTCGACACCATCCTCGAGAACGTGCCGACGCCGATCATCGTGAAGAGCGCCCCGGATCTGCGTTATTGCCTGATCAACCGCGCCGCCGAAAAATTCCTCGGCGTCAACCGCGAGCGCATGCTTGGCAAGACGGCGGGCGAGGCCATTCCTGCCACGACCGCCGCGGTCATCGAAGCGGAAGACCGCAAGCTGATCGAGTCCGGACAAATATCCATCTTCGAAGAGCACGCCACCCTCACGCCCGGCAACGGCACCCGCATCGCCACCGCCACGCGGCTGCCGGTGATGGGACCGGACGGCAAGCCGCAATACATCATCGCCGTCATCCGCGACCTCACCGACCGCCGCCGCCACGAGCAGCGCATCGCGCACATGGCGCACCATGACGCGCTCACCGACCTGCCCAACCGCGTCGCCTTCGGCGAGTGCCTGAATGTGACCGTCGAGCGCGCGACGGCGGCGAACGAGAGCTTCGGCCTGTTGTGCATGGACCTCGACCGCTTCAAGTCGGTGAACGACGTGTTCGGCCATGTCACCGGCGACGCGCTGCTGCGCGAGGTCGCCGCGCGCATGCAGGAGGCCTGCCAGGGCGCGTTTTTGGCGCGGCTCGGCGGCGACGAATTCGCCATCATCACGCCGACCGGCCCGCAGCCGGCGCATGCCGAGGCGCTGGCCGAGCGGCTGGCGGCGGTGCTCAACGCCGACATCGAGATCGGCGGTCAGGCGCTGCGCAGCGGCGTCACCATCGGCGTCGCCATCTTCCCGCAGGACGGCGCCGACGCCTCGACTTTGGTGTCGAACGCCGACGCCGCGCTCTACCGCGCCAAGTCCGAGGCGCGCGGCTCGATCCGCTTCTTTGAACTGGCGATGGACAAGCAGCTGCGCGACAAGCGCGCGCTGCAACAGGACCTGCGCTCGGCGATCGACCGCGAGGAGCTTACTTTGCACTACCAGCCGCAGTCCAAAATCGGCGGCGAGATCACCGGCTTCGAGGCGCTGGCGCGCTGGCAGCATCCGGTGCACGGCATGGTGCCGCCGAGCGTGTTCATCCCGCTGGCGGAGGAAACCGCGACCATCATCGCGCTCGGCGAATGGATCATGCGCGCCGCCTGCCGCGAGGCGGCATCCTGGCCGCGCCCGCTCACCATCGCCATCAACTTGTCGCCGGTGCAGTTCGAGCACGGCGACCTGCCGAGCCTGGTGCACCGCGTGCTGCTGGAGACCGGCCTGCCGCCGGCGCGGCTCGAGCTCGAGATCACCGAGGGCGTGCTGATCGGCGACTTCAGCCGCGCGCTGTCGGTCCTGCGCCGGCTGAAGAACCTCGGCGTGCGCATCGCCATGGACGACTTCGGCACCGGCTACTCGTCGCTGTCTTATTTGCAGGCCTTCCCGTTCGACAAGATCAAGATCGATCAGGCTTTCGTCGCCAATCTCGGCCACAGCGAGCAGTCGGCCACCATCATCCGCGCGGTGATCGCGCTCGGCCACGGGCTCGATTTGCCGGTGATGGCGGAGGGCGTGGAGACCGAGGAACAGCTGAGCTTCCTGGCGGGCGTGGGCTGCGACGGCATCCAGGGCTTCTACGCCGGGCGTCCGCACCCGATCGCCGAATACGCCGAAGTGGTCGGGCGCGCGCCGTTCGGCCGCAAGCACAAGAGGAAGCCGGTCATCGCCATCGCGAGCTAGCGGTGAATTTTACTTGAACAGATCGCGCCCCGTCCGCCTTCGCTAAAGCTTCGGCGGACAGCCTTCGTATGGGACCGGCTTGCCAGCCGAAGCTGCGAAAGGAGCGAAGGCTGGTGCTGCCGGAGTGGATTGAACACTCGACCTCCCCCTTACCAAGGGGGTGCTCTACCACTGAGCTACGGCAGCTTAGGCAACGGAACTGGAAAGTGAGGTCCCGCGCGGCCACTGCATAAGGCCGGCGAGGGGCGCAAGGCAAGTGGCGATCTTTGGCCCGATCTCGGCCGCTCTTTGGCCGAGCTTGCCCCCGAGCTTGCCGGCGGCTGCCTCCGCCGATAAATGCGCGCATGGCCAAGACCGACACGGACAAAAGGAAACTCCACGCCGACCGGCTGGCGGCCGCGTTGCGGGACAACCTCAAGCGCCGCAAGGCGCAGGAACGGGCCAGGAATCAGGGCACCAGGGATCAGGAATCAGGCATCGAAAATCAAGTATCGGGGCGGCCGGTACCGAAAAAGCCTAATTCCTGATACCTCTGTCCCCACGGCCGAAACCTGTTTCCTGACACCTGACCAGCGGGGCGAGATGGATCGAATACGCATTGTCGGCGGCCAACGCCTGACCGGGACGATCCCGATCTCGGGCGCCAAGAACGCCACGCTGCCGCTGATGATCGCCGGCCTTTTGACCGAGGACACGCTGATCCTCGAGAACGTGCCGCGGCTCGCCGACGTCATCCAGCTCCAGCGCATCCTGGGCAATCACGGCGTCGACATTTTGATCGCCGGCAAGCGGCCGGGCGTGGATCCCAAAAACGGCCGCACCATCCACATCTCGGCCAAGCACATCGTCGACACCACCGCGCCCTACGAGCTGGTGTCGAAAATGCGCGCCAGCTTCTGGGTGGTGGCGCCGCTGGTCGCGCGCATGGGCGAGGCGAAAGTGTCGATGCCGGGCGGCTGCGCCATCGGTACGCGGCCGGTCGACCTGCTGATCATGGCCCTGACCCGGCTCGGCGCCGACATCGAGATCGAGGCCGGCTACGTCATGGCGCGCGCGCCCAAAGGCCTGCGCGGCGCCGAGATCGTGTTTCCCAAGGTCACCGTCGGCGGCACCCACACCGCCATGATGGCGGCCTCGCTGGCGCGCGGCACCACCGTGATCGAGAACGCCGCGCGCGAACCCGAGATCGCCGACGTCGCCGACTGCCTCAACAAGATGGGCGCCAACATCACCGGCGCCGGCAGCGCGCGCATCGTGATCGAGGGCGTCGCCAAATTGAACGGCGCGCGCCATGCCGTGCTGCCCGACCGCATCGAGACCGGCACCTATGCCATGGCGGTGGCGATGGCCGGCGGCGACGTGCTGCTGCAGAACGCGCGGCCCGAGTTGCTGCAATCGGCGCTCGACGTTTTGGCGGGCGCCGGCTTGCGCGTGACGCCGACCAACGAGGGCATCCGCGTCACCCGCAACGGCTCAGGCCTTGCGCCCGTCGAGGTGACCACCGCGCCGTTCCCCGGCTTCCCGACCGATCTGCAGGCGCAACTGATGGCGCTGATGACGCGCGCCGGCGGCACCTCGCGCATCACCGAGACGATTTTCGAGAACCGCTTCATGCACGTGCAGGAGCTGGCGCGGCTCGGCGCCAACATCCATCTCGACGGCCAGACCGCCACCATCGAAGGCGTTGCGCGCCTCAAGGGTGCGCCGGTGATGGCGACGGATCTGCGCGCCTCGGTCTCGCTGGTGATCGCCGCGCTTGCCGCCGAGGGCGAGACCACGGTCAACCGCGTCTACCACCTCGACCGCGGCTTCGAGCGGCTGGAGGAAAAGCTCTCCGCCTGCGGGGCGGCGATCGAGCGGATCAGCGGGTAGCCTGTTCACGCCGCTCACCCCCGCGGCAGGCGGGGGGTCCAGCGCTTTACGAAAGAACCGGATTCCCGCTTGTGCCGGAATGAGCGGCTCCGGCGCGATCGGGCGGTCTGCATAATAAATTCCTACACCTCTTGACGATATTCTTAATCTAGCATATAGTCCCAAATGTCCGGCTCAGCCGAGGGGCGTCGTCGCGAGACGTTCCGACGATGGAGCCG
>Ga0207693_10002128_pt1 | contig 17272 bp, 18 predicted proteins | sample LARL81metaG_FD_184347 | JGI IMG/M metagenome (GOLD analysis project Ga0207693, IMG submission 184347) | Corn, switchgrass and miscanthus rhizosphere microbial communities from Kellogg Biological Station, Michigan, USA - LAR L8-1 metaG... | ecosystem: Host-associated > Plants > Roots >...
GAAATTGTTGAATGGTGCAGTGTCCTTTGGCGAGAGGCTGGCAAGTTCCCAGGTTTTTGCGGACCTGTTCCGTGAGGGCATGACGCTGGTGGAAGAGACCGCAGCCTACCTCGATGGGCCGGGACGCCAGGATTCCAAGAAACTCATACGTACCGCAGCGCTGGCCTACGCCACGGAAAGCATGCGGCTGACCACGCGGCTGATGCAGCTCGCCTCCTGGCTTCTGCTGCACCGGGCCGTCAAGGAAGGGGAGATGTCGCTCGCACAGGCCAACAAGGAAAAGGCCAAGGTCAAACTTTCATCGGGCGAGCATACCGATGAGCAGAACATCAAGCTCGTGCCGGAGCGCCTTCAGGTTCTGATCGCGCGGTCAAAAGCGCTACAGGCCTCGGTCTGCCGCCTCGATGCCACGATCCATGCCGCGCCCGCGCGGATCGACCGCGCCAATCCGGTCGAGCGCCAACTGGGGCTCCTGCGGGCCGCTTTCGAGCGGCACTGACCGTCTTTACTTCTTCATTCCGATGCCGGCGAATTTCTTCTGGAAACGCGAGAGCCGACCGCCGCGATCGACAAGCTGCTGTTGCCCGCCGGTCCACGCCGGATGCGATTTCGGATCGATGTCGAGGTGCAGCGTATCGCCTGGCTTGCCCCAGGTGGTACGAGTGGTGAACTCGGTTCCATCGGTCATGACGATCTTGATGGTGTGATAATGGGGATGAATGCCTGGTTTCATCGCCTCGCTCCGCCGCGCACTGGAATAAGCGAAAAGTCGCGGCTCTATAACGGACGATAGCGCACAAAACAAGCCGCACTGGCGCAGTTTGAACCCCGCGCCCGACGCCGCGCGCTGGAATGGCACGAGCGTTTGCACCTGTGCAGCAATTGCCCGCGGCCGTGTGCGGCGGCATTGTCGCGCGTTGCTGTAGCGTTGATCAGCCCCTATAGGGCCGGACGACATGAATATCGTTGAGCGGAAGCGCACCTCAACCGCGGAAGACGCGGCACAAGCGCACGCAGCTGATAATCCGCCCGCGCCGGCGCCGGCGAGAGCGGGCCGGCTGCGACCCCTTCGGTTATTGATACCGTACCTGCGCCGCTATCCCTGGCAGGTGAGCGCAGCCTTGCTGGCGCTCTTGGCCGCAGCCATCACCACGCTGATCGTGCCGATTGCGATCCGGCGCATGATCGACTTTGGCTTCTCGCAGCAAAGCGCAAATCTGATCGATAGCTATTTCGCGGTGATGATCGCAGTTGCGGCCGTGCTCGCAGTCGCGAGCGCGGCGCGGTTCTTCTTCGTCACCAGGCTCGGAGAACGCATTGTTGCGGATCTGCGCGAGGAGGTGTTCGGACATCTCGTTTCGCTATCGCCGGCGTATTTCGATGTGGCGAGAAGCGGGGAGCTGATCTCCCGCCTCACGGCGGACACGACGCAGATCAAGGCGGCGGTCGGCACCGCGCTCTCGGTTGCCCTGCGCAACCTGGTCCTGTTCGGGGGCGCGGCTACCATGATGGTGGTCACCAGCGCGCGGTTGTCCCTGTTCGTGCTCGCCGCCATTCCGGTCATCGTGCTGCCGCTCTACGGCTTCGGCCGCGCCGTGCGGCGGCGCTCGCGCGCAGCCCAGGATACGCTCGCCGACGCTTCCGCCTATGCCTCGGAATTGATTGGGGCGACCCGTGTGCTGCAGGCCTTCACCAACGAGGACCTCGCGCGCAGCCGTTTCGCTAGTGCGGTCGAGCGGGCATTCGCGGCCGCGCGCGCGTCCATCCGGGCACGCGCGATTCTCACTGCCATTGCCATCTTCCTCGTCTCCGCCAGCGTGGTCGTGGTGCTTTGGGTGGGCGCGCAGGACGTGATTGCGGAGCGCATCACCGCCGGCAGGCTCTCGCAGTTCGTGCTCTACGCCGTGCTGGCCGCGGCCGGGTTGGGCCAGCTCTCGGAAATGTGGGGCGAAGTCTCGCAGGCATCAGGAGCGGCGGAGAGGCTGTTCGAGATCCTCGCCGTCCGACCCATCATCGTTGCACCCGCCCAGCCGACCGCCCTGCCACAGCCGGCCCGCGGAGAGGTGTCGTTTTCAGACGTGCATTTTGCCTATCCCGGGCGGCCGGAAAATGCGGTGCTTGACCGCGTCACCTTCACTGTCGCTCCCGGGGAAAAGGTCGCCATCGTCGGCCCGTCCGGCGCGGGCAAGAGCACAGTCTTCCATCTCATCCTGCGCTTTTACGATCCGCTCTCCGGCCGCATCAGATTCGATGGCGTGCCGCTGCACAAGCTCGATCCCCATACCTTGCGCCGCCAGATCGCATTGGTGCCGCAAGAAGCGGTCGTCTTCGCCGCTTCAGCTCGAGAGAACATTCGCTTCGGCCGTCCGGACGCGAGCGATGCCGAGGTCGAGCGGGCTGCTGATCTCGCGCTCTCCCGGGAATTCATCGACCGGCTGCCGCAAGGGTTCGACACGCCGATGGGTGAGCGCGGCGTGACCATCTCGGGCGGCCAGCGCCAGCGCCTGGCGATTGCCCGCGCCATCCTGCGCAACGCTCCGCTCCTTCTCCTCGATGAGGCCACCTCGTCGCTCGATGCGGAAAGCGAAATGCTGGTCAAGGCTGCGCTCGAGCACCTGATGCAACATCGCACCACGCTGGTGATTGCACACCGGCTTGCGACCGTACTCTCATGTGATCGCATTCTCGTGATGGAGGCCGGCCGCATTGTCGAGGAGGGCAGCCACGAGCAGCTGGTCAAACGCAGCGGCCTTTACGCGCGACTCGCCAAATTGCACTTTCAGGCCTGATCGCCTGCGGTAAGATGCTTCCCGGATATCGTCAGCCGGGCGTGCCGCAACCTCGCCCGCGCGCGCTGCCACTGCGGGCCAGACTTCGAGGAAAACGGAAGGCTGAACCCCATGCTGAAAACCCTCGCGTTCACAGTGCGACCGTTGTCCGAAGCGCTGGGCGCCGAGATCGTCGGCCTCAATCTGCGCCAGGATCTGCCGCCGCAGACGGTCGGGGACATCATCTCGGCCTGGCATGAGCACCTCGTGCTTCTCTTCCGCAGCCAGTCGTTGTCGGAGGAGGACCAAATTCGATTTGCCCGTCACTTCGGCGCTTTGCAGCAGCGCACCCGGCCACCGGAAGCGCGCAACGAAGCATCGCTGCTCAAAAACCCGGAGCTCACGATGCTGGTTTCGAACATCCGGCAGAATGGCAAGCTTATCGGCTCGCTGCCGGATGGCGAGATGCACTTTCATTCCGACCAGTGCTATCTGGAAAAGCCCGCCAAAGGCACCTTCCTCTACGCCATGGAAATTCCGTCCGAGGGCGGCGATACGCTGTTTCTCAACATGTATCACGCTTACGAGATGCTGCCTGAGCGCCTCAAAGACCGCGTGGACGGACGCAAGGCGCTCAACGCCTACCTTTATGATTCAACCACGCGGGAGCGCAACGCCGCCAAGGTCGATCTTTCGGTCCATCCACATTTCGTGCAGCCGATTGTGCGCACCCATCCCGATACCGGGCGCAAGGCACTTTACATCAACCGGCTGATGACTCGCAGCATCGAGGATATGGGGGAGGGCGAAGGGGGCGCGCTCCTCGATGCGCTTTTCGCGCATATCGAGCAGGACCGGTTCATTTATGCTCATCACTGGCGGATAGGCGACCTCGTTTTATGGGACAACCGCTGCACCTTGCACGCACGGACGGATTTCAGCGACAAGGAACGACGTCTGTTGCGTCGTGTGGTCGTTGCCGGGGACCGCGCCTACTAAGGTGCCACACGGCTCCACTTTTTCCTTCACGGTCCCGGTCAGGGTGGAGCAGCGAGCTGAAGCAGCCCCGAGCGTCGTCGCCGCATAGTCACGCGGCTATGCGCTGCCGGACTGCGGCCTCCAGCTCATCTTGAGCACCGGAGCGCCGGAGCGCCAGTTCATGGCTTCGGCACACACGGTGAAGCCCTGCTTTTCATAGAAGCGAATGGCACGGGAATTGTCGCTGTTGACGTGCAGATCGAGTCCTTTGGGCGAGACACGCTTCGCCTCCGCCAGCAGAGCCGAGGCCACCCCGGTCCCCCAGGCTTCGGTTGCCACGACGATCTGATCGAGATCGAGGCTCTCGGGATCGACGGTGACAAATCCGACGACCCGTTCCTGAGCTTCGGCCATGATGATGATGGCCGATGGAACAAGCTCATCGCGCCAGCGTCGGCGCCACCAGTCCAGGCGCACGGAGAAATCGATGGCGGGGTACACGAGCTGCCATGTCTGCCGCCACAGCTCGATGGCGGCGTCTTCATCGGCGGCACAATAGCGCCGCAGGGTGAAGCTCGGCTCAGGCATTCCGGTGGAAACAATGGCGGTACTCGAGCGCAAGGCGATAATTTCCTCTTAGCGCTCGGTGAGCTTAAGCTCGATGCGACGGTTGCGGGTGAAGGCCTCTTCCGTCTTCTCGGTTTCGATCGGCTGGAACTCGCCAAAACCTGCTGCCACTAGGTGCTGCGGCGAGACCCCTTTGGCGATGAGGTATTGCACCACGGAGATCGCACGTGCCGCCGAAAGCTCCCAATTGTTCTTGTAGAGGGGACTGTTGATCGGCCGCACATCGGTGTGCCCGTCGACGCGCAGTACCCAGGGGATTTCGCCCGGGATCTTCTTCTCCAGATCGAGCAGCGCGCCGGCGAGCCCATCAAGCTCGGCGCGGCCTTCCGGCTTGTCGAGCGTGGCCTTCCCCGTATCGAAGAATACTTCGGACTGGAACACGAAACGGTCCCCGACAATGCGAATATCCGGACGGTTGCCAAGGATCGTCCGCAGCCGCCCGAAGAAGTCGGACCGGTAGCGCGACAATTCCTGCACCCGCTGCGCCAAGGCGACGTTCAGCCGTTGCCCCAGATCGGCGATGCGGGCCTGGGATTCCTTGTCCTTCTTCTCGGTCGCATCGAGTGCCTCCTCAAGCGCGGCGAGCTGGCGGCGCAGCGCGGCGATCTGCTGGTTGAGAATCTCCACTTGCGCCAGCGCGCGGGAGCTGAGCTTTTTCTCCGCATCGAGCTGACCGCTGAGCTCAGTAACCTTGCCCTGAGCGCTCGCCGCCCCGCTGCCGATGCCCTCATACAAGCCGCGATAGCGGTCGCGATCGCCTTCCGCCGTGGAAAGGTTCGAGCGAATCTGCGCGAGCTGCTCTTCGAGGCTGAGCTTGCCGGTTTTTTCCAGGGAGAGAAGTTCAGTGAGCTGCGCGATCTGTGCGTTGAGACGGGTCAGCGCCGTATCCTTTCCGGAAACTTCCTGGGTGAGATAAAACTGCACGACGACGAAAACCGTGAGCAGGAAGATGATGCCAAGGATGAGGGTCGAGAGCGCATCGACGAAACCTGGCCAATAATTGATGCCGACGTCCCGGCGCGCACGTGCAAGAGCCATCGAGCTCACCTATTTGTTCACATTTTCCCGCACGAGGATTTCCAACAGTCGGCGAATATCACGATGCTGCTGGGCCTGGGAGTCGACCCAGTCGCGGATCATCTGCTGCTCCGCGCGCATGTGATGGACCAGTCCCTGAATGGCTTCAGCCAGGTTGGCCATGGCAGTCGTGGTCGCCCGGTTCGATCCGCCTTCCGACACAACATCGCGCAAGCGGTCGATTGCGCCTTTGAGATCCCCCGAAAGCGCACCCGCCGGCGCGGCGCCCGGTCCATCCCTGTCCACGACGAGATCGCGTACCGTGGTGGACAACCAATCCTCGAGATCTGTGTAGAACCGGTTTTGTGCCTGGCTCGTCTGCAGGTCGAGAAACCCGAGCACCAGCGAGCCGGCGAGCCCGAACAACGAGGAGGAGAAGGATATGCCCATTCCACCTAGCGGGGCGGCAAGGCCCTCCTTGAGCGAATCAAAAATCGCCGCGGCATCGCCTCCGGGCTTGAGCGTGTTGATGACGTTGCCCACGGAGCCTACCGTCTCGATCAGGCCCCAGAAGGTGCCGAGCAGCCCCAAAAAGACCAGAAGACCGGTCATGTAGCGCGACATGTCGCGGGCTTCGTCGAGCCGTGTGGCAATCGAATCGAGAATGCCGCGCATCAGCTGGGATGAGATCGCCATCCGGCCGATGCGGTCGCCGAGCAGAACTGCCATAGGAGCCAGCAGCACTGGCGGGCGCTCGACCGCAATCCCGGGATCGGCAAGCCGAAATCCGTTCACCCAATTCACTTCGGGGAACAGCCGAATGACCTGACGGAACGCAAGCGCAATGCCGATCACGAGCACGCCGATGATCAGCGCATTCAGCCCTGGATTGGCGAGGAAAGCCGTCCAGATCTGCTTGTAGAGTATGAGGACGACCAGTGCGCAGAGGATGAGGAACACCAGCATCCGCACAAGAAAAATCCGAGGTGAAGAAAGCTTAAAAGGATCGATATCTTGCGCCATGGCGTGCAATTCTTCGCCGCTGCTCTCAATCTACGTCACAATACGGCACTGCCGCGACGGAAGGAAGAACCCGCAAGGCGCTCAGCAGCGGTAGTGAAACAACCCGCTGGAATTGACGTGTGCGCCGTCGCGCATCTCTCTCCTACAATGCATGACAAACCGCAGGTCATCCTGCCGCAGCTGCCGCGGGCCGCGCCGAGGGACCGAGCAGGCGCAGGAGATCCCGGTGCAACAGCTCGTTGCCGGCAAGGATGCTGTCGGACGTCAGAGCAATCTCTCGTCCCGACAGGTCGGTGACGAACCCGCCGGCCTCCCGCACCAGCGCGATCCCAGCGGCCATGTCCCAGGGAGCAAGACCCCGTTCCCAGTAGCCATCGACGCGGCCCGCGGCGACCCACGCCAAATCGAGTGCAGCGGCGCCAAATCGCCGCAGCCCAGCCACTCTTTCCTGCACGGTCGAGTGCTCCTGCCGCGCCAGCGCCGCATCGCCTCGACTGGGATGGGGCAGCGCGCAGGCAATGACCGAATCCGCCAGGCGTTTGCGCGACGCCACCCGGATGCGGCGGTCATTAAGGAACGCTCCCTTGCCGCGCTCCGCTGTGAACAGCTCGTCGGTGACGGGATTGTAGACGATCCCCGCCACGATGGCGCCTTCGCGCGCCAGCGCGATCGAGATCGCGAAATGCGGAATGCTGTGCAGGAAATTCAGCGTGCCATCCAGCGGATCGACGATCCAGCAGTGGGTTTTATCGGTGCCTTCGTACCGTCCGCCTTCCTCGCCGAGAAAACTGTAGCCTGGCCGCGCCCGCTCAAGTTCCTCGCGCAGGGTCTGCTCGGCCCGGTGATCGGCAGCGCTGACGAAATTCGCGGGTCCTTTCAGCGACACCTGAAGGTGCTCGACCTCGCCGAAGTCCCGCTTGAGCGCGCGAGCCGCCTTCTGCGCGGCTTTGATCATGACGTTGAGCAGGGCGGAGCGGAGCATGACCGGGAGGGAAGGGCCGAACAATTGCTTTGCTACGGCCGGGATGCGGGCGCACGAGCGCGAGCGGGAAAGACGGGCCGCTGTGCCCGCATGGAGCGGCGACGTCAAGAGTGGGACGCGCGTTTCTCCTTGAGCGCGTCGAGCCAGGGCTTGGCCGCTTTCTCCGCCGCGGTGCGGATCTCCGGCGTCTGCCTTTCCACGAAAGCATCGAGAGGGACGTCGCTCACGCCGCCGGCCTTGGCAACCATGTGCCACTTTATGGCCGCGACCGGATCGGCCTTTACCCCATGCCCCACCGCGAGGATGTTCGCGAGACGGTTCTGCGCGACCGGATTTCCTTTGCGGGCGGCCTTGTTCAAGAGCGTGGCGGCAGTCAATTCGTTCCTGGGAACCCCAATCCCGTTGAACAGCGCGATCGCGTATTCGACCTGCGCGTCGGTGTAATCGGCCGCGGAGGCGGTGGCCAACAGCCGGGCGGCCTCGCTCAAGTCCTTTGCCACGCCCCGGCCCTCCTTATAGAGGGTAGCCAGGGCGTATTGCGCTTCCGGATTTCCGGCCTCCGCGGCCGCGCGGAACAGCTCGGCCGCCCGGGTGAAGTCCTGAGGAAAGACCCTCCCCTCGAGATAAAGAAGGGCGAGATCATAGGACGCAGCGGGATGGCCGAGCTTGGCAGCCGCGGCGAGAAGCTTTGCCCCCCGCTCGCCATCGGCGACTCCGGTTCGTCCGCCGAGGTAAAACATGCCCAGCGCGAACATGGCTTCCCGGTCACCGCGGTCAGCGGCGAGTCGATACCATTCGACGGCTTTCCTGTCGTTGCGTTCTACCCCGTAGCCGTTGGCATAGAGCTCCCCAAGGAGCGTCATGGCCTTGACGTCGCTCTTGTCCTCGACCCGGCGCGTCGCGATGGCGAATGCGGTGAGATAATAGCCTCGCTGGTATGCACCGTAGGCGAGATCGAGGGCGTGCTCCCGGTCCGTTCCAGGCGCCTGCGGCGGCGGCGGCGCCGAGCTCGGCGGCGCAGCCGCGGAACCCGCTGATGGCTTGGGCGGAACAGGTTTGGGCACGGGCTTGGCCGCGGGCTTTGCGGCAGCAATGGGCGGGGACGCAATGGTTTGTGGCGGTCCTTGGCTCGCTCCGTGCGAGACCCAACCCCCCACTGGAACGAGGAGGAGCACAACCGCGCCGGCGGACACTCGCATCCAGTTCATCTGGGTGCCTCCGCATCCGCTATCCGTCGCGCGACCTCTGCTGCGGCGGCGGCGCATCCGCGCGCATCGGAGAACACGAAATCGCCGACGGCAACAAAATCCGCCCCGGCGCGAGCGAGCGGTTCCACCTCGTCCAGCGCGCCGGCAAACCCGACGCAGGGAAGCTCAAACAACTCGGCCCACCATGCCACTCGTTCCAGGATGGCCTGCAACGATGGGCGCCGGCCGGCGCTGTCCGGCTCGCCGAACATGACGTAATCCGCGCCCAACTCGCCCGCGATCATGGCATCGTGCCGGGTCGCGAGCCGCCCGCAACCAGCGATACGATCCGGCTTGAGGCTGGGAAGCGCCGCCTTCAGCGCTTCCACTCCGCTGAGATGGGCACCGTCGGCTCCCGCACGTACCGCAAGCTGGGCATCTCCGTCGAGGAGGAGAGCAATCCCCTTTTCCTGCACCCCCGGTCCGAGCGCCTTGACGTGATCTAGTTTCGCGTATTCGAGTGCCGGAAGGCGCAGCAGCACGGCGGCAAAATCGGCAGCACCAACGATCTGCGCGAGCATGTCCCCAGCCCCGGCGGACTCCTCCGGGGTCACAAGGTAGAGACGCGGAACAAGGCGCCTCCCTTCGGTTGATTTCCCTCGGGACGCCATTTCGAGTCGATTGCCCCTCTAATCCGGCGGAAAGGGGGCATTTGTAAACTATCAAGCCTACGAGAGGGTAAAGACAAACGCGTCGCACAAATTCCCGCAGCCACTATCTTTATTGGCAGATAATTTCTGCTAGTATGCCTTCATGCCGCTCAATATCAAGGATCCTGCGACCGAGAAGTTCGTGCGCGAGCTCGCGGCGCTCACGGGCGAAACGGTGACAACCGCCATCCGCCATGCAGCCGAGGAGCGGTTGCAACGGGTCCGGCGCAAGCAGGCGGGACGCTCGCTTGCGGACGAGCTCCTGGCGATCGGCAAGCGGTGCGCTGCGCTCCCGGACCAGGACGTGCGAACGGCCGACGAAATTCTTGGATACGACGCGCATGGCCTGCCAAGCTCCTGATGGTCATCGATACCTCGGCTCTCGTTGCTTTGCTGTCGAACGAACCGGATGCGCTCAGGATCGCCCAGGCGATAGAAGCGGCGAGCGTTCGCCTGGTCTCAGCTGCCACGTTCTTGGAAACCTCCATCGTAATCGAGAGCAAAAAGGGCGAAGCGGGTGGCCGCGAACTCGAACTTTTACTTTACCGCGCGAGCATTGAAGTCGCTCCCGTCGATCAAGACCAGACAGAGATCGCACGTCTGGCTTGGCAACGGTACGGCAAAGGCCGACATCCCGCTGGGCTGAGTTTTGGCGACTGCTTTGCCTATGCGCTCGCGATGCAGCGGCGCCTGCCCCTGCTGTTTCGGGGCGATGACTTTGCGCAGACGGACGTTCCCCGCGTGCCGCTGTAGCGCAGAAAGCTCTGCGGGCGCTGGCCCGCCCGAGGGAGTAGCAGCCTAATCGACTGCGTTTCGGTCAGGCGGCTTTTTTCTCCAGATCCTGTTTCCACTGCCCGCGCGCGGCGAGGCCGTTCATCATGGCCCGGTGCGCGAAAGCGCGCTGCGCGGCGGCAACGTTTTCCGGTTTTCCGGACCAGGCCTTCAGAGGTGCTGCCTGCAACGCGCGCCCGTAGCTGAAGGTCAGGTGCCATGGGAACGGCCCCATGCGGTTCATCGCATCGAGATGCGCGGTCGCCTCCTCGTCCGACTGTCCGCCGGACAGGAACGCGATACCGGGAACCGCAGCCGGTACGCAGGCCCGCAGCACCTTCACGGTCTTCTCCGCCACCTCCTCGATGACGGCGCGCTGCTTCGCCTTTTTGCCGGAGATTACCATGTTGGGCTTTAGAACCATGCCTTCGAGCGCGACCTTCTGATAGTAAAGCTGCTCGAACACGGTCTTGAGCACCCACTCCGTTATCAAATAGCAGCGCTCGGTGTCGTGCTCGCCGTCCATCAGCACTTCGGGCTCGACGATGGGGACGATGTTTTCCTCCTGGCAGAGCGCGGCATAGCGCCCGAGCGCGTGGGCGTTGCTCATGATGGCGGCGTAGCTTGGAATGCCCGGCCCGATATCGATGACGGCGCGCCATTTCGCGAATTTGGCGCCGAGCCCGCGATATTCGACCAGGCGCTCACGCAGCCCATCGAGCCCCTCGGTGATGACGTCGCCCGGCGAGAATGGGAGCGGCTTCGTGCCCTTGTCGACCTTGATGCCCGGAAGCGCACCCGCTCTCTCGATAACCTTGACCAGAGGGGTGCCGTCCTTTGCGCTCTGGCGAATCGTCTCGTCGTACAGGATGACGCCTGAAATGCACTTGGACATGGCGTCCGTGGCGCGAAAGAGAAGCTCCCGGTAATCGCGGCGGCTGTCGGGCGTGGACTCGACCCCGATGGAGTCGAAGCGTCTCTTGATGGTGCCGGACGATTCGTCTGCGGCCAGAATGCCGCGACCGGGGGCGACCATTGCTTCGGCGATCTTGTTGAGCTCAGCAAGGTTCATGGCAGGTTCCTCCTTTTTTCTTGCCGATCCAGTCATTGCACCTTGAGAATTTCCACCCCCGGCAGGCGCCGGCCTTCCAACCATTCGAGGAAAGCGCCGCCCGCAGTCGAGACATAGGTAAACCGCTCCGCCGCTCCTGCGGCGTGCAGTGCCGATACGGTATCGCCCCCGCCCGCGACGCTGACAAGGTCCCCCGCGCTCGAGAGTTCCGCTGCCGCTTCCGCGACTTCGATCGTGCCGATGTCGAACGGCTCGGTCTCGAATGCGCCGAGGGGGCCGTTCCAGACCAGCGTCTTGGCGCGGGCCAGCACGGAACAGACGTGCTCGATGCTGCGCCGGCCGATGTCGAGGATCATATCGGAAGGCGCGACGCCTTCGACCGAGACCGTGCGCGAGGGCGCGCCTCGCTCGAGCTTTTCCGCGGTGACCACGTCTACGGGCAGCACGATCTCGCGGCGGCCGGCTCTTGCCCGCTCCAGGATGTTGCGCGCTTGCGCGAGGCGATCATGCTCGCAGAGAGATTTCCCGATCGGCTTGCCGAGCGCAGCGAGAAATGTGTTGGCCATGGCGCCGCCGATCACCAGCACATCGACCTTCTCCAGGAGATTGCCGAGAAGCTCAAGCTTGGTAGAGATTTTGGCCCCGCCTACAATCGCCGCCAGCGGGCGTGTCGGTGATTCGAGAACATTGGTGAGCGTCTCGACTTCCTCCTGCATGGCGCGTCCGGCGTAGGCCGGCAGCCGGTGGCCTAATCCTTCCACCGAAGCATGCGCGCGGTGGGAGGCCGAGAAGGCATCGTTGACGAAGACGTCCCCCAGCGCGGCGAGCTGCGCCACGAACTGGGGATCATTGCGCTCCTCGCCGTCATCGAAGCGCGTGTTCTCCAGGCACAGCACATCACCTCTGCGCATCGCATCCACTGCGGTGCGTGCTTCTTTGCCGATGCAATCCGGCACAAAGCCGACCGGCCGGCCGAGCGCAGCAGCAATGGCCGGCACCAAGGGCCTCAATGAGTTTTTTGTGTCTGGCCCTTTCGGGCGACCGAAATGGGAGAGGAGGACCACTTTCCCGCCCCTGTCGGCAATTTCCCGGATCGTCGGGACTGAGCGCTCGATGCGGGTCGCATCGGCGACCTTGCCGTCCTCGATCGGCACGTTCAAGTCGACCCGCACGAGCACGTGCTTGTTGTCGAGCTCGGCCTCGTCGAGGCTACGCAATGCTGTCTTGAAGTGTTGGCGACTCACATCAGCTTGCTCATGGCGACGGCGGTATCCACCATGCGGCAGGAAAAGCCCCATTCGTTGTCGTACCAGGACATGACGCGGACAAACGTGCCGTCCATCACCTTCGTCTGGTCCATGGCAAATACCGACGAGTGTGCATCGTGGTTGAAATCCGAGGAGACATTCGGAGCCTCGGTAAAACCGAGGATACCTTTAAGCTGCTGCTCGGCGGCCCGGCGCACCGCGGCATTGATCTCGTCCTTGCTCGTTGCGCGCTTGGCGATGAACTTGAAGTCGATGACGGAAACATTCGGCGTGGGCACGCGGATCGCTACACCGTCGAGCTTGCCGGCAAGCTCGGGGAGGACGGAGCCCACGGCTTTGGCTGCTCCGGTCGAGGTGGGGATCATGTTAATGGCCGCCGCTCGTGCCCGGTAGAGGTCCTTGTGCACCTGATCGAGCGAAGGCTGGTCATTGGTGTACGCGTGGACCGTGGTCATGAAGCCCTTCTCGATCCCCACTGCGTCGTTGAGCACCTTGGCGACGGGCGCGAGGCAGTTTGTCGTGCACGAGGCATTGGAGACAACCCGGTGGTCCTTGCGCAGCTTGTCGTGATTGACGCCGAAGACGACGGTGAGATCGACACCATCAGCCGGCGCCGAGATGATGACTCGGTCTGCGCCCGCAGCGAGATGCGCGACGGCCTTTTCCTTCGACGTGAAGATGCCGGTGCATTCGAGCGCGATCTCAACCCCGAGCTCCTTCCACGGCAGGTGCGCCGGATCCTTCACGGCCGTGACCTTGATCGGGCCATTGCCCACACTGATGGAGTCGGAAGCGACCGTGACGTCGCCGGGAAAGCGTCCGTGCACGGAATCGAACCGCAGCAGATGCGCATTGGTCGCTACCGGGGCGAGATCGTTGATACCGACCACCTCAATGTCCTTGCGGTGGTTCTCCACAATTGCACGCAAGATGTTCCGGCCGATGCGTCCAAAGCCGTTGATCGCGACACGAACTGACATCCCGGGCTCCTCATCCTTCGCCTGCCTCGGACAGGCATGACGCATAATTAATGCCTGCGTGGCGGGGTTCCCACCTGCCGCTTGAGCCGGTCCAATGCCGCCTTGGCGACCGCCTCCGCGGTAATGCCGAAATGCCGGTAGAGGTCCTTGTAAGGAGCGCTCGCGCCGAAGCTTGTCATCCCGACGAAGGCGCCGTCGGGGCCGATGATCTCGTCCCAGCCCTGACGGACGGCGGCCTCCACGGCCGCATTGACCTTCGCCACGCCGATGACCTCATCGCGCACTGACGACCGCTGCTTGCGAAACAGCTCAAAGCAAGGAACCGATACCACGCGTGCGGAAACCCCGCGCTCGCGCAGGAATTTTCGTGCTTCGACCGCGATGCAGACTTCCGAGCCAGTGGCGAACAGCGAGACATCGGCGACCCCTTTTTCCGCGGGCACGATCTCATAGGCGCCGGCAGCGCATCGGTTCGTCTCCTCCCGCTCCAGCCGCAGCTGCGGCAGATTCTGGCGGGTGAGCGCGAGGACGCTGGGGCTGCGCGAGCTCGCGATGGCGAGCTGCCAGCACTCAGCCGTTTCCACACCGTCACAAGGGCGGAACACGAGCAGATTAGGGATGGCACGCAGTGCCGCCAGGTGCTCGACCGGCTGATGCGTTGGACCGTCCTCGCCGAGCCCGATGGAGTCATGGGTCATCACGAATATGACGCGATTGCCCATGAGCGCCGCAAGGCGAATGGCAGGCCTGCAATAATCGGAGAAGACCAGGAACGTGCCGGAATACGGAATGATCCCTCCGTGCAGCGCCATCCCGTTCATCGCTGCCGCCATCGCGTGCTCGCGCACACCGTAATGAATGAAGCGGCCGCCGTAATCCGTCGCGGAGAGAACGGGCATACCCTTCGGCCGCGTGTTGTTGGACCCCGTGAGGTCGGCGGAGCCGCCGATCATCTCCGGCAGCGCAGCGGTGATCAACTCGAGGGCATGCTCGGAGGCAATGCGCGTTGCCATCTCTTTTGGAGCAGCCGCCAGCTTTTCCTTCACCGCGAACACTGCGGTGGCAATCTTGTCCTTCCCCACCTCGCCCGCGATGCGGCGCTCGAACTCGGCGCGGCGGGTTGCAGGCACCGCTTTCAGGCGTGTGCCCCAGGCTAGGCGAGCGGCTTGCCCTGCCCGCCCGGCCTCGCGCCACATATCGCGAATGTCCGCCGGAACAATGAAGGGAAGCTCCAGCCAGTTGAGCTTCTCGCGCGCACCCCGGATCTCGTCGGCGCCAAGGGGCGAGCCATGGGATTTCTCCGTGCCCGCTTTCGTCGGCGCGCCAAAGCCGATGGTGGTGCGGCAGGCGATCAAGGAAGGTTTCGCCGAAGCGTGCGCGTTCTCGATCGCGCTCGCAATGGCGTCCGGATCGTGCCCATCGACTCGGTTGGCGCTCCAGCCTGCGGATCCGAACCGGCGCACCTGATCGACGGAATCGGCGAGCGCGAGCGGTCCATCAATCGAGATCCGATTGTCGTCGAACAGTACGATCAATTTGTTGAGTTTCAGGTGGCCGGCCAGCGCAATGGCCTCCTGGCTCACTCCCTCCATCAGGTCACCATCCGAAACAAGCACGTAGGTGTGATGATCCACCAGCTCGCGACCGAATATCGCCGCGAGATGGCGCTCCGCGAGCGCCATTCCAACCGCGTTTCCCAGTCCTTGTCCGAGCGGGCCGGTGGTCGTTTCCACGCCGGGGGTGATGAAATTCTCCGGATGCCCCGGCGTGAGCGAACCCAACTGGCGGAATCGTTTGATCTCGTCGATCGTCATCTTTTCGAAGCCGAGAAGATGCAGCACCGCATAGATCAGCATGGAGCCGTGTCCGGCCGAAAGCACGAAGCGATCCCGGTCGGGCCAGCGAGGGTCGGCCACATCAAATTTTAGAAAGCGCGTGAACAGCACCGTCGCAATGTCGGCGGTACCCATCGGCAGGCCGGGATGTCCCGATTTCGCCTGCTCGACTGCATCCATCGCGAGTGCCCGGATGGCATTCGCCATGCGGTCATGGCAGGCGCGCAGGTGTTTCTTGCGGTCCTCACCCGGGTTCTCGCGGGACGGCGCGGCGACCGGCCCTTCCGCGGCAAGCGTTTCCTTAGAGTTGCTCATTCGCCCCAAATGGGTTGTTGGGACGACGCTCTATCACGGGAATGACCGGAGTCAATGAAAGCACAGTCGACTGCGGCCGACGTGTGTGCAATCGCTCGGGCCACGCGAGGCTGCGGTCGGTCCTGCACCCGTCACATTGACGCCAAGCCGCGGAGTAACGTAAGGATCGTTTATTAACTGCTTGCTGCCGCGATGAATTTTACTCGGTGCAGGTGCGGGCGCTCGATCGAGTTTTTGCCGCAATGAGCGAACCAAGTCCGATCGATGCTGCCAGCAAGCGTCTTGCGCTCGCGCTTGATGCGCTGGCGGCGGCGGTCGACCGCCGGCAATCCGCAGATCGGGGAGAGCTGTCGCTAGCCAGCCAGCTGCACGCACTCTCCGCCGACCGTTCGCGGCTTGCCGCCGAGCTTGATGCCGCTGCGGCCCGCGCCGGGTCGCTGGAGACGATCAATCGGGACGTTGCGCAGAGGCTCGAAGCGGCAATGGGCGCAATCCGGGCGATCCTCACGGATGATGCCCAACTCTGACCTCTCCGTCCAACGCGCGAGAACCCATGCCGCAGGTCAGTGTCACCATCAACGGACGCCAGTTCCGCATGGCGTGCGAGGAGGGCGAGGAGCCGCGTTTGGTGCGTCTCGCCGAGGATCTCGATCAGCGTGTCTCGCGGCTGCGCGAGCGTTTCGGTGAGATTGGGGATACGCGGCTTACGGTGATGGCGGCGCTCACGCTTGCCGACGAGCTTTCCGATGCCAGGGAGCGATTGCAGAGGGTGGAGACCGAGATGGCAAAGCTCCAGGAGGCGGCGGTAGCTTCCGCGGAGCGGGCACAAACGACGCACACCGCCATCGTGGCCGCGCTCAACGCGGCGGCTGAGCGCATCGAAAGCATCACCAAGCGCCTCAACGAGACGGTCACCCGCAGGGAAATTCCGATGGGATGAGCCTACCCGTCGTTCCGTGGGCGGCGGATGCGGATGTAGAGCGCGCCACCTCCCCCATGCGCCGCATCGGCCTGCTCGCAAGCGCTCACATAGGCTCGGAACTCCGGCAGGGCGAGCCACAGCGGCACCTGGCGGCGCAGGACGCCGCCAGCCACTTCACCTTCCCAGGGACCATCGCCGCGAGATGCACCCTTGCCGGTGATGACCAGGACGAACTTGGCGCCCTCGGTCTGCGCCCGCCGCAGGAAGCGCAGGAGCGACGAGTGCGCCTGTGCTTGCGTCTTGCCATGCAAATCGAGACGACCATCGATGGTGACGATGCTGCGCGCAAGGCGCTTTTTTTCCCGGCGGTCCAACGCTCCGGGGAGCCCCACGGGCGGAGCCAAACCGGCGTTCTCGCTTGGCGCAGTTCGCAACGACTTTAATGCGGGCGCGCGTAGCGCGGCACGCCTTCCACGCAAGGGTTTGAGCACACGCGTCACCTCATCCCAGAGCGCGCGCTCCTCTTGGTCGAGCTTGCGCCGTCCCCCGTCATTCTCCCCCGGTGTCATAATCGGTAATATCTGTAGCGCAGGCGTGTGGGGCTAGCGTGTTGCCTCGCTCCCCTTGCGGCTCCCGACTCGTCCTGAGCGCTCACGCCGTCCTTGGGCTTGCCCCCGTGCTTCCCGGCCTCGACCTTCGGAATGTTCGGCTTTGGCAGGGGCAATGGCATCTGCCGCCCGGCTGCAGCCATGTCGAGATCGCGGGGAAGCAGCATCACGAAGCGTGCGGAATGGCGAATGCGCCCGGCTATGCGCCC
>Ga0207693_10002130_pt1 | contig 17265 bp, 21 predicted proteins | sample LARL81metaG_FD_184347 | JGI IMG/M metagenome (GOLD analysis project Ga0207693, IMG submission 184347) | Corn, switchgrass and miscanthus rhizosphere microbial communities from Kellogg Biological Station, Michigan, USA - LAR L8-1 metaG... | ecosystem: Host-associated > Plants > Roots >...
ATTCCGCGTGAGCGGCTCGCAGCTTGCGAATATCTTCGCGACCACGTGGTCGCAGATGTGGGGCGCAATGCTGGTCGGAGTCTTCATCTTCGGGCTGGCTTACGTCTTCAATTTCTCAGGAATGGCCGGATCGCTTGCCAAGGCGTTTTCCAGCATCGGGGCCTACTTCATCGTTGTCGCTCCGCTGCTCGGCTTCATCGGCGTGGCGCTTTCGGGCAGCAACACCTCGACCAATGCCATGTTCGGAAAATTCCAGGCCTTGGTCGGCCAATTGCTCGGCATGCCGCCGATGTTGTTGCCGACGCTCAATTCGGTGGGCGCGGAGATCGGCAAGCCGATCGCGCCGCAAACTGCCAGCGTGGGCGTTTCCACCAGCGAGTTCGTCCGCAACGAAGGCGAAGTCATTCGTCACAATTTCGGCTGGACGCTGGTCCTGCTGGCCTATCTCGTTCTGATCGGGATAGCGTGTTACTTCTTCTTCCCGAACATCGCGGATCTGCCGAAATAGCGGGATTTCGCGCGGCAGAGCTACGTGTAGGGTTCAACAAGCATTGCCATGGCCGGGCTTGTCCCGGCCATGCCCATCTCATGAGACAGGAAGAGATCGAACGTCCGGCGTCGAAACTTATGAGCGCCGAGGCGCGTTTGCGGAGTGCCGATGCTGTTACGTTGCTGTCGTGCCTTGCTTGTACTGCTTTGCCTCTTGCTCTCGGCGCCGTTGGCGGCGGCCGGCGACTCGTTTCCCTTCGGCACGACGCTGATGCTCGACACGACGCCGATGCGTGGTTCCAAGCGCATTCCGATGCTTGAAATTGCCGAGAACGGCGCCGCCTCAATCGATCTGTGGTGCGCCAGTGCGCGCGCTCAAGCGGTTGTCGCCGATAACGCGATCAGCATTTCTCCCGGCGATTTGCAGAACACGCAATGCGGACCGGATCGTCAAACGCGGGATACGGAGCTTTTGGCGGCGCTCGCGCAGGTCACAAATTGGCGACGTCACGGCGACATTGTCGAATTTTTGGGCGTGACCCCGCTGCGCTTTCGACTGATGACGAACTGAGAAAGGTCGCTCCGGTCCTTCTAGCCGCCAGGTCCGCTAGTTGGCGTCTTCGACCGGCAGCACTGTTTGTTCGCCGAGGCTGTCGCGCACATAGAGTTGTCGCGGAACCCGAAGGAACGCCGCGGATTGAGGCAGCGAAGCCCAATTGCAGCTTGCCCGGTGGAACCTTGGACCTTTTGTTGTCGTCGATCTGGCTTGCGGTCGTGATCTGGCTGATCGCCCGGGCTTTCCAGCAGCGCGGCCTTTTGCAAAGTGTGAAGCCAGCCGAGTCGCCGCCGGCGGCTCGCGCACCAAAGGTCGCGGTCATTGTCCCGGCGCGCGATGAAGCCGCCAATATTGACCGCTGTCTGCGCAGCCTTGTCGCGCAGACTTATCCTGCTTCGCGTCTACGCATTATCGTGATCGACGATCACTCGCGCGACGGCACCTTTGCAATTGCGTCAGCTTTGGCCCAAACCTGCCCGCAGCTCGCGGTTCTACGCAGTCCGCCGCTGCCGCCGCATTGGGTCGGCAAATCCCATGCCTGCTGGATCGGCGCCCGCGCAGTGGAGGAGGGTGCCGACTGGCTGTGTTTCGTTGACGCCGATGTGTGGGCCGAGCCCGCGCTGATCGCGAGCGCCGTCGCCGCCGCCAATGCCGAAGCGCTCGATTTGTTGTCGCTTGCCCCGCGACAGGAGTTGCAAAGTTTCGCCGAGCGCCTGGTCATGCCATGCGGTCTTTACCTGCTCGCTTTCTGCCAGGATCTGCGCACCGTGCAGGCACGCAACAGCAGCGAGGTTACGGCGACCGGGCAATTTATGCTGGTGCGCCGCGCTTGTTACGAAAGCATCGGCGGCCATGCGGCAGTCCGCGGCGCGATTTGCGAAGATTTGATGTTGGCCCGCCTGCTCAAGCGCTCGGGCGGTCACGCCATCCTTCAAGACGGGCGCGGGTTATTGGCGACGCGTATGTATCGCGGCTGGCCCACGCTGTGGATCGGCATCGCCAAAAACTTAAGCGAGATGCTTGGTGGTCCGCCGCGAACGATCGCGATTGCGGCCGCGGCGGTTGTGCTGGCGTGGGCCGCTTGGCTCATTCCGCTCCGCGATGCGTTGGATTGTGCGCAGGGTAGCTCGGGTGGCTGCGTGGGCTTGATTCCGGCCGCATTCGGCTCCGCTGCAGCCTCTGGCTTGCATATCGCCGGCGCTTCCTATTTTGGCATCCCGCCGTGGTACGGCCTGTTATTCCCGCTCGGCTATTCCGCCGGAGCACTTATTGCAATTGACAGCGTGCGGCGCCGGCTCTCGGGCCGCGTCAGCTGGAAAGGCCGAACCTATCCATGAGCGGTGCGCCGGAGGTGAAATCCTCGTGAGCGGCATCCCATGAGTACTATTCCGAAGCGCGCTACTCCAAGGCGCGAGACGCCCGCGCCTGGCGTTCGCGATCACGAGCATGTCAGCCGGATCTCCACGCAGACCACGATCCCCGGTTTGGTGACGATCCATTACGCCGCCGGTATTGGCGCCATCATTGCGTATGCGCTTTATGCAACAGCGCTGCGCATTTCGATCGACCAATTGTTTGGGCCGCTGGCACTTGGCGCCGCGGCACGCCTGCACCTGGTGCTGGTGATTTTCTGCTTTCTCTCGGGAGCGTTCTTGTTCGGCGTGGTGGGCGTGATCATGGCTGTTCCGGTCGCCTTGATCGTCAAGATTACTCTCGCGCTGCTCTACGATGAGCCGGGCAAGGACGCGCTGGCAAGCGAGTAACCCTCCAGGTCCTGCAGCTGTGTGCGCCGCGCGATAATGTTAGAAAGGCGACGAAACTTTCTCCGCAGCTGGCGGTTTTTAGGTGGGGTGCGCGGACCGCCACATGGAAACCGGCATCAAACACCTTCACAGCGGGGACGTCAGACAATTCCCGTGGTTGGAAGCGATGGTCGCGGCATTGGATGACCGCCTGCGGCTGCGCCATGGCGTGATCGAGTACACGAACTGTTTCGTATCCAGCTAGTTGCCAGCCACGAGAGTTATGCGCTGTCGGATGGCACCTGCATTCGCCGCGGCGATCGTGTCGGCAACCTGCACGTCTGGAACGAGCAGTTTCCGTGTTTTGCGGGCAAGGGACCGACACTCGCTTGGGCCCGCCGCGTCAATCAGGCATTTGAGCTCTCGCTGCGGGAATTGGCGAGCTTTCTTGACGGGCGCCGCGACCTCGATGACGTCGTCGCGATTTGCGCCAATATGAGCCTTGAGCCTGCGGAGCGCAGCGCCCAGCTGGTGCGCTTCGTCGGCCGCTTTGGTTTTGAACGGATCGCGGCGGCGAGTTTGCATTCGTTCCGCCAGCAGATGCACTGGTTTGGCGAGAACATCCTGATCTCGATGATGGTGCTTGCGCACAATGCGGCGGCGCTTCGCGCCGACACATTGCGGCGCGATCGCACCTTGGTGTTTTTGTCGCGCCGGGAATTGCGGCGGCGTTACGGGTTGGCGCGCGATGAGGCGGCTTAAAGATTAGGCAAGCCGCTTTGCCAGTGCGAGGGGAACCGCCCCGGTTTGCTGGCAACGTGATAGTGGGTCGATTGTCTACGCTGGGTTTAATTATGCCGAGCAAATTTTCCTGGTCGTGGCCAGCTTTTGCTCCGCAGCCGCAAACCGTGGCGTCAAGGCTGGAGAGATGCTTGGCGAGAGGCCTGGAGCAGCTCCGACATCGAGATGGATGGAGGCGGAGCGGCCTCGGTCAGGTCGTTGTCCGACCCCGACAGCGCGTTCGACCTCAATGACCTGTCGCAGCGATCGGTGATTGCTCTTGTCGGACTTACCTTCGAAGCGCGGATCGCAGCGGGTCCGGGCGTGCTTGTCGCCTGTCGCGGCCGCGAAACCGCCGATCTGCTCCGGCTGGCAATAGGCGCCGGCTACCGCAGCATCATCAGCTTCGGTGTTGCCGGAGGATTGGCGCCGGATCTCATTCCCGGTGACTGCGTGGTGGCCTCCGCGATCATCGACTATCCGGCGGTGCGGCCGGCCGATCCACTGTGGTCGCGCAAGCTCGCCGAGATGATTCCGGATGCGCGTCACGGTCCGATCGTGGGCGTCAATGCCGTAGTGTCGGATCCATCAGACAAGCGCAAACTGCACGCGTTCACCCGCGCGGTGGCGGTCGATATGGAGTCGCATCTGGTCGCCAGACTTGCCGATGCGCACGGCTTAGCCTTTGCAGCGGTGCGGGTGATCATCGATCCCGCGCACCGGGCGGTGCCTCCTGCCGCGTTGCTGGCAATGGCGCCGGGCGGCAGCACGGACGTCAGCGCCATGCTGCGGGAGATTTTGGCGCGACCCTCGCAGGTCTCGCCGCTGATGCGGCTCGCCGCCGACGCCATCGCCGCCCGTGCGGCCCTTGTCCGCCTACGTCGCACGCTGGGACCGAGCTTCAGCTGGGAACGAGAAGGGCCGGCGGTCGGGATTCAGCCAACCGGCTGAACCGGAACCAAACAAGTACGCCGAAATAGCCCCGCGGAATTCGCGTGAAACCTAGCGCGATTTATGCGACCATAGATGAAATTATTTCATCTATGGTATGCGACGTACTCAAGTCGTCACAAAACTGACATGGGGTTTCGGGGCAGTTTTTGCGGCGCGATGCTGTCAGGAAGCGTGGTCACAGCGCGATTTTCTTCAAAAGCCCGAAAGTCCAAAATTTACTTTTCAAAACGGGGGTTACCCAGGTGAGTTGAGCGAGCCTCATTCTTCTGCCCGTCAGTGAGTGGGGCAGGGGTGCTGCCCCCGGCAGCCGGCATGTAGCGTAACGCCGGTCGAAGATCGCTCACTGTGGCGCGAGCAATACGGCGCGGCACTCAGTGCCGCGCCGCGCTTCGTTCGGGCGAGATGCGAGATCTGCTGCGTGTCAGTAATCCATGCCGCCCATGCCGCCGCCGGGCATCGCTGGCATTGCCGGTTTCTCCTTCGGCAATTCCGCAACCATGGCTTCGGTGGTGACCAGCAAGCCGGCGACGGAAGCCGCATCCTGCAGCGCCGCGCGAACGACCTTCGCCGGATCGACGATGCCTTTGTCGAACATGTCGACATAGTCCTCGCTCTGGGCGTCGAAGCCGAAGGTCTCCGACTTGCTCTCCAGGATCTTGTTGACCACGATTGACCCTTCGTGGCCGGAATTCTCGGCGATCTGGCGCACTGGAGCTTCCACCGCCTTAAGCACGATGTTGATCCCGGCCTGAACGTCGGCATTGCCGCTGCGCAGCTTGCCAATTGCTTTCTTGGCGCGCAGGAGCGCAACGCCGCCACCGGCGACGATGCCTTCTTCGACCGCGGCGCGGGTCGCGTTCAGCGCATCCTCGACGCGATCCTTCTTCTCCTTCACCTCCACCTCGGTCGCACCGCCGACGCGGATAACGGCGACGCCGCCGGCGAGCTTGGCGAGCCGTTCCTGCAGCTTCTCGCGATCGTAGTCGGACGTAGTCTCCTCGATCTGCGCCTTGATCTGGTTGACGCGGGCTTCGATGTCTTTCTTCTTGCCGGCGCCGTCGACGATCGTGGTCTTTTCCTTCTCGATCACGACTTTCTTGGCGCGGCCAAGCATTGTCGGGGTCACGCTTTCGAGCTTGATGCCGAGGTCCTCGGCGATCAGTTGGCCGCCGGTAAGAATGGCGATGTCTTCAAGCATGGCCTTGCGACGGTCGCCGAATCCCGGCGCCTTGACCGCGGCGACTTTCAAGCCGCCGCGCAGCTTGTTGACCACCAGCGTGGCCAGCGCTTCGCCTTCGATGTCTTCGGCGACGATCAAAAGCGGCTTGCCCGATTGCACTACCGATTCGAGAAGCGGCAGCATGGCTTGGAGCTGCGACAGCTTCTTCTCATGCAGCAGCACATAGGCGTCTTCCAATTCCGCCACCATCTTCTCGGCATTGGTGATGAAATAGGGCGACACATAACCGCGGTCGAATTGCATGCCCTCGACGATCTCGACCTCGGTTTCCAGCGACTTGGCCTCCTCGACGGTAATGACGCCTTCGTTGCCGACCTTCTGCATCGCCTCCGCGATCATCTTGCCGACGGCGCTATCGCCGTTCGAGGAAATGGTGCCGACCTGAGCGACCTCGGAGGATGAACCCACTCTTTTCGCGCGGCCCTTGATTTCATCGACGACCGCTTTCACCGCGAGATCGATGCCGCGCTTGAGATCCATCGGATTCATGCCGGCGGCGACCGCCTTGGCGCCTTCTTTAACGATGGCATGCGCCAGCACGGTTGCCGTTGTGGTGCCGTCGCCGGCCGAGTCATTGGTTTTCTGCGCGACCTCGCGCACCATCTGCGCGCCCATGTTCTCGAACTTGTCGTCAAGCTCGATTTCCTTGGCGACGGTGACGCCGTCCTTGGTGATGCGCGGCGGGCCGAACGATTTTTCTATGACGACGTTGCGGCCCTTGGGGCCGAGCGTCACTTTCACGGCATTGGCGAGGGTCTCGACGCCACGGAGCATGCGCTCGCGTGCGTCGCCGGAAAATTTTACGTCTTTTGCAGCCATTGGTGTTCCTCGAATGTCAGAATTCAGATGTGAGATCGTCGGCGCTCGCTCAGGCGATCACGCCCATGATGTCGGACTCCTTCATGATCAGGAGTTCCTCGCCGTCGAGCTTGACCTCGGTGCCCGACCATTTGCCGAACAGCACGCGATCGCCGGCTTTCAGGTCCATCGGAATAAGCTTGCCGTTTTCGTCACGGCCGCCGGGGCCCACGGCGACGACTTCGCCCTGTTGCGGCTTCTCTTTGGCGGTGTCCGGAATGATGATGCCGCCCTTGGATTTTTCCTCGGCCTCGACGCGCTTAACGACCACCCTGTCATGGAGCGGCCGGAACTTGGTTTTCGCCATGATGATCCTCATCGGTCGCGCTGTGCTTTTGCAAAGCGCGGTGCCCATTGGAAAAGAATTGGTTTGTCAGTATCTTAGCACTCTAAAAACCTGAGTGCCAAGCAAGCCATCCGGAAATAAGTTGCGCAAGGCAGGGTGTCAAGACGAGTCTGCAGCACAGTCCCCGGTCCGGCACGCGAACTTTAACGTCCGACAGCGGTGGCTTGGCCGACAAGAACGTCTATTCTACGCCGCGCTACCATCAGGGCAGCGGGAATCTGGAAAAGGAAATGCGCGGGCTCAGCCTCGAAGAGGCCAATCGCATTATTGCGGCGACGTTTGCCGCCGCCAAAAAGCGCAAATGCCGGCCGATGAGCGCGATCGTGCTCGATGCGCGGGGGCCGCGTGAAAGCGTTTCAGAAGCAGGACGGCGCATCGATGCTGCGCTTTGAGATTTGCTATGGCAAAGCCTATGGCGCGTTGGCGCTCGGCCGGCCGTCCAAGCTTGTGCTGCAGAAGGCGCGGGAAAAGCCCTTATTCATGCAATCACTGGAGCGGCTTGCAGATTACCCGCTGTTTTTGGAAGGCGGCGGTCAGCTGATCCGCGACAGGACCGGCGAGCTTTTGGGCGCGATCGGGGTTACTGGTGACACTAATGAACTCGACGATTTATGCGCAATTGCCGGCATTCACGCCGCGAAACTCTGCGCCGACAGCGATTTTTTCGACGACCCGGACCTGATGCGGGCGTTGAGCATCCATAAATCAGCGCCGCTTGTCGATCCGCGCCCGAAGACGAAATCGCCGGCGCCGGGAGTGCGGGCCGGGCGCAATGGGTCGAACCGGAACGGGTCCAGCCGTCGCGGAGCAGGCCAAACCGCCAAATCCGGGCCGTAATCTTTGCCGAAGGTGCCGCCCGCGGGGACGATTTGAAACAGACGCGAAAGGTCGCCGCGGTACAAACGCGGGCGAGGGTTGGCCCGGCAGGGGAGGGCTGGTCACCCCTGATGAGCCGCGCAGCGGATAGTCCTGCCTGGGAGAGATTTTCATGAGCGCCTCGCGATTGCAGAGTGCTTGCGGCGGTGCGGCCTTTGCCGCGCTCGCGCTTGCGGCCTGTACGTCCAACACGCCGCCCCTGGAGCAAGCGTCGGCCACCGCGCCCATGACGCAGCCGGCGATGCCCTCGCAATACCGCCCGGAAGAAATCGTGGGCCGCTGGGGCTATGGCGCCTTTCACAATGAGAGCGATCTGGCCCGCACGTCGGCGGCCGCGCGCGGCCAATGCGGCCAGCCGGTCGAGATCACACGCGGGACCAATGGCGGGGTGATGATGTATCTCGCCGATAGCGCGCAGCTGCAGGAGCTGCAGCTTAAGGGATCCAGCAACGGCAAGAACTATATCGGTCCACCGGGCAATGCCGGCGGCCCGCAGGATCGCGAAATCGTTTCGTTCGATGGCCGCACCATGGTGCTCCGCTGGATGGATCCGGAAGTCGCCGGCCGCTATGGCACCGGCGTCTATGTGCGCTGCGCGCCAGAAGGCGTGGCGCGCGCTGGGACCAAGCCCAAACCTGCTGCGCAATAGCCTGCCGCCCGACAGGGTGTCGTCAAAGCCGATTGCCACGCGACGGTAAGGCGGCGATCCATGACATCAGCGGTGTTATAACGACGCCGGACTGCTCGCGGCGTTCGGCTCTCGCCTCTGTTTGTCTGCCCGCATTTCCGACTGACGGACGCTCATGCCAAGCCCCGGTGCATTCATTTTCGGTCCCTGGCGCGCGGTCAGCGTGCTTGGCCTTACCGAAATCTTGTCTTGGGGCGCGCTGTTTTATCCGCCGGTGCTGACGGTGCCGCTGATCGCCGCCGACCACGGCTGGTCGCCGCCCTTCGCCATGGCCGGATTTTCCGTCGGATTGTTCGTTGGCGGCCTGTGCTCCCGCTATGTGGGCGGCACCATTGATCGCGTTGGCGGCCATGTGGTGATGCCCATCGGCTCGCTGATCGGCGCCGCAGGGCTCGTCGCACTGGCTTGGGCGCCCGGTATCGCGAGCTACTTTGCCGCCTGGATCACGATCGGCATTGCCATGGCGGCTTCGCTCTATGATCCGGCTTTTGCGACGCTGGGCCGAATCTTCGGCAGCGCGGCGCGCACGCCGATCACCGCGCTCACGCTGGTCGCCGGTTTCGCCTCGACCGTGAGTTGGCCGGTAACGCAATTTCTCATTCAAACCGTCGGCTGGCGCGGTGCTTACCTGGTCTACGCGGCACTGCTGGCGGGCCTCGCCGCGCCGCTGCACGCTTTTGCGCTGCCACGCGATCAAGCTGGGAGCACTTCACGCCATGCGGCATCTGCCGACCAAGCGCGAAAAGTTTTCGTGCCGTCGCATGGCTTCGCCTTCGTGCTCATGGCGGCCGGCTTCGCTTCCTATGCTTTTGTGCCTTCGGCGCTCTCGGCCCAGCTCCTTGCAATTTTCCAGCGCTTCGGCCTGGCGCCGGCGACCGTCGTCGCGATCGGCATGTTGTTTGGCCCGGCGCAGGTCTTGGCGCGGATCTGTGAATTTTCGTTTGCGCGGCGGCTGCATCCATTATGGATCGCGCGCTGTGCCGTCGGTTTGCTGGTCGCGGCTTTCGTAGTCCTGGCGCTGTTGCCGTTTTCCGCAAGCGTCGCGGCGATCTTCGCGGTCATGTTCGGCATGGCCAACGGGCTTTTGACCATCGCCCGCGGCACGGTCCCGCTCGCTTTGTTTGGTGCCTCGGGTTATGGCCGGCTCATGGGCCGTATCGGCGGTCCTTTTCTCGTGGTTCAGGCCTTGGCGCCGGCGGTGGTCACTTTTGTCGCCGACCGCGCCTCTGACGCGATCGGGCTCGCTGTGGTGGCGGCTTTCGCCGCGTTTGCGCTTCTATGTTTCGTGCTGATCCGGCAACCGTCTTAATTCGAAGCGCGCGGCATTTAAGCAAAATCAACCGTAATTTTGGCGAACGGCGGGCAAATCCGGTAGCGCTGGGATTTGTCAACCAAAGAGTCGAGCTTTGCCCCTCTACTCGCCGCTTAGGTCGGACCGGCCGATCGCGGAAAAGCGGCTGCGTCCGGACTTACGTAACGAGTACGGTCATGCGGCGCATCGGCATCGCGGCAATCATCGCAGCAGTCATCGCGGCAATCTTGGCGGGCACAGTTTCGGGCTCGGCGCTGGCGCAATCGCTTCGGCCGGCCTATGCGCCCAACGGCGCGAGCCAATCCGCTCAGAGCGTGCCGATAAAGCGCGTCCTACACGTTCAGAAGGTCACATCGACGATAGCCCCAAAGGCTGCGCCCTCGCGCGCAGCGGCCGTGCCGCAAAGCGACGGCGCGGTCACGGCGCCCACCGTCAAATCGCGGCGTGAATGACTTTTTTGCCGCGATTTTCGCCGGGCCGATCATGTTGTCGCACGCGTTTCGACGGAATGAATCGACATATTACGCGGCACCGCCCGGGAGCGCGTCGCCCGCTTATGCGCCGCAAGCCTACGCGGCGCCGAACCGGGCCGATCCGCGTGACGGTCCGATCGATCCGAAATTTCTCCGGCAGGAGGTCGCCTATCCCGGTCGTGAGGCGCCGGGCACGATCATCGTCGATACCGAAAACAAGTTTCTTTATCTGATCGAAGGCGGCGGGCAGGGCGTTGCGCTACGGCATCGGCGTCGGCCGGCCGGGTTTTTTATGGGCGGGCGTCAAGACCGTCACCGCTAAACGGGAATGGCCGGATTGGCGGCCGCCGGCGGAAATGCTGGCGCGGCGGCCTGATCTGCCGCGCTTCATGCCAGGCGGCATCGACAATCCGCTCGGCGCGCGCGCGCTTTATCTCGGCTCGAGCCTGTATCGTATCCATGGCTCGAATGAGCCTTGGACCATCGGCACCAATGTGTCGTCCGGTTGTATCCGCATGCGCAACGAGGATGTCACCGATCTTTATCAGCGTGTGAAAGTCGGCACTAAGGTCGTGGTGATCTAGAGCATGATCCCGAAAAGTGGATACCGGCTTTCGGAAAAGATCATGCTCAAATAACAAGCTAAAGCGAAATGGCAATTAAACTTAATTCCATTTCGCTTTAGGAAACCGAAGCCAGCGCATAGCCGCGCTCGGCCAACAGCCGCGGGAAACGCTCGCCGAGAAAAAATGCATATTCGCGCTCGCGCAAATCGGTCAGCGGATCGAGCTCACGTAATTCTCGATCGACTTTTCCGGGATGACACATAACGAGCCCGCCGTCGGGCAGGCCGTCGAGAAACTCATCGAACAGTTTGCTGAAATCGGCATTGGGGCGAAACGAATAGGTGCCGGCAAACGCCGGATTGGTGCGCACGCCGTGCCGCTCGGCAAGCCGGCGCAGACGCGCACTCAAAGCGTCAAGGATATAGCCTTTCGGATCGGCGAGGCTCTTTGGCGCCGAAGCCGCCCGGCCGCATTGCCGCAACCACGCTTGCGGCGCCTCGTGTTTGATCGCACGCACAAGCGCGTCGCTGATCTGCGGGAAGACGTGAATGTGCTGATGGCCGTCGACATAGTCCGGATTGCGGCCGAAAGTGTCGCGAAACGCCGCAAATTGGCCGGCAATCTCGGTTTCAAGCCATGACCGGTCGAGGCGGCGCGTAAGCGCGCGGCTGGCCATGCCGTTAAGCGGCAGGAACGCGCCGTCGCGCCGCGGCGCGAAATCCGTCAGCGGACGAAACGGCGCGGTCAGCGTCAGATGCAGTCCGATCGCCGCGCGCGCGCCGGCGGCTTCGCGCAAACTTGACGCTTCGCGCGCGGAAAAACTTGGCGTCACCACCATGGCCGATGTCGCGTTGATGAGCCGCTGCGCAACCAGCTCGCGGATCGCGGCGCTGACCGCCGGCGATATGCCGTAGTCGTCGGCGCACAGCCAGATGTGCCGCAGCGCTGAGTTCATTCGGCCGCAGTGCGTGCGTCGGCTTGTTTGTCCTCTTCGCTGAGCTTTATCTCGTGCTCGGCGACGAAATAGACCGGACGGCCTTTGATCTCTTCGAGAATCTTACCGATATATTCGCCGACCACGCCGATCATGATCAGCTGGACGCCGCCGAGCACCATCACGCCGACGAACAGCGACGGATAGCCGGGCACCGCGATGCCATAAACAAGCGTCTCATAGATGATCTGGAGCCCATAGAAGAAGGCAACGAGCGCCAGCACCGTTCCGAACAGGGTTGCCAAGCGCAGCGGCGCCAAGGAAAAGGCGGTGACGCCGTCGATCGACAAGCCGATCAGGCGGCGGAGATTCCAGGTGCTGCGGCCTTCCGCGCGTGCCTCAGGCTCGTAGTCAATCCGCATCTGGCGAAAGCCGATCCAGCTCGACAGCCCTTTGAAAAAGCGGTTGCGCTCCGGCAGCTGACGCAGCGCGCTGGCCGCGCGCGGCGACAACAAGCGGAAGTCGCCGGCATCTTCCGGAATCTTGGGCCGCGCACCCCAATTGAGGAGGAGATAAAAACCCTTCACCGCGACGCGGCGGATCAGCGACTCGTTGGCGCGATGCGCCTTGGCGGTATAGACGACGTCGCAGTCCTCATCGAGCCAATGGCCGACCAGCGTCTCGATCAGCGAGGTCGGATGCTGACCGTCGCCATCAATGAACAGCACCGCGCCGCTGCGGGCATGGTCGAGGCCGGCGAGCAGCGCCGCTTCCTTGCCGAAATTGCGCGACAGCGAAACCACCTGAACGTCGATTACGGTCGCCGGAAGCTCGCGCGCAATGGCAAGCGTGCCGTCGCGGCTGCCGTCATCGATATAGACCACCTCGCAGGCCAGCGCGCGGGTCTCACGCAGCCGCTTCGCTACCTCTACGAGCCGTGCGTGCAGCCGTTCGAGGGTCGCCGCTTCATTGTAAAGCGGCACCACGATCGAAAGCCCGTAAGCGGCGGCATCTGCCGAAAGACGGTCGCGCGGCAGCGGCATGATTTTGGTGTCGACCGCACCGGTCATCAGTTGCTCCTTGGGGTTCGCTTATAGCGGCTTCCATGCCATCTCGCCACGGCGCACGTTGTCCCGTTGGTGCGGGCGGGCGAGCTCTCGATTGGTCAGGTCATTGTCTTGACTGCGGTCGGCGGCGCGTTCGTCCTGTTTGCAGCAGTTCTGGGTTGGGGTGATTATTATGCCCAGCAGCAGGTGCGCCGCATCCGCGATCGAGACCGGAAAGACGCGGCTGTTGCCGCTTCCGCAATGGCTTTGAAGAAGGCCGCAGAAGGCGCAGTCGCCGCGTCAAGGACGGCCTAGGCGCGCTGGCCTCAGCCGACGGATGACGAAGCCCACCATTGGGTAAGTTAGGACGGGCGCGAGTTGGTGGTCTCGATTGATGGCGACCGGTGAAAAATACAGTCCGGCCGAGTTGAACATTCTGTTGGCTTGGCGACTAGCCCCCTTCCTTGGGGGAGGGAGCGATGCCACGGCGAACGTTGGCAAAAATTCAAAAATGCGTTTGGAACTTGGGACCGATCTGGACGCCCGGACCAAAGGGTATGCGAGATTGCGAGTGGCGGGCGACCAACAGAATTGAATATAATTCAGAAGTTGGGGTTCGGCTGTTGCGTGGAGTAACCCCTTGGCAAACAGGCCAATGCCCCGCACCGAACGGGACGGCTTGACGAGGTCGGCGGGAAACCGCCTGCTCGCTGCCTTGCCCGAAGACGCGTTTCTCCTCCTAGGGCCCGATCTGCGGCTGCTCACTTTGCCACAGGGCGTCGTCTGCTACGGCGCAGGCGATCCCATCGATCAGGTCTATTTCCCCCATACCGGGATGATCTCGCAGCTCATCACCACCGGCGATGGCGACATGGTTGAGACCTCGTCGATTGGCCGGGAGGGCGCCGTCGGCCTGCAATGCGGCTTGGGACCGCGACTGTCGTTTACCCGGACGATGGTGCAGATCCCGGGGAGATTTTCCGCGATTTCGGCCGCGCGCTTCGAGACCGCGGCCAGCCGCAGCGCGGCGTTGCGCGATCTCATCGTGCGCTACACCGAGACGCTGTGGGCGGAAGCGCAGCAGAACGCTGCGTGCAACGCTATTCACGACGGGTCGTCGCGATTGTGCCGTTGGCTGTTGCAATGCGCCGATCGGACCGGCAGCGAGCAGCTGTTGCTGACGCAGGAATTCCTCGCGGAAATGCTCGGGGTGCGGCGGACCACGGTGACGTTACTCGCCCGGGAGCTGCAGAAGCGAGGTATCGTCCGCTACAGCCGAGGCCGGATTACTATTCTTGATCGTCCAGGGCTCGAAGCCTGCGCCTGCGAGTGCTACGAGGCGATCAAGCACGAGAACCTTGCACAGCGGACTGGCGTCAAGCTCTGACGCCGACGCGTTTTGCCTGCCGCCCAACCCGGCACTGCCGGCAAGAAACGGTTCCTGTTTTCTTTCAATTGCTTCGGGAAATCACTTCAGCCCTAACACGACGGTTTGTCGCCGGCTGACCCAAGTTCGGTGCCCGCCCAATCGACCGGCCGCCCTGTCGAAAATTTTCCGCCATGAGTCGAATGACTTACCGACGGATTTTCAAGCGAGATCACAATGATCCAAGCACGGGTTGCGCCATGGCAGTCGGCGCCGTTTTCGACGATGTCAGTACCAAATTCCTGGGCGATACTTTTAACGCGGTATTCGCCATGCTCCACGGCGCGCAGTATCCGGACCAGGTCCGTGAGGCGATCGCCGACCGTGTCCTCGAATTCGCAAAGAAACTGGCTGCAACTGGCGCGCAGCTATGAGGTCGCGCGGCAGATCGTGACCGCCGGGATCAATGGAAACGCCCAACCGTCCGGGCTCGACTAACGCCGTCTAAAGCCACTCCCTGGTAGAGCCCCGTCCATTCGCGGTGGGGTTTTGTCGTTTCGGCTGGCGCTTTGCCCAAATAAACGACCGCGCGAGATCAGCCGGAAGGCTGCTTCAGCTTCCGCTCGATACTGTCGGTGGTCGAGCGCACACCGGACTGGAAGTTGTGCCAGTCCTCGCCGACCACGTTCCAATTGACCATCGGCGCTTTCCCGCCCGCCGCGCTTGCCGAGAGGCCATTGCCGGCGCGCCCGGTCGAGGAATCGTATTCGTAGACGCCCAGGATGGTCACAGCCACTCCGAGAATAAAACCAAGTAGCACCGGCATGGCGAAGCTCCATCGTGATCCAAACCGCCGCCGCAGGGCGCACCATGGAACGCGCCGGGGCCGGGATCGTTCCCCGCGGGCGCCGCGCACCAAGTCAGTGCGTCAAAAAGGTCTGGACCGGCAAATATTTGCGATGAAGACCTCAGCCGACGCGAACCTTTGCCGTCGGCTGGGCGTTACCGGCCAGAGTGCAATAAAGGACCAAGCAGAGGAGTGTCATGGCTCAAGCCCGTTCCGCCAGCTCCGATTTCAATCAGGCGTTCGGCGAAGCAAAAAAACAAGCGACTAATCTTGCCGGCGAGGCGTCGGACGCCGCCCAGGATGTTTATGAACAAGCGCGCGATAGCGCCGCCGATCTCGCCGACAGCGCCAGTGCGGCGGCGCGCCAGACTGCCGGCTCACTGGAGCGCGCACTCCGTAATACGATCGAAACCCAGCCCCATACGGCGGTGGCCATCGCGCTTGGGCTCGGTTGGCTCCTTGGCCGCACGCATCGTCCGTTCTGATCCGTCATGCCGAAGAGAATCCCCGAGGAAGAGCGGGAAACCGAAGATCAAATGGCGCGGCGCAAGCTCGGTCCGCGCGGCGAGCCGGGCGCACCCGATCCCGCCAAGATGACGCCACAGGGCGAGAAAGAACTGCCGAAGTCCGGCGACTTTGACGGGCACGCGGCTTAAGCCGCTCGTTCGGATCGCTGAACGCGGGTTACGGGACCGGCCGCGCGAGCTCCGCGGCGAGCGTCGCGTAAAGCGGGTTGTCACAGGTATAGACATAATCAAGACCCGCGACCGAAACCGCCTGGGCGCCCTGCTCGCGCAGGAAATTGGCCAGCGCCTGCACATGCTCCGGCGGGCAGTGCAGGGTCAGCATCCCGGATGACGTCGGACCGCCGAATGGCGTTACCACGCCGAATTTATCCCGCGCGGCCGCCAGCAGCTTGTCGTCCAATCCGGCAAAACGGGTGCGCACTTCGGCAAAGGCCTCGGCGCGCTTTTGCGCCGCGATGCGGTCGAGCAAGAGCCGCGCGATCTCGCGATGCGTCTGTTGCCACGAAGCCGCGCGGGCAGCGACGAGATTTGCCTGCGAGCGCAAGATCACGCCATCTTCGATGGTCTTTAATCCGTTGGCGGCGAGCGTCGCGCCGGTGGTGGTGATATCGACGATCATTTCCGCGGTGCCCGCCGCGGGAGCGCCTTCGGTCGCGCCGGAGCTTTCCACAATCCGGTAGTCGACGATCCCATGCGCGGCAAAGAAGTCGCGCGTGAGGTTGGCGTATTTGGTGGCGAGCCGCATCTTGCGCTCGTGCTTGAGCCGGAATGCAGTCGCCACGTCGTCGAGATCGGCCATGGTGCGTACGTCGATCCAGGCTTGCGGCACCGCGACCACCACATTGGCAAATCCAAATCCAAGCCCGGCGATCAAGATCACGCGTTCGTCGGATTGCGGAATCATCTCGCGCACCAGATCCTCGCCGGTGATGCCGAGATGCACGGCGCCCTGGCTGAGCTGCTGGGTGATTTCCGCTGCCGACAGATACGCGATCTCGACGCCGTCGAATCCGGCGATGGCGCCGCGATAATCGCGCGCGCCGCGCGGCTTGACGAGCTGTAGCCCGGCGCGGGCAAAAAAACTTTCCGCGTTTTGCTGCAGCCGGCCTTTCGAGGGTACGGCGAGAATGAGCGGCCCGTTCACGACACGTCTCTCGCCGCGGTGAGTTCTTCGATAGAGGCCGCAAAACCGACCGCCGGGATCGCCTCGCGCGCGCCGAGCCGCGCCAAAAGTCCGTCATAGCGGCCGCCGGCCACCAGCGGACCGCCACGGCCCGCCCGGTGCAGTTCGAACACGAACCCGGTGTAGTAGTCGAAGCCGCGGCCGAAAGCGGTTGCAAATTTGATGGCGCGCACCTCGACCCCGCGAGCGGCGAGGAATCCGGTCCGTGTCTCGAACAGATCGAGCGCTTGGCCGAGCGAGATTTTTGCATCGGCGCACAGCCCGCGCAGTTCCGCCGCGGCGTCGTCCGGATCGCCGGCAATCGAGAGGAAGCGCTCGATCAGCGCGCGCGTCTCGCGCGGCAGCCGGGTCGGCGCGTTCAGCGTCGCTTGCTCGAGAAAGCGATCGGCGATTTCGGCGACGGTGCGGCCGCCGACCGTGGCAATCCCGGCGATCGAGAGAAGATCGGTGACGAGATGATGTGCGGCTTTGGGGTCTGAACC
>Ga0207693_10002131_pt1 | contig 17263 bp, 15 predicted proteins | sample LARL81metaG_FD_184347 | JGI IMG/M metagenome (GOLD analysis project Ga0207693, IMG submission 184347) | Corn, switchgrass and miscanthus rhizosphere microbial communities from Kellogg Biological Station, Michigan, USA - LAR L8-1 metaG... | ecosystem: Host-associated > Plants > Roots >...
GTCGAATCGCCCCTGATATCGATGCGCTCGATGGGGTCCATCTGGAAGGCGACCTTGAGGGCCATGGCGCCCTTATAGGCAGAGTTTCGCCAAAGGGAAATGAAGGAGGGTCACACCGGGAAGGCGTTGGCGATGTAGCGAGGCCAGGCGAAGGGCGCCGCGAGCACAACGTCGAAGGCAATGTCATGCCCCGCAAAGTCGGGATGGCCGGCCAGCCAATATTGGGCGGCTCTGACGATGCGGCGTCGCTGCCTGGGGGGAAGCGTCCAGGCGGTTTCCTCCTTGGTCTTGCGTCGCTTGACCTCGATGAAGGCGAGCCGCTTTCCTTTGAGCGCCACGAGATCGATCTCGCCGACCGGGGTTCTATAGCGCTGCGCCACGATGCGTTGGCCTTTGAGGCGAAGCAGGAGTGCTGTCAAGGTCTCGGCAAACAGCCCGCTGCGATAGGCTTTTGCCCGCGCCTGCTTCATGTCAATCGGCCTTAGGCTTTAGCGAGAGCCCAAGCTCGTAGACACGGTTGCGCGGGACTTGCAGCACCTCGGAGACGCTCCGCACCGCGTCGCGGAAGCTCTCCACATTGAGCGCCTTGTTGAGCTGCTCGACGATCTTCTCGTCGCTGACGCCACCGTCCTCGATGGGCGGCGCGACAACCACAACAAACTCGCCCTTCGATTGGTCGCTGAGGGAGAGCTCGCCGGCAAGCCGGTCGAGCGTCCCGCGCGTCACCGTCTCGTGCAGCTTGGTCAGCTCTCTCGCGATCGCTGCCTCGCGCGCGCCCAACACCTCTGCCATCTCGGCAAGGCTTTTCCCAAGCCGAGGCCCAGTTTCGAAAAAGACTAGCGTCCCCGGAACAGATTTGAGTTCTTCGAGCCGCGTGCGGCGCGCGCCGGACTTGGGCGGCAGGAACCCGGCAAACAGGAAGGTGTCGGTCGGAAGACCTGCGCTCGTCAAAGCCGCGATCGCCGCGGAAGGTCCGGGAATGCTCGTCACGGTAAAGCCATGGTCGAGCGCCTCGCGTACGAGCTTGTAACCTGGATCGGAAATGAGCGGCGTGCCTGCGTCTGAGATGAGCGCGACCGAAGCTCCAGCGCGTAGCCGCCCCAAGAGGCGCGGGCGCTCCTTGGCGGCGTTGTGCTCGTGATAGGGCGTAAGCTCGCCGGCGATGCCGTAATGCGAGAGGAGCTTCTTCGAGTGCCGCGTGTCCTCGGCGGCGATGAGATCCGCGCGCGCGAGCACCGACAGCGCTCGAAGAGAGATGTCGCCGAGATTGCCGATCGGTGTCGCCACGAGATAGAGGCCAGGCGAAAGCGGCCGCTCGATCAAGTCGGCGAGCACCTCGCTCGCGCGAACCACCGTGCTGTGGTGGTGTGCTTTCGTCTGTTCTTTGTGGCGATGGTCTTGCACGCGCCGTGCCCGCCTTTTTGAGGCCCGAGCCAACGACTTAGCTTGCGCTGGGACGGGCGACCCCGCCCTAGGCGCTCGAACGTTACGTGATATAGTCGCGCTTCGTCCATCATGATTGGGCCATCGTTGCGAACACGCTCCCTCGCAAAACCAAGCGGCTTGCGGTCTCAAGACCCAACCGGAGGAGCTGGTCGTCTTGCGCCGCCTCCAACAAGCCAAAAGACTATGCGGCTTTCGTCGAGCATTGGTCGTTTCGCTGCCGTGAAGATCGCGCTTGCCGGCATGATGGCGGCAATGCTTGTCGCCTGCGGCGCTCCTGGCGCCGGCGGCGGCGGACCCGGTGGCGCGAGCTTCACCGAATCGACCGGCGCGGTGAAGGTGGCGCTTCTCCTTCCCGTCACGTCGTCGGGCTCCACCCCCGCCGTGGCCAAGGCATTGAAGCAGGCCGCCGAGCTCGCTTTGTTCGATTTCGACAATCCGAATGTGTCGCTCGTTCCCAAGGATACGAAGGGAACGCCTGACGGAGCGCGGCTTGCCGCTGAGAGCGCCATCAAGGACGGCGCCGAGCTTATCATCGGGCCGCTGTTCGCTCAGGAAGTCGCAGGCGCGGCGCCGGTCGCGCGGCAGGTCGGGATTCCCATGATCGCGTTCTCGAGCGACGAGAAGGTCGCCGGCAACGGCGTATACCTCCTGAGCTTCCAAGCCGGGCGCGACGTACCGCGCATCGTGAGCTTCGCCATGTCGAAGGGCAAACGCAGTTTCGCGCAACTCGTCCCGCAATCGCCTTACGGACGCGTCGCCGAATCGGCGTTTGCCAAGGCGGTATCCGGCGGCGGCGGCGAGACAAGTGTGCGCGCGGCCTTCCCGGCCGACGATTCCAACGCCATGCTCGGCCCGGTCAGGCAGATCGCGAACGCGATCAAAGGCGGACAGAAGGTCGATGCGCTGTTCCTGCCTGCCGGGCGCGAGGAGCTTCCTTCGCTTGCACCGCTGCTCGCGTCCTCGGACCTCACCAGCGGCCGCCTGCAGTTCGTTGGAACTGGACAATGGGATTATCCCAATATTGGCGGAGAGAAGGCGCTGGTCGGCGGCTGGTATCCGGCGCCTGACCCCAAAGGCTGGAGCAATTTCGTGCAGCGATACTCGAAAACCTATGGCTCGGTGCCGCCGCGGCTTGCGAGCCTTGCCTATGACGCGGTGAGCCTTGCCGTGTCGCTGTCGCAGAATCCGCCGGGCCAGCGCTACGACATGGGGCAGCTAACGCGCGCGAGCGGCTTCGCCGGCATCGACGGACTGTTCCGTCTGCTCCCCGACGGCACCTGCGAGCGCGGGCTTGCCATTCTCGAAGTGCGCGAAGGCGGCCCGGTGGTAATCGACCCGGCGCCGAGTTCCTTCGCCACCGCCTCGTCTTATTAAGCCCAAGCGGCGAGCTCCAGGATCAGCCGATTGAGCACCAGCCGCCCTTTTGGTGTCGCGGCAAGCTGATTGCCCGCGCGCTTGAGCAGGCCGTTACTGGCGAGTGCGCCGATGCGAGTCTCGAGACCGCGTCCGTAGATAGCTGCGAGGCGGTTGAGGTCGATGCCTTCACTGAGGCGCAGGCCCATCAGCAAATATTCCTCGGCAACTTCTTTAACGCTCAACGCCTCGTCACTTGCTAGACCATGGCCGCGCGCGTCGACCTCCGTGAGCCAACCTTCAGGAGACTTGATCGCCGATAGGGCCCGCTTGGCGCCGTGGACCGTGATGCGGCTGTGTGCACCGGGGCCGATGCCGGCGTAGTCGTGGCCGCGCCAATAGAGAAGGTTGTGGCGCGACTCCGACCCAGGTCGCGCGTGGTTCGAGACCTCATAGGCCGGAAGCCCCGCCGCCTCGCAAAGTTCCTGGGTGAGCTGGTAGAGCGCGCGTGCACGCGCCGCATCGGGGATGCGCAGCGTGCCGGCCGCGTAGCGCACAGCGAACGGCGTGCCCTCCTCGATGGTGAGCTGATAGAGCGAGAGGTGGTCCGCCGCATGACCGAGCACGAGGGTGAGCTCGGTCTGCCATGCTTTCGCAGTCTGGCCTTGGCGCGCATAGATGAGGTCGACTGACACGCGGTCGAAATTGCGCTTGGCGAGCGTAAGCGCGTGCAAAGCCTCTTTGGCCGAGTGCTGACGCCCTAACGCCTTAAGGCTCTGATCGTCGAGCGCCTGCACGCCAAGCGACAGCCGGTTGACTCCAGCCGCTCGGTAGCCGGCGAAGTTCTCCGCCTCTACGCTGGTCGGATTGGCTTCGAGGGTGATCTCTGCGTCGCCTTCCAAGTCCCAATGCTCGGCGACGGCATCGATGATCGCGCTCACCGTGGCCGGATGCATCAAAGACGGCGTGCCGCCGCCGAAGAAGATGCTGGTGACGCTTCGCGCAGGTACAAGTGCTGCAAAGTGGTTGAGCTCGGCGAGATAGGCGGCGAGGAACCGCGCCTCGTCGATGCCGCCATGCCGCACGTGGCTGTTGAAGTCGCAATACGGGCATTTGGCGAGGCAGAACGGCCAATGCACATAAATTCCGAACGGCTCATTCATCGACATAGGTAGCAAACATCAATTTCTCGAAAGCACGCATGCGGTGCGAGAGCTGGTTCTTCAAGTCCGGTTCGATTTCGCCGAAGGTCTCACTATAGCCTTCGGGCACGAAAATCGGATCATAGCCGAAGCCGCGGGTCCCACGCGGCGGCCAGACGATGGTGCCGTAGACCTGGCCGGTAAACGCTGCGGCCTCACCGTCGGGAACGGCGAGAGCAAGCGCGCAAGTGAAGTTCGCGCGCCGGTCGGACGTGCCGAGCTTCTTCAGCTCGTGGTGAACTCGGGCCATGGCAAGATCGAAAGCTCTGTTGGGACCGCCCCACCGGGCCGAATGGATGCCTGGCGCGCCGCCAAGCGCCTCGACCTCCAACCCTGAATCGTCGGAGAGTGAGAGCATCCCTGAGCCCTTGGCAGCAGCGATGGCCTTGATCTTCGCATTCTCGGTGAAGCTATCGCCAGTCTCCTCGGGCTCGGGCAGGCGAAGGCAAGCCGCCGAGTCGCACCTGATTCCGTAAGGTGAGAACAGCTCCGCCAGCTCCCGCACCTTCCCTTCGTTGTGGCTTGCGATCACGAGCGTCGTGCCGGGACGGAGCGTACCGGGTTTAAGCAACGGTGAGCTTCTGCAAGGCCACGAGCTCGGCGATGCCTTGGCGGGCGAGCATCATCAGCCTGTCGAATTGCTCCTGGGTGAAGGGTTCGGTTTCAGCCGTGCCCTGTACCTCGACGATGCCGCCTGATCCCGTCATCACGAAATTGGCGTCGGCGTCGGCTTCGGAATCCTCGGCGTAATCGAGATCGAGAACCGCCTCGCCGCCATAGAGCCCGCAGGACACAGCAGCGACGTGATCGCGAAGCGGGTTGGTTTTGATCATGCTGCGCGCGGCCATCCAGGCGAGCGCGTCGTGAAGGGCGACCCAGGCGCCGGTGATGGAAGCGGTGCGTGTGCCGCCGTCGGCCTGAAGCACGTCGCAGTCGACGATGATCTGCTTCTCGCCAAGCGCAGCGAGATCGGTGACGGCGCGGAGGGAGCGGCCAATCAGGCGCTGGATCTCTTGCGTACGGCCGGATTGCTTGCCTGCCGAGGCCTCGCGCCGCGTCCGCTCTGAAGTCGCGCGCGGCAGCATGCCGTATTCCGCGGTGACCCAGCCGCGGCCTGATCCCTTGAGCCAGGGCGGCACCGGCTCGCCGGCAGTCGCCGTGCACAGCACATGCGTTTCGCCGAAGCGGACGAGGCAAGACCCCTCTGCATGGCGCGAAACCGCGCGCTCGAAGCTGATGGGACGAAGCACGTCGAGCGCGCGTTTGGAGGGGCGGATGATGGTCGGGTCTCCTGGCAAAATTTGCGGCGCACCCTAGAGGAGACGGAAAGCCCGGAAAAGCCCTTTCCCCAACTCTGTGCCTCGCGGCCTTGTGCGGGAGGGGGCGAGAAGCTAGGCCTTGACCATGGCCGAGACGGAAGCGAGGGCCGGGCCTTCTAGCGCTAGGGGGAAAGCCCCGCAAAGCGTCGCGCGCGGCGAGGAGGCCACTGTCGCCACGCCGATGATCGCCCAATACTTGGAAATCAAGGCGGCCAATGCCGACTGCCTGCTCTTCTATCGCATGGGCGATTTCTACGAGCTGTTCTTCGGCGACGCGGAGGTCGCGTCTCGCGCGCTCGGCATCGCACTGACCAAGCGCGGCAAGCATTTGGGCGCCGACATTCCCATGTGCGGCGTACCGGTCCATTCAGCCGACGATTATCTTCACCGCCTAATTGCCCAGGGCCACCGCGTCGCGGTCTGCGAGCAGATCGAGGACCCCGCCGAAGCGAAAAAGCGAGGGCCCAAGGCAGTGGTGCGCCGTGACGTCGTGCGTCTCGTCACACCCGGCACCCTAACCGAGGAGACGCTGCTCGATGCGCGCGCCCACAATTTCCTCACCTCACTGTTTCGCGCGCCTGAAAAAGACGGCGTCGAGCCTAACTACGCCCTTGCTTCTCTCGACATCTCGACCGGCGAACTGATCGCCTCGTCGGTGCGCCTGGGCGATCTTGCCGGGGACCTTGCGCGGCTCAAACCCGGCGAGGTGCTCGCGGGCGACGATATCGCAGGCGATGGTGAGCTTCGGCGCCTCATCCACGAGGCAGGCGCCGAGCTAACGCCATGTCCTCGGGCCCATTTCGATTCGCTCCGCGGCGAACGCGCGCTGAAGTCTCGGCTGGGCGTGGCTGCGCTTGACGCCTTCGGCGAGTTCACGCGGCCAGAGCTCGCGGCGCTCGCAGGTCTCCTAACCTATGTGGAGATCACTCAGGTCGGCAAAACCCCGCTTCTGCGCCCGCCGCGCAAGGAGAGCGCCGGCAGCCTGCTCTTCATTGATGCAGCGACCCGCGCAAATCTCGAGCTGATGCGCTCGAATCAAGGTTCACGCGCAGGGAGCCTGCTCGCGGCCGTCGACCGCACGGTCACCGCGGCAGGCGCCCGCGAACTCGCAAGCCGGCTCGGCAGCCCGCTCACCGATGTGGATGTGTTGAACGCGCGCCTTGATGCGGTTGCTTATCTTGCCAACGAGCCGCGGCTGCGTCAGACGCTGCGCGAGGAGCTCAAGGCAGCGCCTGATCTCGCCAGGGCGCTTGCGCGGCTTGCCTTGGGACGCGGCGGTCCACGCGATCTCGCGGCGGTGAAGGAGGCCATCAATTCCGCCCACTCTCTCTCGGAAAATCTGAATCGCGCTGGCGCCGCGCTCGGGTTAGCGCCGGAGCTTGCTTCGATTGCAGGGCGCCTCAGGGCCGCGCCTGCCCACGTCGCGGACGAGCTCGCGGCGGCGCTCGCGGAGAGTCTTCCAGTTAATCCTCGCGACGGCGGCTTCATCCGTGGGGGCGCAAATCCCGATCTCGACGAGCACCGTCGCTTGCGTGATGGAAGCCGCCAAGTCATTGCCGGTTTACAGGCGACCTATGCCGAGGCCACCGGCATCAAGTCACTGAAGGTGCGCCACAACAATGTGCTCGGCTATTTCGTCGAGGTCACCGCGCTCAACGGCGCTGTCCTGACCAAGCCGCCGCATGTCGAGACCTTCATCCACCGGCAGACGCTTGCCAATGTCGTGCGCTTCTCGACGCCGGAGCTCTCGGAGCTCGAGGCGAAGATCACGCAAGCGGCAGATCGGGCGCTCGCGCTCGAGCTTGAGATGTTTGCGGAGCTCACCGCGGAGGTTCTTGCCGAGCAGCAAGAGCTTGCCTCGGCGAGCGCGGCCCTAGCCGATCTCGACCACTATGCCGGCCTTGCCGAGCTGGCGATCGAGCAGAAGTATGTGCGTCCCAAGATCGATGGCACGCTCGTGTTCGATGTCGAAGACGGGCGCCACCCTATGGTCGAGCAGAATTTGCGGCGCGCTGACGGCGCAAGCTTTGTCGGCAATCATTGCAAGCTCGGGGATAGAAGATCGAGCGAGGGCACGCGTATCCTCGTTGTCACCGGCCCTAATATGGCGGGCAAATCGACCTTCCTGCGGCAGAACGCGCTCATCGTCGTGCTCGCGCAATCGGGCTCCTTCGTTCCGGCGCGGCGCGCACATATCGGCATCATCGATCGCCTGTTCAGCCGCGTCGGCGCCGCCGACGATCTCGCCCACGGCCGCTCGACCTTCATGGTCGAGATGGTCGAGACTGCATCGATCCTCAATCAGGCGACGGAACGGTCCTTCGTCGTGCTCGACGAGATCGGGCGCGGCACAGCGACCTTCGATGGATTGTCAATCGCCTGGGCCGCGCTCGAATACCTGCACGAGGTGAACCGGTCGCGCGTGCTGTTTGCCACCCACTACCACGAGCTCACCGCGCTCGCCGACAAGCTCCCGTGTGCGGCGAACGCCACCGCGGAGGTCAAGGAATGGCGCGAGGAGATCGTATTTCTCTACCGCGTCGTCGCGGGCGCGGCCGACCGTTCCTACGGCATTCACGTGGCAAAGCTCGCCGGTCTGCCTTCTTCCGTGCTGGCTCGCGCCAATGAGGTGCTGAGCGCGCTCGAGAAGGCCGATGGACGCCCCAAACCTGCCGATCTCGCCGACGATTTGCCGTTATTCAGGGCCGCCAAAGGCGTGGCTGATCCCAAGCCTGACCTCAAATCGCGCCTTGAAGAAGCGATCGCCGGGCTAGCCCCGGATGCCATGACGCCGAGGGAGGCGCTCGAGGCGCTCTACCGCCTCAAGGCATTGCTTGCCAGCGAAGCCTAAAGCGCCCATGTGCTAAACTTTCGCGCAACGCCTATGGACCAGCCAGCACCGTTAACAGCGCCCTATTTCGACTTCGACCTTCTGCGCCAGGAGGCGGCGGAGCTTGCCCATAGTCATTCCGGGCAGGATTCCACGCTCCGCATGGCTCTGCTCGAGCGTTTGCGCCGGCTCGTCGAGGAGGCGCGGACCGCAGCCAGGCGCCAGCTCGAACGGGATGGCGACGGCAGGGCCTGCGCCGAGGGTCTCTCGGCTTTCCAGGACGCCTTGATCAGGCTCGCCTTCGAGTTCACCACAACCCACGTCTACCGCGCCGACAATCCCTCGATCGCCGAGCGCATGGCGGTGGTGGCCCAAGGCGGCTACGGCCGCGGGCTGCTTGCGCCGGGCTCCGACATCGACCTCCTGTTTCTGCTTCCCTACAAGCAGACTGCCTGGGGCGAGAGCGTTGCCGAGTACATGCTTTACCTCCTGTGGGACCTTGGCTTCAAAGTCGGGCACGCCACCCGCAACATCGATCAATGCATCCGACTCAGTCTGTCGGACATGACCATCCGCACCGCGCTGCTCGACTCACGGCTGCTTCTCGGCGATGAGGCGCTCTATGCCGATTTCCATCACCGGTTCCGCAAAGAAGTGCTCGAAGGTAATGCGCGGCCGTTCGTCGAGGCCAAGCTCGCCGAGCAGAATGCCCGTCATGCCCGCGCCGGCGCCTCGCGCTATCTCGTCGAGCCTAACGTCAAAGACGGCAAAGGCGGCTTGCGCGACCTGCACACCCTGCACTGGCTCGCCAAGCATCTTTATCCCGACAAAGCCGAGGCCGAATTTGTCGAGGCGGGCGTTTTCACGCCGCACGAATATCGCAGCTTCCGTCGCTGCGAGAGCTTCCTCTGGTCGGTGCGCTGTCATCTGCATTTCTTGACAGAGCGGCCTGAGGAGCGGCTGAGCTTCGAGGTGCAGGAACTCATGGCGGAACGGCTCGGCTATCGGGGCCACGCAGGTTTAAGCGCAGTCGAGCGCTTCATGCGGCATTACTTCCTCATAGCCAAGGAGGTGGGCGAACTGACCGGGACCGTCTGCTCCGCCCTCGAGTTGAAGCAACTCAAGTCGCTGCCCGCGCTCGACACGCTACTTGCGCCGTTCAGCTGGCGGAGGCGCGCCAAGCTCAGGCGAACCTCGGACTTCCGCATCGAGAACGGCCGCATCTACGCCGTGAGCAAAGAGACTTTCACCAAGGATCCGGTGAACTTCATCAAGTTGTTCGTGCTTGCCGACGAGCATCAGGCCTCGTTCTCGCCGGAAGTGCTGCGCGACGTGCGCGCCAATGTCCGGCTGATCGACGACAAGCTGCGCAACGAGGTCGCGGCCAACCGCCTGTTCATGCGGCTCCTGATGGATTCGCGCGACCCGGAGGGCGTGTTGCGCAAGATGAACGAGGCCGGCGTGCTCGGCCGCTTCATTCCCGATTTCGGCCGCGTGGTGTCGATGATGCAGTTCAACATGTATCACCACTTCACGGTTGACGAGCATCTGATCAGGACTATCGGCTTCCTCTCCGGCATCGAGCGGGGAAGGTTCGCCAACGAGCATCCGGTGTCGACCGAGATCGTGCGCACCATCGACAATCGCCGCGCCCTTTACGTCGCGGCCTTCTTGCACGACATCGCCAAGGGGCGTGAGGAGGATCATTCGATTGTCGGCGCGCGCATCGCTCGGGAGCTTGGTCCGCGCTTCGGATTGAACGCCTCCGAGACCGAGACCGCTGCTTGGCTCGTCGAGCATCACCTCACCATGAGCCTGTTCGCGCAGAGCCGTGACCTGAACGACCCCAAGACACTCCGGGATTTTGCCGCGCTGGTGCAGAGCCGCGAACGGCTTAAGCTGCTTCTCCTTCTGACGGTGGCTGACATCCGGGCGGTAGGCCCGGGAGTGTGGACGGGATGGAAGGGACAGCTCTTGCGCACGCTCTATTTCGAGACCGAGCCTCTGCTCGGCGGCGGCCATCTGACCTTGAGCCGCAGCGAGCGTGTGGCTCGTGCCCAGGACGCCCTGCGCGAGCAACTTGCCGGCTGGCCGAAAGACGATCTCGAGCACTTCGTCGATCGCCATTACCCATCTTATTGGCTGAGGACCGATCTCAACGTCATCGCCGAGCACGCCAAGCTCGTCCGCGACGCCGAGGCGCAGAAGCAGCCGATTGTCACCCATATCGCCACCGATGCTTTCCGCGGCGTAACCGAGGTCACACTGCTCGCGCCGAACCACCCGCGCCTGCTTGCCATGGTGGCAGGCGCTTGCACCGGTGCCGGGGCGAACATCGTCGACGCCCAGATCTCAACCACGCGCGACGGCATGGCACTCGACACGATTCACCTTGAGCGCGAGTTCGACCACGCCGAGGATGAGGAGCGACGCGCCAAGAAAATCGCCCAGACCATCGAGAAGCTGCTGCGGGGTGATGTCCGCCTTTCCGAGGTTGTCATGAACAAACGCAAGCCGAAGGCGAAGCTGTCGGCCTTCAGGGTCGAGCCGCAGGTGATGATCGACAATACTCTGTCGGACGCGCTCACCGTGATCGAGGTCAATGGCCTCGACCGGCCCGGCCTGCTCTATGACGTGACGCGCGAGATCTCCGATCTCAATCTCGACATCGCCTCGGCGCATATTGCGACCTTCGGCGAGAAGGCGGTCGACGTGTTCTACGTCACCGACCTCACCGGCAAGAAGATCACGAGCACGAGCCGCGAAGGCGCCATCCGCGAGCGCCTGATTAAGGCGCTCCAAGCGCGCCAAGAGCCGGCGTTGCTACCTGCCTGATGAAGCTTTATCGCGGCTTCGCCACCGTCGGTTCGATAACGATTCTAAGCCGCGTGCTCGGCTTTATCCGCGATGTGCTGGTCGCTGCGGTGCTCGGCACTTCCTACGTGGCCGATGCCTTTTTCGTGGCATTCCGCGTGCCCAACATGTTCCGCCGCCTGTTCGCCGAAGGCGCCTTCGACGCGGCCTTCATTCCACTTTTCGCGAAGCGCCTCCATGGCGATGGGCCCAATGCCGCGCAAGTCTTTGCCGGCCAGGCGCTCGCCGGCCTCAGTCTCATTCTTGTCCTCTTCACTGTGCTGGCGGAAATCGCCATGCCTTGGCTCATGCTCGTGCTTGCGCCGGGCTTCGCGCGCGACCCGGCAAAATTCGATCTTGCCGTCATGCTCGCGCGCATCGCGCTGCCCTATCTCGTCTTCATGTCGCTGGTCGCGCTCTATACCGGGGCTTTGAATGCGCTCGGTCGCTTTGCCATCGCCGCGATGGCGCCGACCTTGCTCAACGTCGTGCTCATCATAGTGCTGCTTGCGGTGGTCGCGCTCGGCGGCGCTCAGACCACAACGGGAATTGCGTTGGCCTGGGGCATCACCGCCTCCGGCGTGTTGCAGGTGATAGTCGTAGCCCTAGCCGCCGCCAAAATCGGTATGCGCGTGCCCCTAGAGCGACCACGCCTCACGCCTGAGATGCAAAGGCTCGTGGCGCTTGCGGCGCCCGGCGTGATCGCCGGCGGCATGGCCCAGTTCACCATGGTCATCTCCACCATCATCGCCACGCTGCAGGATCGCGTCGTATCCTGGCTCTATTACGCGGAGCGTATCTTCCAGCTTCCCTTGGGCGTAATCGGGGTCGCTATCGGCGTCGTGCTATTGCCCGACCTCAGTCACAAGCTTCGCTCAGGCGACCACGCCGCTGTGCTCGAAAGTGAGAACCGCGCGCTCGAGTTTGCGCTGCTTCTCACCATGCCGGCAGCGATCGCGCTTGCCATCGCCTCCGGCCCGATCATGCGCGTCTTGTTCGAGCGCGGCGCGTTCACGGCCGCGGATACGCAGGCGACCGCAGCGATGCTGTCGGCGCTCGCGCTCGGGCTTCCGGCCTATGTGATGATCAAGGTGCTGCATCCGAGCTTCTTCGCCCGCGAGGACACCAAGACGCCGATGCTCTACGCCGGCATCGCCATGGTCTCCACCGCCGTACTGAGCTTTGTCTTATTCATGGCTATCGGAGCCACTGGAATCGCCATCGCCACCATGCTCTCGGGCTGGATCAATCTCGGGCTGCTCGTTGCCACACTCAAGCGCCGCGACAGCTTCAAGCTCGACCAGACCTTCCGCCGCCGCTTTGCCGGCATTTGCGCGGCAAGCGCGGTCATGGCCGGCGTGGTGTTTGCTCTGGTTAAGCTCCTCGCTCCCTGGTTTGCGCCTGCGAGCGGACTGGTCGCGCAAGCGGCAGCACTCATCACGCTCGTAAGCGTGGGACTGGTCGTTTACCTGGCAGCCGCAGAGCTGTTCAGAGCCACAAAAATCCAACACATCATCAAAGAGATAGGTGCCTAGGCCGGACCATTGGCGAATTCCGCATCCTCGTTTATGCTGCGCTGCAGCAGGAGAACAGGCAAAATGCAAGGCCGGCCACGCCGAAGCGTGCTCTACATGCCGGGCTCGAACGAGCGGGCCCTCGAAAAAGCCAAGACCATCGCCGCCGATGCCCTGATCTTCGACCTCGAAGATGCGGTGGCGCCGGACGCCAAGCCGCTCGCCCGCGATCAGGTCTGCGCCACTGTCAAGAACGGCGGTTATGGCGGCCGCGAGATCGTCATCAGAGTGAACGCGCTCGAGACGCCGTGGGGCACCGAAGACCTGCTCGCCGCCTGCGACGCTGAGCCCGATGCGATCCTCGTGCCTAAGGTCATGCATCCCGGCGACATCATCAGCGTCGCCAAGATCCTGCAAGGCGTGCATGCGTCTCAGAAGATCAGGCTGTGGGCGATGATGGAAACTCCGATGGCGATCCTGAATGCACGCAGCATCGCCGCGACCGCGGTCTATGAGGAGAATCGCCTGTGCTGCCTGGTCATGGGCACCAACGATCTGATCAAGGAGTCGCGCGCCCGCGCCCTGCATGACCGCTTCGCCGTCGTGCCTTGGCTCGCCATGACGCTCGCCGCCGCGCGCGCCTATCGCCTCGACATCATCGACGGCGTCTATAACGACTTCAAGGACGAGCTTGGCTTGCGCGAGGAATGCGAGCGGGGCCGCACGCTCGGCATGGACGGCAAGACGCTGATCCACCCGAGCCAGGTCTCGCCTTGCAACGAAATCTTCTCGCCGACGCGCGAGGAAGTCGAGTGGTCGCGCAAGATCATCGATGCCTTCAGCCGGCCCGAGAACAAGCAGAAGGGCGTCATCGTCGTGGAAGGCCGCATGGTGGAGCGACTGCATCTTGGCATGGCCGAGCGCACCGTCTCGATCGCCGAGCAGATACGCCAAATGGAGGTGGCTTGCGCCGAGCCCGATGAGCGAGCCCTTGCCTCGCCCTAAGCGTCACGCCATAACCCGCGGGCGCTAGGGCCAAACCATGCAAAAGACCAAGACCAAGACCCGCGTCTTCTCCGGCGTGCAACCGACCGGCAATCTGCATCTCGGCAATTATCTGGGCGCCATCACCAAATTCGTGGCGCTCCAGGCCGAGCATGATTGCCTCTATTGCGTGGTCGATCTGCACGCCATTACCGTGTTCCAGGACCCGGACGAGCTTACGCATAACACGCGCGAGGTGACGGCGGCGTTCATTGCCTCGGGCATCGACCCCAAGCGCCACATCGTGTTCAACCAGAGCCAGGTGTCGGGCCATGCCGAGCTTGCCTGGATCTTCAACTGCGTGGCGCGCATCGGCTGGCTCAATCGCATGACCCAGTTCAAGGAGAAGGCGGGCAAGGACCGCGAGAACGCATCGGCAGGTCTCTATGTCTATCCGAACCTGATGGCTGCCGACATTCTGCTTTATCACGCGACCCACGTGCCGGTCGGCGAGGACCAGAAGCAGCATCTCGAGCTTGCCCGCGACATCGCGCAGAAGTTCAACAACGATTTCGCCAAGACGATTGCGCGCGCAGGCTATCCCGACGGCTTCTTCCCGCTGCCCGAGCCTTTGATCACCGGCCCCGCCACGCGGGTGATGAACTTGCGCGACGGCACCAAGAAAATGTCGAAGTCGGACGAATCCGACATGACGCGCATCAACCTTACCGATGATGCTGACGCCATCGTCAAGAAGATCAGGAAGGCCAAGACGGATCCCGAGCCTCTGCCCTCAGAGGTGAAGGTGCTCGAGACGAGGCCCGAGGCCGACAATCTCGTCGGCATCTACGCCGGGCTCGCCGACACGAGCAAAGAACAGGTGTTGCGCGAATTCGGCGGCTCGCCCTTCTCGAAGTTCAAGGATGCGCTGGCCGAGCTTGCCGCGAGCAAGCTGACGCCGATCGGCGATGAGATGAGGCGCCTGATGGCCGACCCGGTCGAGATCGACTGCATCCTCGCTGACGGCGCTCGCCGCGCTCACGCCATCGCCGACCCGATCCTTGCCAAGACCAAGGACATCGTAGGCTTCATCCGCAGCCGAGACTAGGCGCGGACCCCGGTGCCGATCGGGCATGAGACGCCGGTGCCGCCGAGCCCGCAATAACCGTGCGGGTTCTTGGCGAGATATTGCTGGTGATAGTCCTCGGCGAAATAGAACTCTGGCGCCGGCAGGATCTCAGTGGTGATGGGGCCGAGCCCCTTCGCCTTCAGCGCTTTTTCATAGGCCGCCTTCGAGGCCTCCGCCGCGCGCTTCTGCGCCTCGGAAAAGTAGTAGATGCCGGAGCGGTACTGCGTGCCGACGTCGTTCCCTTGGCGCATGCCTTGGGTCGGGTCGTGGGCCTCCCAGAACACCTTCAAGAGCTCGTCATAGCTGACGTGCTTAGGGTCATAGACCACGAGCACTGCCTCGTTATGCCCCGTGCGACCTGAGCAGACCTCTTCATAGGTCGGGTTCGGCGTGAGACCCCCGGCATAGCCGACCGCGGTCACATACACGCCTGGGGTCTCCCAGAACTTCCGCTCCGCGCCCCAGAAGCAGCCAAGTCCAAATAGAGCCATCTCCGAGCCTTGGGGATAGGGGCCTTTGAGCGCGGCGCCGTTCACGAAATGGGTCTTTGCGGTCGGGATGGGTGTGGCGCGGCTAGGCAGTGCCTGATCCGGGAGGGCATCGAGAGAGGCTTGCGCTTCAAGGTGAACATGGAGGTCTCCGTTTGAGTGAAAGAGCTTGCCCCGATCAAATCCCCCTAGTTGATGAACACCTCTACGGGCTTGCGCTTCTGGCCGAGCCAATAGAGCAGAACCCCCAAGATGCCGAACACGACCCAGGTCGGGGCATGCAGGATGGTGGCGATAACCGGGTCCCAGAGATACGGGCCGGCATGGGTCTGGACCCAGTTTTTCGCGGCGTCGAGGCTCTGGGCGTTCAGCGCCTTCCACTGCTCGCCCATCGGAGTCACGACCCATGCGCCGCCACCCGCGAGACTTTTGGTGGCGTCGATCACGGCGGCGACCATGGCGAGCAAGAGAAACCAGACGCCTACCAGGCGTATGAGAGTAAGCATGACCTTCTATAGCGGGTGATTGCTTTCCCGCTTACATAGTCCATTGCCGGTCCGCGTTCAAATCAGCCTTGCTTGAGGCGGGCGTGAACGGACCCGCGGCGCCGAGGTTTGCTTGAACCTCGGGGTCGCTCGGCTATAGTGCGGCACTTTTTCCAAGGAGAGGTGGCCGAGTGGTCGAAGGCGCACGCCTGGAACGCGTGTAGGCGGGCAACCGTCTCGAGGGTTCGAATCCCTCCCTCTCCGCCATCATCAATAACAATGTCCCAGATATCAAGTCAAGATCTGGGATGTCCGCCTTACATACCCACAACTATACCCACAAGTCTTGGTTAGATGCGGAGGAGAACTCTGGAGGCGGTGAACCCGACCTGAGCTATCATTCGCGGTGTGCTTCCCCCACCCGGAGTCCCAAACTGGAGCCAGTTGCAACGGGGGACCCTCCATAGTGCGAGGGTCTCGGCACAGAAGGCAGTGTACGGACAAGCCCAAGAAGCCTCAGGGGGTATGGAGCCCACCACATCGCGGCGAGCTTCGACGCTTGAGCACTTCCGGCGTTATTGACTGGAATTGTTCTGGTAGTCAGGCGGGCTGATCTGCTCAGTCCGCTGTGAAAAGAGGAGGTCGAACTCCTTACGCACCTTGGCGAGAGCAGTAACGAACGCTCGTCTGCAAGCCTCTGAGATGCGAGTCGGAAGCGGACGGGCAAACCAGTTCGGCTCCTGCCCGAAGCTGCCGACATGGACAAAGCCAACGCCTTTAAGCTTGGCACACTCCTTCAAGCCTCGGAGCATGGCCATGATCTTGCTCTCCAACTCCGAGGCCGGCAGGGCAATCCGAGGCGGCAGCTTCATTCTTCTTCGTCTTGGCATAGTGGCTCCTACGTATGCCCGCCCAGCGTTCAAGAATGTCAAATCAGGAACTTGGTTCCCGCGACCCGTCTATTCGGGCGGATAATCCTTCGGCAGCTTATCGACTTCTGGCGGCAGAGGGCGTTGATCGAGCAGGAGGCGTTCAAGGCTTTCGACGTACTGATAGCTCTCGGCGAGTTGTTGCCAATGCTGTTCGAGGTCTAGCAGTTGTTGGCGGACGCGCTCGTCAACTTCGGAGGCCGCAGCCTCTCTGCACTGTTCGGCCCGTTCCTGGCAGGTGCTAATGCGATCACCAAGTTGTTGAAGCGTTGCAGCCCCCAACTTGGTCACCCTGCTACGTGGAGGTTTTCTCGGCATCAGTGCCACGGAGACCTTCGGCCCTCCGGGTTCAGACATGACCTACGCACGCCACATGCGCCAAGCAGGACCTGGCCGGCCCGGCACCTCATGCTCGAGCGTTTGCAGGGACAGAGGCACCAGGCCTAACCAGCCGCAAGGGGGAAGACCCAAGGGGGCTGGCTAACTTGGAGTCTAAAGCCCGATCATGTGCTTCTTGGGGCCGTAGTCCGTGCCTAGACCGCTATCGGAACTTCGTTGTTGATGCGCAGTTGAAGTAGCGCAAGCCAAGCGGCGCTCTTATCCCCCGGCACCCCAAAGCCACGCGCCGCATGAGTACGGTTGGAAGCCCGGTTCCCCCGCCGGGCTTTCTCTTTGGGAATATTCCTTAGTTAGTGCGAGCAGAGACGGGCGAACTGCACATCGGGGCTAAA
>Ga0207693_10002132_pt1 | contig 17249 bp, 13 predicted proteins | sample LARL81metaG_FD_184347 | JGI IMG/M metagenome (GOLD analysis project Ga0207693, IMG submission 184347) | Corn, switchgrass and miscanthus rhizosphere microbial communities from Kellogg Biological Station, Michigan, USA - LAR L8-1 metaG... | ecosystem: Host-associated > Plants > Roots >...
GGACATGGCGCCGCCCGGCCTGTTCAGCGAGGCTGGCTATTCGGGCATCGGCTTCTCGATCGGCTGTGGCGTGAACATCAACGTCGCCAAGACGCGCCTGCCGGGCACCCTGGGAGAATACTTCTGGGGCGGCGCCGCATCCACCGCCTTCTGGATCGATCCGAAGGAAGAACTTGCGGTGGTGTTCATGACTCAGGTCATCGGCAGCGACGTCCGGCTGACGTTGCGGCGCGATCTGCGCACACTGGTCTATTCGGCGATGACGGAGTCATTCGCATAATCGGCGAGGAGGAACGTCATGGGACCGAGGCTTGTCGAGTATTTGCTGTACGAACCGGAGGACAGCGGCATCCTCTGGATCAAGTTCAACCGCCCGGAGCGGATGAACGCGCTTGTGGGGACAGCGGAGGAAAACGGCACAGTCGCCAAGGTCGGCGAATACATGCGGGCGGGCGACGACGACCCCAATGTCCGCGTAATTGTGCTCACGGGCGTGGGGCGGGGATTCTGCTCAGGCGCGAATCTCGGATCGCGTGCATCGGAGGACATCACCGGGGAAAACCTTCCCGGCAATCGTGGATCGCACGAAGGACCCGATGCAGCGCGCCAGCACTTCTTCCACGGGTTCACCGCGCTTCACCGCGATATCTCACTGATCCGCAAGCCGACGATCGCGATGATCAACGGGCCCGCGGTCGGTTCCGGCATGGACATGGCGTTGCATTGCGACATCCGTGTGGGCTGCGAGAAGACCCGCTTCATCGGCTATCACAACGCCGGGCAGATCATCGAGAACGGCGGCTCCTACTATCTTCCCAAGATGGTCGGCCTCGGCCGTGCGCTCGAATTCGTCTACACCGGCGAGCTGAACGCCGAGAGGGCGTACGAGTGGGGCATGCTGAACCTCCTGGTGCCGTCAGAGAAGCTGGAAGAGACCACGCGGGAACTCTGCGAAAGGATCATCGCCAGGCCGCCGCTGGTGCAGTGGGTCAGCAAGCGCGTCATGCGCGCCGCCCTGGACAGCACGCTCGAGACGACGATGGTCCTCACCTCCAACGCTGGTGGCATCCTGCAGAATTCGGAGGACGCGAAGGAGGCGAGGCGCGCATTCGTCGAGAAGCGGAAGGGCCGCTTCAAGGGCGTCTGATCTTCAGAGCGCGACCAGCCGGTACACCTTCGCTGCAGTGCCGCTGTAGAGTGCCGTCTTCTCGCTTGCCGTCGCGCTCGCTGTGATCCGCTTGAACGCATTCCACAGTTCGGTGTAGCCGCAGGACTGCTTGTCCGGCGGAAAATTGCTCTCGAACATGCAGCGGTTGACACCGAATGCCTCGATGCAGGGCTCGATATACTGGCGCCACCCGGCGGCGAGGTCTTCGGACGATGGTGGCATGTCGCGTTCATGGAAGTCGAAGCCGAACGAGACCATGCCGATGCCACCCAACTTGACATAGACATTCGGGCATTTCGCCAGCTCTGCGATGTCCTTGCGCCAGCCGGCAAGAATCTCCTGCCGCTTTCCCGCATAGGGACCAACGCCCAGCACGCCGCCGACATGGTTCAGGATGATGGTGGTGCCGGGGAAAGCACGGGCGAGATCGATCGCATCCGGCAGTTGCGGATGATACTGCCAGGATTCGAAGCTCAGACCCAGCGGCGCCAGTTGCGCGAAGCCCTCGCGGAACTTCGCGTCGAGCACCTGGTGCGGCGGCACGACGCGGGAGGCGTACTTTCCGACAGCTTCGTTTCCATCCCATGCGACGCCGTGGCGGAGGCCACGCAGACGCCCGCCGGCGGCGGTAATTTCGGCTTCCAGCAGCTCGCGCACGCGCGCGCCGACGCTGAGGTCTCCGCCGCCGACGATACCTTCGGCGACGCGACAGGGACCGTAACCGCCCGAGGCGCTCATCGCGGCGATGCCATTGACGAACTCGACCTCGCCGAGAGCCGCCATCTCGCGCGGGCCTTCCTTGCGGTACATGGCACGGCATTCCAGGAAGACGGTGGAGACGATGTTGTGCCCTCCGCCGATGTCAGCCAGCAACTCGGGCAGCAGGTAGCGTCCGCGCTCCGGCGTGTCCCAGAAGTGGTGGTGCGGGTCGATGATCGGCAGGTTCGGCTCCAGCGCCGCCTCCGTGGCGCGCCTTGCCAGCCACGCTTTCAGATCGGCGTCGTTACGATACGTCGTGCCGCGGAATTCACCCTTTGCATCCCCGACTTGGGCCATTTCTGTTTCCTCCGCCAAATGCGCTGAAGCGTACGCTGAGGGGGGCTTGCAGGACAAGACGTCGGGCGGCGAGCCGCGGTCAATGAAATCCGGCTTTCTTCAGCCCGTCCAACATGTGGTCACGCGCCTCCTGTGTGCCGAATTGATCCGCGAATGTCCGAGCGTCGAGGAGTGGCCACAAACGCCCGGTGACGGCGCGTTCGCGGTCGGCATCCTGCTGTCGGCCCATTTCGGCATACGTGGCGGCAAGCATCGGATGCGTGATCAACTGATTGCTGCGCCCTGGGCCGCTGGACAGGGCGCGATTGCATACATCAACGCCCTCAGTGTAACGGTGAAGCAGATAGTAGGCCATGCAGAGCCTTGCTGCCGTGAAACCATTTGCCTGATCGAGACGGAGCGCACCCTCCAGCCACGGCAATGACTCTGCGGCTCTACCTGCCCACACCAGGATACTTCCACGATAGGAATAGTTGTCCGCATCGCTCGGATTGATCTCGAGAGCACGGTCCACCTGCGCGAGCGCGAGATCAAAGCGTTTCTGGTAAAGCCGGACCTGTGCGAGCACACGATAAGCGCGCGTCGTCGTCGGATCGAGTGCCAGAGCCTTCTGTGCAAGTGTTTCCGCCCGGTTGAGATCTTCCGTACGGAATTCGGACCACCCTGATATGACGGCCTCGTAATACGATCCACCCAATGCCGCATAGGCATCGGCGTAGTTCGGGTCCAGATCGATGGCTCGCTGAAACAGCTCGCTTGCCGCGTCATTGTCGTCACGTGTGTCATGCGAGAAGGCCTCACGACCGCGCAGGACATACTCGTACGCCGCAAGGTTGCCTGTCGGCTTTGACAGGATGCGTTCCTGTTCGAAGCGGGTGAGCTCTACCGCCGCTGCACCGACGACACGCTTGGCGATCTTGTCCTGCACCGCAAAGATGTCGTCGACCTCGGCATCGTAGGTCTCCGACCAGACAAGTCGCCCCGTCGTTGCCTCAGTCAATTCGACGCTGACCCGCACGCGATTGCCGGCGCGACGGATGCTTCCCGCGAGCAGATAGCGCGCATTCAGCTGGCGTCCGATGTCTGCGGGGGAGGCATTCGAGTCCTTGAACGGGAAGCTGGCCGATTTCGAGATGACCAGCAGGTTCGAGAAACGGCCGAGCGCCGTGATGACGTCTTCGGTAATCCCGTCGCTGAAGAAATCATGGCCCGTGTCGGCCGACAGGTTCTTGAAAGGCACCACCGCCACCGAGGGACGCCCCGCGAGCCGGGTTGGTGCCGCGAGGGTCGCCACTTCGACCGGCCTTGCCGGGGAACCGAACCCGAACAGAACTCGCCAGTCGCCTGGGTGAAGGGCCCATACAACAAAACCCACTGACACGATTGCACCCGCCCCTGCGGCGGCAAAGCGAGGCCAGCGTCTTCTTTGCCTAGATCCAGTGGCCATCACCGCCACCGCTTGGGCGGGAACCGGCTCGGCGATCGTCATGACACGCCGACCGCCTGGTTGCTGGTCAGCATCGAGCTTCAGTACAAATGCCTCAACCGGCCGTGCGATGTTCTTCAGAGAGAGCGACCCCAACTCCTCGAAATCGAGATCGAGCCGATCGTGCACATGATCGCGCACTGCTCGTGAGACACAGATACCGCCAGGCGGGCATTCGGCCTGCAGCCTGACTGCCACATTGACCGCGTCACCATGCAGGTCCGTGCCGTCAGCTATGGCATCGCCGATGTTGATTCCAACCCGAAAGCGGATAGCCCGATCGGGTGGCTGGTCACCGTCATGGACGGGAATTTCCTGCTGCACCTTGACCGCGCAGCGCACTGCCCCGTCGATGCTGTTGAATACCATGAGCAGGGAGTCGCCGCCGGTCTGGACAATTCTCCCGCCATGTCCCTCGATGGCAGGATCGATGACGCTGCTGCGGAGTCTGCGCAACCGTTCTAGGGTTTCCAGGTCATCAAGCCCGATCAGGCGACTGTAGCCGACCATATCCGCATAGACGACGGCGATCAGTCGCCGCGGGTCTGGCAACCCACCGATCATGTCCGATGCCCTGGTCACCGACATCGTGGGTGGTTAACCAGAGATGTGGCAGGGCAAAATAGCCATCCAGACGCCTCCTGAATGGCATCATAGCACCGGGTGCACTCCGGCCGATACGCGGGTGCATTTGGCGCGATTGCCGATTCATTTGACCTTGCCACAGACAACGAGCACTATTTCGATGCGTCGGTGGCTGGCCGCGGAGGCACGACGCCAATCGTGGACAGGGGAGGAACACCGTGCGGAGACCTTCTTTTCGTACCCTGAAGCGCGGCGCGACACTCCTCAGCCCAATCGTCGTGATGCTCACCGGATCTGCGGCCTGGGCCGACGACCCGAAGCTCTCGATCAGCGGCTACGATCCGGTGGCTTATTTCACCGACGGACGGCCGGTCCAGGGCAAGCCTGATTTTGAGTATCTCTGGCACAAGTCGCGCTGGCGCTTTGCCAGCAGCGAGCATCGCGATCTGTTCAGCAAGGATCCACAGCACTACGCGCCCCAGTACGACGGCTATTGTGCCATGGGCGTGTCTAACGACGCGGCGGCGCACAAGGACACGGTCGATCCCGAGGCCTGGGCCATCGTCGACGGCAAGCTTTATATGGTCCACAACCGCTATTGGCTGGAGCAGTGGCAGGAACACGCCAAGGAATACATAAAGCGGGCCGACGCGAGCTGGCAGGTCGTCGAAAACCTGCCGGGTCCGACCATCGTCGGACCGCCCTGCGCCGCCTCCCCACCCACGACCTCGGTGGCGCTGCGCGATGGCGGGCACTGGCTGGTCGTCGCCGGGCAGGTCGCGCGCGACGAGGCCGGGAATGTGGTTGGCAAGGGCGATATGCGGGCGCAGATCGAGCAGGTCGGCAAGAACGTTGACGCCTGCCTTCTGGCCGGGGGCGCCACGGTCAAGGACATTGTCTTCACGGTCAACCAGGTCACAGCGCCCGCCGACTTCGACAAGCACGCCGACCTGCTCCCGCGCTATTTCGGCCCACCTTCGCCGAAGAGCACGACAGTCCACGTACCGCAATTGTCCAACCCGGACTTGCTGCTGCAGGTCGAGGCCTTCGCGGCGATCAAGTAGCCCACACGCGAGGTCCTCCCGGGGACGCCTTCGCAGGGGGGCCTCGCCCGGCCGTGACGCATGAAGCTGGGCCGGCCGGTCGACCAAGCCGAAAACACCGCAGGGGTGCATTATTACCACATCGTTCACGCACAGCGCGCGATGAATCGTCCCCCCTGTGATTCACTGGCCGTGCGGTAATCGCACGGGAGTGTCCGATGTGGTGGGTCTGGCTGCCCCTTGCCGGGGTGGGCGTCGCTCTCGTCGCGGCATTGTATCTGGTGCCGAGATATGGCCGCCCGTTGTCCGGGACTTGGCCGCCCGGTTGACCTCGCGCAATGCCCAAGTACTCGGCTGAAATCTTGCTCGCCTTTCCCCCTCGCCCCCTCGACGAGAAGGAGCAGGCGTTGGTGGACGAATGGCTGGCGCTCTCGGGTGATGTCCTGATGGCCTATGTCAGCCAGCGGCGATCCGACGACCCCAGGCTCTATCGGCGGGTGGTGATCGCTGGCGGCCCGACCCCTCGTCCATCGCATATCGTACATGCACCATCGGGTGCAGCCGGGTGGCTGGTCACGACGGTCGGCCCACCGGTCGCCGTGCAAGTGTTCGACACACTGCGCGATGCGCTCAACTCGGTCCGGCAGGTGCTTCCCTGACCTGCCCGTTCGCTTCGCCGAACACATACTCTGCCGATATATCCTTGCCGGTGTAATCCCGCATCAGCGCGGTCGCCACCACGCTGATCACCGCACATACGGTGATATAGACAGACAGCGCCACCCACGACCGATACGAAGCGAACAGCGCCGCGGCGATCAGTGGCGCCGGGCCGCCGGCGATGATCGAGGCAAGCTGATAGCCGATCGATGCACCGGTGTAGCGCAGCCGTCCGGTGAAGCTCTCCGCGATGAGTGCCGCCTGTGGCCCGTACATGACGTCGTGCGGAATCAGCGACAGCACGATCGCAACAAAGATCCAGAACGGCGCCAGCGTATTGAGCAGTGCGAAATACACCCAGCCAAACAACCCGGTGATCACGGCGCCGAGGATGTAAACCCGCTTGCGTCCGAACCTGTCGGACAGATGGCCGGCAATCGGTATCGAGAAGAACGAGACTACCGACGCCAGCAATACCGCCACCAGCAGCAGGTCGCGCGACACCTTCAACGTCCCCACGCCATAGGCGAACACAAATGCCGTGAAGATGTAGAACGGCGCCTGTTCTGCCATACGCGCGAAAGCACTGAGGAATACCTCCTTCCATTGCAGGCGGAACACCTCGGCGACCGGCGCCTGTTCGATGCGGTTCTCCTCGACCAAGCGGCGGAATGTTGGTGTCTCCAGAATGCCCAGACGGATCCACAGACCGATGCCAACGAGCACGATGCTGATCAGGAATGGCACGCGCCAGCCCCAGGAAAGAAACGCATCGCCGGACATCGAGCTGAACACCAAAACGGCCAGGTTCGCGAGGAACAATCCGGACGGCACGCCGAACTGCGGCCAGGACGCAACGAAGCCGCGATGGTGGCTGGTGCGCGCCCATTCCATCGACAGCAGCACCGAGCCTCCCCACTCGCCGCCGACGCCCACACCCTGGATGAAGCGCAGCACCGTGAGCAGGATTGCACCCCAGATGCCGATACTCTCGTAGGTCGGCACCAGTCCGACCAGGAATGTGGCAACACCCATCAGCATTAGCGTCGCGATCAGCGCCGACTTGCGTCCCAGCCGATCGCCCCAGTGGCCGAAGATCGCCGCACCGATCGGACGCGCGGCAAATCCGACCGCGTAGATGGCGAACGCCTCCAACGTGCCGACCAGCGGATCGGAGCGCGGAAAGTAGAGCTTGGCGAAAACCAATCCGGTGACGGTGCTGTAGAGAAAGAAGTCGTACCACTCGATCGTCGTGCCGACAGTCGAGGCAATCACGGCACGGCGAAGCTGAGCCTCATGCTCCTGTTCGCTGAGTGCCCGTGCCTGCCAGGACGGTTGTGCCGCATTGCTGGACATGGGCCGATTCTCCCTGGCGCGACCTCGGACTGCGGCGGTACACCGTCAATTCACTTGGTCGCGCGGAAGGTCGCGGACGCGTCAGCCCGTACTCACGAGAAGATCCAGCACGGACGCTCCATAGCGCTGCAGCTTCGATGTTCCCACGCCCTTGATCTGGCCGAGCTCCTCGATGCTCGTGGGCCGCACTGCCGCGATGTCGCGGAGCACCGTATCGTGGAAGATCACATAAGGCGGAATACGCTGCGCCTTCGCCTCGGCCGCGCGCCAGGTACGCAACGCCTCGAACAGGCTCTGCACCTCCGGTCCGGCAGCCTTCACAACCGCGGGACGCTCCGGGCGCAGCACCTCGGTGCGGCGCTTGCCCTCCTCGCGCAGCATCACGTGCGTCTCCCCGCGCAGGATCGGCCGGGCCTTGTCCTGCACCAGGAACAGCCCGCCATGCCCGGCAGTATCGACATCGAGCGCACCGAGCGCGATGAGTTGTCTGATCAGCCCGCGCCAGTAGGCCGCGGCGTGTTCGGCGCCGACGCCGAAGGTCGGCAGCCGATCGTGGCCATGCCGCAGCACACCGTCCGTCCTTTCTCCGCGCAGAACCGCGGAGATGTGCAGCGCGCCGAACACCTGATCGGTGCGGTACACCGCCGAAAGCACCTTCTGCGCCTCCACTGTCGCATCGCTCATGCGCGGCGGCGCGGCACAGTTGTCGCAATGCCCGCATGGCTCCGGCAACTCTTCGCCGAAACACGCCAACAGCGAACGCGTGCGGCATGTTGCGGCCTCGGTAAGCGCGATCATCTCCTCGAGCTTGGTGCGCATGACGCGCTTCTGAGTCTCCGGCGCGGCGGACTGCGCCAACCAATGGCGCGCCTGGGCGATATCCTGCCCGCCGTAGAGCAGCAGCGTCTCCGCCGGATCGCCGTCGCGGCCGGCACGGCCGATCTGCTGGTAATACGCCTCCGGACTATCCGGCATATCCAGATGCACGACGAAACGCACGTCCGGCCGGTCGATCCCCATGCCGAACGCAATCGTCGCCACCACCACCACGGCCTCGCCGGACCGGAACCGCGCCAGCGCGGCGCGTTTCGTCAGCGCATCCAGTCCGGCGTGGAATGCGATCGCGGGAATGCCCTTCTCCGTCAGCCTCCCGGCAACCCGCTCGGTCTTCGCCCGCGTCGCGCAATAGACGATGCCACAGACTCCGGAGTGACGCGCGAGCAGACTCAGAAGCTGTGCGGTCTCGCCAACCTTCGCGGCGGCGGTCACGTGCAGATTAGGCCGATGGAAACTGGCGACGAAGGTTTCCGCCGCCGGCATCTTCAGCGCGCGAAGGATGTCCTCGCGCGTGCGCGGATCGGCGGTCGCGGTCAGTGCAATGCGCGGCACCGCGGGAAACTGATCGGCGAGACATGCGAGCCCGCGGTACTCCGGGCGGAACTCATGCCCCCATTGCGACACGCAATGTGCCTCGTCGATCGCGAACAGCGCGAGCTGCAGCCGCGACAGCCGTTCCAGCGTGCCATTCGCAAGCAGCCGCTCCGGCGAGATGTACAGCAGGTCGAGCTGCTGCTCGATCAGATCGCGCGTGACGCTGCGCGCCTCCGCCGGATCGAGATCCGAATGCAACGCGCCAGCCGACACACCGAGCTGACGCAATGCCGCCACCTGGTCATCCATCAGCGCGATCAGCGGCGATATCACCACCGCGGTGCCTGGCCGGCACAGCGCCGGCACCTGGAAGCAGATGCTCTTGCCGCCACCGGTCGGCGCCAGCACCAGTGCATCGCCCCCCGCGACGACGTGGCGTACCACCTTCTCCTGCTGGCCGCGAAATCCAGGGAAGCCAAACACCCGGCGCAGCACGGCTGCCGGATCCTCCCACGCTTCCGCCTGAACCAGCGACTGCAGCATCGATCAGCGCCGGCTGACGCTGATTTCCACTCGCCGGCTCTCCTGCGCGGTCAGCGCGAACGGCACCGGGCCGTGGCCGCGCTGCCGAACGCGTTTCGCATCGACCCCGTCGGTCAGCAGCTGATCAACCACGACCTGCGCCCGCAGATCGGCAAGCAGGATATTGGCCTGGCGGCTGCCAATGGTACTGGCGAACCCGTTCACGTGCGCCACGTCGCCGGGATGCGATTTCACCCAATCCGCGGCGTGGCTGATCACCTCTTGCGCCGAATCATCGATCGCGGCCGACCATTCCTGAAAGAACACGACGAACTTCTGCGGTGATGGATCAGCGGCGCGCGCGCTGCCGGTCGCTGCACACAGCAGCAGGAGCAGCAGACCGAGGCGGTGCATGGCCGATTCCCTTCTCGCGCGTGACGGCCATTGTCCTGCCGGGCGGTTAACCCGCCGTCAACCGAAAGTGCTGCTATGCCGCGGCAGAGATCGCCTTGCCGCCGGACAACCGCCAGATACGATCCAGCCGCTCCACCCCTGTCAGGCGATGCGTGATCAGGATCACGCTGCGGCCTTCCGCCACCTCGTTCAGCGTGGCGAGGAACGCGCGTTCGGTTTCCGCATCCAGCCCTGCGCACGGTTCATCGAGGATGAGGATCGGCGCCGGCGACAGCAGAGCGCGTGCCAGGGCCAGACGCCTGCCCTGACCGCCGGAGAACCGCGCACCGCCCTCGCCCACCCAGGTGTCGAGGCCGTCCGGCAGCGTGCGCACCATCTCGCCGATCCGCGCCGCATCGAGTGCACCCCACAGCGCCGCATCATCGGCCTCGGGCCGCGCCAGCTTCAGGTTGGCGCGAATCGTGTCGTCGAACAGATGGGTCGCCTGGGCGAGCCAGCCGATCCGAGCGCGCACATCGGCGGCGGCGAGAGCCGCAATATCGACACCGCCGAGCAGCACCCTGCCCTGCTGCGGTGCGGCCACCTTCAGGGCCAGCGCGGCGAGCGTCGACTTGCCGGCGCCCGACGGCCCAAGCAACGCGACGCGCGCACCTTGCGGCACCTCAAGCGTCAGTCCCTCGAACACCGGCGACCGGTCAGGCTGCCAGCGGAAGCTGACCGCGTCGAAGCGCAACGCAAAACCGGCGGGAACCTGGGCAGGCTGCCGCGGATCGGGCACAGGCACGGGCGCATCGGCGGCTTCCAGTACGCGATGCGCGGCTGCCGCGGCATGTCCAGCGAGAACGCCGGCACGAGGCAACCCACCGACGGCCTCGAATGCCGCCACAGTCAGGAACGCGGCAACGAGCGCAACCACGGGTGCACTGCCTGCCGAGATCAGGACGGCGAGGATGGCCGCCTGCCCACAAAGCAACGCGCCAGCATTGGCCCACGCGGCACGACCGGCAATTTCGCGCTGCGTCGTGAGCATGGTTGCCTCACGGGCCTGCACGGAAGCCAGCATGCGGCCCTCCGCCCCAAAGGCTCGCACCTCGCGCAATCCGGTGAGCGCGTCGAGCGTGGCGATACGCAGGCCGCCCGCGGCACCGGCCAGCGCGGCACCGCCGCGCATGGTCGCACAAGCGCTCAATACCGGCAGGGCGAATGCCGCGGCGACGAACAGCACGCCGATCGCGAGAGCCAGCCAGGCGCTGTGCATCCCAATCAGCACAACCAATACCGGCAACAGCAGAACAGCACACGCGAGCGGCACCAGAATGCGCAGATAAAGCCCATCCAGCGCCTCGATGTCGCCGACCAGGCGGGCCAGCACGTCGCCTGCCTGGCGGAAGCCGAGACCGCCCGCCGTGCCACGCGCCAGATTGCGGAAGAACCACACCCGCAGGTCCGCCAGCGCGCGGAACGTCGCCTCGTGCGTGACAAGCCGTTCGCCGTAGCGCAGCAGTACGCGTGCCGTGCCGAGTATGCGAAGCGCGAGTGGCACCGCGAGCGCGCTGGCGGCCAGGCCCGCGCCGAGCACCACCCCGCCGAGTGCCATCATCGACACGCCGGCCGCGAGCGCGGCAAGCGACACCAGGATGCCGGCAGCCAGCCACACCGCACGGCCACGCCACAGACCAAGAATGCGAAGCACGTCGGTCAAGCCGCGCCTCGTGCCGGCACGGCGCGGCCATCGCTGATGTCGAGGCGTCGTCCGGCGAAGCCATGCGCCGCGGAGGAGTGACTGGCCAGGATCACCGTCCGCCCCAGCGCCAGCCGTCGCAGGCTGTCCAACACCGCCCCCTCAGTCGCCGGATCGAGATGCGCCGTCGGTTCATCCAGCAGGAGCAGCGACGCATTCTTAAGGAAGGCGCGCGCGATCGCCACACGCTGTGCCTGGCCGCCCGACAGGCCGTAACCACCCTCGCCGACCGCGGTATCCAGGCCATCGGGCAACGCTGCAGAAAACTCGGTGATGCTGGCATTGCGCGCCGCTTCCTCGACCTCTGCGTCCGTCGCCTCCGGGCGCGCGAAGCGGATGTTGTCCCGAATGGTGCCGGCGAACAGCACGGGGCGCTGGCCGATCCACGCGGTCAACCGCGCCAGTGCCTGCGGCACGAGGTCGGCGATGTCGGCGCCATTGATCGTGACCCGCCCCCTGTCGGGCCGCACGAAGCCCAGAAGGATCTCGATCACCGTCGATTTGCCGGCCCCCGAAGGACCAGCCAGCACCAACGTCTCGCCGTCCGGCACCCGGAACGACAGCCCGTTCAGCGCCGGGCCTCGCGCGGGGTCCCACGTGAGGTGCACATCCTCGAATGCGACAGCGATGCCGCGCGCGGCCACCGTGCGGACCTCGCGCAGCGGCTGCGGTGCAGGCAGAGGCGGCAGATCGACCAGCGCCTCCGCCGCCCCCACGGCATGCAGCCGATCCTGGTAGGCGGCAGCGAACCCACGCAGCGGGGCGAAGAACTCCGGCACCAGCAACAGCAGGAACAGCGCCGTCGCCGGGTGCGTCAGGCTGCCGGACAGTCGCAGCAGGCCGTAGTGCAGCGCCAGCACCACGAATGCGAGCGCCGTCGCAAGATCGAGCGCGGCCGACGACAGGAAGGCGACGCGGAGCACGCGCATGGTGCGCCGTCGAAGCTCGTCCGCCGCCGCCGCAAGCGAACGCGCCTCCGCCTCCGCCTGGCCGTAGAGGACGATGGTGGCGATGCCCCGCACGCGATCGAGGAAACGCGCCTGCAGCCGCGCCAGCGCGAGGAACTGGCTGCGTGAGGCGGCCGCCGCACCGAAGCCCGCCGCCGCCATCGCCACCGGAACCAGCAGGCCGCACAGAATCAGCACGAGAGCGCCAATCGGATCCGCGAGCAGGGCGGCAAGCGCCACCAGCAACGGCGCCCCGATCGCCAGGGAGGCAGCCGGCAGCCAGCGGGAGTGGAGGCCGTCGAGCGCCTCGATGCGGTCCACGACAATCGCGGTCAGTTCGCCCGTGTGGTGCGTGCGAAGCCGTGCCGGACCGGCATGCAGCAGGCGCGACAGCGCGTCGGTCCGCAGCCTCCGCCGCGCCGCCGCCCCTGCATTGAACGCGGCCCGCTCGGCAGCGACCGACAGGGCCGCGCGCAGGACCGCCAACACTGCGAAGCCGGCCGCCAGTGCAAGCGTGTCGCCGGCCCGGCCGGCCAGGGCGTCGGCGAGCAGCATCGCAGCGCACCACGCCTGGCCCACGGCCATCCCCGTGCCGAGCAGGCCCGATAAGACGACCGGCCATCCTGCCCGGCTGCCGGCGCGCCGCTCGTCACGCAGCCAAGCCCGCGATGCTGTCTTGCTGTGTCCGGATTGCATCGTGGCCCCGATTAGCTCAGACGACACGCGTCGGACAGGGCAGGCAGCTTAAATGTCGGCAATGGTCTCGCTTGCCGCCACGGCCGGGGTTAGCTGACGATCTTGGTAACCGTGACCATCCATATGGCGAAGACGCATCTGTCGCAGCTCCTGGCGCGCGTCGAGCGCGAGGAGGAGATCGCCTTGGCGCGCGGCAAACATCCTGTCGCGAGGCTGGTGCCATTTCGTCCTCCCGCTGCAAAGCGGCAGTTCGGAGCCCTTGCGAGGCTCGTCTCGGTCGCCCCCGGGTTCTTCGAGCCATTGGCGGTGGACGAACTTGCCGCCTGGGAGCGATCGGCCTGAACCTCCTGCTCGATACGCATGCCCTTCTTTGGTGGATTGCAGGCGGCAGCTCTCTGTCGCCGACAGCCCACTCAGCCGTCGCGGATGAAAACAACGCGGTGTGCGTCAGTGCCGCCACCACCTGGGAGATCACGACGAGGTTCCGCATCGGCAAGCTGCCGGGGGTGACGGCGATCGTCGCGGATCTCGCTCAGAAGGGTGGAAAGTGGTCGAGCATTCGCAGGTGGCGGAATGCGCAGATGAAGCACGAACGGTGAATGGCAATCTACCAGTCCTGCATCACGAGCTCGGTCTCGGGCAGACCCGCCACCTCCCAAGCCTCGCGACCACCGCGATACCAGAAAACATTGGTGTGACCGAGCGCTACGAGTCGAAGTGCAAGGTTGCGCCCATCAAAGCGCTCCGAGGACCAACCGACTGCAACGACCGGCTGATTGAGATTGCCACGGGTCAGTTCGACCATCTTGCGACGCAGGTGATCCTGTGCCTCGTCGGCAAAGCTGCCGCCCAGACCAGAGAATTTGAGCCCGATCGCTCCGGGGATCGACCGGCCCCACGAGTTCGAGACCGTGTCGACGACCAACGGTCTTACATCGGCGAGGAACGGAACAAGCTCGGCGGTCCGGATCGTTCGTGCGCCCGGCGCAGCTACCGGTGTGTAGCCGGCAACCTCGCCGTGCAGCGAGCCTGCCGTCGGCGTACCGAAGTCCGCATCTTCATCGGCGTGGTCGCGCGCGCCTGCAAGACGCAAAGCTGCCTGATAGTCTCTCATCTGCTGGACATAGATCGGGCTTGAGAGCTCCTGCGGGTAGACACTGCGAACCGTGCCATAGGGCCAGAGCCGGTCGGATGCGGCCAGCCAGCGCTTTGCCTCGTCGATCTGGCCGGTTCGGGCATAGGCCGCCGCCAGCATACGATAGGTCCATGGGTTGGCCCTGGCTTCTGGATGGATGGCAAGCGAGCGCTGCAGGAATGCGATCGCGTCCTTGTCACGCCCCAGCATCAGAGCGGCGAATCCCATGTGGCGGTAGCGGCTGTGTTTCCAGGGGCTGCGCGGATTGAGCTGATCCGCCTGTGTCTGAAGTGCCAATTCCTCCTCGGCATGCCCGGTCCATGTCTTGCACACGGCAAGCTCGTTGTAGACCCCGGTTTCCGTTCGCATCCGGTTCGGATCGATCCGGATGGCATGCTCGGCGGCTTCGATCACCTCCGCACAACGGCCCACCGTTCGCAGCCAATAGAGGGTGATGTTGAGAACCCTGGGCGATCCAGGCTCGAGTATGCGCGCCTGCGCCAGCAGCCGTCCGGCGCGTTGCATGTGCTCGAAATTGCCCCACACGCCGCCCGGCACGCCGTCGATCAGGAAATACGCAACCCCTGTGAGGGCAGGAACCGACTGCGGATCCAGCGCGAGCGCGCGCTCGTAGAGCGCCAATGTCTCCTTGTCCCGTTGCGGGGTTTGCGGCAGATGCTGCATCGAGCGCGCCCGAAGGATAAGATCGAATGCGTCGGGGTTGGTTGGCCGCTCGCGTTGGCTGCGCGCGCTCTCGATCTCCACCAGGCTGAGCCCAATGGTGTCGTACATCCGCGCTATGATCAGCTGCTGTCCGGCAGCCAGTTGGCCGATCTCTTCGTCGAAGCGGTCCGACCAGAGATGGGCGCCGGTCTCGGCGGAGATCAGCTGAACGTTCACTCGAAGTGTGGCGTCGATCCGGCGCACGCTGCCTTCCAGCACGTACCGCACGCCGAGTTCGCGGCCGATCTGCCGTACATCGGTGACCTTGCCCTTGTAGGTGTAGGCAGACTCCCGCGCGACCACGAACGCCCCGACGATGCGAGACAGGTCGGTGGTCAGGTCGTCAGTGATGGCGTCGGCCAGGTAATCGTCCTGGCCATCGGGGGCCAGGTTCTCGAACGGCAATACTACGACGGACAGCCGCGGCGCAGACGAGGACACCGGGGACGACATTCCGATTGCGGAGACAGATGGCGTCTGGTTTTGCACGGTCTCGGTAATCCAGCCTGGACGCTTGAGGAACCAGGCCGCGCCCAGCCCGATGGCCACTGTCAGTAAGGCCAGGGCAAGCAACGATGCCCGCGCCCAACGATTCCGCGTGAGGCGCCGCGTGCTCGCGGTACTGCCTGGATCGGACTTTGGTGCCGCGGGCACGGTCGCGTCCTCGTCCAGCGGGACGGGCCGGTTGACAGCTTCGCTGTCGGCAGCGTGCCGCGTTACCGGCACCACGAAGCGGTAACCCCGCCCCGCCTCGGTCTGAATGCAGCTCCGTTCCGTCTGACCGTCGTCGAGCACCCGTCTGAGCGAGGAGATCTGCACCGTCAGGTTCTTCTCGTCGACCGTTATGCCGGGCCAGACCGCCTGCATGATCGCCTGCTTCGGTACCAGTTCACCGGGATGCGCGACGAGCACGTCGAGCGCGCGTGGGCCGATGGCGAGCCGTGCGGCACCGCCTGCTCCGTCCTGCCTGAACAGCCCGCCGCTGTGCCGATCGAGGCGGAAGCCGCCGAACAGGAACACGTCATGTGCGACGGGCGCGTCCATGCATTCTCGGTGTGACGTTCGTTTCCATGAGCTTAGCCGCGCCCGGTCCGGGCGGCTATCGCGGGAACCCGGCGCCAGCCAACGCACTCAATTCACTGACTTTTACCTTTTCCGGCAAACGTTTTGTGCCGATTTACCCCAGCCGCATAGCGCACCGCCGCAGCTGATCCCCATGCTGGCGGTCATTGGAACGACCCAATTCTCCTAACCAGAAAGCGAGCACTACATGCACAAGGGCGGATTTTCACACGACCCGTCGATCGCGCGATTCACCTGGGACCCGGAAGCCGCCGGGCTCACAGGAAGGGCTTTCACCGCCGATACGATAAGCTTCACTGGCTATCTGACTGACGTGTCCCAACCCGACGGCACCCATGTTGCCAACCGCATTGAGATGTTCACTGGGTTCAGTCTGCACGGCAAACCTGTCACCCCGGAAGGGTTTGGCAGCGACTATGGGCTATATTTCCACGCAGTCGATAAAGGTATCGGTGGCCCGCCACCCAATATACTCGACTTCAAGTCTGTTGAAGTGGAGCTGAAAGCGGACCCCGGAAACCACAACGGTCCAGTAATCTCGGACGCCAGCGGTACCGGTTTCACGAACACCGGGCCAACCGGCGAGGCGGATGATATCGTCCTTGCACACGGTTCGCTGGTGTCGGGCATGTTGTTTCTCGACCTGACGCCGACGCCACCGACTCTCACAGGTGACCAGGTGGGGACCTTTATTCCGGATGTTGCTGAATTCTTTAAGGGCGGATCGGAGCTGCTGCATAACTTCGCCTTTAACCCGGCCACGCTCCTGACCATGACGGACGGACCGAACGGCACGTCCATCACCAACTTCAACGGCTACGTTGGAACCGCGCAATTCGTGTCAGATCACCCCGGCAACGGCAATGCCTTTGGCCAGGCCTACAATCCTAAGTGGATGGATAGCATCTGCCCCGCATGAGTTTACGATAGACATCCAGGGCGAAGGTGGGAAATAGCGATCGGGCCGTCCCCGACATCGCGGCGACCCGCAACAGAACGTGGCCGATACCGCTCAAGTTGATCATGTCACGCTTCCCCTTGCCGCGCGAGTACGTCGTAGCCGCGCGACGTGGCGTGGAATAGCAATCAGCCTTTCATTCATTTGTCGCACGCTGAGCGCGCGAGCACCGGCCGATCGCTCTGATTGACTGCACCGTGGCGTTGGTAGCGGCCGGTGCGAATTGCCGGTGGGGCGGTCACGCCGCTGGTGCACGCCAAAGCGTCCGTGCCGGTTTCGGCCAGCACCGGTCCCCGGGATGACAA
>Ga0207693_10002138_pt1 | contig 17228 bp, 24 predicted proteins | sample LARL81metaG_FD_184347 | JGI IMG/M metagenome (GOLD analysis project Ga0207693, IMG submission 184347) | Corn, switchgrass and miscanthus rhizosphere microbial communities from Kellogg Biological Station, Michigan, USA - LAR L8-1 metaG... | ecosystem: Host-associated > Plants > Roots >...
GAACACGATCGGGGTCGCGTAGAACAGCAGCATCACCGTGCCGTGCATGGTGAACAGCTGGTTGAACTGCTCGTTGGACAGGAACTGCAGCCCGGGCAGCGCCAGCTCGGTTCGCATGAGCAGCGCCATCAGCCCGCCGATGAAGAAGAAGATGAAGCAGGCGACGCAGTACATGATGCCGATCAGCTTGTGATCGGTCGTGGTTACGAGCTTGTAGACCAGGTTGCCCTTGGGGCCGAGCCGGGCCGGGAACGGACGGCGAGCCTCGAGTTCTCCGATTGGGGGCGCTTCGGCTACCAACAGGTCCTCCAAACATCCAGTCGGGAAATCCCCGCAGTCTTGCCCCGAATCTTATCTCTCGGCGGGCCCGGTGTCGGCATGGGTCCTACAAACTGTCGTAAATACACAGCGACATCCGAGGTTGGCTGCCTGACCAGCTGCGAGCAGCCCGGATGTTACCGTCGGCGACGTGCTGATCAGCGGGCGGCGGGCAGGTGCCGTTGCTGCCTCCACCGCCGTGCTCACCGCGGTCGCGGTGACGCTCGCGAGCGGCTGCGGATCACTAGGCGGAAGCCCGCCGTCGACGGCGAGCTCGCAATCGGTCATCACCAGCACCACCAAGATCGCCAGCGCCGGCGTGCTGGGTAATGAGCGCAGGCCCGACGAATCGTGCGCACCCGATCCCGCCGCGCTCGACCCCGGCCCGCCGGATCGTGAGGTCCGTCATGCGGCGGGTACCACCACCGTGCACGCAGACCCGCAGCGCATCGTCGTGCTGTCGGGTGATGCGCTCGACGCATTGTGCGCGCTGGGCCTGCAGTCACGAATCGTCGCCGCGGCGCTGCCCGACGGCACTGCAGACCATCCTGGAGCGCAGCCGTCGTATCTCGGCGCCGTCGTGCACGACGTTCCCAGCGCCGGCAGCCGCAGTGAGCCGGACATCCAGGCCATCAAAGGGGCCAACCCCGACCTGATCCTGGGCTCGCAGGCGCTGACGCCGGAAGCCTACCCGGAGCTGACCGCTATTGCCCCGACGGTGTTCACCGGTCCAGCCGGCGCGAAATGGGAGGACAACCTGCGCACTGTCGGCGCGGCGACCGGACGGCTCGACGCCGCCAACGGCCTGATCGATGGTTTCGAGAAGGACGCCGACAAGACGGGCGCCGACAACGACGCCACCCACTTCCAGGCGTCAGTAGTGCAGTTCACCGACACCACGATGCGGGTGTACGGCGTGGACACCTTCCCCGGCAGCGTGCTGGCCGCTGTTGGTGTGGATCGCCCTGCGGCGCAACGCTTTACAGACAAGCCGTACGTCGAGATCGGAATCACCGACACCGATTTGGAAAACTCTGCTGACTTCTCGGCCGCCGACGGCGACATCGTCTACATCTCCTTTGCATCGCCTGCCGCCAAGGACCGCGCGCCGACAGTGCTCAACAGTCACGCGTGGAGGAAGCTGTCGGCCAACCGCGACAACAGGGTTTTCGCGGTCAACAACGAGGTGTGGCAGACCGGCGAGGGCATCGTCGCCGCACGCGGCATGCTCGCCGATCTGAGATGGGTCAACGCCCCGATCAACTAGTGTCGCGCAGGTGATCCACGTCCTCGTGTCGACCTACGTGCAAGCGCCCGACGTCGTCGAGCAGACCCGGCCGGCTCACCTGAAGTTTCTGGAGGCCGAGATCGAGGCCGGTCGTCTGCTGCTCGCGGGCCGACAGGAGGACGGGTCCGGTGGCGTTCTCATCACCGCGGACATGGCCGAGGAGGAAGCAGACGCCCTCCTCGATCGCGATCCCTACGTCCAGGCGGGCGTGGCGCGCTACGAGCGGCGCTCGTTCAACGGCGCGTACCGCGCTCCAGGGCTTTAGGGTGAAGCTCACAGCTCGAACCGGGAATGACGGCCGTCGCATAGGCCGTTAGATCGATGTGAGCCGCACCGTAGCGGCAATTCCAGTTAGCTTCGCGAAGCTTCTTGGTGCTTGCAAAAAGACGACTAAGAGGATCTACATGTCGACGACCGTTTCCGCCTATACCGCCAATTCGGCCACCGAGCCGCTGACCAAGACCACGATCACCCGCCGCGACGTCGGACCGCACGACGTTGCGTTCGACATTCATTTCGCGGGCATCTGTCACTCGGATATCCACACCGTCAAGGGTGAGTGGGGCCAGGCGAACTACCCGTTGGCACCCGGACACGAGATCGCGGGCATCGTCACCGCGGTCGGTGCCAAGGTGACCAAACACAAAGTCGGCGACCGTGTCGGCGTCGGCTGCTTCGTCGACTCCTGCCGCGAATGTGACAACTGCAAGGCCGGTCTCGAGCAGTACTGCAAGAACGGCATGATCGGCACCTACAACGCGATCGGCCGTGACGGTGAGGTCACCCAGGGCGGGTATAGCGGTGCCATCGTCGTCGACGAGAACTACGTGCTGCGTATCCCCGACGCGATTCCACTGGATGCTGCCGCGCCGCTGCTGTGCGCGGGCATCACGCTGTATTCGCCTCTGCGCCACTGGAATGCCGGACCCGACACCCGCGTCGCGGTGATAGGACTCGGCGGGCTGGGCCACATGGGCGTCAAGCTCGCCGCCGCGATGGGCGCCAAGGTCACCGTGTTGAGCCAATCGTTGAAGAAGATGGAGGACGGCCTTCGGTTGGGCGCAGCCGAGTACTACGCCACCTCCGACCCCGAGACGTTCGATACGCTGGCCGGCTCGTTCGACCTGATCTTGAACACCGTGTCGGCCAACCTGGACCTGAATGCCTACCTGAGCCTGCTCGACACCGATGGCACCCTGGTCGAACTCGGCATGCCCGAACACCCGATGACGGTCCCGGTGGTCCCACTGGTCTCGCAGCGCCGCAGCCTCTCCGGTTCGATGATCGGGGGCATCGCCGAAACCCAGGAGATGCTCGACTTCTGCGCTGAGCGCGACGTGCGTCCCGAGATCGAGGTCATCCAGCCCGATTACATCAACGAGGCCTACGAGCGCGTGCTCGCCAGCGATGTGCGGTACCGCTTCGTCATCGACACCGCTGCGCTGAGGAGCTAGGCGGAACCGTCGCCGACGCCGGCCAGCGGCCATCCTGCCGCGGCGAGCTTGGCGGCGACCCGCTGGACGTTCTCGGGTCCGGCATCGTGATGTGAGACGTCCTTGATGAACGCGGCGATCTCGTCCTCGCCGATCGTGCCATCGGCCAAGGCTGTCGAGCCGTCGGCGGTGATGTGGCGGACCACCTCTTTGATCTGGTCTTGGGTCAGCGGGGTGGCGCGCAACAGTGCCAGCAGCGGTACCCGGTCAGGGCCAGGCACACCCTGGGGGTAGCCGGCACGCAGCCAGTCCAGGATCGAGTGCAGAAGCGACGTGGCAGTCATGCTGCAAGTGTCGTTGCTGTGCCCTTGCGGCGCCAGAGCCACTTCGACGGTTCGTTGCTCATTTACCGCGCGTTCATCGCGTTCGAATCCGCGTGACCGCAAGCCATGACCGGCGAGACAGCCGACGCCGACGCTGAGCGCGCCGAGTACCTGGTGTTCATGTCAGGATGGATGGGCATGGACCTGGCCCACTACGGCCTGGACGAGCCGATCGGGAACGTCGATTCCAACGCAATTCTGTCCGCGCTCAAGGTTTTTCAGTCCGTCGACCCGATGGGCGCGAGTGGGCGGTCCGAGACATCGCCGAGAGGGGCGAGATCGGCGGCATGGGACCGCGCGATCGTCAGATCCGTTGTGCGCGTCGCGGATACGTTGCAGGAGTGGGTCGAGGAAATCGACGTCGACGGCTTCACCCAGCCGTATGCGATCACGCCCGACGGTGCGTCCTCGTCGGCATCGGACGCGGCACATCCGTCCACGGGGCGCCGAATCTGAGCGTTGTGTTACGGGCATGTGTCCTCCGGTTGTCGGCATGGCGGAGGGATGCGACGCTCACTGCGGACTGCAGCGTCGCGGGCCACTAATGCACTCTGATCCGAACCAGGAGGCCCGCGGTGACCACTGAATCCGCAGCCGTCGACAGCACCGCCGCACCGCAGGCGGGCCTGAAGAAAGGCGCGATCGGCATCGTCGCGGTGATCTTCATGGCCGTGGCCAACGCGGCGCCGATCACCGCGATGACAGGCAATGTGCCGATCGCCGTGGGATTCGGCAATGGGCTGGGCGCACCGGCGGGCTTCCTGTTCGCGACGATTGTGCTGACGGTCTTCTCGCTGGGCTATGTCGCGATGGCCAAGCACATCACCACCACCGGCGCGTTCTACGGCTTCATCTCGCATGGACTCGGCCAGGTTTGGGGTATGGCCAGCGGGCTGCTGGCGACGTTCGCCTACGTCATTTTCGAGGGTTCGTTGATTGGCGGGTGCGCGTATTTCGCCAACGACGCGGTGAACACCATTGTCGGCGTTAACATCCCGTGGCTGGTCTTCGCGATCGGCGCGATCGTTATCATCGCGGCGCTGTGCCATTTCCATATCACCCTGACCGCGGCGATTCTCGGCGTCACACTGATCTCCGAGGTGTGCGTGCTGTTCGCGCTCGCGTTCTCCGTGATCTTCAAGGGCGGCGGGCCGGACGGACTCATGCTCAATCAGACGGTGCTGCTCAACAACGCCTTCGAGAGCCTGCCCGCAGGCGCGTTCGGAACAGCGGCGGCGGCCGGTTCGATGGCGATCGGGCTGTTCTTCGCGTTCTGGTCGTGGGTCGGTTTCGAGACGACGGCCGTCTACGGCGAGGAGTCGCGCAACCCGAAGAAGATCATCCCCCGGGCCACGCTGATCGCGGTGATCGGACTGGGCCTGTTCTACACGTTCATCTCGGCAATGGTGTTGGCGGGCAATGGCGCCAAGACATCCGTCGAAACCTCGATCAGCGCATCGCCCCTTGACCTGTTCTTCGGATTGGTGAGGTCCAACCTCGGCAGCGTGCTGCTCGACATCTACAAGATCCTGCTCGTCATCGGATCGTTCGCGTGCGCGCTCGCGTTCCACAACGCAGCGTCGCGCTACCTCTACGCACTCGGTCGCGAAATACCTTTCAGCGCAGCGCGTTCCACCGTTGGGGCCACGCACCCAAGGCATGGTTCGCCGTACATCGCGTCGGCCACCCAGAGCGTGATCACCCTGGTGATGGTGCTGCTGTTCGCCGGCTTCACCGCGGTGCAGGTCCCCGACGCCAACGGCGTTCCTGTAGACACCCCGTCGCTGGTGCCCTACACGAACATCTACGGCTTGCTGGCGCTGATCGGCACGGCGGCGATCCTGTTGGTGCAGGCGATCTGCTCGGCGGCGGTGATCTCGTACTTCTGGGTGCGAAAGACGCATCCCGGCAACGTGATCACCACGTTGATCGCTCCGCTGATCGGCGGTGTGGCGATGCTCTACGTGGTCTGGCTGCTGTGGGACAACAGGGCGTTCGCCGCGGGCTATGCCGCCAACTCGCTGGTGTTCAAGGCAGGCCCGTACGTCATCCTCGCCGTGTTCGTGGTCGGCATTGCGTATGCGGCGTGGATGCGGTGCGCCAAGCCGGAGGCCTACGCCGAGATCGGGCGCACCGTCATGGAGGACTCGCACGAGCGCGCGGAGACATAGTTCCGCGAGTAGAGGCCAAAGGGCCCCGGCACGCCGCGTGTTCGGGGCCTTTTGCGTGTTGTCGCCAAGACTCGAGTTGGCGGTCGGCTGACGCTAGATTGCTAGCATGCTAGCCCGACGTACGTGGGCGACGAGGACGTCAAGCAGTTCAACGTGTACCTGCCGGTCGGCCTGATCCGGCGGGTCAAACACCATGCGATCGAGACGGAGTCATCCCTTTCGGCGCTGGTGGCCGAGGCGCTGCGGGCCTATCTCGACACCCACGGCAAGCAACCGACGAAGGAGAGCTGAATGACGACCGAGGGTATCGAGGCTGTGTTCCTGGAGACCCACAACTGGGGCAAGTCGGCCAAGTTCTTTCAGGGCCTCGGCTACGAAGTCGAGTTCGCGACGGACCACAACTCCGGCCAGCTTCGCCGCGGTGACGGCCCCTATCTGTTCATCGCCGAGATACCCGAGACCGAGCCCACGTGCAGGCACCTCGTGCTGGCGGTGGCCGATGCAGACGCGTTCGAGCTCGATGCCTCCGTGGAGGTCTTCAGCGGATGGGAGGACACCCATTGGGGCACAAGGCTGATGACGATTCGCGATCCTGACGGCCGCGAGTGGAAGCTGCAGGCGCCGCAAAAATGACCCACGCAACGTCAGCACCCGACAGCACCGCCGTCCGCACTGCCCTGTGGCGCGCCCTGCACGTCGAACTCGACGCCCCACCACATGTGCTCGAGGACACGATCGGCCTGCGGCTTGCCGATCCCGAGCCGGACTGGCGGTCGCGCGGCGACATGCACCCCGAGGGCACAAAGGCGTTCCGTGCCTCGATCGTGGCGCGGGCCCGATATCTGGACGACCTCGTGGCCGAACACGCGGCGGCCGGCGTCGAGCAGTACGTCATTCTGGGCGCCGGCCTTGACACCTTCGCTCAGCGGTACCCCGACGTCGCGGTGCGAGTCTTCGAGGTTGACCAGCCCGGAACCCAGGAGTGGAAACGGCGCAGGCTCATCGAGATCGGGCATCCGCCCGGCGAAAGTCTGCGGTACGTCTCTGTCGACTTCGAGAGCGGCCAAGCATTTCCGGAAGCGTTGAGGGCCAACGGCTTCGACGCGGATCGGCCAGCGGTGGTCTCATCGACCGGCGTCAGCATGTACCTGACCAAGGAGGCCACGGAGGCGGCATTTCGCCAGGTTGCGGCGATGGCAGGCGGGTCGGTCATGGCAATGACGTTCATGCTGCCGCTGGATCTGGTCGACGTCGCCGAGCGGCCGATGCAGGAATCCGTCGAGGCGGCTGCGGCCGGTTCCGGCACGCCCTTCATCAGTCACTACACACCTGACGCGATGTCGGAAATATGCCGCGCCGCAGGCTTTTCCGAGGTGCAGCACGTCAGCCCGGACGACCTCACGGCACGCTACTTCGCCGGGCGCGCCGACGGGCTGCGACCGCCGAGCGCCGAGCATCTCATCGTCGCGACGGTCTAGACGCCGACTTTCGGGCTACTCTGGGCCCGTGAGTAGCCAGCGAGTGCCCGGCGGGGTCGTGCACAAACTGCCCGTTGACCTGCGCACGGCGCTGATCGGGAACGCGACGGCACTCGCGGCCTGGAAAGACATCACGCCGTTGGCGCGCAACGAGTTCATCTGCTGGGTCGAGGACGCCAAACAGGAGAAAACCCGACAGCGACGCATCCGCAGGACTCAGGAAGAGCTTGAGGAAGGCATGCGCCGCCCCTGCTGCTGGCCCGGGTGCAAGCACCGCGAGCGTAACGGCTGAGAAGGACGATAAGTCGAGAGCGCGCTAGACAGGGGCCCATTGGTCCCACGGCACGCTCCAGTCGCCGTTCTGCCAAAGCTGCAATGGCTGGCCGCCGGTATTGCGCACCTCGACGACGTCGCCGGGAACCGAGAAGTTGTAGAACCACGCCGCGTTGTCGTGGTTGAGGTTCAGACAGCCGTGACTGGTGTCGGTGTTGCCCTGCGCCCATACAGTCGCATCGAGCTCATGCATGTAGATGCCGTCGGTGCTGATCCGCACGGCGTAGGGAATCGACTCCTTGTAGCCGAGGTGGGAGTTGATGGGCAGCCCATATGTCGACGAATCCATGACCACCGGGTTGCTCTTGTCCATCACGGTGTAGACGCCGGGCTGAGTCCAGAAGCTGAGCGTTTTGTTTCCGACCTTGTCGGTGCCGCCGCGCCCCATCGAGGTGGGCATGGTGCGCGCGAGCTTGCCGCCGTCGTAGACGCTGACCTGCTTGGTGGCGTCGTCGGCGATTGATACGTGCGAGGCGCCGATGGTGAACGTCAGCGGCGGCTGTGGTCCGGGGGTGATCGTGACGACGGTGCCCGGTTCGTAGTACTGCGGCGGGCGCCAGTGCGCGGTTTGGTCATCGACCCAGTGCCAGGCACCTGACACGGGCGGCGATGTGGACACGGTGAGCTGTTGCTCTGCCGCGCCGCGATCCCCTACAGGTGCGTCGAAATGCGCGACGACGACCTCACCGATGCCGTAGGTGCCACCGGCCTGCAGTGGTGCGCCCGACGTGCTGGTCAGTGAAACTCCAGGCAGGTCAACATCGTCGGCTCGAGACACACCCGCAGTGACGCCGAGCATCGCCGTCAGCGTCGCTGCCACCGACCACACGATCAGCACGCTGCGGCACATACCGGCCATGAACTGCTCCCACATTTCCAGAGGCGGAAATCTACGAATCACGATAGTAAGTCCGAACGCTGGCAGATCGCGGATATGCGTGCCTAAAAACGCCGTCGCACACAGGATTTCAACAGGAATCTGCCAGGTTCGCGTCCCGAGATAGCTCAAGGCCGGAGCTGCGAGACTATCAGTCTCGACAACACTTGGTCGCATGACATCCGCGATGACTCAGCGCAAGCGTCGCGCCGACTGGTTTCACCGCTACCTTGCCAATCCGATCACCGTGCGTCTGCCAACCCAGGTGGTGCTCGAGACAACTGGGCGCAGAACCGGTCTGCCGCGCCGCACACCGGTCGGCGGCAGGATCATCAGCCGGCAGTTCTGGATGGTCGCCGGCGACGGCGAGGCGGCCGACTATGTGCGAAACATCAAGGTCCACAATGCGGTTCGACTACGAATCAAAGGGCGTTGGCGTCGGGGGACCGCAGTCCTATTGCCTGACGACGATGCCGCCTTGCGACTCACGCAGCTGCCGCGCTTCAACAGCGCCATGGTGCGCGCGTTGGGCACCAAGCCGCTCACCGTTCGCGTCGACCTCGAGTAGAAGCGATGAAGACTGTCTACCACCAGCCGAAGCGACGCAGTCAACCGCTCAAAACCCTTGTGGACGGCGACGTTCGAGCAACTGGGCTTTCGGGCATGCGCCTACCAGTTCAGACGGCTCCGATCATTCGCAGTTCAGCGAACGCAATACGACGATCAGCCGCACAACCTCGCGAGTGCTCGCCGTTAAATTGTTACCAGAGCTTGCCTTGAGCGACACGTCCCGTAGCAAGAATGCGACGAGTACCCCGTGGCGAACGAAAGGAATCAGTGACCGACAAGGACCTGTATAGGGCGATTCTGAGCGTGTTGCAGTCGCACTTCGACAGTACTGAGCTGCCACGACCGGCATCACAGGCCGAGCTCAATGACGGTGCCGTGGTGAACAACTCGGGAGATGCGAACCGAGCCATGCAAGCTCACGAGATCGGCCAAGACGCCGTTAATGACTGGCTGTCGGCGAAGCTGACCCCTGGGCGGTTGGAGTTCGTCGGGATGATGCGCAACTGACGAGCACGCCGTGTCCGTCTTCCCCCGCGCCCCGATCGCGTCGCGCAGCGCGGCGGCAGGCGGTGAAAGTGTGATCCTCGCTGGCCGGCCGGGTCATCGGTCGTCGTCAACCTCGTCGACTTCAATCGGGTCGTATTCTGCGCTTACACGTCAACCACGGCCGCGGGCCCTGCGGCCTCTACGTCACGCCAGGACACTGGGCCAACTCGGGTTGGCATTGCTGAGCCTGCCGCTCGCTGTGCCCGCGGCGGCGGACCCTGCGACTTCCTCCGCCGAGCAGCCCGCGCAGTGGATCGTCGTCGGCGTGCCTGCCGCAAACGCGACAACAGGAACCCTCACCGCCTTCCAGCGGGTCGGTCAGCAATGGAAAGCGGTCCTGGGACCGATGCCTGCCAAGGTAGGCGCGCTCGGCGTCGGGGCCCCCGCTGACGGTGTCCACCGCACTCCTGCGGGAACGTTCACATTCGACCAAGCCTTCGGTCGCCAGCCCAATCCCGGCACCAAGATGCCCTATTTCCAAGCCACTGACCAGGATTGGTGGGACGAGGACGCCGGATCGCCTACCTACAACACCCACGTGCGTCGGTCCGGCAGTCCGTCGTCAATCGCGGAAAACCTCTACGACTCCGGCCCCGTCTACGACTACGCCGTCAACATCGCGGTGAACCCGCAACGCATCCCGGGACGGGTGGCTGGGATTTTTCTCCACGTGACCGATGGCGATCCCACCTGGGGATGTGTGGCCATCGGCCGCGACGAGATGCGCTCTGTGCTGAACTGGCTCGACCCTTCTGCATCCCCTGAAATCACCATCGGCGTCGGACACCCGTCGCTGGTCCCATCCGGGTCGTGACCTGGCGCGGGCTTTAAAAATCCCAGTCTAAGAGGGCTGACACCTGCGGAGGTACCCGAAGGGCTTCCATTGAGAGCTGTCGGGTGCATGCATCATGACGCACCACGGGTGGCAATGTCGAGTTGCCATGCCCCGTTTTTTCCGTCACCTGCACGAAGAGGCGGAAATCACTTCCGTGGCACTCCCATCAGATCGGGCCTGACCTGGGTGATCGTGTCCCAGAAACAGCTTCTCCACCCTTTCATTCCTCCACGTCAACCGGCTCTCTAGGTGCCATCCCGCCAGTCGAGATAAACCCGCGCGATGCGGTAGGTGTCGCCGCTGGCCGCGTCACCACGTACACCGGCGCCATCGCGCCTCGCATGTCCACTGGCGGGCGGACTTCAGCAGTCTGCCAGCACCCGATGGCCCCGTCCGCCAAACCGGTGGGCGCTTCGGAGGTGGCAGCCAGCGGAGACTTGGGCCGCCGGGTCGGGTTTGCCGTCGGTGGCCAACCGTGAGGCATCTCACACGGAAAATATTTCCGGAGTATTGTCATAATCGCCGTTTGTTTCCTATCATTTCACGAATCACTAATGACACACCGCCGGGAGAACGCTCTGTGAAGCAACACCACATTGGGTCAAGCAACGACCAGGCCGCGACCGTGGTTGCGCTGGACACCAACCACGCGAACGCGTTCGTGATTGACGCGGTGGAGAGATTCCGCCCACCGTCCGACCAGCGTGAGATGCATGACGTTTTCATCGTCATTAGCGAAGGACGCGATGGCGAACCCATCGCACGGACGTTTTACGCCGCCGACCTAGACGACGCGCGCCAAACGCACCAGGAAAACTACGGCGACGAGCCCATCGTCGCGGTTCAACAATGAAACCGTCCCGCCTCGTCACCTCCGGAACAGTGTTCCCCTGCCCGCCGCCCTCCAACGACAGAGGTGGGGGCATCGGTGTACTACCCAAACTGCAAGGCGGCAACGGCCGCTGGTGCGGCACCCCTATATGCCGGGCGGCCCGGTTACCGGACGGCAAACACACTGTCCCTTAACGCCGATATGGACCTGCTCCTCTGATGGCCGGGGACTACTTCGAGCAGGTTCTCGACGGCTACTTCCAGGATTGGCGCGACGGCTACGCCCACGCCATTAAGGATGTCGAGCGCCTGCTCGACGACCAAACCAACAAAGAATCAAATCAGTAGGCGGACAACTATTTTGGTCCGCCACCATTGGACCTGACTTGTCCGAAAAAGGACACAACCCCACAGGAGTGACCATCATGCAGACAGACGCGACGAAAATGAGCCGCGAAGAGCGCCGCACGCGGCTTGAGCAGCGGCGCTCAGCAGTCGCATACCAATTGCGGCGTCTGGCAACCGAATTGACGGACATCGACCGACAGCTTGACGACATCGAGCAGTCGGAGGGCTGAGGCACGCTATCCGCGTTGCAGGGCCACGTGGTTGCCGATTACCGCACCGGCCACGGCATGTAAGCCGGCATCGAGAACGCGTATTCGATCTGATTCTCAACCAGACTTCGGCTCGCATTGAAGCCCGTATGACAACGCCCGCGTAGGTCTAAAGCATCTGACAAGACATCACCGGAAATCCCGCTGAGGAAAAACCAACCGAAAGAGAGAAAGCGTATGAGGAAAACGATGACAGCACTGGCGGCAGCGGGAGTACTGAACGCTGCCCTGCTCGGCTTGGCACCCCTGGCCTCGGCCAACGGCCCCTACGCCAACTGCACCCAGGCGCACGCCGATGGCCGCTACGACATCCCGCAGGACGACGCCGACTACTGGCCAGGTGGCGATCGTGACCACGACGGCGTCGCCTGCGAAAGCTAACAAGACACACATCAATGGGAACGAGAGGCAGATAAGGAGGTGATGATGAATCGACTGGCGGGCGGCGTCGCCGGTACAGCCTTGGCGGGCGGCGAGGACAAGTGGTATGAGGACTCGGCCGGGCTGCTGAGCTACAACGTGCTCAAAACCGGGAAGAGCGGCCAACGCGAGGAGACCACCCACCTGTATCGCGCCGAGGTGGACCAGTGCCTGCCGCCCGAGGTCATCAAGGTCATGCGGCGACTACATGCATGATGTCCTGTCGGGTGCTATCACCGACATCTGCCCCCAGTACATCAACTTGGTCTATCCAACCGGCACGGTGTCGTGATGAACCCGGCACCGGGCTGGTACCCCGATCCCGGCCACACCAACCTGCAGGCGTACTGGGACGGGCAGCAGTGGCACCCGGGTGCCACCAAGCTCACCGAGAGCGCCGAGTGGGTGTACTGGATCATCGGCATCGTGGCGGGCCTGGCGCTGTCGACGGTCTTCCCGCCCGCCCACAGGCGAGTGGTATCAGCGGCAGGGGCCGCGACGATGAACGCTCCCAACCACGTCGTCGAGCGCGACGCAACTGGTTGCAGGCCAGCTCATCCTTCTCCGCCAGCGCCTTGGCGTGCGCCTCATCCTGCGCCTTGAACTTCTCGGCGAGCTGTGCGACCTCCGCCGGTGTCAAAGGCGCAGCCTTCCTGGCCAGCGCCGAATCAAAGACGGCCTTGAGTGGCACGGCTTGCGGATTCGCCGAGCGATGGAAGGTCGCCCAAACCATTACGTGATGCAACTCGCGAAGCGCATCCAGGGCTGCGCGCGGAGGGATCGGTTTCTGATCATGCACGGCATGGTTGCCGAGCTTGCGGCGATCCCCGCACCGACGTTCGCCTTGAACTTCGCAACATTGATCCGCGCCGACAAGTCATCCTGATACGGAGCCGGCAGCGTCAGTTAGTGTTAGCCAACTAGGCGAGCACCGACCGCAACTAGGTCTCTCACCAGTCAAAACTAGAAGTCCCACTCCTCGTCTTCGGTGTTGACGGCCTTGCCGATCACATACGACGAACCCGAACCCGAGAAGTCGTGGTTCTCATCACGCGAGGTATGTAACTGTGAGCAGATTGTGGGCAATATGGGCTATATCCCCACGAGTGGGTGAGCGAGGCCAAACATGAACGCCGATGACATCATCGCCAATGACGCCCACCGTGATGCGCTCCGGCTGTCCACCACCGCATTCACGCGGTGGGGCGTCGCTTATCCGGCTGACCCTGGGGCGGATCCGGCGGCCGTTCGCGAGCTGCGGGTCTAGCTGTGGAGCTGCTCACGCTCGATCAGATCAACGCGGCGGCGGATCGGCTGAGGCCGGTGATGCGACTAACCCCGGTGATCGCGTCGCAGGTGCTGTCGGAGCGCACGGGCGAACAGGTGTGGCTCAAGTGCGAGAACCTGCAACGCACTGGGTCGTTCAAGCCCCGCGGCGCCTACAACCGGATCGCCAATCTGAGCATCGAGGACCGGGCTCGCGGTGTGGTCGCGGCCAGCGCAGGCAACCACGCGCAAGGAGTTGCGTGGGCCGCAACCAAGCTAGGGATCGCGTCGACGGTGTTCATGCCGGTCAACGTCCCGCTCCCAAAGCTGGTGGCCACCAAGGCTTATGGCGCGCAGGTTCACCTGATCGGCGAGACCGTCGACGACGCGCTCGTCGCTGCGAGTGAATATTCGGAGCAGCACGGCACGGTGTTGATCCACCCGTTCGATCACGCAGACATCGTCGCCGGCCAGGCCACCGTCGGGCTGGAGATCCTGGAGCAGATTCGGAATGTCGCAACCATCGTGGTGCCGACCGGCGGTGGAGGTCTGGTCGCCGGAATTGCCGCGGCGGCGCACTTTCTGGCGCCGCAGGTCCGGGTGATCGGAGTGCAGGCCGCGAACGCGGCGGCCTGGCCCGGTTCGTTGGCCGCCGGAGCGCCCGTGCGCGCGGAGTCGATGTCGACGATGGCTGACGGCATCGCCGTGGCAATGCCCGGGGTGATCCCGTTTGCCCATGTAAGGGCATTCGCCGATTCGGTTCGGACGGTCAGCGAAGACGCGCTGTCGCGCGCGTTGTTGCTGTGCATGGAGCGTGCGAAACTCATAGTCGAACCGGCCGGGGCGGCAGCGGTGGCAGCGCTGATGACATCGGCACCCGAACTCGGCCTGCACGGCCCCGTTTGCGCGGTCTTGTCGGGTGGCAATATCGACCCGTTGGTGTTGACCCACGTGATCACCCACGGCCTGCGTGCAGCCGGGCGATATCTCGCAGTGAAGGTCACCATCCCGGACCGCCCCGGCGGGCTCAGCATGCTGCTCGCCGTCGTCAGCGAAAGCGGGGCAAGCGTGCTCGACGTGGTGCACTCCCGCACAGCACCCAAGCTGGCACTGGACGAAGTTGAGGTGATGCTTACCGTCGAGACCCGGGGTCCGGCACACCGGGAGGAGGTATTGGCCGCCCTGGACGGCGCGGGATTCGTCGTCTCCGCGCAGGACGTTTAGCGCACGCCTGCCTGACGACGGCGGGCGTCTCCTCGAGCACGGAGCGGGGGAAGCGCTCGCTGGCCAGGACGGTTCCCGACAGCGCCGGTAGTCAGTCGAACAGTCCGGCGCTGGCCTCCCGCCTGCGGCGCTGCTCGGCCGGATCGGGTACCGGCACCGCGGCGACCAGCCGTTGGGTGTACTCGGTCTGCGGGTTACGCAGGATTTGATCCCGCGGGCCCATCTCCTGCAGCACGCCGTTGCGCAGCACCGCGACGTCGTCGGCCAGCCGATCCACCACGGCCAAGTCGTGACTGATGAACAGGCAGGCGAACGCCCATTCCCGTTGCAGCTCCTCGAACAGGTCGAGCACCGACGCCTGCACCGACACGTCGAGCGCACTGGTGGGCTCATCGGCGACCAGCAGGTCGGGGCTCAGCGCCAGCGCCCGCGCCAGGCTCGCGCGCTGCCGCTGCCCGCCGGACAGCTCATGCGGATAACGCGCCGCGGTGTCTTTGGGCAGCCGCACCGCGTCGAGCAGCTCGGCAACGCGGGCCGTGCACTCCGCGCCGCGCACCACCTTGTGCACCTTCAGCGGCTCGGCGACGCAGTCGCCCACGCGCAGCCGCGGATTCAGCGAGGTCGCCGGATCCTGGAACACGAAGCCGAACTTCGCGCGCACCGGCCGGAGCTGCTTCTCGGACATGGCGGTGATGTCCTGGCCGAGAATCTTGACCGTACCGGTCGTCGGCTTCTGCAGCGCCGCAACGCAGCGCCCGATCGTGGACTTGCCCGAGCCCGACTCCCCCACCAGGCCAAGGGTCTTGCCGCGGTCGATGCTGAACGTGACGTCGTCGACCGCCTTGAACGCCGCCGAGCCGATCGCACCCGGGAACTCGACGCTGAGACGATCGATCTCCAGCACGTTCTCCGTCTTGGTCTCTGGGCCGGCTTGGTGTTCGGGGTTGCCCTGCCCTAGGTGCGGCACCGCCGCCAGCAGGGTGCGGGTGTAATCCTGCGACGGCTCGGCGAAAAGCTTTGCCACAGTTGCGATCTCGATGACCTTACCGGCGTTCATGACGACGACCCGGTCGGCCAGGTCGGCGACCACCCCCATGTTGTGGGTGATCAGCACGATGGCGCTGCCCAGCCGATCCCGCAGGTCGCGCAACAGTTCCAGGATTTCGGCCTGCACCGTGACATCCAGCGCGGTGGTCGGCTCGTCGGCGAGGATCACCTCCGGGTCGCAGGCGATAGCGCAGGCGATGACCACGCGCTGCTTCTGCCCGCCGGACAGCTGATGCGGATAGAAGCCGTACCGCTGTTCGGGATCGGGTAGCCGCACGAGCCGCAGCAGATCGATCGCCTTGTCCCGGGCTTGCTTTCGGTCGACGTCGGTGTGCGCGCGGATGGCCTCGCTGATCTGGTAGCCGACCGTGAACAGCGGGTCCAGCGCCGCGCCCGGTTCCTGGAACACCATCGCGATGTCCTTACCGCGCAGCGCGGTGAACTGCTTGTCGGACAGCCCCGCGACGTCGCGGTCGCCAAGCAGGACCGTGCCGGTGACCCGGGCGGTGTCCGGCAGCAGCCCGATCGCGGCCCGCGACGACACCGACTTGCCGGAACCGGATTCGCCGACGACGGCCAGCACCTCGCCGGGTTTCACGTCGAATGTGACGTCGTCGACGGCGAGTACCGGACCGGCGTCGGTGCTGAAGGTCACCGAAAGCTGACGATACGAAAGGGCAGGTGCCTCTGGTGCTTGCGTCATCTCAGTTCGCCGCCCGCCGGGTGCGCAGCAACGGGTTGAGCACCTCGTTGATGCTCTCCCCGACCAGGGTCATGCCAAGCACCGCCAATACGATCGCCGTACCGGGAAACACCGCGGTCCACCAGATGCCGTTTGAGATGTCCGAGAGCGCCTTGTTCAGGTCGTAACCCCATTCGGCGGCCTTGGTCGGCTCGATGCCGAAGCCGAGGAACCCCAGACCGGCCAGCGTCAGGATCGCCTCGGCGCCGTTCAGCGTGATGATCACGGGAAGCGACGAGGTGACGTTGGACAGTATGTGGCGGAACAGGATTCGCGTCGTGCTGGCGCCGGTGACGCGCGCGGCGTCGACAAACGGCTCGACCTTGATCGCCATCGTCGCGTTGCGGACCACACGGAAGTACTGCGGCACAAACACTGCCATGATCGCCACGGATGCCGACAGGATGCCGCCCAGCGTGCCGGACTGCCCGGCCACAAGGACGATGGACACCACGATCGCCAGCAGCAGCGACGGCATCGCGTACAGCGCGTCCATCACCAGCACCAGCACCCGGTCCAGCCAGCCACCGCGATAACCGGACACCAGGCCGAGAACGACGCCGACGAGCAGCGAGATGATCAGTGACAACACGATCACCATCAGCGCGGTGCGGGCGCCGTAGATCACCCGCGAGTACACGTCCTCGCCGCGCACCGAGGTGCCGAACCAGTGCTGCGCCGACGGTGCCTGCTGGCGCACGAATTCGACGCCGTCCGCGCTGGTCTGGGCGAAGCCGTATCTCGCCAGCAGCGGCGCGAAAAGCGCCACCAGGATGAAGCCCGCGACGAGCACCAGCCCGAGGACGAGGGTGGCGCGTTGCAGCCCGTGGGTGGAACGCAGCAGCCCCA
>Ga0207693_10002139_pt1 | contig 17228 bp, 7 predicted proteins | sample LARL81metaG_FD_184347 | JGI IMG/M metagenome (GOLD analysis project Ga0207693, IMG submission 184347) | Corn, switchgrass and miscanthus rhizosphere microbial communities from Kellogg Biological Station, Michigan, USA - LAR L8-1 metaG... | ecosystem: Host-associated > Plants > Roots >...
AGATTACTCGCAGGCGCCCGCGCAGTACCAGTTAGAGTTGGAGCGTGCGCAGGCTAGCGGTGACCGAAAGGCGGAAGCGGCGGTAGCGTTTAAGCAAGCTCGCGCCTTCGATTTTTTGAGCGGCACCGATCCTAAACTTGCCGTCAAAGCTGAGGCTGCATACAAACAGTCGATTGCAGCGTCCCTGGCAACGGGCGATCCTGTTCAGCGATCCACGGCCGCTAACAACCTCAGCGTGCTCCTGCTGAAGCAAGGTAAGGTGAGCGAAGCCGGACAGGCAATCACCCAGATCGACTTCTCGTCCATTCCCAAAAACCAGCAGCCAATCTTCCGGTTCAACGCCGGCCGGGTGCACGAGCTGAACGGGAATCAGTGGGAAGCGTATAACCAGTACTCGCAGGCGTTCGCTCAAAATCCCATGCTGGTGTCAGCCTTGGAAGGATCGTTTCGGACACTGGGAAAGCAGACGACCCGGTCGGAGAATGACACAGCGGCTTTGAGCGAACGGGCCACAGCGACTGGCCTGCCAGACATCGCCAACGAGCAATTACTGGACCTGCTGGAGTCGTGGGACGAGGGGCGGCTGAAAGCGAATCCATCTGGTGCAGAACGTTTGATGACGGCGCTGGTCAGCGCTTACGCTGCCCAGGATCTGACACCGTTAGTTTTTAGAACGCGTGAGGTTCCCCGGCTGCAAAAAATTTCGGCACTCCACGGCTCGCTCACGGAAATGATCAAGGAGATAGAAGTAGCCTACTTGGGCACATTCCCTTCTGTTCCAAGCGAGGCCGCGGTCGGGCTCGGAGCGTGGAGGGCCAATTCGCAATCGGCCCAGTCCATGGCGAGCATGCTTGTCCATATCGCGGATTTTTACGCCACAAATAACCAGCCGGAGATGGCTCTCGGGCGCTACGGAGCGGGTTGGGAGATTGCTCATGCGCCGCAGTGCGCGGTGAAGTATTCGTCGTTGCTGAGCCGCAACCCCGTGCTCGACCCCGGTAACCGTCTGGCCGACAGACTGGTTCAAGAGATCTTCATGGAGAAGGGCCAGGCGTACCTGATTGGGGACTGGGCGCACATTCTGCCTTTACATATCGCGCTGGGAACGATCTTTGAGGAACGACAGAATTGGGGAGAGAACGGCGATCCCCGCGGAGCGCTGTTCCAGTGGCAACATGCGATCGCAGCCGATGCTGAGGTGCACAAACAAAATCCGTCGACACCGCCCTCGCCCGGGCTCCACGTCCATCTTGGGAACGTATTCAGGGCGATCGGGCGGAATGAGGATGCAGTCCGTGAATTCCTCACGGCCGGGCTAGGCTTTGTCACTGCTGGTGATCTGGCAGAAGCACGCAAGTCTGCGCACGTGATCCTGGAACTTTCGCCCGGAGGTTTGCCCAAAGAGTGGGGTTCAGCCGAGCGCTCTCGCTGGGAGGAACTGGCGCGAGTGACCGGCGTCGCCTAATCTGCAGGCCCCCATCTTTCCACTAAGAGCAACGGTTAGAGCTTCGGCGGCGCAATTATTGACGGCAAAACAGTTTGGGGCTGCCGTTTTGCGGATGGTTCTCCGGCAGCCCCGTTCACGGCTGTGGTGCCATCGGGCTGGCCCACAGTCGCAACTTGTTGATGGCGCTTTCGCGCCCTCAATCTTCAAATTCCCATTTACCTGCCTGGCCTTTGGCTGCGCTAATAAAAAAACCACACCCGGCGGGGAATCCTGTCCAGCCGGCGTGTATGCTGCGCGGACCTGAGCAAAACAAGAACTCGTCCACCAGCCGGGTGTGGCACCACCTTCGAGCTCCACTGGAAGGCAGTTGAACTCGCCTCGCTGGCGCCGCATTGTTGTCTGGCGGCCGGCAAAGTCTTTTTCAAAATTCTGATGGGGCCGCGGCAGGCGCGCGTTCGTTCCTTGATATCGCGGAAAATCGCGTGGCCGTGGCCGTAAACACAGCTCAGACATCGCCGTATGTGCGAATGCAATACAGCGCGCACTGGTCCATGCCCGGAAGGAAAAAGAAAGTTCAGTGAGTTATGGCAAGACCGCCTGCCATGTCAGCAGATCAATTGTGTTGCAGCGGGCGTTCTTTTTGTTGTGTGAAGGATGTATCGTCGCCTCTCTGAAAAGGCGCGATTTTGTTTGGCTCCGCCGCCAACGATCTTTACTTGAGCTTTCCTGGATAGCATTGTGGACCGGGGCGGAGATGAAATCTGTTCCCAAAAGAACACATTTGTCGAAAAGTTCAATGCGCGGTTCCGAAATGGAACAGGCGGCGCATCGGACGAAAGGCCAGTATCGGTCTTAGTCGATCTTCGCGATTACTTTCCTGAGGGAGCTGCGGACCAGCAGGTCGCCGCTGTAATCTCCGTCGTAATCGATCAGGCCCTGCTTGCGAAAGCCGTTTAAGAACGTGCTGACGCGCGACCGGGTTGTGCCGACGATTTCGGCCAGCGTTTCCTGGCTCACCTTGGGTATCACGATTTCCGATTGCTCTGACGCGTCAAAGCCGGCCAGCAGCAACAGCACGCGCGCCAGGCGCTGCTCGCCGGTATGAAAGAGCCGGTCAATCAGGTCCTCCTGCATGCGCACGTTGCGGGCGACGATGAATGACACGAAGAACGTGAAGAACTGTTGGTCGCGCCGCAACACCTCGATGATTGCTTTGCGCTCGGTCCGCAGCACCGTGCATTCGGAAATGGCGATTGCGGTTGTTGTGCGCATTGCGTTTTCCGCGGCAATGCATTCCTCGCCCAGAAAATCACCCGCCCGCAAAAGCGCGATGGTCGCTTCCTTGCCTTCGGTAGAAACCGCGGTGAGCTTGACCCGCCCTTTCAGCAGATAAAACATGCAATTCGCCGCCACGGCCTGGTAGAAGAGAGCGTCTTTCTTTTTCAGGCGAAGAATCGTGCTGCTGACGCCTGGCGCGCGCAAGCAGGCCACAGGGCCCTCCGGCCACGGCGCGGCTCCGGTCACGCTCCCGGGGCCGGAAATGATTTGTGTCTTGTTTGCAGTCTTACTGTTTTCGTTCATCCGTAAAGTTCATCCAGGTTAAAAAAACTGCTTTTTACAGCCCGCATCTTGCGTGAATATCAGTTGTTGCTGCGATGCCCGCCCGGAAGACGGGCACCGCCATCTTGTAGCCCAAGTCAAAATGCTTCGCTTCGTTCGATTTCCAAACTCACCTGCCTGGTGCCGCAAGGTCCCACTGCCAACGCCACGTCTCGTTAATTCTGCGGTCCGGAAATTCGGCTACCGGCGACGGGACGCTTGCGCCCGGCCGCATCGTGAATCGGCCGTGCCGGCGGCAGACTCACCGTGCCACCGCCGCTTGCGTTGCTGTTATGCAGCATCGTCAACAGATAGTAGTTGTTGGCCGGGACCGGATCTGTCCCATTAAACCGAACACGGGCCGCTGTCTTTGCGCTGCCCGCGCTGTTTACGACCACAACCGTAACGGTCCAGCTCTGGCCCCGCAACAGGACGCCAAGATCGCACTTCAGCAGAGTTGAGTTCACCAATACCCTGGACTGCGTGCAAGCGCCCGACGATGTAGTGATCGATTGAATTTGCGCGGTCGCGGGCAAGCCTTGAACCAACACCACACCATTTGCGTCCATTGACCCGAGATTCGTCACCTGCCATGTGATTGTCCCCGCGGTTGCTCCGGCAACATATGCACCGCTAAGACCGAGGTCAGTAGAACTGGCCGGCACAGGCAAAGGTGTGGGAGCGGAACTTGGAGTGGGCGCAGGGCTTGGAGTTGGAGTTGGAACCGGGGGCGGAGTTGGCGTCGGCGCCGGTGTAGGAGTTGGCGTTGGAGGCGCTGGTGGCGTCGATACAGTGGTCGTCACGCTCGCGGACCCACTTGCCGGGTTTGCCAAAGTCATGGCGTGGCCGTTCGCGTCCAGCGCTTGCAATGTCGCTCTGTTGGTCACGATCGCTAAAAGATTTTCGGTGACTCCCACGGCCACTGTGCTTCCTGCCGGCACGCTGCCAAGATTGCACGTAACAGCCGCTGCCGTTGTCGTGCATGTTCCCTGGCTGGGAATTGCCGACGCAGTAGACGCGCCGCTTGCGGCGAAAGCATCCGTAACTATCACCTGAGGAACCGCCGCGCTGCCGTTGTTCGTGACCAGGATCTCGTACCCAGCAGTTGAGTTCGCGGGCAACGCGTTCGGGCCGCTGATGCTGATTGCAAGGTTCGCCACTGCGGGCGCCGCAGGCGAAGCGGGCGCCGATGGACTGATGGCATTTGAAGGCAAAGAGGGCAGGCTATCGCCAACCTGGTTGGTCGCTACCACCACAAATGTATAAGTAACGCCATTGGTCAACCCGCTAATCAGGACTGACGTTTGGGCCGCAGGCACGGTGATCGATCGCTCAATCTGGTTTTCAATCTCTACATCAACGCGATAGATGATGATCGGGAAGCCGCCATTTAGGTAATCGGGAACGGCTGTCCATGCGACTGAAGCTGACGAATCGTGTGCGGCGGCGGCAACGTTGGCAGGCGATTTCGGCGCCGTCGGGGCAAAAGGCATGATGATCAGGCTGGGCTTGGAGAATTGGCTTGTTCCCACGGCATCCGTGGCCGCAACTTCAAATTGGTAACGAATACCATTCACCAACCCATGGATGGTGATCGATGTAGGTACCTCCGTGGATCCCGGGGGCGCGGTGACGATGACATCCGGCATGCTCAAGCCCGGAGAATTAAATAAGTTATGCACCGTATAACTGGTCACAGTCTGTCCGTCTGGAGAGGGAACCCAACTCACCTGCGCTGACGCATTGCCGGGAGTTGCCACCACATTCAGCGGCGGACCTGGAATGGCTGGAGCAACAGGTTGCGGAGCCACCACCCACCAATGCCCTTGCTGTGGCAACAGACCGTGCGCCGGATCGTCGGCGACGAACAGCGTCAGGTCCGTGGGATCAAGCGTCATGGCGCTGAGCAATTGGAATCCGCTGGCATAGCTCAGGTTGACCTGAAACGATACGGGATCAACCAGAGATATGCTTCCCGGCTGCCCGACAAACAACGTCCTGCCATTCAGCGCCGGATAAATCTGGTCGCTCATGACAAACGACGGAGTGACCGTTTCTTTCTGTAGAAAATTTGTGCCGTGGCAGGGGTTCAGGCCGTTCTGCGGCGTCATGCACTGGTCGGCATTGGGAATGATGAATGCCGCGCGACCGTCACCGCCATATAGATCGTGACCAATCCATCCCAGCCCCATGTCCCTGGTGTTGTCCGGGGTGCTGCCGATCACCTGCACATTGGCGCATGGAACAACGTCTGTTTGTGGCGCAGTGATGCGCAGAATGTCGCCGCTTTGTTTAAAACCTATATAAAGGTTGTCGTCAGGCCCCAGCACGGCAGAGTTGGGAACGTTGCCGGCAATGCCGCATCCCGGCAGTCCATTGTGGCCTACGCCGCCATTTCCAGCCAGAACTTCCTGGTGAATGATATCGATGCCGCCGTGCCCGTTGTCTGCTCCAGGAATAAAGTGCAGACGGAAAATGCCCTTGGTATTGGCTTGCATATCCACCGTGTAGAGATTGTTAGTGTTTGGATCAAAGGCCATCTGTCCTGGCTTGAACTGCACGCCAGCAACAAACGGAATGCAGGTCGCGGCATTCATCAGATGTGGCCCGGGAGAATCGATGTCAGGATCAAGCCGGCAAAGCCCGAATCCACCTTGATCGCCTGACCACAAATGCCGGTACGGCTTGCCGGTGGCCGGATTAATCCCCGAACCGATCAGCACCGCGCCACCGGCCGGAGCTGTGACCCCATCGGCAAACTTCACCAGCGTGGCCGGACGAATGCTCAAGCCGCTGTTGCCCACGTTCCACCAGCGTCCAAAGCCGCCGGCAATTCCTTCGGTGGGATCGTCAGCTATATAAAGGTTCATGTTCGTGCCGTCCAGTGCCATTCCGCTCAGGAACTGGAACCCTGAAGCGTAGTTCATGGTCACTTGCAATGTCGCCAGGTCCACCAGAGTCACGTCACTGGGATTGCCGACAAACAATTTTCTGCCATTGAGCGCCGGATAAAGCTGGTCACTCATCACAAAACTGGGGACCGCAGTTTGCGCCACAAGAATGTTGGTGCCATGGCAAAGCGTGTTGCCATTCTGGGGAGTGAGGCATTGGTCAGCGTTGGGGATCACCCACGCCGCCAGTCCATCGCCACCGAAAAGATCATGGCCAATAAAGCCCAGACCAAAATCTTTTCTGCCGTCCGGGGTGCTTCCAATCACTTGCACATTGGCGCAAGGCAGTGGCTCAGTTTGCGGAGCGGTCACGCGCAGGATATCGCCGCTGGCTTTAAAGCCTATATAAAGGTTGCCGTCAGGACCGAGCACGGCTGAATTAGGAACGTTTCCGGCAATCCCGCATCCGGGCAACGCCTGGCGTCCTGCGAACTGATTGCCGCCCAACACTTCTGTATGAATAGGATCCACTGAGCCATGGCCACCGCCTCCCGAGGGAAGATAGTGCAGCCGGAAGATCCCTCGGGAGTTGGCCTGCAGGTCAACCGCATAAATATTGTTAAGAAGGGGATCGAAAGCGAATTGACCTGGCTTGAACTGCACGCCATCAACAAACGGCATGCAAAACCCACTGTTCAGGAAGTGTGGTCCTGGCGTGTCTACATCAGGATCAATACGGCAAAGGCCAAAGCCTCCTTGGTCGCTGGTCCACAGATGACGATAAGGTGCGCCGGTCTTGGGATTGATGGCGGTGCCAGTCAACACCATTCCGCCGCCGGGTGAAGTTACGCCCGTGGCAAACGGCGTTGGCGTTTGCGCGCTCGCCGTGGGAGCTGCCATGCCCGCGAAGATTACAAGGCTGATCCAAAATCTGGAGGCCAGGCTCGCCATCAGGTTGAGCCATGGCCTGAGAACTGAGGTTATTGTTCCATCCGTCGTGCCCGTCAAGTCCATCATCGTCGTTATCCTTTTGCTGTCCGGAAGCTGCGTAATCAGGAAATCAAATTCAATTGAGCGCAAGGGGCCGTCCGCTTGACGGAGAGCCGCCGCGAGTCAAAAAAAACATTTCTTTGCGATAAACGCTATGCGCGCCGCGCTGGGCCAAAGGATCGATAGACTACAAAAGGAAAGCTGGCTGAAAGCTACGTAAGAATCGTCACGCTTTTGAGCCGGGTGTAATGCTTGCCTTCTATTTCCGTCGATCAGGGCCACAGCACAGACGGTCCACCCAGGAGCCTGAAAAACTTTTCAGTCATGATGTTTTGCGGGAACCGATCGTTGTTATCTGACCAGCGCGTGAGATGACCCGGAAAGAACATCAAAGCCGTCAAATGCCAAAAACTTACTGCAACAATTTCAATAACAAGGAATCATTCAATCTGCGTTACGAAAATTTAACTCAAAACTTATCAACTTACCGGCGCGACCAAACCTGGTGAAGAAACGAAGTTGGATGATTGTCTTGCAGATTCATCAACCATCCAACTTCAAAATCGTGCAGGTTAAACACTTAAGGTGCTGCTACAACATCCTGGCCGCGCTCCAGGAATCTTTTATGATTGCAATTTGTTACTCCCTCTCGTTTGCGAGCCGCTTATCAAGTGCGGCGTTGGGAATTTGTTTGCGAATCGGAAGCTGGGTAAGCTTGTGGGTCAGAGAGGTAGGGCCCGAGCAAGTTACCCAACTCCGTGCGGTTGACACCTAAGGAGCGTTTTAGAAATTTATTCGATCAGCCTCCTTTCAACTGACACTTGCAGTTCGAGCTTCGGCTGCGGTCATCAAGCGCAGACAGCATCGGCAAGAGAATACGGTTGCCATTGCGCCAGCGATGCACCGTTCCGCACTGCAGAGAAGATAGCCAGGCCCATCCAGAACTTGGCGGTCAAGATTGCCCGCAAGTGAATCCATGGCTTGTGAGATCTTGTGGAGGTTTGTTTAGCAACGCAGTTCATCAGTAGCATTTGTTCATCCTTCCCGTCCGGAAGCGTATTGCTTCGGGAAAAAGCGCATTGTTCAATCGCACTTGCCTGGCGGACAAAGTCCGCCGCGTCAAAATATTCATTCCTGGCTGGTGGTTGTGCGAACGCGCTCTGGAACCGGATGAATCAATCAATCATCGGGGGGGCAGATTGCCCAAAAGGGAGGCTGGCTAACTACTCGTGGGTCTCACGCTAGGAGCCGGGTGTAAACGCCTGCCTAATTGGTAACTACGTTCTGCCAGTCAGGGCCGTTGCACGACGGATCCACCCAGGAGTCTGAAGATCGTACTTTCAGTATTGACGTTGTAGCGGGAAACCGGTCTGTGAAATCTGACCAGCGCGTGAGAAACCCCGGAAGAACATCAAAGCCGTCGATGGATAGAGATTGGACTTTAGTAATTAGAGAACAATTAAAACTATATTAAATTTATTAAGAAACCAATCAAATCGCGCTTTTGCAGGCACGCACGTTTCAGCGCAAATGCGCTTACTTCCAGAATGAAGGGGTTTGGGCCGGCGGAAAAAGAAGTTGGATAATTGCGAGCAACTACCCAACTTCATAAAGAGTTTCGCAGATTGGAAAACCAACTCGCGAAACTTCCTGGCCGCGCTCCAGGAATTTGTTGAGGAAAGAAAGCCCGCCGTCTGGCGGAAAGAAGAGCGCTGGCCGGTCCATGGTCCAGCGAATGCAGCATGTCATCAAATGTTGAGTGGCGCCAGGATCGCAAAAACGCAGCAGCAGGGCGCCCGATTTTCGGGGAACCAATCCTCGATGCCGGCGACAGTGCCGGGCACAACATCAGTTTGCTGCATCCACGATCCAAGCAATTACTCCAACTCAAAATCGCACAATAAGCAACGGCCAAAGCAAAACCAGCGCTTTGGCGGCCCACCCGCATTGATTTTTTCTGTCTTCGCTTGAGTCCGACTATGAGGTCGCGACGTAAGAGCCAAATTAAAATAACATTAAAGACTCTAAGGATTGGGGACAGCATCCGCGGACGGACTACTGTGCAAGTCCTTGCATATTTATGGTTTCTTTATATTTCGCGTCTTGGGGGCGACGGCGGAGGGACAACTTCTACGCGGTCTTTCTAATAAAAGAAGTTGGGTAATCTACGGGGGAATTACCCAACTTCCGCGCTCCGGCAAAGCTCAAGGGCGTTTCGCAAAATCCTGTCCGTCGATCAGGGAAACGTCCATTGTTTTGCAGGAAGACCGAAGGACTGCCTCGGGTGGTAACTGCTCCGTCTGAGATTGTCCTGATGAATGCTGAAACCCTAAAAACCTTGGAGTTTTACAACTGCCGAGGCGCTGGTTGGCGCCCCGGCAGCCTTGGTTGCGATTACTTAGGCTGAATGGTTACAGGGAACGTCGTGTGCGCAGGATTCAGGACTTTTGCACCCGAAGTATTCGTTCCGGTGGTGGTGAATGAACCGGCCAGGGTCGGCGTGACGCTGTAAGTTACCAGCATCGTTGTGCCGCCAGCCAGGCTCGCTGTAGTGCAATCCAGGGTTTGGCCATTGACAGAGCAACCACCAATGCTGGTGCTCAAGCTGCCAGGGACCAGGTTGAACGACGCCGGCAGGGTGACTTCAAACGTAACGTTCGGAGCCGTAACATTGCCGGTGTTGTTCTTGGTCTGCCAGGTGAACAGCACATTGCTGCCAACTGCCGGTCCGCCATTGTTGGAAGATCCGGTTGTCTGGATGTCAGCACTCACCTGCGAGCCGCCGCCGGAGTTCACGTTCGTGGTGGCGCTGGCGGTGTTGTTGGCCGTATTCGGATCGGTGGTCTTCACGTTGCCAAGCAAATCGCGCAACGTAATGGTCGCCGAATCCGTGATGCTTGAAGTGCCGATCGCAACGGTAACTTTCACCGTAGCGCTGGCTCCCGCATGCATCCCGCCGAGCGTGCAGCTAAAGCTGCTGCCCAGTGACGAGCAGGCGCCCTGAGTCGTGGTAAACGAAATCAGAGGGGCCGGCAGATTATCGGCCAGGGTTACGTTTGGAGCGTCGCCAGGACCTGCGTTGCTCACGGTCATGGTGAAGGTCACAAATGAACCAGCATTGATTGAAGACGGCGAGCTCATCGTGATCGCGATGTCCTGAACATCCGGCACGGACGGTGTCACTGCGTTTGAAGGCAGCGACGCTGCGCTGTTGCCGGCCGCGTTCGTGGCCACAACCACAAAGTTATATTGAGAACCATTGGCCAGGCCGGTGAAGTTCAAGCCGGTTTGGCTTGCCGGAACGGTCACGTTGCCAACGGATGTCGTGCCGTTCAACTGAGCGGTCACGGTGTAGCTGGTAATCGGCAGACCACCATTACTGGAAGGCCCCGACCACGCAACTTGTGCTGACGCATTGCCCGCAGTGGCCACAGCTCCGCTCGGCGCGCCCGGAGGCGTCGGGACGAAGGCTGTGAAGGCAGCGCTTGCGATAGAGAACTGGCTGGTTCCGAACGAGTTCGAAGATGCAACCAGGAATTGAACCGCGGTCCCAAGGGGGATGCCAGTTACCTGGACGGAGTTCGGCGGAATGCCGTTTGCCGCCGGAGGCACTGGTGTATCGGGAATTGCCGGGGTTGTGCCGTCAGAAGCCAGCACCGTGTGAACGACAAAGCTGCTGAGCTGCTGTCCATTGGAACCAGGAATCCAGCTCACAATCGCGGCGCCCGATGTTGCACCGGCAGGCGTCGCGTTCTGTGCAACAACGGATGACGGCACAGCAGGAGGCGCGCCAGCCGGAGGCTGAGGCGTCACCTTCCAGATTGCGCCGGCGCCGTTGATTGCGCCTTGCGTGCAGTCTGATCCAATGAAGACTGTTTCATTGGCCAGATTGGTCGTGTCGATCGATAATCCGGTGATGAAGCAGAAGGTTCCGCCGAACTGCGGGGTTACGCCGATGTTCTGAACGTCAGTGGCATTGATAACCCGCACCGCGCCGCCCAGAGTTTGCGCATAAAGCGAGTTGCCGGGAAATGTGGTGTTGGGACCGTCGTAGGTAAAGTCGCTGACCAGACCTGCCTGGGGGCCAGGAGCGAACGCGCCCAGGATTTCCGTTCCGATACCCTCGGCCGACGTTGGCCCGCAGCGCTTGTTGCCATTGGCAGGCGTGAGGCACTGGTCAGCATTATCTTTGAACCATGGGCTGATGTTGTCGGCGCCAAACAACGTGTGTCCAATCCAGCCCAGACCAAAGGTATGGCCGGCCGCGCCGCCATTGCCTAGCCTGGCGTCGGCCGCGAAAATGGGTACGTCGATGAGCGCGCACTCCGCATCGTTGCTGGGATCAAAAGTAGCAGGGTGAGGGATGCGCTCAATGACGCCGTCACGCATCCAGCCGATATAGAGATTTCCGTCCGGGCCGAGCGTGGCCGAGGACATGGTCTCAGGAGTAGCGCCGTTGCGCGGATCCAGAACAACCGGGCAGCCGCCCGCGGCGTTTCTCGTTCCCTGAGCGCCCATCAACGATTCAACGTGAATGGGATCGATGGTCCCATGTCCGTTGTCACCCGCGGGATCATAGTGCATGCGGATAATGCCGTTTGCGGTACGAGGAATATCGGCCGCATACAGCGTTTGCGTTGAATGGTCATAGGTCAACTGCTGAGGCGCGAATCCGCCGGCCTGAATAAAGCCGACGCAGGTACGCTCGATGTTGTTGAAGCGTCCAATGCCCGGCGAAGGCTGGGTCAAATTCGGATCATCCACTTCAGGATCGATGCGGCACATGCCGTTGCTCTGGTCGCCGTACCACAGGTGGCGGACCGGCTGGCCGGTGAAGGCGCTTATCGCGGTTCCTTGCAGGATGATGCCAGAAGCCGGCGCCGTAACTGAAGACAATCCAAACTGGTTCCAGTCCTGTGTGCCGGCCCACAACTCGGTAGTCGTCGGCACGTTAAGCTGCGTTACGTTCTGGGCATTCGCGCTTACGGCGAACGCAAGGATGAGGGTGACACACAGCAAACCAAGGCAAATAGACAGCTTGCGGGCTCTAGGCTGCGAAGACTGTGTCTTTGTAATGTTTCTCATAAGATATCCGTCTTTCCCGTCCGGAAGCGCTGAGCTTCTCGAAACGATTGCAATGGAGTCAGCTGCGCGTGCCGCATCGTGGGCATGGCATTCGCGTATGCCTTCTCATGGGCGTTCCAAGGACGCACGGTTGGCAATAGGGCGCAACCATGTGCCAGTTTTGTTTGCAACAAAGGAAAGAAAGACGGAGGCCAGAAAATACAAATCAGAGCATGGACCGCTGCCAGCCTAACCTTTGTGGTGCTGAGTTATCGTTAGAGACTGGAGTTGGGTAAATAGACGAGAAGCAGCCCAACGCCAACCTCGCGTTCAGCTACCAACTAGCGCCGTGCCCGATTTACCGTCGATTTGGTAGGAAAGTACTTGAAACCCATCCAGAGCAGCAGCCCGCAAAATCAACCACTGTTCCAGAGACGCAAATAATACTTGCAGACTCTTACTCGCGCAATAAAAAAATGGACTTCGGCAATTAAAGGCACATTAAGCGCACATTAAAAATTTTAATGTTGCAAAAAGACGTTCCTGGCAAGATAGTGCAAATGATTTCTGCTTTTCGTATATATTTCTCCCGATTGTCAAAGCAGCTTCAAATTTAAATTAGCTTCTTCCGGGCTAACCCCGCTTCAAACCATGGTACGATGGCAAAAAATTCATTAGCCATTTTTGCGCGGAAAGTAGCTAAGTATGTCTTCTCGTTTTTTAGTAGCATTGCTGTTCCTTGCGGCGGCGCAGGCACTGACACCTTCACAAGCAACACCTTCCACCACGATCGCGAAAGCGTCTGCTGCCACGCCGGCGCGCGCCAAAACTGTTGCGGCAACGGCGTCTGAACCGGTCATCACGATCCACGGCCTTTGTACGCAGAGTGACACTGGCAAATCCAAAGCCGAAGCTAACTGCAACACAGTAGTAAACAGGCAGCAGTTTGAAGCTGTAATCGATGGGCTGAATGCTATTGGCCCCGCGCTGCTTCCGGCCCAGCGCCATGCTGTGGCTGAAGGATATGCAAACACACTGCTCAACTATGAAGCGGCCAAAAAAGCCGGCGTCGAACGAGATCCCCGCTTTGCCGAGGTCATGCGCCTGGCCCGCATGCGCGCGATGAGCGATATGTACACCGCGCTGCAAAATGAAAAAGCCCGGAAAGTTTCAGCCCAGGAAACTCAGGCATACTACACAGCCAATCCAGGCAAGTTTGAAGAGCTGACACTGCGTCGCATCACGCTCCCTAGATACAACACAGCCAATCTGAAAGACGAAGACTTTGCTGCCAAGGCAGCCGGGCTGGCTAAAGAGATTCGTGAACGCGCAGCAAAGGGTGAGGATCTGGACGCATTACAAAAAGAGGCTTATGACAAACTAGGAGTCAAGAATCCTCCAACCACGAAAATGGCTGTTGTGCGCCGCGGCATCTATGCCCCAGACCAGGAAAAAGAGCTTTTTGCCCTGAAGCCAGGAGAATGCACACAGATTATCGAGCAACCTTCGGCATTGATTATTTTCAAGCTGGAAGGCCGCGAGATGCCTTCGCTGGAGAAGTCGAAAGATGAGATTGTGCGAATTCTGACCAAACAGAATCTGGAGAAACAGGAACAATCCAAAAATCGTTCCGTGAAGATCGATTACAACGAGCAATACCTTGGTCCGACGCCAAATTCCGCATGGATGCCGGCTTCTTCGATGAATCCTTCGGCAACTAGCGGCAAGCCAGAGGGAGCGAAGCCAGCTCAATCAAAATAAATCGAAATCTTTTTAAAATAAAAATGCCGGGAAGAATAGTCTTCCCGGCATTTTGCTGCTTACGTTACCTTGCATTGATTGTTACGGAGAACGTGTTGTTGGGCGTGTTGGTGTCAGTACCGTTGAACGACGCGTGTCCGGTCGAACTGAAGATGCCTGGGCCTGGCACGCTGACGTTGATAGTCACGATCATGGTTTGTCCTGCCGCCACAGAGGCTGCATTGCAAGTGATGGTTCCCGTTGCACCGACCGGAGGCGCTGTGCAAGATCCTGCGGAGGTTGAGACAGAATTGAAGGGCAATCCCGCCGGCAATGTCGCCGTGAAAATCACAGCATTCGCGGGGGCGTTTTGCGCGTTCTTGATCTGCCAGGTATAGGTATCGGTTGTCGCCGGTCCCGAGTTGGGGCCGCCGTTCTGCGCCGATCCTGTTACCTGAAGATCTGTCGTAGTGGGAGGCGCAGTAATCGATGTGCTGAAGCTTGCCGTGTTGTTTACCGGCGAAGGATCAGTCAGCGGATTTCCCGCGGCGTCATTCGCGCTCACTGTGGCGGTATTAGTAATGGCCGAGGTTACATTCAGGACGACCGTAAGCGTGGCATTGCTGCCAGCCACGATGCCCCCCATGTTGCACTGGAATTGCGATCCCAGCAGCGCGCAAGCTCCCTGGCTCGGCGTACCGGAAACAAACGTCGCGCCTGCCGGCACGAATTCATTTACCGTGACCTGCGGAGCAAAATTTGGACCCAGATTGCTGACCGCGATCGAGTACGTGGCATTGCCCCCGGAATTGATGCTGGCTGGCCCCGTCATGTTGATAGCCATGTCAGTCGCGCCCAGAGTGCGTGTCGGGGTGATGGCATTGCTTGGGGCCGACTCAGCACCCGCGCCTTTAATGTTGGTCGCATGTACAGTGAACGTATAGCTCGTCCCGTTTGTTAAACCTGTCACAACCGCTGAAGTGGTAGTGCCGTTGGATGTGGTGACTGAGTTTGCTGTAGCAATGCCATTAATGCGCGCCGTGACTGTGTAGCTGGCAATGTTCGCGTTGCCATTATTGGCTGGAGGGACCCATGCAACTGTTGCCTGAGAATCGGCAGCCTGCGCTACGACTCCAGTCGGTGCGCCAGGTACTGTAATCGCCAGCGGAATAACGGAATTGCTGGGCGCGGAGAATGCACTTGTGCCTTGCGCATTCGTGGCTGAAACAATGAATGTGTAAGCAACTCCATTTGTTAGCCCGTTTACAGTAATGGCTTGCGTCACACTGGAGCCGTTGACAGCAACCACGACGTCCGGCACCAGGTGGCCGTTAGATGCCGTAGCATTGCGAACAGTAAAGCTCGTGGGTGGCGTGCCACCTCCGCTCAGGAAGGATATAAATGCCTGGCTATCTCCAGAGCCTGCTGTTACGCCGATAGGAGTTCCCGGCACTGTTGGAGCAGATGGAGTGGTGGAGACCGCGTAGTATCTTCCTCCTCCGGCAACACCGCCTTCCTGTCCTGGATCATCTCCAACATAAAGAACCGGGTTTGCGGGATTGGATGCGTCTATGGCCACGCTGATGAGAAAGAGAAAGTTGTTGCCATAGTTATTGTCGAGATTAAGAGCGCCATTCGCACTCGATAGGCCCGACAATTTGAAAATATTATTCTGCGCCTCAGAGATGTACAGGGCATCTCCATTAACGGCGGGATAAGCCTGATCGCTGGTCATCGCAAATGCGCCGGTGATCTGCGTTTTCAATTTCGTGACCGCATGACACGGAGTGTTTCCGTTGGCAGGCGTAAAGCACTGATCAGCATTTTGAATCAGCCACAATCCGCGAATATCAGAGCCCCACATGTCATGCCCGATCCATGCCACGGTCAATCCTCTGCGCGAATCCGCCGTGGTGCCCATCGTCACCATGTTTGAGCAGGGCACGCTCGCGCTTGACGGAGAAATTACGCGTATCAAATTGCCGTTGAGCTTAAATGTGACGTAGAGATTGCCGTCTGGACCCAAAGCCAAAGCCCAGGGAAAACTGCCGCCCAGTCCGCAGCCGCCGCTATCGCCAAGAAACTCTGCCGTTGCGCTCACCAATCCCTGGCCGCTATCGCCATCAGGCAGGAAATGATATCGGGCCACGTTGGCGCCATTGCCATCGCTCACCGAATAGATAGTGTTCGTCAGGGGATCATAGGCCATTCTGCCGGGCGAAAACGCTACGCCGGCCACCGTCGTAATGCACGTGGCGGTATTCACGGTGAACGGCGCGCCGGTATCAAGATCGGGATCGAGACGGCAGAGGCCGCCTGCATCGGCCGTCCACAGATGCCGGAAAGGCAGGCCCGTGGCTGGATTAATTGTTGATCCGTTCAATACCTGCGCTCCATAAGGGAGAGTGAATCCGGTAGCCAGAAGCGTGTTGGAGGCTGTGGGAGAAGTGACTTGCGCAAAGGCGTTTGCGAATCCAAAAAGAACTACCAGAGCTGTCAAAGTGCAACTCAGGGAAAACTTCCGTGTGGGCTCAAATTCGAACGAACGTCTCCGTCTCGTTGTAGTGGTCTGCTTCAAACTTCTCATGGGCGTGCCTTGGCATGCCTTTCCCCCGGAAGCTCTGCTAGTACGGCGGATTATTGAAGGTGTGTTTCCTCAGATCAGCGAAAAGCGCGCCGCTTCAGTCAATTCTGTTTTGATGGCGTTTCATTTCGAACGCCGATTGATCTGACGGCAAAACTGTGGGCCAACGAAGGGACCATTGCGGTCTCAACGAGTTGATACATCTGGAGAACTCTTCGTCGCTTGGGTTGCTAACGCTTATGCGAGGTGGCGGCCAGGAAATTCCCTGGAGCCAATAAGCGCGGTTGGTCCCGAGGCACCCGCGGGTTATGGGCGTGTTTTTAAAGTTTCCAGGATGCCTTCAAACAATCAATAACGCATCCGACTTCCAACGAGCATGAGACCGGAATAATACAAGAAACTGATTAAAAATACATTAAAAATTCTAATGAACGCCACAGCGGCGGTGCTCGATGGCACGGAAGAAATCTGATGGAATCGGTGTGCCTATTGAAGCGTGACACCGATTCCTCAATAAAAAAGTCGGACACCGAAACCTGGTGTTTGGCTGATGCGCGGTGCCCAGCCGGCTACCAGTGCCGGTGCCCGACTTTTTGCCGGAAGCCCGATTCCGGCGCTCTTACCGTCCTCTATGGGACGGTATAGAGATCAAAAGACGCGAGTCGTAATTTCTAGTTGCGCAAGTCTCAAACGCTCATTTGCGGGTAACGAACATTCCGGCCCGACATGGTTTCTGGGCCTTCATGCAAAAATTTTGGAGCGTTTGCTGTCGCGATTTTTATGCGCCGCAGTCCGTGGTTGTGGCTATTCGCGTCAGAGTCTGGGAAGGACTGCGTTAGCGCCTAAGTGGAATGACCCATTGAGGCGAGCCATGGAGAAGAGGAGATACAACAAGCGGTTTGTATAGTCCGCC
>Ga0207693_10002140_pt1 | contig 17227 bp, 20 predicted proteins | sample LARL81metaG_FD_184347 | JGI IMG/M metagenome (GOLD analysis project Ga0207693, IMG submission 184347) | Corn, switchgrass and miscanthus rhizosphere microbial communities from Kellogg Biological Station, Michigan, USA - LAR L8-1 metaG... | ecosystem: Host-associated > Plants > Roots >...
CGACACCCCCGAAGCGTATTCGCAGCAAAAAGTAACAATTCACTTCACCAGCGCCAGTGGGAGGCATTAATTGCACATAAATGCGTCTGCTGAGTTGCTGTGTACCGGCGGGGCTTGATGAGATTTCAGCCTACGCAGTTTTTATTCCCGTCTCTGCTTCTCCTAATTTGCCTTTCCACTGAGTTGCACGCTCAGACCAGCACTTCTGGTGGATTGACCGGTGTTGTAACTGATCTGAGCCATTCGGTCGCGCTGGGGGCGGACGTCGAAATCAGGAACACCGCGAAGGGAATGACTCAATCATAACCGGCACCTTCTATCCCAGCCAGCCAGATCAACCACGCGCAACGCCACGCCCGCGTCATTGTTCCTAAGTTTTTGCTTGACTCTGGAAATAGCGGGCGTAGAGTAATCAACATTCCCAGAAAAACTTCTGCTGTTCCATCCCACAGCAAAAAGACCGGAGTAGTTGCACTTTGTACCCCCGTTACCTCAAGGAGACGCAAATGAAAATGTTCGTGCTTAATTGCCTGGTTCGCCTGCACAACGACGAAGCTGGCCAGGGCTTGGTGGAATACCTTTTGATTCTGGCCTTGGTTGCTTTTGCTTGCACAGCCGGCATGAAGATTTTGGCCAACGGCGTAAATCAAGCGTTCAGCGAGATCGGCAGCTTGGTAAACGCTTACGTTACATAGCCTGCGGGACGCCGTACGGCGTGAGCGTCCGGCGTCCTTCCATTTTTGAGCACTGCAAAGACAATCTGGTTTCGCTGAAAACGAGGTCAGCACTATGTAGAGAGCGGCCTGCAGGTCGAAGTGCAGAACCGTTGGCGAGAAGAGATATCCAGGTTAGTGCGTCGTCAGAGTTGGAGACTCAACGGGCCACACCGGTAACTCCTAATTGATAATGAGGACAAGAGTGGCGGAACTGCCACCAACTGGGCATCCCACAACTGGGCGGGACACAACAGAACTTACCGAAATCAGGACGTTGCTTCCAGGTGAGGCGCTCAATTGCTCAAGCATCTGTTGCGTCATCGAGGCCTGAATGTGCTGTGAATCGACGAACGTGGTCTGCAAGGCGCTGCCATTCCACAGTATTTGCGACTGAGGAACAAAGTCGCTTCCGGCGACAATGAGGAGAACTGATTGCGCATCAGCAGAGATGGCGTTTGGAGAGAGTGACGTAATCTGCGGTTGCGGCGGAATACCAAGACAGCTATTGAAACCAACAATTGCCGAGCAGGTCCAACCAGATAAGACTAAAGGCAAGACTGCAACAAAGCCGATGCAGAGCCACGGGGCAGGTCTGCGAGTATTGACCAGGCAAGAGCGCATTGTGCCTCCCTCTTGCTAGTCCAATTCTAGACGTTGATTCTCCGTGCGGCAACGGCTACCAGAGGTCGGGAGTTGAAATCTCTCAGAGCCGGCGCCAGTCTACTTTGCCTTATTCGGCGTGGCTATATCGACGTTAATTGCATGAACGTTGTCGGCCTTTTGGGTATCGAAAGAAACCACTGTCAAACTGCCATTGACATCGCGAGCCTCGATTTTGGTCGCCTCTCCTATTCCGGAGGAACCTGGCTTCACAGTATCAACAGTTTGGCTGGTGACTTGTATACCCGAGTCCGGTTGGACCAGATTGCGCTGTTCGACGCGTTTTTCAGTTTTTTCTGCGCCATCGGAACCGGCCCGCTTTACCACCGTGACTCGTTGGTCCAACCGCAGGTTGCCTTCCGGCGCTGATCCGGTCACATCCGTGGAATAAGTTTCAATAACATTTTTCTTTTCGCCCGTTGCGGTTTCCGATTCCTTGCTCAGGGTGCGAGAGCTTGGCGTCAGTTTGCCATTGATGTCTTCCCGCGAAACCTGCTCATCTGTGGTGCGATTTTTCCCGTCCTCCTTAATTGTGCTTTCCTTCCGCTCATTAACTTGCCACTTGCCGTTGCCATCGGGAAGCAGAGTTGATGTTTGTACTTCAACTGTGTGATCGGCGCTGCGTTTCTCCCGCTGCTGGATTTGCACGCTCGGCGCCATACCACCCTGACCGTCGGACAGAAAGACCGTGGTGTTCTTCTCCTGCAGCTCCGGGCTGATCTTCTTTGTGTCCGTCACTTCCCGCTGCACAATCTGAAGGCGGCCATTCAGGTCGGCATTCGACGTCGTGCGTGTTATCTTCTCGCCCCCAGCCGGGAGAGTCTGTTTTTCCTCTTGCGTCACATGGGTCAGGATTCTTTGTCCGCTGGCATCCCTGGCGAAGGTGCGCTCGATAGTTCGTGTGGTTGTTCCATTCACCTGGACCGACTCTCTTTCGACATCGTAGAACGCTTCGTAGTGACCGTCCGCTCCCAGGCGCTCGACGGTTTGATTGTCCACAGTCTGGTTGCCCGACTTGTGGTGAGACTCCGTCGTCCGAGTCGGATTCATGTTGGCGGTTTGCGATTCAGATGTCTTGGTCCAGGTTTGTGGTTCGCTGGCCTGGGCATCGGACGCTTGTCCAGCCAGATAAGGAGTGAGCGTACAGAAAACCAGAATAGCTGCTGTAAACGACGCCAGCTTAATCAGGGACGGATATTGCATGGTGGACTCCAGAGGGCCGCTACTGATGCAATTTTCCGCCTTTAAATCACCGATGTCTAGCCGTCAATAGCCTTGCGGAATCACCCGTTCAGACTTTGGCCATTCGCCTAGGAGCGCCCGGCAGCGCGGGCCGCGCTGACCTCAACTGGCACCTGATTGATCAACAGCCAATACAAGCCGACGTTCTTTATCGTGTCCCTGAATTGCTCAAAGTCAACCGGCTTTTGAATGTAGCTGTTGGCCCCGAGGCCGTAGCCTTGAACCAGGTCCCGTTCTTCTTTGGATGAAGTCAGGATCACCATCGGAATCGTCCGGGTGCGGGGATCGGCTTTCACACGACGCAGCACATCCATGCCGTCTACCTTGGGCAGTTTCAAATCCAGCAGGACAAGTTTCGGAAGGCCTTCAGAAGAGCGGCTAAACAGGAACTCCAGCGCCTCTTCCCCGTCGCGCGCTACATGGATATGGTTGGCCAGGTTCCCTTTACGCAGAGCGTGCAGCGTAAGCTCGACGTCATCAGGGTTGTCATCCACCAAGAGAATTTCAAATTGTTGCTGGGTCATGCTTTCACTCCTGAAATTGCGGCGTTAGCCTTAAGTTCGCCGTTTTCCGTTTTGCCAAGAGAAAAATAGAATGTGGCGCCCTTGTCCAGCTCGGCTTGCGCCCAGATGCGGCCACCGTGTTTCTGAATGATGCGTTGTACTGTAGCTAACCCGACCCCGGTGCCTTCAAAATCTTCTGCGCGGTGAAGCCTCTGAAATACTCCGAATAGCTTATCCGCATACTTCATGCTGAAGCCCACGCCGTTGTCGCGGACATAGACAACCGAGACGCCATCCTTGTCCTCCCGCCCAATTTCGATGATGGCCGGAGTGCGGGGGCAGGTGAATTTGATAGCATTCGCCAGCAAATTCTCGAACACGACTTTCATAAGGGCGATGTCACATTCCACGTATGGCAGAGTTCCTATTTTCCATTCGATTTGGCGATCACCGGCATCGAATTTCAGCCCGCCAATGACCTCTTCGACAATTGAGTTCAATCCTGCGACCTGCAATCCCAGGTCACGGCGACCCACGCGCGCCAGATTGAGCAGGTCATCAACCAGCATGCCCATGTGGCGGGTTCCCTCTTCAATGCGGCGCAAATAGTGTTGCGCTTCAGCAGGAATTCGAGGGCCGAATTCTTCAACCAGAATTTTGGTGAAGCCGCTGATGTGTCGCAGAGGCGCGCGCAAGTCGTGCGAAACCGAATAGGTGAATGCCTCTAGTTCTTTGTTGGCAGCCTGGAGATCAGCAGTGCGCTGCCGCACTCGGTCCTCGAGTTCATTGTTGAGCTTGCGGATCTCGCGTTCCGCAGCTTTGCGCTCGGTCACATCGCGGAAGATGACCAGCCCACCACGCGCGCCGCCAGTTTCATCCTTCAACGGCCAGCCGGAAAATTCCAGCGCCAGGCCGTCTTTGAATCGCGGGCTCCGGATCAGCAGTTCTGCGTTGACGATTTCGCCGCGCATGGCACGGAGTAATGGAAGTTCATCGGCCGTGAGCAGCGTTGTCCCATCAGGGGAATAAACTTCGTAGTGCCGGGACCAGTCTTCCATGGGGACGTCCTCTGGCCCACGCCCGATAAGTTCGGTGGCCCCCCGGTTCCAGATCAAGAACCTTCCGTTTTCGTCGGCTGCGACCAGACCTTCTTGCATGCTATCCAGCACCAACTTCAGCGTACTGGATTGTTTGCGCAGTGCCTCTTCCACCTGCACGCGGTCAGTCATGTCCCGGACAATGGCGGTGAACAGCTTTCTTCCCGACACTTCGGTGCTGGAGATGGAGGCTTCCAGGGGGAACTCTGTGCCGTCAGCACGCAGGCCGCTGAGTCGCCCGAGATTTCCGGCCATGCGGCGGCTGTCGTTGGTCGCGCCGAATTTACGCAGGTGATCGGTATGCCTTTGATGAAGGCGCTGCGGGATGAGAAGGTTCAGCGGGTGCCCGATCACTTCCGTCGAGATGTAGCCGAAGGTTCTTTCCGCTGCGGGATTGAGATAGACAATGGTCTGCCCCTCATCAACCGTGATGATGGCATCCATAGCCGAGCCGATGATGCCCTGCAGGCGTTCGCGGTTCTCGCTCTCTTCAGCGGCGCGATCCTCCAATCGCTGCTGCAAAGCATTAACAGCATTACGCTGGCTTCGTATTTTCATGCCACGGCCGATTTCAAAGCTGCTGATGAAGCCCGCTAAAGCCAGCAGCATGACTCCGTTCAAGTGATAGAGCCAGGCCGCCAGCGCTACTGCCCCGAAGCCTGCCATGAGCACGCCGCAGAACACCCTGAAGCGTCCTGGTGGTTTGGCCGGAGGTGGGATGCGTTCACTAGACATTAGAAGTTCTTTTGACAAGGGCACTCGCGAAACTCAAGTATCGGTGAGACCGAAGCCACCGCACGGTGTTGTCGCGCACACGAAAGGCATGGTCGTGCCAAAGCGACATTCCCGATTCAATGTGGAAAGAGACGCAGCGCAGATTTTCGGGGCACGAAAACTGCACCGAATCCACAGATCAGCCGTGACCCACGACGCCCGCGATCTGCAGGCGCTCCTCCGCGGTCAGGCCCACGAACTCCACCCCGCAGCGCACGCTGCTGGTGTGGCGGATGATTCCAATTACTGTCATGGTGTTTTCCTGCAATTGAAAGTCGATTTCGACAGTCGCTCCCATACTCAACTGGCCTTTCACCAGGGCACCCATGCCACCTTCGCCGAGGTCAAGGCTGATACCATGCGAGGTGCGGATGCCGCCAGGAAGGAGGTGCCGTAGCGCAATCGGCGCGGTGAATAACCCGCGGTGATGGTGCCTGACAAAACCGTTAGGATAAGCCGCGGACGGCCTTGGTGTAGAGGTTTCGGCTAACATGGCGACTCCTTGCACTTCGTTCGTGGTGCCCTTCGTACGCGGTGCCGTTCTCTGTAACGCTGAACAGCCTTTGGTGCACACAGCAGCGCGAAAACCGGCCCCGACCCAAGCGGGTCACGCCAGTTCGCCAGCTTCGTGCTTTTCAGCTCCCTGCGCTCAAGATGGTAAAGGTGCGCGTTGGGTTGGTGCCAACGTGGATTGAATCGCTTGCATCAATTCTGCGTTGTCGACTGGCTTTTGAAAGAACGCGACCGCCCCCGCTTTCAAAGCCCGGTCTTCATTTCCGTGCGGCTCGCGCGCGGTCAGCACCAGTACCGGAATGGCCGACAGCTTGTCGTCTTCTCGCAGCCGGTCAAGCACTACAAATCCATTTCCGGCTGGCAATCCCAGGTCCAGAATGATCAGGTCGGGGCGTTCTTTGTAGGCCTGCGCAATCGCGGAATAACCATCGGTGGCGCTCACGGTTGTGTAATGACTGGCTCGCAGGCGTAGCTTGAGTGCCTGCCTAAGGTCAGGGTCATCATCAACGATCAGAATCTTCGGCGTTTCCATGATTCTCTCCTCTTCTGACTAAAGTTTCGCTACCACTTCCTTGCTCTTCGGATGTGAATGGTTTTTGTTTGTGGCCAGAGCAGCTCGGACCATTACGGTGACGCTGTCCGCGACCTCCTGCACTTGCCGGTTAATGGCGGAATAGGGCGCGCAATCGGGGTGAGCCACAGCTGAGGCAGAAACTTCAAAATTGCCGTTCGCGTTCAGATCTTCGATCTTCGCCATCTGCTCGCGAATGCGTTTCATCATGATTTCTGCGCGATCGAGGTCAGTAGACGCGACCACGAAGAACGACTGCTCCGGGCCCGAGCTGGCCATTGGCGGCAGGACCAGGTCCTTGTCGAGATAAACGCAGCGCTCCAGCTTGTCTAGAGCACGGCTGCAGATGTCTTTCCAGTTGCCGCGGGGTGGCTTGGAGTGAGGGCGCAGATCGATCCTGACCAATACCAAGGCGTCACGCAGGCGGCCGTCGCTGGTGATTACCGGGGAGAGCAATTTTGGAAGCGAATACAGGGGCAGGGTGAAGGAGAACGTGCTCCCTTCGCCGGGTTCGCTGGCCACCCAGATTCGTCCTCCGTGAAGCTTGACCAGTTCCTTGGCGATGAACAGGCCAAGGCCAAGTCCTTTGCGGTTGTTGTCTGGGCTTTCCGGGTCTTGATACAGGCGCTCAAAGATCAGCGATCTGGCTTCCGGCTGGATACCGACGCCCGTATCCGCCACCGAAACGCTGACGAAATCGGGATCGGTCGGAACCCGATATGCTTGCACTGAGATCAAGCCGTCAGCCGGCGTAAATTTGATCGCATTGTCGATCAGGTTGATGAGCACTTCGAGGATGCGGTCGGGATCTCCATGGACAAACGGGATGTCCCGATCAGCGTTGACCTCGAGGGCTACGTGTTTTTCCTTTGCGATGGCCCGCATCATGTTCACGGCCACGGCCATGACGCCGTCGATGGAAACGCAGCGCCGTTCAATCCGGATCTTGCCGCCTTCGGCGCGGCTGGCTTCGAGCAGATCGTGGACCATGGCACCGAGTTGATTTACGCTCTTCAGAATGGTCGTCATATGGCCATGCTGTTCAGGGTTGAGATCGCCCGCAATGCCGTCGAGCAGAAGGCTCACATACTGATGAATGCAAGTAAGAGGTGTGCGCAATTCATGGGAGACGTGCGACAGGAACTGGTCTTTGAACTCGAGTTGCTGGTTGCGGCTCATGTCGAGCGAGCGCAGCAGGGCCTGGCGCTCTATGGCGTGGCGCATCGCGCGGTCCAGTTCGCCTCCGGTGATTGCCCCCTTCACCAGATAGTCTTGTACCCCCTGGTGCAGGGCCTTGATGGCCAGAGCTTCGTCTTCCTGTCCCGACAGAATGACGATGGGCACGCCGGGCGCCTTTTCCAGCACCTTGCGGAATGTCTCCGCGCCCTGACTGTCAGGAAGGTTTAAGTCGAGCAGAACCACTGCTGGTCTTTGTTCGAGCGATAACAGACCATCCGACAGCCGTTGCACATAATCAACGTCCACCTTGGACTTGCGTTCGACCAATCGCAAGCGGACCAGGTCAGCATCACCGGGATTATCTTCAATCAGCAACACACGGTTGCTTGGATCGCTCATCGTCCCCCCTTTGGGGCAGGCTGGCAAAACCCAGCCAAAAATCTGCCATGGACTGAACCGCCGCAACGAACTCGGCGAGATTGCCCGGTTTTCTTAAATAGCAGTTAGCTCCCAGCTCATAGCTGCCTAGAACATCCGAATTCGCCTCCGAAGTGGTGAACACCACAATAGGAATTTTCGACAATTTGGGATCAGACTTGAGCTCTTTGAGCACTTCCCATCCATTTTTTCGTGGAAGATTCAAGTCCAGTACCAGGAGATCCGGAAGCGGCGCCTGGGCGTAGCTCCCCTCGCGATGCAAAAACGAGATCGCTTGCACCCCATCATTGACTGAGCTGACATGAAAGCGCTGCTTGCAGGTGCTTAACGCTTCGCGGGCCAGGTCGATGTCGGCAGGATTGTCATCAATCAGCAAAACCTCGGCCTCAGTTTTGAGCGGCAGGCTCGTAAGCACCTCGCTCTCTCTTCATCGGCAATATGAAATTGAATTTGGCTCCCTTGCCGGGCTGGGATTCGACCCAAATGTGGCCGCCCTGCTCTTCAACAATCCTTTTGCAGATGGCCAGACCGATTCCGCTGCCCGGATATTCTTCGTGCGTGTGCAGCCGCCGGAAAATGACGAATACCGTCTCCGCATGTTCGGGCGCGATTCCGATTCCGTTGTCAGCCACCGACATGATCCATTCACCCGTCTTGTCTTCTGCTGAAATGCGTATCTCGGGGGGAGCCGAGCTGCGAAACTTGATGGCATTCCCGATCAGGTTTTGAAATAGCTGTAACAACTCCGAGCGATTGGCCATGAGGGTAGGAAGGTTTGCGTAGATGACTCGCGCTCCACTTTCCTGAATGAGGGGATGGAGATTCGCAATCACGCTCTGCAGGACAAGATTGCAGTCAGTCTGCTGCCGCTCCGACGCGTGCCGCCCAACCCGTGAGTACGCCAGCAGGTCTTTGACCAGGGTTTGCATGCGCAAGGCGCCGTCAACTGCATAGTGAATGTACTTGTCGGCGTTCTGGTCGATCTTTCCCTTATAGCGCTCGGCCAGGAGTTGGGTGTAAGTAGCCACCATTCGCAGAGGCTCCTGGAGATCGTGCGAGGCCACGTAAGCAAACTGCTCGAGATCACGGTTCGACCGTGCAAGTTCGTTTAGGGTGCGGCGATGTTCATCGCGCAATTGTTTTTCGCGTATGGCGCGACCGACCACGTCGGCGAGGCGGGGCAACTGGTCTTTCAGAACGTAATCGGCGGCTCCCTGCTTGATGCATTCGACCGCCTTGACCTCTCCGAGGGCTCCGGAAACCAATATGACCGGAACGTCAAGGCCTTCGCGGCGCAGGATTTCTACCGTCTCCAGCCCGTTCCACTCAAGCAGGTTGTAGTCCGCCAGGACAACCGCGTAATTATTTTTGCGAATACACCGCATGAACTCTTCAGGAGTTTGAACGACCTCACGATCGGCCTCGATGCCCCCGGCTTTTAACGCATGCAGGACGAGTTCGACATCCGAGGGATCGTCTTCCACGACCAGGACCCGCAGTCTGCGAGCAACATTCGCCTGGTCCCGGCCGTCGCGCAGGTCATTCGGCAGAGTGTCCACTGCGCAGGACGGTTGCACCGAGGCGAGCGACTCCAAATCTGCATGCCGCGGCATCGGCGGGGCTAACATGGTTTTCTGTTGAGTTTGCATGAGCTTGTGGGCGACACTACCGCGCTCTGCTATGTCGGATCGGCATTTCCCGCGACGGGCTTCAGGCTTCCAGCTGAGGAAACCTCCTCGGAGGTTCACGTTTGGCGCGAACTATTGCCGATCTTGGATTGTTCTAATGGACAGGCTCTTATAGGAGAAAGCACGCAGAGGTTGCGGCTGTCGGTCATTTTCCTTTGGGTTTCCTATGCTCTTAACCCATCAATCTCCAGAGCCCATTGAGTTTAGTTTTTTCAGCTCGTCTCTGGCCTTCCAATACGCAAAGGACTTTGCCAATAACGCGTCGATCCTCTCTGAATCGGAACGCCAGCTCGTCCACCTCTACCACCACCATTTCATCGGGGTTAAGGTCCAACCTCATTCGTGCGTAATCCACAACCGACTGTGCAAGATATTCAATTTCGTCAGTTTTCAAATCTCTTCGGGAGCGCCTCCAAACGGGGTGCTTGAGCAATCGGGTAAATGTTTCTCGGACGGGAATCGTCACGCCTCCTCCTCGGAAATTCCAGCCATCAAGCCCTTCATTCGCCCCGCCTTGGCAGCTACGCCCAATTTGTTGCACTCTCGGTGCAGTGATTTGATTGTGAGGGACCGCTCTGGTTAAAAAATCGCTCACGCGTTAAGAGCGGACGCTTTCGAGAATCATCGATGTGTATCCCGCTAGCCCTCAATAGTTCCACGACATCAATTCCGTAAATGACACAAAGACTAATGATTTTCGCAATGTGTCTTGGCAGCTTGTTCATCGCTTCATAGTCGGACAGAAGACCCGCCGCAATTCCGAAATCTCCATTTCCCATAAAGCGGGCGACCCGCTGGGTCATTTTGTGAGCTTCGCGAAACGTCAGACCGGTACGTAATCGCGAAGCGCGCAGCAATTGTGACAAACTCATTGAACTGATGAAGTTCGAGGGTACGGGAAACGGCTGCAACCTCGCGTGCCGCACCATACCGTTGTTTTGCTCCGTTTCTTGAGAACAGAATTCCCCATCTACCAGTCCCAGGATTCGTGCCTGGGTTGAGAGACGCAGCGGCCAGGGTGATAACGGAGGGCGGTTCGGGAAAAGAACGACCTGTTGGTTGCCGACTGGATTCACATGGCAACAGGTGAGACCGCCCGGATGTTCCACCAGCCAGAGATGGTCATGAGCGGAGGAGCTTTCTAGAATTTGCGCACAGAAGAATCGGTCAGCGCGCACTATGCTGCCGGGCCGAAGCTTTGGGTAAACGACCGCATCACGGGTGCCGATCTTAGCGTAGCAATAACGATCGTGACCTTCTCGCGCTGTCGAGTGCCTCTGTTCAAAAGAAGGAGAAACTGGCAACGACGGGTGGCGCGCACTGACCATCGTTGTGCGCTCGTTCGGGATTTTCAGTTGTAGCGCCAGAATCAGCCTCAAATCAAATCCGCACAATTTCATCCAGTCGGCGAAACGGTAACCGGTTATCTCGCTAAGAGCGACAACTTGACATAAATGTGGCGTTATTCCGATTTTTTGTTTGTAAAGAAAAGTCTGTGGAATGAAGTAGGGACTTTTCTCTCCAAACCGCATCCTGGCCTCGGCAGAAACTTGAGACATGGTTAGCCCAGCCCGCTTCAATACACTTCTCAGTTGAAGAGCCAGGTTCCTTGGATCGCCTGTTGGCGTCTCATATTCCCCAAGGGCTGCTACATGTTCTGCAAAGGCTGCTGGATGACGAGCACGCTCCCGACGGAGAGGACGGCTGACATCAAGCACAGCCGCAGTCGCGATCATTTGCTGACATTAGGCCAGGATCGCGCAGATTGTGCGGCAATCGGCCTCATGAGCCCTTTGGGTACCGAAGTCGTTCGATGCAATCCAGCATGAATTTTATCTCCGGATCATCGGCCTCGTCGTGGAGCAGAAGCATTTCCCTGGCGACATCTGGAGTCAGTCGCCTCAGTTCCGGGGCGGAATACGACTTGGGCCCCGGCTCAAGGGCACTGATTGATTGATGCTGGTTGCTGGATTTCATGCTGTTTTGACCCCCCTCAAGCTCATTGCACGGTTGTTTGCGCATAAACCTGTGCCAGAGCCATCCCAACGACGATTTGGTGTCTGCTTACTTGCGGCAAGAATACTGGCTTTACTTTTTGGCGGTGCAGTCGCACCAACCGGTCGGTTTCCCGACGAAGCAACTCACGAACGCATTCCGCGCAGGAACGGCCTGACTGATTGCGTTTGCGCGGCTGTTGTCAAACTGGTGACCGGACAATTCCAGCTGTGAAAATCTGCCCTGCATTTCGTCGGCATGCCGACGCGAGTGCCAATTTATTCCGCCTGTCGAGTTTTGCAGCGTCTGAAATCGCTCGATTTTCGAACATCCCGCTGGAACTGGCCACAGTTTGCATATGGTCTGCCTGTACCGATTTTGGTACCACATCCCCCGCGAGGAGAGACCTCATGAAAAAAGTTATGCGATTGCTTATTGCAGCTTTGCTACTGACGTGCGCAGCGTCCACGGTTTCGTTGGCAGAGGGAGGATCGCCCATACCTACTTGTTCACCTAGTCACTGCCAATAAAATTTCCAAATTTGTTCGACTAAGTTCTTGTGGGCCGCCTGGTTTGCTAGTAGTCTGCCATTGCGGCCCATGGATTCCACCGGTCTCATAACAAGAATACTCTGGGTTCTTCCGCTTGCTCTTCAAGCAACTATCGCGTTTGCAATACTCAAGCGCAAACTGTACGTCAGCTACCCGCTGTTCTTTTCTTACACCCTCGCTGTGCTTTCCCGGGAAATTGTCCTCATGTTCCTGAGGTATCCCGGTAAGCCTTATGCTCTGGTCTATTGGTATGGAGAAATGCCCACGATTTTACTTGCAATCGGGGCGATTCTTGAAACCGTCAGACATCTCTTCCCGCCATATGCGTTCTTGAGAGTCGTTCTGAAGGTCCTTTGGATGTTGGGAGCCTGCGCCGGCCTTGTGGGGATCTTGATGCTGGTCCTGGCTCAGGTGGGGAAGGCAGGTGATTGGGTTTTCGTAATGATCATGCTAGCGGAACGCTCTGTAAGGTTTGTAGAGGCTTGTTGGTTGATTTTGGTAATCGCGTTCGTCTCGCGTTTGGGGCGCAGCTGGCAGCAATACTCCATAGGCATTGTGGCAGGTTTCGGCGTGCAATCCGCAATGACATTGGCGTCGTTTGAGCTCCGCGGCCATCTACAGCTAATCAGCAACCCAACCTTTGTGATGCTCAATTCACTTGCATACAATGCAGCAGCCTTCATTTGGGCGTTTTACTTCCTGCGGCCACAGCAAAACCTGTCGTCGGGACGCTTGCCCAAAGCGAACTTGTCGGAGTGGAATAACGCCGTGTCAGAGTACTACACACAGCAATGGTCTCGACGCTACTAATTTTAGTCGTGGTCGCCACCGCGTTGGCGGTGGTGTGGTCTCTTCTTCATAGCGGGCACCACGGTCCGTTTACCCTCCATGATTGGGACCAGAAAAAACGTGACATCGATGTCCGGGTCTTTCGTTCCCTGGTTGATGCCGAAGATGAACGCTATCTCGCCAACTCTCTATCGCGCGACCAATTCGCAGCATTTCAGAGGAGACGAACCCGCTTGGCTCTGGAAATGCTGCACCTGGCAAATGAAAACGCCAGCATGCTGATGAGACTGGGATCGCTCGCGACAGCCACCAACGATGCAGAGCTCGCCAGCGAAGCTGATCGGCTAGTTGCAGCGGCAACGCAGTTCCGGTTAAATATACTTTTGGCAAGGTATTGCTTGTGGTTGAAGTGGATCTTCCCGCGTTGGAGCGTGTTCGTACCGTCCGTTGAAGCACGCTATCAGCACCTGTTGGATTCTTTGCTGCGGATCCAGCCGCACAGTCTTGAATCTTAATCGTACGTTGTGCCCTGATTTGCAGTGAGCAAATTAGGTGGACCGCGTTTTCTGACAGTTTCAAAGATGCTTTTCCGGCAATTCGCTGTCCCAATCGTCGATAAGCATTGCGACTCTGAACGTGTACCTAAACCCTGAGCAATCGACAGGCGGAGCCACAGTAAATGGAATCTGGAAAGTGGATTCGATCATTGCGCGACGAGCGGCTGATCAAACCGAGCGATGTTGAGCGGATTACCCGAAATATTGCCGAAAAAAAAGGCAACACTGACTTTTATGTTTCGCATTCCACACTGGCCGACATCGAGGCTGGCTCCATTCCAAGCATTCACAAGCTTTTCAGCCTCGCGATTTGCCTGAGAGTGCCATTGAGCGAACTCTTCCTTCCATTTGGAATTGATCCCGGCGAGGCTTCCTCTTCCCATGCTGAGTTCGATAGCGATGCTCTTATTCCGGCTTCGTCGCCTTCGGACCCGGCCTTCCGATTCCAGCTCAATTTCGACGTGAACTATAGCAAAGAAGAAACCAATCTCTTGCGAATGTCCCCGCAGGATGTGGACAAGCTTCCGTCATTTTTTCGGGCCCGGCTCGATCCTTTGCGATATCGATACGCCGTTATTGGATCGCGAGACGACGCCATGTCCGACCTGCTTCCCCCGAGATCACTGGTCGAGATCGACACCGCCCAAAACACAGTGCAGGTGTTTCCGTGGCGGACGCTCAGGGATCGCCCTCTGTACCTGGTCTGGCACACCGACGGGCATTCCTGCTGCTGGTGCCAAACCGATGGCCGGGAACTAACCATGCTACCCCACCCACTCTCGCGTCAGCCGGTGCGTCGATTCAAGATGCCCAGCCAAGCCTCAATCGTCGGCAGGGTTACAAATGCCTGGCTGTCCTTTGGTTCAGATCAGCTTCAAACGGCAGGCTGACATGAGGGGTGTTCGCTAAAATCCAGAGCGGTTCAAAATCGCTAAAGCCATTTCAACATTGAGACAGAAGAGGTCGCGGTAGATCTGCAGTGTCAGCACCGGCACCGTCGCACGATACGCCTCCAGCGATTCCCAGGTCCGTAGAACAGTTCCTCTCTCGGCTCTTGTGAATCGAATGTACTCTTCCAACTGAAGTACGTAGTCTGAAATTGGAGCCGCGAGCAGGCGCCGAAAAACAAGATCATGGCACCCGCAGAGCACCCGGTGAGCTTCCTCCATGCCAATTCTCGGAGAAAGTTGAGGGTGTAGATAGCGCCCACTGTTGCAGTCTCTCAACGACGCCAGATACAGCATCCTGGTGAGGTCATTGGGCAGATCATCGAGTCCTGCTAGGCGATCCCAGCTTTCCAAAAAATCCGGGCGCGGACTTCTGATTTCCATTCGGTTGGGCCTGACCGCCTCGAAAGGGTCGATACTAACCTCCTGGATTCCACCACGCAGGGCCCGCATTGCAACAATTTTGGTGACGCTCTAGGTTACGTCGGTTTTTCGACGATTCAATAATTGTTAAATATTACACGCAAGATTTGAAGACAATGAGATCACCAAACGCGTGGGGTTATTTTCAGCGTCCGTACAATTTAATCGAATAATCACTGAATAAGTAGGCCCTTGTCAACCAATTATGAGCAGTTCTGCCGTAGCCCCTAGCGCTAGTCCGTTCGCCGGCCACGCGCTACTTATCTCGAATGACTTGACGACGGTACGACAGATTACCGACGCGATGCGTCAATTTGCTTTTTGCCTGGAGATTTGCTCCGGGCTGGCTGCGGCTGCGACATTCATATGCACTCGCAAGTTTCAGGCGATCGCCCTGGACATCGCATCGGCGGAGGAGTTGTCGAACGTTATGGAAGTTATTCGTAATTCACCGTCGAACCAGACCTCTGTCACGTTAGCGATCTTAGACCTCGGTTCTCGCCCGGATTCGCGGATTCGCCCGAATTTTATGATGCACCGGCCACTGACAGGTCCTTTGATCGAAAGCACTCTGAAAGCGGCCATGGGGCTCATCATTCGCGACCTTCGGCGATATTTCCGCTGCCCGGTAAAAGCGCAGGCCCACATTGACATCGCCGGCCGGCCGCAAATCGAGTGCGAAATGATGAATATCAGCGAAGGCGGCATGGCGATAAATACTTCAATTCCCTTCAACTCTGGGGCGGTGGTAAAAATGCAATTCGTACTTCCCGATACGCCGCATGTATTCCGCGTCGATGCTGAGGTTTGCTGGTCTGACAACAGAGGCCGCGCCGGACTGCACTTCGTCTCTCTATCACGCGAGCAGAAAGCAAAGCTACAGGGCTGGCTCTCTAAAAAAATCGAACAGGGCTTTCCAGACGCGGTTAAAAAACTCTTCGAAAGGGCCTGACGTTCTCCATCGAACTGGGGCCAAACTAAAGCATCGCTGACCTCTGTAACTTGGCTCAAACAAAGATGTGAGTGACACTTGTTCCCGACATAATGCCCTCTCAATCGACATCTGTCTTTCCCGAAACCGGCAACAGATCTTCCCTGTTGGCCCGGCAGATCGAAGGCCGTGAATCATGGCTATGGGGTTTCGCCGTAACTGTTACCGTGGCGCTAACCGCCGGAATCGTATTCCTTACCTTTTTTGATGATCATGCTGCAGTAACCGCCGCCGGGACTCAATATTGGTCTGATCTCCGAGACTGGGTTCGAGGACTGGCCGCACTCGTATTGCTATTCGATATATACACAGTCTTTCAGCACTTTCAGCTTCGCCAGATTCGCAAGGATCTCGCTGAACGTGACGAATTATTTCAACTCATAACCGAGAATGCTGCCGACATGATCGCCGTTATCGATGCGGAGGGTCGTCGGCTATACAACAGTCCCGCCTACGAAAAGATTCTCGGGTACACGGCTGAGGAATTGAATAGTGGCTCCTCGGTGGATCAGATTCATCCGTCGGATCGAGAGCGCGTCTTGGAAGCGGCAACCAAAGCCCGCGCTACTCAGCGTGGCCAAAGGTTGGAGTACCGCATGCGTCACAAGGACGGAAGTTGGCGCATTCTGGAATCAACAGCCAGCCCGATCCAGAAGCCTGCCGGGAATGACCGGCTGGTTATTGTGAACCGCGACATTACTGAACGCAAACGCGCGGAAGAAATGTTGGCACACAGTGCCTTGTTTGATGGGCTGACGGACTTACCCAATCGTGCTCTCTTTTCGGACCGCTTGCAGCACGCACTGATGCGCGCTCGGAGGCACTCCGATTACAAGTTTGCCGTGCTCTTCGTCGACGTGGACGAATTCAAAGTCGTGAACGACAGCCTCGGTCACTCCGCGGGTGACGAACTGCTGATGCAGGTGGCAAAGCGCCTGGTCGCCAATTTCCGGGATACCGATATGCTTGCTCGGTCTGGAGTATCTGATTCGCAGACCGGCAAAGACGGCGTGGCCAGGTTCGGCGGTGATGAGTTCACTGTCCTTCTCGAGGATGTCTTCAATCCCAGCGATGCCATCCGCGTTGCCCAGCGCATCCAGGCGAGACTAGCGCTCCCTTTCCATATCCAGGGGAAGGAAATAGTCATCTCAACCAGCGTTGGTGTGACATCAAGTAACAGCTCATACACCGGCGCAGAAGAACTTCTCCGTGACGCCGAAATCGCCATGTATCGGGCCAAGCGGGCCGGCAAAGCACGCTGTGAAGTCTTCGATCCTGCCATGCACGCTAGTGCAGTCCAGCGGCTGACACTAGAGAGCGATCTGCGGCGCGGACTAGAAGCCGGAGAGCTGATTGTTCATTATCAGCCGATCGTTTCTTTGACGAATGGCAAAATCGTCGGCTTTGAAGCATTAAGCCGCTGGCAGCACCAGAATCGGCTAGTCCCGCCGGCTGAGTTCATCCCCATCGCCGACGAAACCGGTCTTATTCTGCCGTTGAATCGAGCGGTCGCTCTCGCAGCTTGCAGGCAACTGCAGGCATGGCAATCGGAATTCAAATGCGACCCTCCCCTTACGATGAGCGTGAACATCT
>Ga0207693_10002141_pt1 | contig 17224 bp, 30 predicted proteins | sample LARL81metaG_FD_184347 | JGI IMG/M metagenome (GOLD analysis project Ga0207693, IMG submission 184347) | Corn, switchgrass and miscanthus rhizosphere microbial communities from Kellogg Biological Station, Michigan, USA - LAR L8-1 metaG... | ecosystem: Host-associated > Plants > Roots >...
AGCTGAAGCATCGATACGCCTTCAACGATTACGGGACGAGGCAAGGTAAACCGTCGTTCGATGATGCGATTTACCTGGAAGTCGAGATGAGTGAGGTAATCCTGCGAAGGAATCAGAAAAAGATCAGCCTCGATCAGCGTCACATTGAAGTACCAGGCAAGGTAACGTCCAAGCGTGGTCTTTCCGACACCATCGCGACCGTCAATCGTGACGATTACGCCCGGAAGCCCTCGCATGACCCGTGTCAGGGCTTGCACGACCTTCGTATAGCCTGGAAGAACGGTGGGCAAGATGGCGCCTAACGAACCAAACTAACCGGCCGCGAGCGGACGGCGCGCCAGTGCCGCAGGTGGGCGTCCGAATTGAGCGAGAGTTTAGCCGTCGGGGCCGCTCCTTTGCTTGACTCAAAGAACATAGGCCTTCCCGACTGCAGAAGGTGTCACGACATCTTCACCGAACGCTTTAACCAGGGCGTTCGTCGCTCGCCACCCCGTGCAGTGACCCGGAGCGATCACCGTTAGTCCGAACGAACCAAGATCTGCCACTGTTTCCGGAATGATGCCCTCGTTTGCAGCCGAAAGATGAAAACCTCCGGCTACGGCGTGAAGCGGCACCGGTGAAAATGTTTCGCGAGCATGCTGCAAGACGTTTACCACGCCTGCATGTGAGCAGGCGGTGAGCACAACAATGCCTTTGCCTCGGACGTCGACCGCGAGAAATCGCTCATCGATAATGAGCGGATCGTTCTCCCAGGATGATCCATCCTCCGATCGACGCAAGTGGCCCGGAAAACCCTTCTCATAGGGCGTGACTCGCGGAATCTCTCCGCTGATCCAGAAGAACCCCTCGAGGATGAGTTGGGGCTGTTCGGAACTGATGACTCGTGCGCCCAGAGCCGTCAACTCGCTCGGACTGGGAATCGCCTTGATTGGAAGGATGGTTCCCGAGGCTAGAGTTAGTGCGCGCTGGCGAAACATTCCGGGATGGACGAACACTGGAATCGGCTGAGCACCTCTAGCAGAGAGAATGGACCGAATGGCCGCAGGGAGTCCGCCCGCGTGGTCCCAATGACCATGAGAAAGAACAATTCCTTCAATCGTCGAAAAGTCGACTCCGAGCCGCGGTGCGTTGCGTTCCAGCACGTAATTCTCCGGCCCTGCATCGAACATTACCGTGTGCGAGACACCATCTCTTCGGGCCGTTACTACAAGCGATAGACCGTGGTTTGCACAGCATTGCCCTTCGCCGGACAGTTCCTTCATCCCATATCGCATCAGGCGTGGCCATTCGAGCGACACATGCTTGGGAACGCTCGAGAGACTGTCGAGACTGTTGTCCACGAGGACCAGGAACTCGACGGAATCGACCGGGGTGGGCAATTGTTGCAAGAGTTTTCTCTTTCGATCGAGACGACGCCTAACGAGCGAGAGTTCAGAGCGCCCCGTCACTAACGGCAGGGCGCGAGTGATACCACAGAGCGCCCCTGCCATGAAACAAGAGGATCAGGATGATAAGTTCCATTGTGGTAAGGCTCCCATAACCCAGCCATTGCCACCATGCATATTCGGAGCTTGCCCGAAACCCAAAAAGCCAAACACACCAAAGGCACCATCCTGCCAACGTGCTAACGAGAAGTGCAATGCGTGCCCAGTTATGGCGCTGCGCGGCAAAGAAAATAAAGAACGCAACGAGCGCCGCAGAGGACAGTGTCGCGATGGTAAGGTTCGATCCAAGACGCGTAAAAGTCGTTGCGTAGGAGTCCTTCGAAATGCGCCACAACCTATCGATGGTCTCGATAACAACTACGACCCACGCCAGAAAGATCGCCGCCTTGACTTCGCGAGGTGCATCCATTGCCCTACCGCACGCGCTCGTGCCCCGGAACAGAAAACATGGTGTTCATTGCTTCTGACTTTGCGGCGCTTGGATCGTTTTGGTGGCCACCACTTTACAGTTGGCCGAAATGGCATTGTTGACCGTTGAGATCGTGTTCTCAATGATCGTATAGGGCACTTCCTTGCCATTTGCCTTAAAGAGCTTCGCGACGGCTTCGCTGACACAGAGGTTTTTCACTTCAACCGGGGTCTGGTTGTCCTGGCCGATGTAAGTGTTGGACACACTATTGGGAGAATCTGTACTCGCAGCTGGCCCTTCTTGTTCGCCTTTGCTCCCGACGACGGACCTGTATGTGTCTTTCGCCAACTTGGTGGCGTCTAATACCACGCCCGGCAGTTCGATACTGACGCAGGCTGACAGGACAGGCAGAGCAAGAACAACGTAGATGGATTTCATGTGCGTGCGATGGTGGGGTGTCGGCGATGGTGCTTGGCCGCCTGACGAATCAAGGTAACCGGCGGCGACCGAGGCGCGAAGCGCTGCCGCTGGGCGTCAGTGCAGACCGCGTGGTTAGGCGACACTGGGATGCCTCAATGGTCAGCCCCAACGCCGTAGATTCTTGAACCGACCACGAGGATAGGAGGGAATCGGTACAGTGGCCTCCCATCCACGAACTCCCCGGTAAACACCCCAACGTACGGTGCAGCCTCCGAAGGCGAAGTGCTCGGCTTGGGGCCTGGTCCGGCGGCGCAGCCCGCGAGTCCCAACACGAGAGCAGTCGCAACGGCAACCCATACAGCTACGAGTTCGGAGGTCGGCGAATGGCTCATGTGCGCTCTTTTGGCTGCTAGCGAATGAGGGTGGCCTGGGACCAGACGACCTGCCAGAAGCCATTATGCAGTTCATACGAGTCGGTGTGCCAGCATGCAAACGATGAATTCTCGCCGGACGAGCTCGGCATTTCGAGCTCGGCCTGATAGCGAAGCAGCGCCACGCTGGCGAAGCGGCGGACGAGAATCTCCGCGGCCTCCCACTTCAGATAGACGATCTTGCCGATCTCCACGGCTTGGAGGTACGACTCGCGAGAGTACGCTGAGCCACGCGGCGTTATGAGATGGAATTCCGAGGAATGAAGTGCCTGGGCAAGCGCGATATCGCGACCGACCAAAGCACGCAAGCGCGTTCGCTCCAGCGTTCGAAAGTCTTCGTCGGTTGATACGGCGTCCGCCGCATTGACTTGTGTCATGGTGGTGGCCGGGTGTTGCCTGACGTTTGACATGAGGGCGGCCGCAAGTGGGCGAAGCCCGCTTGTGGGTGTCCCCGCGATGAAAGAGTCAGGCTTCGGGTTCGTGGCAGACCACTTCGATGTTGTGCCCATCCGGACCAATGACGAAAGCTGCATAGTAGTTCGCATGGTAGTGCGGGCGCAGACCAGGTGCACCATTGTCCTCGCCGCCCGCCGCCAGAGCCGCGCGATAGAAAGCTTCGACTTGCTGGCGATTCTCGGCCACGAACGCCAAGTGAAGATGCGCCGATTTCTCTTCGATCTGGCGGATGCACAATGAAGACTTGCCGTCTGAACTAAGCTCGATACCGAGCGGCCCCTCCAGGACGACAGCTACGCCGAGCGGTTCGAGTGCCTTGAGGAAGAACGCTTTGCTCGCTGCATAGTCGCTGACTCCGAATACGACGTGGTCAAACATGAGTTTTCCCGAAAATGTGCTGGCCTACGCGAGACCTAACGAGCCAAGCTAGCCGGCCGCGAGCGGAGGGACGAAGCCCGCCCCTGCGGCATCCGGTTGAGCGAAAGGTTAATGGTACCGGGCTTTTTCGAAATCAAGCTGATACGTATGGACCAGCGCGAGAAATCGCGCATCCAATTTACCTGCGCCGTCTGGGGGTCTAAACTACCTCCTGGAGCAAAGATCATGTACCGAGGCCTCGCAGCCAGCGCGTTGCTGGCTTTCCTGATCGGGCTGGGGCCCGCCGCGCACGGGCAGACCGTCGTGCCGCCCTTGCCGGTCATCGGCCCTTATCCCGTAGCCTGCACGAACGTGGAACAGGATTTTTCACGCGTGCCGGCCGATGAGACCGCCGACATGTACTGGCGCGGCCAGTCGGGCGGCGGCACGGAGCGCTACGTCGACTCGCTCCTCGTGTCGCCGACCGGTGCATTGACCTCGACCTTCGTCGCGCCCAACGACACGGACCTCTACGACCGCTGGGCTGGGACGCCCGTCACTTACGTCTTCCTGGCGTGCTATCCCACCACGTCCGACAACCCCCGCACAGACTACGTCCTGCCCGACGGCAGCGTCGTACCCAAAATGCAACGCGGCAGCGAAGCGCCGCTATTGCCCCCGAGCCCGGCGCAGCTGCCGGTCTTGCTGTTTTCCCACGGCTACGGCGGCAGCCCGCTGACCGGCATTTACCTTCGTGCGCTCATCGCGTTCGCATCGTGGGGCTACGTGACCGTCGCACCGTTCCACGGCGACCTGCGTTACTCCGTGTTTGGTCCGGACTCGGCCACTCTCAGCACCAGAGCGTCGGACGTGGCCACGCTCGGCACCAAAGCGTCGGACTCGGCCATGGTCGGCCCCCAAGTGTACATACCGGTCTGGAGCGAGTTCGTCGCGATGCAAGCGATCCGGCCGCTGTCCATCTCTGCCGGGCTCGACACGATGCTGGCGCGCGCGGAGTGGCTCGGTCGCCTGCAGACGAGCCAGGTCGGTGCGTTCGGCATCAGCCAGGGCGGAGAGACGCTGATGCTGCTCGGCGGCGCGGAGCTCAATTACGCTTTGCTGACGTTCGATCGGAAAAGGGTCACGCTGGATACGAGAGTGCGGGCCGCGGTTGGTTATGTCCCGTATTTCGGCCTCGAGATCCTTCCGGCGTTCGGCACCGACCAGCTGGGAGCGCAGGGCTTGACGCTGCCGTTCCTTGCGCTGTCGGGCACCACCGATCCGATCGCCCCTGCCGGCGTCGTACGCACGGCGCTGGATCGTATGGCGGGGCCGCGAGGCCATGTTCTGCTCGACGGTCAGGGCCACGAGCTCGATCCCCAAAGCGGCGCGGACATCATCACCTGGTCGCTCGGATTCCTTTTCGCGTGGGTGAACGGCGACGCCGCAGCGAAGACCAAGTTGATGCAGGTCGATCATGTCGATGGCGGATTGGACGACCACAAGGTGCTCTACGTCGATCCGACCGGAGGGGGCGGCGGTGCTGCGGTAGTCGTCGACACGATCGAGTACTACGCCCCTTCGCTCAACCACTACTTCATCACCGCCTTTCCAGAGGAGGCGGCGGCGCTCGACGGCGACCCCGGGTGGAAGCGCACGGGTTTCACGTTCCACAGCTGGAAGACGGGTACGGGGCCGGGCAACGAAGCGTGCCGGTTCTTCGGCACGCCCGGCGTCGGACCGACCTCGCATTTCTATACGATCAGCGTGGCCGAATGCGACGTCGTCAAGGCGAATCCCGCCTGGACTTTTGAGGCGCTTGCCTTCCGCGCGGTCGAGCCGCTCTCGACAGGTTGCGCACCCGAATACCAGACCGTTACGCGCCTGTACAACAACGGCATGGGAGGCCAAGCGAACCATCGCTACCTGACGGATCCCGCAGAGATCAACGCCACAATTGCCCGAGGATGGATCCTCGAGGGACCCGTGTTCTGCGTTCCCCGCTGACTAGACAGTCCTGGCCGAGCGTGCGCTCATGGGATGTGCTCGGCGTCCGGCGGAGGAACGACCCAGCTGTGCATTCGAGTCTCGTAGACGGAGAAGAGCGGCGGCGGGAAACCTGGATCGGCAAATGCGCCAATGGGGATTGCAAGGTACTCCTCCAAAGCCTCCAGCTGATAGTAGACAGTTGATCCGCAGGTCGGGCAAAAGTGGAACCTGACGTGAGAGCCTTCGTCGCCAACACGGACGTACTCAGATGAAACGCCGGAGAGCGAGACATCTTCGCGACGAAACCTGGCCTGTTGCCCGAAGACGCTGCCGGTTCGGCGTTGACAGGCCAGGCAGTGACAAATCGAGATGCGTACGGGCTCACCGCCGACCTGGGCAGTGAGCTGACCACAACTGCAAGAGGCAAGACGGTTCGACATGGAGCCTTTCTCGGGCACCTAACGAAGCAAGCGTTTACGCGCTCCGCTCGGCGACCACGGCAGTTCCATAACACAAGACCTCGGTTACGCCGTTCATGACTTCGGTCGCATCGTAGCGGATGCCAACAACGGCATTGGCGCCGAGTTGCTGAGCGTGGGCCAACATCAGTTCGAAGGCCTCGCTACGCGTCTTTTCGCACAGGCTGGTGAATAGCGTAATGTTGCCACCAACCAGCGTCTGGAGTGAACCTCCGATTGAGCCGAAGATGGACCGCGAGCGAACCATGATGCCGCGAACGACACCCAGATTACGAGCGATCTTGTAGCCGTCGAGCGTGAAAGCGGTCGTAGTTAGTTTGTGGTCCAAGGCATGCCCTCGTTTGTCGATCGATGATCGTCGGCCATCAACCCGGGTTGCGCACGATCAAAAAAGCTCACCGCAACAGGCCAGCGAAGACTACGCCCAAGACCCCCAAGACAACGATCCCAAGCAGCGCGAGTGCGAGTTCCCGCCGGCTCGGTCTAGGAGTCGCCGACCCGCCCTGCGCAGCTCTCGCCAAGAGAAAGCCGATTGCCACCAACATTGGCAGAAAATAAAAGAATGACGACATCTGCACCTCCAAAGTGGGTGCCGCCTAACGAATCAAGGTAACCCGCGACCACCAAGGCGCAACGCGCCGCCGGCAAGCGGCCCGGTTGAGCGATTAGTCAGGCGTCATGTGGCCAAATGCGCTCAACATCTTCCGCATAGAAAAGTATCGCACGTCGATAGGCTTGAATATCCTTGTCGCTTGACGTCTTCGCAAGCACTGTCAGAAGGCACTCGACCGCCGCCTTCGATTGCCCCAGGTTGTGCAGAGTCATCGCCAAGAAAACCTTCATCTCGTTGGCTTCGGGGAAACGCTCCAGGCCCTGCCGCAGGGTCGCTTGTGCGTCGGCGTACTGGCCGAGCGTCCGATACGTGCTACCCAGGCCGAGGTAAGCACCGCGAAGATGCTCCAGCGAAAGCCGACCAAGTAGCGCGGCACGATAGTAGGCGACGGCGGACGCTTCTTCACCGAGGAAGTCGTGAACGCAGGCGGTTTCATATTGGAGTTCTGCGTCGTTCGGATTCTGAGCCACAAGCGCGACCAGCAGATCCTTGGCCTCGGCGTGCTTGCCGTTGGCTCGAAGCTCCTTCGCTGCAGCGAGATTCATGACACCCGACGGACCCAGCTAACCGGCGCCGAACGGACGGCGCGTAAGCGCCGCCGGCGAGGCGCCCGGGTTGCGCGAGAGGCTAAGCATCGTCGAGCGAGCAAAACATAACATAGGCATCAACAAACCCCTTGTCCCGATGGCGGAACACACCAGGAAGGATACCGACAATTTTGAATCCAAGTTGCTGCCAAAGTCGGACGGCTGGCTCGTTAGTAGACACCACAAAGTTGAATTGCATTGCGCGAAAACCTAATCGACGTGCCTCACTCAACGAATGTTCACCCATAGCGCGTCCGACGCCAAGGCCGCGCGCAGCGGGCGAGACCATGAATGCTGCGTTGGCGACGTGTGCACCAAGACCGGGCTGATTAGCCCTCAGAATGTACGTCCCGACGATGTTTTGTTCGCGCTCTGCGACGTAGCACCAGTTCGATGAATGCAGCCAGTACGCAAGACCCTCTTCGCGTCTGATGCCTGGATCAAAGGTATAGGTATCGCCAGGAGCAACGACGGCGTGGAAGATATCCCAGATGGGAGCACTGTCCGATGCGGTCGCTTGGCGAATCTGCAACATTTGTTGGTACGAGGCGTGCTGTGTACGGCCTAACGAACCAAGCTAACCGGCGACCAGAAGAACGGCGTGCAAGCACCGCCGGCAAGCAGTCCGGTTGAGCGAGAGGTTAGGCGCACGATTCGCCTGCACCTTGCTTCAATCGTGGCCTCCAACCCATGACACCGGCAGCAGAGCAGGGCCGCACCCGCACCGCCCGATGGCGATGCTACGACTTGCGATCCCGTGGCCCGAGGAAAAACCACAGGATTAAGCCCAGAACCGGCAGCAGCACCACCACAATTATCCAAATCAGCTTCTTCTCGTTCGATACCGAGCTTTGAAAAATATTGATGATCGCCCAGATATCTGCAACGAGTATTAGGACGCCCAAAAGGCTGTTGTATCCAAGGCTCATTATTTTTCCCTTTCCTGTTTCGACGAAGTTGCCAATCCAGACTGCCCGTGCACATGCGCCATAACTAAGCAAGCTAACCGGCCGTGTCCGGTTGAGTGAGGGTTAGCGCTCATTTTCTTATAGTCCAATCGGCGGCACTCGGACCGGACTCCTTGAAGTCGATATGAACTGGAAATTTGCTGTTGCAGCCCGATACGACCCAGAGCTCTTTCCACTGCCGTTGCCCCGGAACGCCAGTTGGCATCGCGACGACATAAGGCTCCAACCGTTCCGGCTTGGCGCAACCCATCACCCCAACCTTGGCCGCTACGCCTAGTTTGGCATCAGCAATCAATTGGGCGTTAGCAAGGCTGCCCTTCTTTATGGTGCCTTCCGGAAGAACTTCGTCGTTGCTAAAAGCAGGCAGAGCAACGACGACCAGCAGACCAAAACAGGTAAGATCGCGCATAGCGACTCTGTATCTTGAGCGCAAACGAACCAAGGTAACCGGCAACCACCAAGCCGCGAAGCGCCGCCGGTGGACGTCGGTGTTGACCGCGTGGTCAGGCGCCTCCTTCACCGACTTCGCCCATCGACCGGTACGCGTTTGAGCGTCGTGAGTTCTACGCCCTCCAGGCACCGCACATTCACCGCTGCCATGGGTGCGCCAGACTTGACACCGAACCCGAACGGCGCACAACCACAGTTGGGGCAGAAGTGGTGGCTGATGACGTGCTTGTTGAATTTGTAGGTCGAGATGTTCTCCACGGGCGACTTGAGCCGAAGCTGACCGCGTGGCACGAACCATAAGAGATAGCCCTTGCGACTACAGTGAGAGCAATTGCACTCCATGACTTCCGAGAACTCGCCTTCAACCTCGAAGGCAATGCGACCACAGTGACAGCTTCCAGAGTACATGGCAAACCTCCAGATCCGGGCTTTCCACATCGTTCCAGCGTTATCCTACTTTGCACGGGTGCGCACATTGTTACGACTCGCGCGGAAACTTTTGAACGCAATGTTAGGCTGCCGAGGCGAGCATGAGGTAGTAATTGTGGCGTAATCCGCTCTTCCTGAACCCACAGCGTTCATAAAGGGCAATGGCCGGGTTCTCAGGATGCACAGTCAGCGACACCTGCCGATAGCCCGCAGATTGAGCGGCGGCGAGCGCTGCCAGCAGTAGCTTACCGCCATACCCTTTGTGTTGAAACGCCGGCTCCAATGCGATGCCAAGTTGAGGCGTGCGTTCATCAACGTACGCCAGGCCAACGCCTTCGGGAAGCAGGCGCATCCAGCACGCCCCGATGTCGTGGCCGTCAATCATTGCCACAACCCCAACGTCGGTGGCACTCCCCCAACTATCTGCATATATGCTGACGTCCGGCCGCTGCAGGATCTCGAGAGGCCGGAGACCGGCGGGCGGCGGATCCCACAAGGCGATGTGCAGCCAGCGCCAGAGGCGGTCTTGATCTTGGGGACGCAACGGGCGAAACCGGAGCACGCTTTCGTCATCGCGCCGGCGCGACTCATGGCCGAGACTCACTTCAGGACTGCGGGTCGAACTGGAAGACGCGCAACTCCTGGTCGCAGCGGCAAGCCTTCGCGATGCGCGCCGCCCACGCGACGGCGTCCTCGCGCGAGGGAAGTTCGAGCACGGTAAAGCCGCCGTTGAGTGGGGGTGCCCACGAATACCCACCCTCGGTGACCGCGCCGTCGGCCGAAACAAGTGCGGCGGGAACGTCTTCGTCGATGCCGCCGCCGAACACGTAGACGCCGGCGGCCTTCGCCTCGTCGATCACAGCGTGCGCGTCGCGTCCGATCGTCTCCCACTCGCCATCGGGCACGACCATCGCCGCGCTTGGGAAGGAGATCAGGTATTTGGCCATGCTGCTCCTGGAAAAGTAGCACTACTCATGCCGATTGCCTTTGAAGCGCTCGCAAGGCAGCGAGGGCAGCTTGGGCGGATTCGACTGGCACGAAGATGTGGTCATGGTACCCAGCGGCAACGACATTGCAGCTGATGCCCACTTCACCGAGGGCACGCGAGAACGCGGCCGTGAGGCCGACTGCCTGAAGATCGGAGTGAACCTTAAGGGTGATCCAGGCCGCCCGGAAGATGACAGTCAGCTTTGCCTTGATGGCTTCGGATTCGGAGGTGATGAGCGTGATGCCCTCAGCCTCTCGAAAGGTTGCAAACGCCGACAATGCATTCCAGTCGGCTTCATGAGGCGCCGACGCATACACGAACACGCCTTCATGCAGTTCGGGCTCCATCGATCGGAGCAGTGTGGCAAGGTCCGAGACGGATCTGTTCATGACCCTCAACTAGAATTAGACGTCACTCAATTGTCCTTGCATCTCGGCGCTCCATCGCTACTTCAGACCGGACGAAGCCAATTTTTTCGTAAAACGCCGCGACGCCATCTCGGGCTGCGCGAAGCACCCAGGTCATTCCGCGGCCATCACCCATAACCGAGTTCACCAACGCGCGACCAACGCCCTTCCGTCGGTGATCCTCCGCGACGACCAGCATGGAAATGTAGCCGTTCGCCATGCCATCGGTAAGGGCACGCAAGAAGCCTATGACTTCGCCACCCTCTACCGCGACGACGGAGCGCTGTGACCGCGACAACAGTTCGCGAAAATCCGATGGATCCGAAACGCGACGAGTCCAGCCGCTCGCCACTAGCAGGCGCCGAGCCGCCTCAATCTCCGATGGTCGAATATCACGGATTTCCATCTGGCACCTAACGAACCAAGCTAACCGGCGACCCGAAGGACGGCGGGGGGCGTTCGGTTGAGCGAGAAGTTAGGCTGCGTCATGCTTCCAGGCTCGCCACCCGTCGGGCCGCCTCTTGGGACGATATGACTGGATGAACCTCAAATTCAACCAGGTCTCTCCAGTTTCGTATCCACTCGTCAAGCAGACTCCGATCGCTTGTTTCCATGAGTTGGTAGCAGGTTGCCAAGTTCTCGTCGACCCAACTCGAGACGTACGTAAGACCGTCGGGGGCCATCCGACCGCGCTCTTTGAAGCGGCGATACACGGGTGCGGCTTCACCGTTCCGGAAGTGCTCAATTACCATGAACAGGGGCACGCCGGTCCTCCTGCGACATTGATGATCACTGCCACGTGGACGAGGCCCAGCGTACCAAGATAACCAGCGACCACCAAGGCGCGGAGCGCCGCCGGTGGGCCTCCGTGTTGACCGCGCGGTTAGGACTCATTAGTGGAAGATCGCGTCCGTGAAAGGCGCAAGGCATATAGCTCCGACGAGACATAAACCAACGCCCGTAAGCCTGGCGCGCCGCGGAGTCGCGTAGAGGGCTCCGCCGGAGAACCAACTGCCATTTTGGCGCAGGTTCTGACACATTGCGACAATTCTCTCAGGCCAGATTGCGCTCGTCAGCCCCAACAACAACGGCAATGGTGCGACGATGGCGTACAGGACTAGCTCGATCGCATTCATGTGCCTCCTGGCTTGTTAGGCCGCAGACTGCTTTCGAACACGGAAGAGTCCATCGCAATTATCTCCGGCAGGACCACGCGGCCTAACGAACAAAGCCAACCGGCGGCCCGCTGCGGGGGGAAGCTCCGCACGCGGGACGTCCGTGTTGAACGCCGGGTTAGGCCGCACACCCCCGTACAGAGCATGGTCGCGAAACATGCATTTTCACGTAGGCTTTACTGCCGATGCCAAGATCGCAGGCATGGGGAGTTTAATAACGCCATGGTGGGTAAAATTCTTCGCCGACTCGCGCGCTGCGGTACGAATTGCCTCAAGTGCCTCGCTGGATTGGGCGCGAAGTATCGCTTTGATTCTTACCCCGCCGTTAAAGATGGCATCGAATAGTTCGTCCGGCGCATCGAACCGCCAAACCTGAGGAACAGACGTAACCCTAACGTTCAGGAAACCGGCTTCGCGCAGAGTTCGGTCGCACTCGGCGGGATCACTGAATCGGAAGAATGACGGCCCCTGAGGCAACTGCACCGCGGGGTTACCGTGAGATTGAATCGCCTTGAGGATGATTCCAAAGCCCACAGCCTCCTCCGGCTTCGCCCACACGGTGAAGGCAAAGGACCCCCCGGGCTTGAGGACGCGCGCGGCTTGGCTCATCGCTCGCTCGGGCCGCGCCAAGTGAAGCATGCCGAAATTCATAACTACGGCATCAAAGCTGCCATCCGGAAACGAAATTGCTTCCGCATCCCCTTCTTGAAATTCAACGGCGGGGTAGATCGTACGGGCACGCGCAACCATCGCAGCGGAAAAATCGACGCCCACGACCCTCGCTCCGCGCTCGGCCGCTGCAGCCGCGACATAGCCCGGCCCGGTCGCAACGTCGAGCATCCGGGCCCCGCGTCGCAGGTCCACTGCGTCCAATAAGGGCCCAATGGACTGGCTCGTAATGCGTGCGAACGCAGCCTCGTACTCGGATACGTTAGACGTCCAACCAGCACGTTCGAAATCACGAAACGCATCGGGATCAGGAGTTTGGTTGATCGACATTGGCCCCTCCAATTGGCGTCATGTGACGAGCCCTTTGCCGCCGCGCCTCTTTGGCAAATGCTCTCGGGCCGCTTCGCTACTGCGTGCTACTCGTCAGCCGGGCAGTTTCCTCCTCATATGCCTCGATCAGGGATGTGATCGACTCCTGAAACCGATTCTGGCACTTGAGAACTTCGTCGACCATCGTTTCGTACTGCTTCTGTTCCTTGTGCTCGCTGACTTCGAGCCATAACGCCGCAAGCTTTTCGATGTTCGTCTTCGAATAGTGCTCCATCTCTTCCAGTCTGGACAAGGTATCCTGCATCGCATCGAGCGGTGTCTTTACATTATCTTCGTCGGCCACGATGTACTCCTTGGTTGATCGTCTTTGTGCCGCGCGCCGTCAACGAGCCTTGAATGCGCAGTGAGCGCGACATGAAGATTGAGCGAATCGTTACGGCGCTCGCGGCCACGATTACACAATGTGCATCGCCGGCGCACTCGCAGACGCTCCGAATGTCGATAGCGGACAGTGTGGGCGTCGGGGCCTGAGCCGCTGCTTGCGCGAATGCGGCCGGCGTGCCCAGCACGAGCCCGCCGGCGAGCGCGCTGATGCCGAAGATGAAGGCGCGGCGCGAGAGCACCGGTTGCAGCGGGGCGGCGTTCATGAGAGTGCTACTTCTTTTTGGCCATAAACAAATAGCGATTAAGGCTAAAGAAGTACTCGCCCCGCTTTCCAGCGAGTCTTATTTCTCCTGCCCACGCTTCCGCTTCGTCGCGCGTGAGTCCGTTTCGCCCAATCACAAAGGGAACAATAGAATCGATAAGCTGATTGCTGAAAGTGTTCGTATCATAAGCCGTATTGAGTACCGGAACTATTTTTGTCGCATCGACTTGAAAGCCAGCATGACGCAGCCTATTGGACATTGTTCGAGGGAGATACGAATCGGCGGCGTGCTGTTCCCATGCGGATAGGACCCGGCTCATTCTGTCGCGATTGGGCGAGTACCACACGATCGAGTCCCAGTCCGTATCCACGATCACCGTCCGTCCGCCCTTTCGAATAACGCGGTGAAACTCGGCCAACGCCAGATCAACATCGCGAACATATTCCAATACTTGCGTCGATATGACTGCGTCAAAGTGCTGCTCTGGAAAGGGGAGCTGCGTAGCGTCAGCTCGATGGAATTCCACCCATGGCTGGTGAGCGCAATGCGTTCGAGCCACCGCAAGCAGCGGCTCGCTGATGTCTACGCCATGGACCGCGCCTCGCGATTCCACGGCCGCGGCGATGGCGTCCGCCACGAATCCCGGACCGGAGCCGACATCCAGCACTCGCTCGCCTGACTTGGGGTCCAATGCGCGCAGGAACTCGGCGCGCTGCGACACCATATCCGGCGTGACGTATAGAGCTAGCAATCGCTTTGTAGCCTCTTCGTCGAATCGCAACTCAGTCATCCAAGTGCCCTCGATCCGTGAGGCCTAACGACAGAAGCTAACCGGCGGCCGACGCGCGGGCGCAAGCCCGCCGGGGGTCGTCCGGTTGAGCGACGGGTTAGTCGTCGCCGTCGGCGAACTGAAGCTCGACACCATTTCCCGCAGGATCAACGAAGATCAACTGTACGAGGGAGGTTTCTGGCACTTCGGTCCTTCGGAAGGTGATGTTCTTCGTCCTCAGCAACTCTTCAAAGTCCCGCAGGCCCGTGCATGAAAGCGCCACATGGTCAACAATGGGCCCCCGGCTTCCTGTTGAGCCTTGGACCTTTTCATCTTCAACAAGATGAACTACGGGTCTGTCTTCAAGATACAGCCAGTGCCCGGTCGACTTGAACGGCGGGCGCCATCCGGCACGAAGCCCGAGTACGCCTTCATAGAAATCTTTCAGTTCCGCCACAAGTGCTTTGTGAGCGCGAATGTTGATGTGATGAATGGCCTGAGCGGGCATGATGATCTGCGGCTTGTTGAAGGAGCGGTCCTGGCTCGGTGCGACGCCTAACGTACCAAAGTGACCGGCGACCACCAAGGCGCGAAGCGCCGCCGGTGGGCGTCCGTGTTGACCGCGTGGTTAGGCGTCGCCATCACTAAACCCAACACGACCTATCCAGTTGCGCTTGCGTCTGGCAAGGCGAGATTGCTCGTCTTCCGCATCAAATGTAGCCGATTCATTCTTGAGCAGAGACCGGTCTATGTCCTGGAATGCGTTGACGTTGACGACGGCATACAGTTTCCCATCAATCTCGCTCGTGACGAGGGGAACGACACCACACCTCGTGCAAATGTGGAACTGGGCCGTCTTGGTTCCAAACGCATAGCGCGAAACATTCTGTTTATCAGCCACTACTACGGTAAGCCTACCAGCGGGGCAAGAGGTCCACACGCCTCCGTGCTTGGTGCAGAAGGAACAGGTGCAGGCCCGCGCGGGAATCTCGGCTGGTTCGGGTTCCCACAGCAACTCGAACGCGATATTTCCGCAGTGGCAGCTTCCGGAAATGAGCAAGACCGCTTCCTGTGCGTGCGTTTCCGACGCCTAACGAACCAAGGTAACCGGCGACCACCAAGGTGCGAGGCGCCGCCGGTGCGCGTCCGTGTTGACCGCGTGGTTAGGCGTTGTGGTCACTCGGTTCATGCTCCAATGGCCAGTGCGCGATCTTGCCGTTCTTAAGTGTGAACTTGTAGCGAATTTGAGCCGGGCTTCCGGGAAAGCTACCGCTGACTCGCGCGGTTGCGATGGTCCGCTCTCCCACTTTTGCGAGATCAGTTACATCTGCGACCGGTCTGTATTTGGCAATTGCTCCGTCAATCCACGCCTTGCTGGCGGCACCCCGGTACTCGTGGGCCTCATCACTGACGAGCGCGTCACCCGTGAAGAGCTGGTTGAAGTCATCGGTCTGGCCGGTGTTGTGTGCATGGAAGAACGCGGCGATGACTGGTGGTAGATCTGTATTCATGGCGGTTGGTGTGTCGGCTTCGAGCGAGTTTCCATCCGTCCTGCGAACAACGCAAGCAACGCCTAACGAAACAAACTAACCGGTCGCGAGCGGACGGCGCGTAAGCGCCGCCGGCGAGCGGTCCGGCTGAGCGACGGGTTAGCCATCACACTACTGCAGTGGGTCAACCTCTGCAGACGTCAAGAATCGCCTCCGCAAAGACTGTCGGAGCTTCCTGGGCCGGGTTGTGACCGACGTCGTCCAGTACTCTCCGCTCATACTCCCTGGTGAAGAACTTCGAGTGTCCTTCGGACGACTGAGGCGGACTTACTCCGTCGACCGCGCCATGAAGCACTATCGCAGGAACATCGATCGGGGGCAGTGCGGCCAGCTTGGACTCGATGGCAGCGTAACGATTGTCGCCAGCGACATTGCCGTGGCGATGGCGATACGAATGGATTGCCACTTCCACGAAATCGGGATTCTCAAACGATGCGGCAGTGCTATCGAATGTAGCCTCATCGAACATCCAGGTGGGCGACCAAAGTCTCCAGCAGAGCCTACACAGTTCACGACGGTTCGCGGCAAGGCCAGCACGGCCTCGCTCGGTGTGAAAGTAATACTGATACCAGAAGCGACGCTCTTGTTCAGGGTCGGCAGGCTTTGCCGAGCGTGCTATGTCTTGGACCTGGTATCCGCAGCAGCTTACTAGCCCCCGCACGCGCTCCGGCCAAAGCGCCGCGACGACACACGCCGCCCGAGCTCCCCAATCGAAGCCGGCCAAGATGGCGTCTCGGATCTTGAGCGAATCCATCAACTCGAGGAGATCCTGTCCCATCGCCGCCTGCTGCCCCGAGCGCATGGTGTCGACCGACAGAAATCGCGTGCTCCCGTAGCCTCGCAGATAAGGCACGATCGCGCGAAAACCCTTCGCAGTGATGATGCGAACGACATCGTCGAAACAACGGGGATCGTATGGAAAGCCGTGAAGAAGCACGACCGGAGAGGCGTTGGCTGATCCGGTGCTTTCATACGCAACTTCAAGAATCGGTGTTCGAACGCGTTCCATATAGATCGCAATCGATAATGCTCAAGCGCAGCACGACCATTCTAGAACCAGCGCGGCGAAGCAATGAGCACCCATGCACCGTCGCCGAGCAAGAACTGGACGAATAGCGCAAGCGCCCAAAAGGCTGGAAATTCCCAACCCCCATCTTTGTTTGTGAATATCCAGCCGTTCTTGCCATGGACCACGATGATGGTACCGAGAATCAATGGGGTCAGCAGGAGCGCGACATACCTCGGCATGAACCCGATGATCAGCGCTGTGCCGCCTGTGAGTTCGGCTGCCATGGTGACGTAGCCAAGCGCCCCGGGAAGACCCAGTGACTTGAAGTAGCCGTAGGTCCCGGCAGGTTTGAATACGAGTAGCTTTAGAAGACCGTGAGCGAGGAATAAGACACCCAGCCCGACACGCAGGATCAAGGCAGCCCATGGGGCAGTTGCGGCATCAATCATGTTCTCTCCTCGCCGTGTGGTTTCGGTCCATCGCTGAGATGCGGTTGTCGCGCTGCCTATGGCGCGCAGCGATCGAATTACTCGTCGATGAATTTCCACGTATTCGCTCCGTCGAAGCGTCGAACTCGGACCGACGCAATGAGTTCTGGATCGAAGTTCCCGAGATTCACACCGTGTTTGGCCCCCGGCGTTGCCTGC
>Ga0207693_10002143_pt1 | contig 17220 bp, 17 predicted proteins | sample LARL81metaG_FD_184347 | JGI IMG/M metagenome (GOLD analysis project Ga0207693, IMG submission 184347) | Corn, switchgrass and miscanthus rhizosphere microbial communities from Kellogg Biological Station, Michigan, USA - LAR L8-1 metaG... | ecosystem: Host-associated > Plants > Roots >...
CCTGACCAAGCGGTATCGGCGCGCGACGGCGGTGGACGATCTCAGCTTCAGCGTTCCACGGGGGCGGATCACCGGCTTCCTCGGCCCGAACGGCGCCGGCAAGACCACCACCTTGCGGGTCCTGCTCGGCCTGGTGCTGCCGACGAACGGTCGCGCGACCGTCGCCGGCCATCGCTATCGGGAGCTCCACGCGCCGCTCCGAACCGTGGGAGCGGTGCTCGAGGCCTCGAACTATCACCCCGCTCGCACCGGCCGGAACCACCTGCGCGTGCTCGCCTCCGCGGCCGGGATCGCATCGGCGCGGGTCGATCACGTTCTGGCCCAGGTGGAGCTGTCGGATGCAGCCAACCGCAGGCTCGGCGGGTACTCGCTCGGAATGCGCCAGCGCCTGAGCGTGGCTGCCGCCCTGCTCGGCGAGCCAGAGCTCCTCGTACTCGACGAGCCGGCAAACGGGCTCGATCCGGAAGGGATTCGCTGGCTGCGGAACTTCTTGCGCTCCTTCGCCGAAGGCGGCGGGACCGTCTTCGTCTCCAGCCATGTGCTCGCGGAGGTCTCGCAGCTCGCCGACGAGGCCGTGATCATCCACCGGGGCAAGCTCGTGGCACAGCAAACGGTGTCGGAACTGACGCTGCAAGCTGCGGGCGCAACGCGTGTGCGCTCGCCGCGGGCCGAGGAATTGTTGGCGCGCCTGCGCGAGGCGGGGATCGAGGGCGACGCGACCGAGTCCGGGGTCCTCGCCGTGCACGCGCCGCCGGAGCGGATCGGCGACCTCGCAGCTGAGGCCGGGATCCCATTGCACGAGCTCGTCGCGGACACCGGCTCGCTCGAGGAGGCGTTTCTCGAGCTGACCGCGGAGCCGCAGGCGTGAACGCTTTCCGCGCGGAACTCCTGAAGGCGACGACGACGCGGCTGCTGCTCTGGTTTGGCCTCGGATTGTTGGCGTTTCTCGTTCTGGTCCTGTCGATCCACATTGGCTCGCACGATCCAGGGAGCCTCCGCGAGCCGTCGACGCAGCGCTCGACGTTCGCATTCGCCGGCATTGCCTCGATCGTCGCTGTCCTGATCGGGTCGCTGCTCGTGACCGCCGAATACGCGCACGGGACGATCAATCAGAGCTTTCTTGCGGTACCGGTGCGAGGTCGGCTGCTCGCGGCCAAGCTCGCCGCAGGGATCGCCGTGGTTTTCGTGCTCGCCACTCTCGCCGACCTCGCGACGCTGGTGCTCTCCGAGTTGTGGTACCGCGGCCGCGGCGCGAGCTTGCACCTCGGCAGCTACACGCTCGCTCCATTCCTCGGCGCCGTCGGCGCGTCGATCCTGGCAGGAGGAATCGGCGTCGGGCTCGGCGCCCTGATCCGCCGGCAGACGGGGACGATCGTCGTGATCCTGCTCTGGCTCCTGATCGGCGAAGGGGTGATCAGCGCGGCCGGCGACTCGGCGCGTTTTGCTCCCGGCCACGTCCTCGGAGCCGTGGTCGCGGCGCACAGGATCAGCAACGCGGGCGACATGCTCGCCGTCTGGCCGGCGGTCGTCGTCGGGCTCGTCTATGTGGCGATCTTCTGCGGTCTGGGCTTCCTGGCCGTCGCCGGCTCGGACGTCCCGAGCCGCGGCGACTAGCTACGGGTTAGGCTCTGAGCGAACACTTGTTCGATCCGATGCGGGCGGCTAAACTGGCTTGTTCATGCCTGCTGCAGACGAGCTCGTCGTCCACGGCGCCCGCGAGCACAACCTCAAAGACATCACTGTCCGCCTGCCGCGGAATGCGCTGACCTGCATCACCGGGCTGTCCGGCTCCGGGAAGTCGAGCCTTGCCTTCGACACGATCTACGCCGAGGGCCAGCGCCGCTACGTCGAGAGCCTGAGCGCCTACGCGCGGCAGTTCCTGCAGATGATGGAGAAGCCCGACGTCGATTCGATCGACGGCCTCAGCCCGGCGATCTCGATCGACCAGAAGACCACGAGCAGGAACCCACGCTCGACGGTCGGCACCGTGACCGAGATCTACGACTACCTGCGGCTGCTCTACGCGCGGATCGGCAAGCCGCACTGCCCGATCTGCGGCCGGCCGATCGCCGGTCAGAGCCAGGAGTCGATCGTCGACCAGATCCTTCAACTCGAGCCCGGCACCCGCTTCACGGTCAACGCCCCAGTGGTGCGCGACCGCAAGGGCGAGTACAAGGACGTCTTCGAACACCTGCAGGCTGAGGGCTTCTCGCGCGTCAAGGTCGACGGCGAGCAGCGGCTGCTCGAGGATGGCGTCCCCGAGCTCGACAAGAAGTTCAAGCACACGATCGAGGTCGTCGTCGACCGGCTGGTGATCAAGGACGACCTGCGGACGAGGCTCGCGCAGTCGGTCGAGACAGCGGCACAGCTGGCCGACGGCCTGGTCGTGATCGACCTCGTCGACGGCGGCGAGCTGACGTTCAGCGAGAAGTTCGCGTGTCCGGACCACGGAGTCTCGCTGCCGGAGCTGCAGCCTCGGATCTTCTCCTTCAACTCGCCGCACGGCGCCTGCCCCCGCTGCACAGGGCTCGGCCATCAGCTGGAGATCGATCCCGATCTGCTGGTTCCCGATCCGACGCTGTCGATCGGCGAGGGAGCGCTCGTGCCCTGGGCGCTCGGCAACTCCGGCTTCTACGAGTCGGTCGTCCAGGCGATCGCAGACCGCTACGAGATCGACCTCGAGCGGCCGTGGCAGGACCTGAACGAGGAGCAGCAGAACCTGTTCCTGTACGGCACGGACGGCGAGCGAATCTACGTCTCGTACCGCAACCGGATGGGCCGCCGGCGCGCGTACACGATGGCCTTCGAAGGGCTCGTCCCGAGCCTCGAGCGACGGTACCGCGACACGGACTCCAGCCAGCAGCGCGAGCGGATCGAGGAGTACATGAGCTTCCGGCCGTGTCCGGTCTGTCACGGCGCCCGGCTGAAGCCGGAAGTGCTCGCCGTCACGGTCGGCGACCTCAACATCCACGAGTTCACGCGCATGTCCGTGACGCGCGCGCTCGTGTTCCTCGACACGCTCCAGCTGAGCGAGACCGACCAGCTGATCGGCTCGCGAGTGATCAAGGAGATCAAGGAGCGACTGACCTTCCTCGACAACGTCGGGGTCGGCTACCTCGATCTCGACCGCACGGCGGCGACGTTGTCGGGCGGCGAGGCGCAGCGGCTGCGGCTCGCGACGCAGATCGGCAGCCAGCTCGTCGGCGTGCTCTACATCCTCGACGAGCCCTCGATCGGGCTGCACCAGCGTGACAACGGCAGGCTGATCGGGACGCTCGAGCGGCTACGCGACCTCGGCAACACAGTGCTCGTGGTCGAGCACGACGAGCAGATGATGCGCTCGGCCGACCACCTGGTCGACATGGGGCCGGGCGCGGGCGAGCACGGCGGCCACGTGGTCGCGGAGGGCCCGGCGACCAAGGTCGAGCGAAACAAGAAGTCCATCACCGGTCAGTTCCTCTCGCGTGCGCGGACGATCCCGGTGCCCGAGCGCCGCACGGACGACCTCGGCTCGTTCTGGGTCCGAGGAGCTTCGATGCACAACCTCAAGCACATCGACGTCGAGTTCCCGGTCGGGAAGTTTGTCTGCGTCACCGGCGTCTCCGGCTCGGGCAAGTCGACCCTCGTGAACGAGATCGTCTACAAGGCGCTCGCGAACCAGCTGCACCGGATGCGCGTGAAGCCGGGCGACCACGACGAGGTCGTGGGGATCGAGGTCTTCGACAAGGTCATCGACATCGACCAGTCGCCGATCGGGCGGACGCCGCGCTCGAATCCGGCGACCTACACCGACCTGTTCACCCCGATCCGCGAGCTCTACTCGCTGACGCCGGAGGCGAAGGTCCGCGGCTACAAGCCGGGCCGTTTCTCGTTCAACGTCCGAGGCGGCCGCTGTGAGACCTGCAAGGGCGACGGGCAGATCAAGATCGAGATGCACTTCCTGCCGGACGTGTACGTCCCCTGCGAGACCTGCAAGGGCGCGCGCTACAACCGCGAGACGCTCGAGGTCCGCTTCAAGGGCAAGTCGATCGCGGACGTGCTCGACATGTCGGTCGAGGAGGCGCTCGCCTTCTTCGCCAAGATTCCGAAGCTGCGGCGAAAGCTGCAGACGCTCCATGACGTCGGGCTCGACTACATCAAGCTCGGGCAGCCGGCGACGACGCTGTCAGGCGGCGAGGCGCAGCGGATCAAGCTGGCGAAGGAGCTCTCGAAGGTCGCGACGGGCCGGACGCTCTACATGCTCGACGAGCCGACCACCGGCCTTCACTTCGCCGACATCGAGAAGCTGCTCGACGTCCTCCAGCGGCTGGTCGACGCCGGGAACACCGTGCTCGTGATCGAGCACAACCTCGACGTGATCAAGCAGGCCGACTGGCTGATCGACCTCGGGCCCGAGGGCGGCGAAGCCGGCGGCGAGATCGTCGCCACCGGCACGCCTGAGGATGTCGCGGAGGTCGAGGGCTCGTTCACCGGGCAGTACCTCCGCGAGGTGCTGCCCGCACACGCCGCCGCAGCGGCCTGACGCCTTCAGCTACTGATCCGTGCCGGCGCGCTGGTTGCCGGTGAACGTGTAGTTGACCGTCGACGACTGGTTCTGGAGCGTGTTGCCCGCGCCGCTCGGGAAGGTGACCGTGACGCGGAGGTGGTCGGTCGCGCCGGCCGTCAGGGTCAGGTTCGACAGCGCGATGTTGCTGCCGATCAGCGCCCGCGAGGAGAGCACGGTCGAGGTCGAGCCGCCGCAGGTGTAGGTGTAGGGCGGGCCGGACTCCGTCCAGGCGGCCGAGCACTTGTCGATCGCGATCTGGAGGCCGTTGGTCGCGTCGCTGTCGAGCAGCGAGGAGCTCGTCGCATTGGTGGTCAGCGTCGCCGAGCCGAGCGAGATCGAACCGGAATAGCTGAGGTCGATCGCGCGCTGCATCGTGTCGCCGGGAGCGATCGGGCTGGCGCCCGTGCCGAGCCGGCTGAACGGCGCCGTCAGCGACAGCGTGCCGCTTGCAATCGTGTGGCTGGCGCTCGTGGAGGTGGTGAAGGTCGCGAACGTGCCAAGGCCCGCGATCGAGGCCGCGGCACCGAGTGCCGCAATCGAAAGAAGAAGTTTCCGGGCGTGCAGAAGTTTCCGTCGCATGGTTCCTTTCTCGGTACTGGGAGGGCGGCGGCGCACACCCAATTGGGGGTTATCAGGGGTCAATTGATCGATCAGTTGAGGTAGTAGGCAAAGGTCGCTTGAACCTGGTCGGTGACGGACTTGACGCAGCCTGGGTTCTGACCATTGCCGCAGTTCGGAATCCAGTAGTAGAACTTGATCGTCATGCTGTTCGCCTCGGCGAGCGTGTCGACGAGCGGGAGCGTGACGTTGTCGGTCTGCCAGGTCGTATTGGTGTTGTTGCAGGACTGGGCCGTCGCCTGGGTGTTGCCGCCGTGCGTCTCGACGAGCGTGGCACCGTTGTAGACCTCGAAGTAGTTGCAGAGCGTGCCGCCGTTCGTGACCGTAGAAATCGGCCGCCAGATGTCCTTCAGCGTGACGCTCTGGACGACGGCGCCCGCCGGCAGGTCGGGGTGGTCGAAGGTGACCTGGAGATACTTCGTCGTGGTCGCCGCGGACGGCCAGGCACTGGCCGACGTGTAGGACGTCGTCGCGGTGCCCGTGGCCTCCGCCGTTGCGATCGTCCAAGGAGCGGTCGTCGCCGTGCCCGTCGACTGGTCGGTAGTGCTCTTTTCGAACAGCGTCCAGTTGGAGTAACTCGTGCCGGTAACCGTCGCATACTCGATGTTCCAGCCCTTCGCCCCCGTTTCGTAGCCGAAGATCTTGATCCGGAGGTCGTTGGCCAGGTCCGTCGTCGTCACGAGTGACGAGATGTCCTCGTTGACGACGCGATAGGTCGTCCCGGTGCTGCAGAGCGGGGCGGACGAATGGTCCAGCGTCCCCAGCAGGCTGTCGTCGGACGCGCGCCGGACCTCGATCTTGTAGATGCACGCGTTACCCGAGCCGCCCCCGCCCTTGCTCGCGTACTTGATGTTGAAGTTGACGCTCGAGGCAGGCACTCCCGCCGGGCGCGGGCTGTTGAAGTCAAGCTGGTAGAAGCGCGTGGCCGAGAACGCCGACGCCCAGGCTCCGGTCACGGCCGGCCTGGCGTCGTCGTAATCGAGCGGATCGGAATTGTTCGCCGCGCTGCCGCTGCTCGCGTCGCGGAGGTCGCCCGGAAACGTCGAGCGAGACCCGGGAAAGATCCGCTTGGAGGACACCGTCATCGGCCCGCCGGTCGCTCCGCTCGAGAACGAGCCGAGCGCCAGCGACGTCGCGGTCAAAGCGGCCACTGCGGCTCCGGCCAGCGCAGCCCATCGGACCGGGCCTGGCCAGGAGGTGAGCTTAGGAGAGCGGTGCGACGCGCGACGAAGCACGAGGCACCTCCTCGACGGCGTTGCCGTCGCCCGGCCCGGTCCAGATCCGCCACAGCGCGAGCAAGGCGAACAAGGTCGGCGCGAGGAAGACGGTCAACAGGCGCAGCAGCGGGTCTCGCAGCCAGACGATCAGCCAGCCCAGCTTGGGCACAACCGCCCGGACGCGCCACGTGGTCGACCCATCCAGCCGGGCGGTCCAGGGGTCGGGGGCGCTGTTCGCGTCGCCCTTGGTGCGGATCAGCGGGTGGGCGCCCCCGCGAAGCACAGCGACGATGCGGTGCGTCTGGACGTGATGGTCGCCGGTCGGGATGTGGAAGCTGATCACCTGGCCGACGCGGACATCTCGCATCGATTCCGGAGTCACAATCACCAGGTCACCTGCTCCGAAGTACGGTTTCATGCTTCCGGAGAGCACCGTCTCGGGCCGGTAGAGACCCGTGTGCGGAACGAGTGCCAGCAACACGAAGATCGCCAGGGCAGAGCCGAGGGCCAGCCGTAGGAGGAGGTCGAACGCGATCCGGAGCCAGCGCCGGGGGCCCGTCCGCGCGTCCTTGACCGCGACCATGCCGGGCTCGACCGGAACGGCGCTCACGGCTACTTGTTCGTGGCCGCGCGCTGCGTGCCGGTGAACGTGTACTGGATCGTCGACGACTTGTTCTGGAAGCTGTTGCCCGCCCCGCTCGGGAACGTGAGCGTGACGCGGAGGTGATCGGTATTGCCGGCGGTCAGTGAGCTCAGGTTGCTCAGGGTCACGCCGGTCTGGATCACCGCACGGGAGCTGAGCACGGTCGACGTCGATCCGCCGCACGTGTACGTGTATGGCGGCCCGGACTCCGTCCAGGCGGCCGAGCACTTGTCGATCACCATCTGAAGCCCGTTCGTGGCATCCGTGTCCAGCACCGAGCTGGTGGTTGCCTGCGTGGTCAGCGTGACCGAAGCCAGATCGAGCGTGCCCTGGTCGATCAGGTCGACCGAGCGCTGGATCGTGTCGCCCGGCGCAATCGCGGTCGCGTCGACGTTGAGGCGATTCGTCGACGCGCCTGTGGCGCCGAGGGCGATCGTGACGGTCCCGGAGGAAACGGTATGGCTGGCCGAGGTGGCGCTGGTGAAGGTTGCGAAGGTGCCTAGCCCGGCGATGCTCGCGGTAGCGCCGAGCACCGCGATCGTGAGCAAAAGCTTTCGCCCATGCGAACGCCGCCGGGGCAGGCCGGATCGCTGCTCAGGGGTTCGGGGGGCTCGCCAGGTCATCCCAAATTCGTTCTTGACGCATCTGAGTCATCGGCACGAACGCGATTGACTTGAGGGTCAAAATGCAGATTTCGGCAAGTTTCGTGGGTGAGTTTTGGGGGATTTGTCTGCCGGCCGTCCCGTACGCTCCAGGCATGAGCCTTCAGGCCGACCGGGCGCAGCCGGACGAGGCCCGGGCGTGGTGGCTGCGCGTCCTGCTCGTTCCGCAGGCGCCACGGGCGGTCTTTGCCGAGCTCCGCGACGACTCGCGCGAGGCCGCAGAGGCGCGTCAGGACGCGATCGCCGCTGTGGCCTTCTTGGCCGGCGTCGCGCTGACGCTGCTCAGCTCGCAGGCGGGATCGTTCGCGGACGACCCGGCGCGCGCGGGGATCGTGATCCCGGTCTGGCTCTTCATCGCCGGGCTTTTCGTCGGAGTCGTCAACTACTGGCTGGGCGGCGGCGTCCTCTATCTCGCCCTCGACTGGCTCGGCGCCAAGGGAAGCTGGAGGCAGGCCCGTCACGTGCTCGCGCTCGCGGCGGTCCCGCTGGCGCTTTCGCTTGTACTCCTACCCGTGCGGCTTGCTCTCTACGGCGACGACATCTTCCGCAGCGGCGGGGCGGACTCAGGTTCCGGAGCACACGTCTTCACCGTGCTTGCGGCGGGATTCGCGCTCTGGTCGCTGGCGTTGCTCGCCGTCGGAATCCGCGTCGTCGAAGGCTGGAGCTGGCCACGAACGATTGGCGCCGTCGGGCTGTTCGGCGGCCTCGTCGCAGTCGCCGACCTAGCGCTGAGCCTGCTCGGCGGCTAGGTCGCCGATCTCGGCCTCGAACTCGGCGAGCTCTTCGTCGGGGATCGAATAGGTGTGCTGCTCCTCCGGGAAGCGGTGCTCTCGCACGTCCGAGGCATAACGCTCGAGGGAGCCTTTGATCTCCGTGGCCAGGTCCGCATAACGCTTGACGAAGCGAGGTGCGCGGCCGTCGTAGAGCCCCAGTAGATCGTGGTAGACGAGCACCTGGCCGTCCGTGGAAGCGCCGGCACCGATCCCGATCGTCGGCACGGTCAGCGCCTGCGTGATTCGCTCGGCGACCGCGGCCGGGACGGCCTCCAGCACGACCGCGAAGCAACCGGCGCGCTCGAGCGCGAGGGCGTCTTCGTAGACCTGCCGGGCCTGCTCGGCGGTCCGGCCTTGCGCTTTGAAGCCACCGAGCACGGTCGCGGACTGCGGTGTCAGCCCGACGTGGCCCATGACGCCGATGCCCGCGCCGGTGATCGCATGCACGCGCGAGAGCGACGGGCCCGCGCCTTCGAGCTTGACCACGTCGGCGCCGCCCTCCTTGACGAAGCGGACCGCGTTGTGGACGGCGTCGTCGTCCGAAGCCTCGTAGGTGCCGAAAGGCATGTCGCCGATGATCAGGGGCCGCTTGGCGGCGCGAGCGACCGAGCGGGTCAGGAACAACATCTCGTCGAGCGTCACCGGCAGGGTCGAGTCGTGGCCGAGCACGACCATCGCCGCCGTGTCGCCGACCAGGATCAGATCGATCCCGGCCGCGTCCGCGAGTCTGGCGCCCGGCGCGTCATAGGCGGTGACCATCACGATCTTCTCGCCTCGGGCCTTCATCTGGAGGAGCTCGGGGAGAGCCAGCTTCCCTGGTGCGGGAGTCGCAGGGCCGGGCTTGCGAGGACGAGTGCTCATACGGCCTCCTTCTTTTCTTGGTCACGCCCGAGCCAGGCTGAAGCCTGGCCTGGGAGATCCAGAACCACATTGTCGATCAGCCGGGTCTTGCCGACGCGGACGGCGGCCGCGAGCACGGGCGGATCGAAGTCCGCAACCTCCACGTAGTCGACGTCCAGGCCGTTCAGCAGTTCGCGGGCCTGCGCCGCGTCCATGGTCGCGAGCGCCCGCGGCAGCTGCAGAGCGAGCTTGCGCTCCTCCTCCGAGAGGTAGGCGTTCCGAGAAGAGAGCGCCAGTCCGTCCACGTCGCGAACGGTCGGGACGACGTGGATCTGAACCTCGTGATCTAGATCGCGAACCATCCGCTTCACGACGGCGACCTGCTGGGCGTCCTTCTGGCCGAAGTAGGCCCGGTCGGGGCGGACGATGTTGAACAGCTTCAGGCAGATCGTCGCGACGCCCCGGAAATGGCCGGGGCGGTATTCGCCTTCAAGGCGGCGCCCGAGCTCCTCGACCTCGACCCAGGTCTGGAAGCCGGGCGGGTAGAGCTCTTCAGCGGAAGGTGTAAAGAGGATGTCGATGCCTGCTGCTTCGGCCAGCCGCGCGTCGCGCTCCTCGTCTCGCGGGTATTTGTCCAGGTCTTCGCCCGCCCCGAACTGCGCCGGGTTGACGAAGAGGCTCGCGACCACGACGTCGTTCTCCTCGCGCGCCGCGCGGAAGAGAGCGAGATGGCCTTCATGAAGGGCACCCATCGTCGGCACGAGGCCGACCGTCCCCTCGCGCGGAAGCGCGTGCAGCTGCGCGATCGTTCGGACGATCTTCATGAGCGGGTCGCCGTCGGCAAGTCGCTCGCCTTCGGCTCGCTCCCGCGGGGGAAACCATGTTTCCCCCGCGAGCCGCCTTCTTTTTCCAGGGCCGCCTCGCCTTCGGCGAGGACTTCAGTCGGGGGAACTTCCCGGTTCCCCCCTTCCCCCTCCACGCGCGCGTACGACTCCGTCGCACGCGCGAGGACGTCGTAGAGCGGTTCGAGGTCGGGTCGCGTCGAGCGGATCGCCTCCCGGTGGGCCTCGACCGTCTCCCAGTCACCGCGCTCGATCGGTCCCGTCAGCTCGAAGCCGTTGTCGATCGTCCGACGCATCAGCGGGACGAGCGCCTCCGGCGGTGCTCCCGCGGCGCGGAAGAGCTCGGACGCGACCTTGTGTAGCGTGACGACGTAGTTCGAGGCGATCGCGGCCCCGGCGTGGTACAGCGGCCGTGCGTCGTCGGCCAGCTCGAACGGTTCCAGGCCCAACAGGCGCGCGACCTCGAAACCGCGGACCAGGGCCTCTGGTGTCTCAGCGGTGACCGCGGCAAAGGCGCCGTCGAGCTGCTCCGGCCCTCGCGCGCGTGTGAACGTCTGCAGGGGGTGGAGCCCGAACCGCCGCTCGTGCGGATCGAGTGCCGCGAGCGGCGTGCCGCCGCTGACGTGCGCGATCCAGCCGGGTCCGGGGACCACGTCCCGGGCCACGCCCCGGATGGCCGTGTCGGGAACGCAGAGGAGCACGAGCTCGGCGCCGTCCTCGCGCAGCTCCACGCCGCGCTCCTCGAGCCGTGCGGCAAACGCCGTGCCGACGCGGCCGCGACCGATCACATTGACGCTTTCGAACATCTGCCAGCTCCAGTTCCGTAGCGGATACCGGGCGATCAGAGTCTAGCGACGGGCCGCGAGGCGCCCGCGAGAGCCTGGTTGTAGAACTCCGGCCATGACGGATGCCGGCCGACGGACCTCTGTTCTGACCGCACTCGTCACCGCGGCGGTCGGGATCGCGTTTGCAGATTCGTCGATCGTCGTGCTGGGACTGCCTGAGCTTTACGCCCGCTTCCACACATCCATCGAGGGCGTCTCGTGGGTGGTGACGGCTTACAACGCGGCGGTGGCGGTATCGGCGTTGGCCCTGATCGTGTTCGTCCATCGCATTCGTGCAAGGGGAATCCTGATTGCCGGGCTGCTCGTTTTCTTCCTCGCGTCGCTGGCGTGCTCGTTGGCCGGCAGCCTGCCGTTCCTGATCGCTGCGCGTTGCGTCCAGGGCGCGGGGGCTGCGTTGCTCCTGGCGGGTGCGCTTCCCGTGCTCGGAGACCTGGCCGGATCGGTCACGCGCGGGGCGGCGATCTGGACGCTCGCAGGGACGTTCGGCCTGGCGCTTGGACCGGCGCTCGGGGGTGTACTGACGCAACTCTTCGACTGGCGCGCGATCTTCGCCGTTCAGGCGCCGGTCGCTGCCGTCGGTCTGATCGCCGCGCTCGCCGCCCCAAGAGGGGCGGCGCTGGAGGAGGGCTGGCGCTCGTCACTCGTCCGTACCTGGCCGGCGAATGCCTGCCTTGGTCTTCTGTTCGGAGCGTTGGTCGGCGTCCTCTTCCTCAGCGTCCTGCTGCTCATCACCGTTTGGGGATACTCGCCGATCGCCGGCGCTGCGATCGTGAGCGTTCTGCCTGCGGCGACCGTCTTGGCACGGCCGCTCCGGCGCCGGCTCGGGGGCCTTGTAGCGACCTGCGGGGGCGCAGCGCTCATGGCCGTAGGTCTCACGGCCCTCGCGCTGCTTCCCTCGGCGAGCGCCTGGTACGCGGGAGCGGCGCTTGTGTTTTGCGGGATCGGCCTCGGGCTCGCGGTTCCGGCCCTATCTGAGGCTGCGCTGGACCCGGCGGCCGGGCTTGCCCGGAGCGGCACTTTTACCGTCGGCGTCCGTCACCTCGGGCTGGTGCTGGCACTGGCGTTGATCGCGCCGTTGCTAGCGAGCCGGCTTCCGGCCGCCGGCGATCAGGCGAAGCTGAGGGCGACGAGCGTGCTGCTGGACGCTCCGCTCGGACTGACGACCAAGGTGCCGGTCGCCCTCGACCTGGCGAACGAGTTCGAGCGCGCCCGCAGCGGGGAGATCCCCGATCTCGCCCAGCCGTTCGATGCTCACGGGGCGGGCAGCGATCCAAAGCTCGCGGCCACGCGCGACACCCTGGTCGGCGCGATCGAAGAGACGATCACACGCGCCTTTCGGCCTGCATTCGCGCTCTCGGCGGCGCTCGCGGCTCTCGCGCTGGCGGTGGCCATCCTCTTCGGGCGACGGGTCCTCGAATGAGTCGGCGGCCCACACGAGCTGTAGCAAGCCTGTTCGCGCTGCTCGCGGCGGCCGTCGTGCTCGTCGGGGTAGAACTCGGCAACGGCGCGGCGCGAAGCGTCTCGCCGCCGCTCGCGAAGCCATGCCAGGCGCGTCGGTCATTTCCCGGCTCAGGGCTCGACGCGATCATCCAGCGGGTCCTTCTCGACGGACTCGACCACGCGGCATGCCGGCTGGGGACAACCCGGGAGAAGCTCGTACTCTCGTTGGGTTCCGGCACGGGTATTCGGCTCCGCCACGAGCGGAGCACGGTCGAAGCAGCGATTCGGGCGGGATTACTGCAGTCCGTAAACCAGGCCGAGCGCCGTGGCGATGTTCCAGGTTTCCTCGCTCCGGCCTTGCGCCGCCTCGTCGAGACGGCCCCGATCGACACCCTGATCCGCGGTGGAATCGGCTTGGGCGATCTTCTGCGCTGAGGCGGCGCATTCCGTGGCGGATACCAGGCCAGAAGGGGTATCCGGCTTGCCGGTATCGTGGCGGGCTCCAGATGCGGCTGCGGGGTCTCATCGTGTTGACTGCGCTTTGCGCGGCGCTCAGCGTTCCCAACGCGGCGCCTGGCGCGCGCGCTCTCTTCGTTCCGTGCGGGGCGAACGGCCTCGAGTGCGCGACGGTGAACGTGCCACTCGATCGCAGCGGTGCCACCCCCGGCAACGTGCCGCTCCACGTCGAGGAGCTGCCCGCGCCCGGCACCCCTCGCGGAGTGCTGTTTCTGATCGCCGGCGGTCCGGGCCAGGCATCGTCGAGCGCCTTCACCCTCGGCGCCAACGCGGTCGACTTCCGCAGCGAGTTCCCGGGGTACACGCTGATCGCGTTCGACCCGCGTGGGACGGGACGCTCCGGGCTCCTTCGCTGTCCCGAGCTCCAGGGCGATCCGTTCGCGGAAATCAAGGCGGAGCAGGCCCTCGTCGCGAAGTGTGCGACGGAGATCGGCCCCAGCCGTGCCTTCTATTCCACCCGGGACCACGCTGACGACATCGACGCGGTTCGTCGGGCGCTCGGCGTCGACAAGATCGCGCTCTGGGGGACGTCGTACGGAACGCAGCTCTCGGTCGCGTACGCGCTCACCTACCCGACCCACGTCGAGCGGTTGATCCTCGACTCGGTGGCTCCCGCGCAGGGCCGCGACCCCTTTGCGCTCGACGATCTCCAGCAAATGCCGAAGGGACTGGCGTCGCTGTGCTCGGGTCGACTGTGTAAGGCGGCGACGTCCAACTTCGTCGGCGAGGTGGTCAAGCTCGCGAATCGGTTGGCCGCGCATCCGGTCAAGGGCCAGGTGGCGAAGACGAGCGGCGGGACGAGAACCGTGAGCGCCTCAGGCTACGACCTCCTGAGCGGCGCCGTGCTCGACTCCGACCTCAACGCGGGTCTGGCCGCCGAGTTGCCCGCGGCCGTGCACGCGGCTCTTCGGGGTCAGGTGCGCGCACTGCTCCGGCTGGTCCAGCTCGACCGGGAGGCGTCACTCACTCCGGCGGCGGACCTGAGCATGGGGCTGTTCGCCGCAACGGTCTGCGACGACGGGCCGTTCCCCTGGAACCCCGACACGCCGCTCGCGCAGCGCCCGGGCTTGCTCGCCGCCGCCCGCCGCGCGCTGCCGTCGGGCTCGACCGGGCCGTTCGGCCTCTGGTCGACCGACCTCGGCCCGGCCGCCTTCTGCCTTCTCTGGCCACCCGAGGCGCCCCGGCCGGGAATCGGCTCCGGACCGCTTCCGAACGTGCCCGCCATCGTTTTCGCCGGCGAGCGAGACCTGCGCACGCCTGCATCGAATGCGGCCGCGATCGCCGCGCGTTTCCCACAAGGACGGCTCGTGACCGTGCCCGGTGTGGGCCACAGCGTCCTCGGTACCGATCTGACGAATTGCACACAGAACGCCCTGGGGGTCTGGCTCTCGGGTGGAGTGCCGCCTTCGCGGTGCTCGCGCTCGCCCATGCTCGTCAATCCGATCGGCACCTTCCCGGCTTCGTTCGCGGCGCTGAAGCCCGGCCGCGCCGGCGGTGTGCGCGGCCGTACGCTTGCCGCCGTGGCCAAGACCGTGCGCGAGGCCGCGGCCTCATGGGCCTTCTCACTGACCGGGTTCGCGCAGACGCACTCGATCGCCGGCCTGTACGGCGGCGTGATTCGCGTGTCAGGAACGAACTTCGTGCTCAAGGGCTACAGCACGGTTCCCGGAGTCCGGGTGAGCGGAAGCTTCCAGCTGTTCCGGCCTGCGTCGGCCGCGGCCGTCCCGGCGAGATTCGTAGGCTCGGTCCGCGTGGACGGTCCGCAGGCGGCGCACGGACGCCTTAGCGTCGGGCCGTCGGCGCTCAGCGGCTCTCTGGGCGGACGCCGAGTTCGCGGACCTGCCTAGACTGCCAAGACGATGCCGATCTACGAGTACGTGTGCATGCAGTGCGAGGAGCATTTCGAGGAGCTTGTACGGAACGGCGACGCCGTGACCTGCCCGGCGTGCGATTCCGTCAAGGTTCAGAAGCAGTTTTCCGTCTTTGCCACTCACGGCGCCGGACAGGAGCAGGCGTTCGGCGGCGGGGGCGGAGGCGGTTGCTGCGGCGGCAGCTGCGGCTGCGGTCATTGAGCATCCGAACCGGCTCTTAGACTCACCGCCGATGTCCGCCCTCGCTGCCTTCGCGACCGAAGTCGCCGGCTGCACGAAGTGCCGGCTGGCGGAGGGCCGCACCCAGGTCGTCTTCGGTGTCGGCGACCCGAGCGCCGACCTGATGTTCGTCGGCGAGGCGCCCGGGTTCCACGAAGATCAGCAGGGCAAACCGTTCGTCGGCCAGGCCGGCAAGCTGCTCGACCGGCTGCTCGCCGGGATCGGCCTCGAGCGCGACCAGGTGTATGTGGCGAACGTGCTGAAGTGCCGTCCGCCCGGCAACCGCGACCCCCAGCCTGACGAGATCGAGGCCTGCGAGGGACATCTGTTCCGCCAGATCGCATTGATCGAGCCAAAAGTCGTCGCGACGCTCGGGAACTTCGCGACCAAGCTGCTCTCCGGCAAGCCGACGGGGATCACGCGCGTCCACGGCGCCGAGCAGGAGGCGACCCTCGGTGGGCGCTCCGTGCTGCTCTACCCGCTCTACCACCCGGCTGCCGCGCTCTACACGCCGGCGATGCTGAAGGTACTCGAGGCCGACTTCGCGCGGCTGCCGGAGCTGCTGGGCCGCACGCTAGAGGTGCCCGAGCCCCCCTCCGCACCCGCGCCGCTCGTGGCCGAGCCGGCCGTTCAGCTCGGCCTCTTCTAGATCTCCCGAGCAGAGCGACGGGACAAACTAGGCTCGCGGAAAATGCGTGAGCATTTTTCGCGAATGACCGCTTCTCCGGCGGAGACGGAAGCGATCGCGGCCCGGCTCGCCGGGCGCCTGCAGGTTGGCGACGTTGTGACCGTGTCCGGCGAGCTCGGAACCGGCAAGACGACCTTCGTCCGCGGCGCGTGCCGGGCTCTCGGTATCGACGGTCCGGTGACGAGCCCCACCTTCACGGTCGGCCACCGTTACCCGGGAAACCCGGACGTCTCGCACCTCGATCTCTTCCGTTTCCAGGGGTTTTCGCCTGCTGAGTGGGGCGATCTCGAGCCTTACTTCGATGATGCGATCTGCTTTGTCGAATGGCCAGAAGCAGCCGCCGATGCCCTCCCGCCGTTGCGCGTCGCGCTACGTTTGTCGCACGTGGATCGCGAACACCGACTGATCGAGGTCGAAAGCGACGACCCGCAGCTGCTGGCGGAGGTCTCCGGCGATGCTGACGCTCGCGTTTGACACCGCAACAGGGGTGGCTACGAGTGCGCTCCTCCGCGACGGCGAGGTGCTCGGCGAGCGCTCCTCACGGGCCGTGCGCGTCCTGGCCGACGCCGAGGAGCTGCTCGAGCAGGCTGGAGCCAAGCCGCGCGAGCTGAGCCGACTCGTCGTCGGCACCGGCCCCGGGAGCTTCACCGGTGTGCGGATGGGGCTCGCGGCCGCGCGCGGGCTTGCGTTCGCGCTCGACCTGCCGCTCGCCGGCGTCTCGACGCTCGCCGCCCTGGCCGCCGGTGCGCCGGGCGCACTGCCGGTGGTCGACGCCGGCCGCAGAGAGGTGTTCACGCTCGTCGAAGGTGCTCCGGCAGTTGTCGCGCCCGACGAGCTGCGGGTCGCGCCGGGGACGACCTGCGTCGGCGACGGTGCGCTCCGCTACCGCGAAGCGCTCGAGGCGCTGGGCGCAAAGATCCCGCCGCGCGACAGCGAGCTGCACCTCCCGCGGGCACGCTTCCACGCGGAGCTCGCGCACGAGTTCGTCGACCCCGAAACCGTCGAACCGCTCTACCTCCGGCTCCCCGACGTGGAGCAGGCCCAATGAAGGAGATGACGCGAGTCGAGCTGCGGCGCCTCGAGATGCGGGACCTGAACGCTATCGAGCGGATCGAGCGCGCCTCCTACCCGACGCCCTGGTCGCGCTCGATGTTCGCGAGTGAGCTCGCCAAGCCGTCCTCGATCTGCCTCGGCGCCTTCGACCTCGAGACCGGCGAGCTCGTCGGCTACCTGGTCATCTCGCGCTACGTGGACGCCTGGCACGTGATGAACGTCGCCGTCGCGGCCGGCCACCGCCGCCGCGGGATCGCGACGACGATGCTGGAGCGGCTCTTCGAGGTCACGGCCGGCCGAGGGCACCGCGGCTACACGCTCGAGGTGCGAGTCTCGAACTCCGGCGCGGTCGCCCTCTACGAGCGTCTCGGCTTCAAGCCCCGCGGCGTCAGGCGCGGCTATTACACCGACAATCGCGAAGACGCCCTGATCATGTGGAAGGATCCG
>Ga0207693_10002147_pt1 | contig 17201 bp, 18 predicted proteins | sample LARL81metaG_FD_184347 | JGI IMG/M metagenome (GOLD analysis project Ga0207693, IMG submission 184347) | Corn, switchgrass and miscanthus rhizosphere microbial communities from Kellogg Biological Station, Michigan, USA - LAR L8-1 metaG... | ecosystem: Host-associated > Plants > Roots >...
CTCTTACGGTCCTTCGGCGCGACCTTGATCTGAGCGCTCCCCGTGGCGGTGACGCTCTGACTTTGGTCCGCCGTGGCCGGCGCGGCAGCTGTCAGCGCAGCAACAACAACTGACACGAGCGCGAGCGAACGTGGCGACATCCTGCACCCTCCTGGTTCGCGTTCCACCCCCCGCGGGTGGAGACTGCGTGCAGTAAGCATCTCCGCGCGACAGTCACAAGTCAATCGACACGCGATCACGCTTATCCGTATCTCAATAGTCGCGTGTCTTGCGCGGTGCGTCCGCGCTGCTTGCGCCGTGCGGGACACTGCCCGCATGGAGATACAGACGACCGACTACCACACGGCGGGTGAGCCGTTTCGCATCGTCGAGGCGGGGGCGGTCGAGATCGCAGGCGAGACTGTCAGGGACCGCCGGGACAACGCCCAGCGATCGGACGAGATCGACCGCGTGCGGCGGATGCTGTGTCACGAGCCGCGCGGCCACGCAGACATGTACGGCTGCTTCCTCGTCCCGCCGGACGACGACCGCGCCGACCTGGGCGTGCTCTTCTGGCACAAGGACGGCTATTCGACGGCGTGCGGCCACGGCACGATCGCGCTCGGCGCCTGGGCGGTGCAGTCGGGTCGGGTAGCGGCGCCGGCCGACGGCGAGGCGACCGTGACGATCGACGTGCCGTCCGGGCGGGTGACCGCGACCGTGCGGATGAGCGCCGGCGAGGTTCAGAGCGTGGTGTTTCGCAACGTCCCTGCGGTGGTGATGGCGCGAGGAGTCGCCGCGGCCGGCATCGAGGTCGACGTCGCATACGGTGGGGCGCTCTACGCGTTCGCGCCGGCAGCGAGCCGGGGGTTGCGCGTTGCGCCGGAAGACCTGTCGGAGCTGATCGCGGCCGGACGTGCGGTCAAGCGGGAGCTCGATGGCACCGATGTCGCGCGCCATCCCGACGACGACCGTCTGTCGGGCATCTACGGGACGGTCTTCTACGAGCCGGTGGGGCCGCTGCACCAGCGAACGGTGGCGATCTTCGCCGACGGAGAGGTCGACCGATCACCCACCGGGTCGGCGACCTCGGCGCGCACTGCGCTGCTGATCGACGACGGAGCGATCGGCGACTCCGACACCTGGCGAGCGGACTCGATCGTCGGCACCACGTTTCACGCGCGCGCGATCGGGCGCACGCGTGAGGGCTTGCTCACCGAGGTCGAGGGAACCGCATTTCTTACCGGTCGCCACCGCTTCTATCTCGATCCGCGCGACCCGCTCGGGACCGGCTTCGTCCTGCGGTGACAGGTGGCAGGTGGCGTGTTTGGTGGGTGTGTGAGCTTCGGAAGGCCGCGGCCTGTACGCCTGGGCGCAACCGTGACGATGTGCGTGCTGTTCGGCTTGGCCCTGCCGGCGATCGGTAGTGCGGCCGGCCCGTATGTGTCGCTGGGTGATTCGTACACCTCGGCGCCGCTCGTTCCCGTCCCCACGGGGAACCCGATCGGCTGCGGGCGCTCGACCAACAACTATCCATCCGACGTCGCGCGCGTGATCAAGCCGAGCTCGTTCACGGACGTCAGCTGCGGCAGCGCCACGACCGTCAACATGACACAGCCGCAGTCGGTTCCGTTCGGAGGAACCAACCCTCCCCAGTTCAACGCGCTGGCGACCGGCGACACGTTGGTCACGGTCGGGATCGGCGGCAACGACGCGGGGCTGATCGGAGTCGTCGAGCAGTGCGTCGAGCTCGACATCGTTCGGCCGTTCGGCAGCGCCTGCAAGAATCACTACGCAGCGGCCGGCGGCGATCCAAACGTGGCGGCGATCAAGGCCACTGGACCGAAGGTCGCGGCCGTGCTGCAGGGCATCCAATCCCGCGCGCCCCAGGCCCGCGTTGTGATCGTCGGCTACCCCGACGGGCTGCCGGTCAACGGCTCGAACTGCTGGCCGACCGTGCCGCTGTCCTCCGGTGACATCAGCTACATCAACTCGCTCGAGCAGCAGTTGAACTCGGCGATCGCGACTGCCGCCTCCGCCAACAACGCGACGTACGTGGACACGTTCACCTCGAGCGTCGGTCACGACGCGTGCAAGGCGGCGGGAGTGGCGTGGGTCAATGGCGTGGTGCCCACCTCGCCGGGCTATCCGCTACATCCAAACCAGGCGGGCGAGCAGAACATGGCCAACCGGGTGCTGGTCGCACTCGGCGCCGTTAGCTGACCGGGCCGGGCCGGCGCGAACCGCCTGGCGTCAGCCGGCCGCCCAGGTCTTCGCCTGCTCGAGCTGGTCGGGCCCCCACACCATGACCTCGCCTGGGGTGATCCAGGAGAAGAACTCGAACGCCTTGGCGAGCCAGTCGATGTCGGTGACGATCGCCGAGCGCTTCCATGCCGTGTGGTGTCCCAGGCCAAGCCCGAGCCCGGTCTTGATGTCCTGGTACCACGCCGACGGCTCGAGGCCCTTGAAGTCCTTGATCTCGAAGACCATCCTGATCTCCCCGCTCTCGGCCGCGTCGCGCAGGACAGGTTCGAGCACGTCCTTGTAGTCGGCGCGGGTGAGCTTCCCGGAAGCGCTGAAGCCGAACGTTCCCGCGGGCATATCTTCGATTCGCTCGATCATCTGTGGCCTTTCGGGGGAGACTCGCTTTTCTGGTGAATTTAGCTGCAATTGGGTAGCTTCTCTGCGAGACGCTCGAATTCGATCCGCCGTGCCGACGGCCATCCGCACCACGGACGCGTACCATGATCGGATTCGAGGACCTGGCGGCGCGATTCCGCGAGCGCGAGCCACGAGTACGAAGGAGATTCCTTGCGCATCTTGATTCTTGGTGGAGACGGCTTCTGCGGCTGGCCCACTTCCCTGCATCTGTCGGCCAGCGGCCACGACGTCGCGATCGTGGACAACCTCGCGCGACGTAAGGCAGATGTCGAGCTCGAGGCGGAGTCGCTGACCCCGATCCAGCCGCTGGGCACCCGGCTGGCGACATGGCGAGAGCTGACCGGGCGCGAGATCCCGTTCCACCGTTTCAACGTGGCCGAGAACTACCGCCAGATGCTGGACCTGCTCCTTGAGTGGCAGCCCGAGGCGATCGTGCACTTCGCAGAGCAGCGCGCGGCGCCGTACTCGATGAAGAGCTCCTGGCACAAGCGCTACACCGTGTTCAACAACGTCAACGCCACGCACAACCTGCTCGCGGCGCTGGTCGAGGCGGAGCTCGATGCGCACGTAGTGCACCTCGGGACGATGGGCGTATACGGCTACGGCACGGCCGGCGTCAAGATCCCCGAGGGTTACCTGCGGGTGCGCTTCGAGAGCGACGACGGCCGCGAGGTCGAGCAGGAGATCCTCTACCCGGTGAACCCGGGCAGCGTGTACCACATGACCAAGACCCAGGATCAGCTCCTGTTCGCGTTCTACAACAAGAACGACGGCACGCGTGTGACGGACCTGCACCAGGGCATCGTCTGGGGCACCCAGACGGCCGAGACCAGGCTCGACGAACGACTGATCAACCGCTTCGACTACGACGGCGACTACGGCACGGTGCTCAACCGCTTCCTAATGCAGGCGGCGATCGGCTATCCGCTCACCGTTCACGGCACCGGCGGCCAGACGCGGGCGTTCATCCACATCCAGGACACGGTGCGCTGTATCCAGCTCGCCGCCGAGAACCCGCCCGAGCACGGCGATCGCGTCCGGGTGTTCAATCAGATGACCGAGTGTCACCGCGTGGTCGACCTGGCAAAGCTCGTACAGAGCCTCACCGGCGCTGAGATCGACTACCTCGAAAACCCGCGCAAGGAGGCCGCGGAGAACGATTTGTACGTCGAGAACAGCCATCTCGTCGAACTCGGGCTCGAGCCGATCAGACTGGCCGACGACCTGCTCGGTGAGGTCACCGAGATCGCGCGGCACTACGCCGACCGTTGCGACCGCTCGAAGATCCCCTGCAGCTCGAAGTGGATCCAGCGCAAGGAGCTGGCTACACCGACGGCTTAGCGCGGCCCGCCGGGGCGTTTGATGCATTAGGCGAAGGGGTACGAATCCGCCACGCGGCGGAGCGAGATCGCGCGCCGCGGCAGCAAAGGGCAACGGTGATCTCAAATGCGTAACCGGATCGTGGGCATCGTGACCGCGCTGGTGGTGTGCGGCGCGACCGCACCTGCGGCGGTCGCGGCGCTGCCGGTCATCTACGACAGCGCGTACGGGTTGGCGCATTCCAGTCCAACCGCGAGCCCACCCGGCGCCAACGACTTCGCGTGCACGCCGACCGCCGCGCATCCTCGGCCCGTGATCCTCGTGCATGGGACATTCGAGGACATGGCAAACAACTGGCAGGCGCTGTCGCCGCTGCTGGCAAACGACGGGTACTGCGTGTTCGCGCTCAATTACGGCTCGTTCGGCGGCAGCGGCGCGATCGGCGTCTACGGGACCGGCTATGTCGAGGACTCGGCTGCGCAACTCGGTGCGTTCGTCGACAAGGTGCTCGCCGTGACGGGGGCGAACCAGGTCGACATCGTCGGCCACTCCCAGGGCGGGATGATGCCGCGCTACTACATGCGGTTCGACAACGGCGCCGCGAAGGTCCACACGCTGGTCGGGCTAGCGCCCTCCAACCACGGCACGACCCTCGACGGCCTGTTCACCCTGGCAAGCCACTTCCCAGGATCGAACGCCGCACTCGCCGACTGCCCGGCTTGTGCCGAGCAGCAGGCAGGCTCACCGTTCATCGACAAGCTCAACGCGGGCGGTGACACCCAGTCCGGCGTCAGCTACACCGTGATCGAGTCCCGCAACGACGAGGTCGTCACCCCGTACACGTCGGCGTTCCTCGCCGGCTCGAACGTCACCAACATCACGCTTCAACGGCAATGCCCGCTCGACCAGGGCGAGCACCTGTCGATGGCCTATGACCACATCGCCGATGCCGACGTGCTGACGGCGCTCGATCCCGGGCATCCACAGCATCCGCTGTGCACGCCGGTCGCGCCGATCACCGGTGGCTGACGGCCGCCTCGCGGCGCTGCGCTCGGCGCTGGCGCCAATGCCCCGGGTCGACGAGGTAGCCGTAGCGCTTATGGAACGCGACGTCGGCGCTATGTCCGGAACCCCGCAAGCCGTGCAGCCCCGAGCGGACGGTCCCGCCGATCACGGCAATCGCCAGCAGGCTGGCGAGCAACGGCGTGTCGCGGGCGTTGGGCCCGGCAACCCTGCATAGTGCCTCTCGGACGATGCCGAATCCCATGAAGTCCTCGGCGAGCGTGGGGCCTCTGCCAGCCCTGACGCGGCTGGAGGTGGCCTGCATCTGCTCGGCAATGACCAGCAGCACGATCAGCGTCACCAGGTTGACGTCGTTTCGCTCGACGGCGAAGACCCGCTGAAACGTCCGGTGACGGGCGTCGTTGAGCAGGAGCAGCACGATTCGCACGTCTCGGGCCAGCAGGGCGGCGCCGCTGATGTTGGAGGCGCCCGCCGGCATCACGACTGGCTGAGCTACGGACACCCTCCAAGGATCCCGGCTGCCGGGGGATCCCCGCAAGCATGTTTGCCCCCCCGTTACCACGGTGGGGCACACCACTAGTTCAGGCTCGACCGCTTGACCGTCGCGTCGACGACCTCGACGACCTCGGAGACGCGATTGCATACGTGGACGACGGGACGACGATGCGCCTCGTCGGTTAGCCCGCGCCCTCCGACGACGAAGCCGGCGGACGGCAATACCAGCCGCACGTTGTCGATCGCGCTCAAGACCTCGCTCCGGCGGCCGGCCATCGTCAGGCTCAGGCAGACGACGTCTATCCGAAGCCGCTTTGCCACGTCACCGAGGGCCTTGCCCGGCACGTCGGGCCCGAGCATCACCACGTCGTAGCCAGCGTCGCGCAGGAGGTTTTCGACCATGCGAAGCGCCACCACGTGGAGCTCTCCCGTGGGCGTGGCGAGCAGGACCCGGCGCCCGGTTCGCGACCTCATCACCCGATGGGCCTCGCGCTGCAGAGCCAGCACGCGAACCGAGATCTCCGTCGCCAGGTGCTCCTCGGCAACAGAGATCTTGCCGCGCTCCCAAAGCTCGCCCACGAGCCACAGCGCCGGAGCTATCAGCTGCTCGTCGATCTCGGCCGAGCTCAGCTTGGAATCAATGGCCTCGCGGATCGCGATCTCTGCTCCGACTTCGTCGCCGGCCAGAAGCGCTTCGGCGAACGCGTCGGCGAGCTCCTTGATCCGGTCGTCGGTCGGCTCGTCAGATCCGCGCTGTATCCGGTCAGGCATCGTCCTTCGCCTCAGCGCCACCATACTGCCGCACGCGCTAAGGCGGGCTCACGAGCAGGTACCGCTCATCTGTGATCGAGCCGCCCCACAGCTCGGCGTTGGGCAAGGGCGTGATCGACGCCGTGCGCCCGTGGGCGTGTAGGAGCGCCAGCAGCTCGTGGGCGCCGAGCCCGGCTCCCGTCCACCAACGGCCTTCGATGAGCACCAGGCGGCCGCTGGGCTTGAGCATCTCGAGCCAGCGACCGAGCCCGAGCGCCGGGTCCGGGAGCGCCCAGACGACGTGGCGCGAAAGGACTACGTCGAACGTCGCGCCCGGCCACGGAGGCGACATCGCGTCGCCCACCTCGAAGTCGGCGTCGACCCCCGCGGCAGCGGCCTTGGCTCGCGCACGGGTGATCATGCCCGCGGCCACATCGACGCCGTTAACCACATGCTCGGCCTCCGCGAGCAAGATCGCGAGGCTTCCGGTGCGCAGCCGAGGTCGGCGATGCGTGCCGGCGCCGGCGGCACAAGCGGCGTCAGCAGCGACGCCCAGGCCGAGCGGATCGCCGCGTCGCGCAGACCGTGATCGGGCGCTTCGTCAAAGCTCGATGCCTGCTCGTCCCAGTAACGCGCGACGTCGGACACGTTTGCGTCATTACCCGTGGCGCCGCGCAGCCATTCGGCTGTCACATTGCCGCCGTCTCAGGGGTCGTGTTCACATCGACTTCAATCAGCGATGACAGGAGGGTGCCGCAATGGCACGCATTGAGGGAGTGCCGCAGGACCAGGCCGGACCGATGCTCAAGCTCATATACCGGCTGATGGCCCGCGGGATGAAGAAGATGACCGGCCGGGAAGCGGCGCATGGAAGCGGACTCGAGCCGCTTGAAGTCTGGGCGCTGCAGCCGAAGATGATGCGCGGCATGGGCAAGTTCCAGCAGGCGGTGCGCAACGCCGACGGTGTCGACGAGCGGACCAAGAACCTTGTCGAGTTGAAGGGTGCCCAGATGATCGGCTGCGAATACTGTGTCGACCTCGGCTCGCAGATCTGTCGTAAATCGGGCCTGTCGGATGACGAGCTGCTGGCGCTCCCGCGCTATCGCGAGAGCGACCTGTTCACCGAGCGCGAGAACGCCGCGCTCGACTACGCGGTCGCGGTGATGCGCACCCCGGTGGAGGTCACCGACGAGCTGTTCGCCCGGATGAAGGCGCACTTCACCGACGAGCAGATGGTCGAGCTCACCGCGCTGCTCACCGTCGTCAACCTCGACCGGCTCAACGCCGCCTTCGGGATCGGCTCGGCAGGGTTCAGCGAGGGGATGGTTTGCGTGCCGCCGGATCGGCCGGCATTGGTCGGCGACCGTCACCCGATTCAGGTGACTGATTGATCTGAGCGAGGCGAGATACTCGCGCCGCGATGGCCGTGACACCCAGGGATGCGGCGACTCAGCGGCGGCTGGCGATCTTGCTGGCGATGGCGATGTTCGTGCTCGTCGTCGACACATCGCTGATGAACGTCTCGATCTCGGCGGTGATCCGCGACCTGCACACGACGGCGAGCGGCGTGCAGTCGGCGATCGCGCTGGAGGCGCTGGTGTCGGCGGCGTTCATCCTGATCGGCAGCAAGATCGGCGACTTCATTGGGCGCAAGCGTGCGTACGTGCTCGGTCTGCTCGGCTACGCGGTTGGCGCGCTGTCGATGGTGCTGGCGCAGAGCCTGACCGCGATCATCATCTTCTGGGCAATCGTCGGTGGCCTCGGCGCGTCGCTGCTGCTGCCCGCGATGCAGTCGCTGATCCACGGCAACTTCGAAGGCGACGCGCAGAAGAAGGCCTACGCCCTGGTCGGCGCCTCGGCCGCGATCGCCGCAGCGGTGGGACCGCTGCTCGGCGGGTTCCTGACCACGTATCTGTCGTGGCGGGTTGGGTTTGCGCTCGAGGATCTCGTGATCCTGGTCGTGCTCTTGAACATCAAGCTCGTCCAAGACGTGCCCTACACGGGATCCCGCGAGGCCGACTATGTCGGCGCGGTGTTGTCGGCCCTGGGGATGGGCGGCATCGTGCTCGGGATCCTCGTCTGGCAGGAGGGCGGAGAGGCGGTCGGGGCGCTGCTGGCGATCGGCTTGCTCGCAGTCGGCGGCCTCGCGTACTGGCTGATGCGGCGCAAGCGCGAGAACAAGCCGGTGCTGATCGACCCCGACCTGTTCAAATCGCCGCTGTACCGGTTCGGGATCACCGGCCAGATGCTCCAGCAGATCGCGTTGGGCGGGACGATGATCGCCCTGCCGATCTACCTGCAGCTCGTGCTCGAGTACAACGCGATGCAGGCAGGCCTGTCGCTCGCCCCGCTGTCTTTGACGATGTTTGCGATCGCGCTGCTTGCCGGTAAGCGGGCGGGAAAGCGGCGGCCGGCCAGCATCATCAGGCTGGGGTTCGCGGCGCTCACGCTGGGGCTGGCGATCCTCGTCCCGATCGTGCCGCGCGCGACGTCCGGCTGGTATCTCGTCGTACCGCTGATGATCGCCGGCTCCGGCTTGGGGCTGCTCGTCTCCCAGCTCAACAACTACACGCTGTCTCCGATCTCCGAGGAGCGCGTGAGCGAGGCCGCGGGAGTCAACTCGGCCGCGGGTTCGTTCGGGCTGTCGTTCGGCCTCGCGTTCGCCGGCGCCATCCTGCTGGCGACCTTGTCGGTCACCTTCACCAAGAAGGCCGACGCGAGCACCGTCCTCACCGGTCCTCAGCAGCAGCAGGTCTCAAAGGCCCTGGAACACGACTCCGAGGTGATGAGCAACACGCAGCTCGAGGAGCAGATCAAGGGCGAGCGTCCCGAGGTCCAGGACGAGATCATCAGGATCAACACCGAGTCGCGGCACATCGCGCTTCAGGTCGCGCTGCTGATTCCGATCCTCGCCGGGCTGCTCGGCTTCGTCACCTCGCTACGGATGATCCGCCTGCCGGATCCCGTGTCATCCAGCGCCGCGGAAGGCATGGCCCTAGGCTGACGCCGCCGGGCGCCGGCCTGCGCTACGCGTGCATCGACGGGATGTAGGAGATCCCGACGATCGCTCCCTCGGGTGACAGCAGCCGCACGACGGTCTGACCCCACGGCTCCTGTCGCGGCGGGTGCAGCAGCTCATGGCCGGCGGCCTCGAGCTCGTCAGCCGCGTCCTGCACGCGGGCTACGTCGGCGACGTCGAACTCGACGCTGACCTGGGGGACTGGGAGGTGCGCGGGCCACTCCTCACTGCCGAAGCACGCCTGCGCGGCCTGCGACAGCGGCCACACGCCGAAGTGCTTGATCCCGGGCACGTGCTCGCTGTGAAAGTAGTCGCCACCCTCGCTTGTCAGGGGAAGCCCGAGGCTGTCGACGTACAAGCTGCGCGACTGCCGGGGATCGGGCGCGATCACGGCGACGCCCGAGACGAACTCGATCTCCATTCACGGTCCTTTCTGTGCTTTGCTCCTCTTGAGCGGATGCAAGCAAGCGATGAGCGCCTCGTCTTGAACGAATCCGACGTCTATCGCGAGTTCGCGCCACCGGCGTGGGCGCGGGGCGCGATCGCGTGCTTCTGGGTGCGCCGCGGTGACGGCGGTTCGGTACGGGTGCTGCCCGATGCCTGCGCGGACATCGTCTGGCGGCCCGGCGCCGGAGCGGTGGTCGCCGGTCCCGACAGCGAGGCATGGGCATCGCGGACGCGGCCGGGGGAGGTGATCGTCGGGGCGCGCTTGCTCCCGGGCGCGGGCGGCGCGGCATTCGGGATCCCGCTGGCCGAGGTGCGCAACGAGCGCGTACCGGTCGATGCGCTCGGCCTCGACCCTCGGGGCGAGCTGAACGGCGCGCTCGATCCCGGCGACGCCCCCGCCGCTCTCGCGGCGGTCGCGCTTGCGCGCGTGGCACAGGCGCCGCCCGATGCGGCAGTCCAGGCGGCAGCGGCCAGGCTGCTCGATCCCGCCCAACGCGTAGACCAGCTGGCGACGGCGCTGGGGTTCAGCGAGCGCCAGCTCCAGCGGCGCTTCCTGGCCGCGGTCGGCTATGGCCCCAAGACGCTCCAGCGCGTGCTCCGGCTGCGCCGGTTCCTGACCGCGGCCGGGTTCGACGCCGGGCTGGCCGCAGCCGCCGCCGGCGCCGGCTACGCCGACCAGGCCCATCTGACGCGCGAGTGTCGGGCGCTGACCGGTTTGACCCCCGGGCAGCTCGTCAGCAATCGCCGCCGACGCTCGATCACCCGTCCGCCGTCCGGGTAGCGAGCGCATCGCCGAGCGACGTGCGCGCGTACAGCACGGACCGCCCTTCGCGTTTGCCGGTGACGAGCCCTGCGTCGCGCAACGCCGTCAGGTGATGCGACGTCGTCGCCGGGCTAAGCGACAGGCGCTTTGCCAGCTCGGCGGTCGAACGCGGGGCGGCGAGGTCGGCGAGCATCGCCGCGCGTGAGCTGCCGAGCAAGCGCGCCAGGCCCTCGGGCAGCACCGGCGCCTGTTGCCACAGCGTCGCGATGCCACGCGCGGGATAGATCACCGTCGGCTGCCACGGGTCGCGGTCGATGACGAAGGGGTGGCTGGCCGCGAACGCCGACGGCACCAGCAGCAGCCCGCGCCCGTCGAGGTTGACAGTCGCATTGTGGACCGGGATCTCCACATCGAGGCTGGGCGCATCCCAGCTCACCTGCGGATTCAGATCGCCGAACAGCGCCGCCGGGCCGCCGGTGGTCAGGCGGCGGGCGCGATGGGCGATGTCGGCGTCCAGGAAAGCGCGTATCCGGGGCCACACTGGCTCGATGGCCCGGGCCCAATAAGCCTCGAGCAGATCGGCGAGCCGACGCACCTCGCGACGCGGATTGGTCAGGTACGGCTCGGCGATCTGCGGGCCGCGCTTGTGCTGCGAGGCGAACAGCGCCATGTCTGACCGGATCCGCGCGATCGGTGTTGCCCGCAGTGCGGCGAGGTCGTCAGAGATGTCGCCCAGTGGGCCGTCCGGCAGCGGCAGCACGAAGTCCGGGCTGTAGCCCCGCGGCGGGTGCAGCGCTGCGGCCCGCTCGAGCGGCAGTCCTTGCAAGCGGCCGCTGAGTGATCGAAGCCAGGTCACGTGCAGAGCGGCATGCGAGGGATCGCGCAGCGCAAGCAGCGAGTGCACGAGCTCCAGCATCGGCGAGATCGCAAAGCGAGTGCGCGACAGGTCCTCGACGGAGAAGACGAACCGGACCATGGGCTACGTCCTGGGCACCATGACCTCCAGCGTCGCGCCGTCGAGATCGGAGAAGTAGATCGAATCGCTGTCGCGGTGGCGCTCGCGCTGGTACGGGATTCCCAGAGCGTCGAGGCGTGCGGCCACGAGCAGCTGGCCGGGAGCGTCGGTGGCGAGCGCGACGTGGCGAAGGCCGGGCTGCCGCTCGGAGAACAGGCCCAGCCGGGCACCCGGGGCGCCGAGGAAGATCGGCTGGTCGGGGTGTTGATGACGAGGGCCGGCGGCCATGCCGAGCACCTGCTGATACCAGGCGACCGATGCCGGGCGGTCGTGTACGTCTAGTGATACGTGATCGATTCGGGTGATTTGCATGCCGGGCAGGATCGCCGCGAGCGCCGCTACGAAGAATAGATTCGATCTACGTCGAATCGTTTCACCGGGATGCCGCTCTGCACCGACGATCCGCCCATGACCAATCTCACTCACACCCACACCCCGTCGTTCGCAGAGCCGTACGTCTCCCACCAGGGCGAGGCGCGCTGGTATGGCAACAGCCTCTGGGAGTTCCTCGTCCCCAACGAAGTCACTGGCGGCAAGCTGTCGGTCTTTCAGGCGACGATGCCCGAGGGCTTCAGCCCGCCCCGCCACATCCACACGCGCGAGGACGAGGTGTTCCTCGTGATGGACGGCGAGGTCTGCTTCGACGTCGACGGTGAGCTGCAGCTCGCCGGTCCGGGCGCCAGCGTGTACATGCCGCGCGGCGTGCCGCACACGTTCCGGATCCAGAGCCCGGTCGCGCGCCTGCTTGGCGTCATGACCCCGGGCGCGTTCGAGGAGCTGTTCCGCAACCTCAGCGTTCCCGCGGACGAGCGAACGCTTCCGGAGCCCGACACCGTCCCCTTCGACGTCCCCGCCGTGATGGCCGAGCAGGCCCGGCTCGGAACGCTCGTCGTCGGGCCGCCGATGTCAGCGGCCGAGGCCGCACGCGCCTGATCGGGTGCAGATTGTTGACAATCCTGGTCGGCGTGCGTACGGTGACTCGCGCGCACGCCGACAACGACTCTGGAGCACCCATGGGCCTCAGCAGCACCTCGCAGCTTCCGTCCATCTCGCCGCCGCCGACCGAGGAGCTTCGCGCCGCCGCGCGCGAGAGCCTGAAGCGCTGCGGCGTCGAGCTCGCCGCCCCGACCGCTGCGAAGGTCACGGCGCGCACTCCGATCACCGGGGAGGATCTGTTCGACGTCCACGCCGCCGACCGCGCGCAGGTCGAGTCGGCGATCACGGAGGCGAGAGCCGCCTTCCGGCAGTGGCGGGTGGTGCCAGCGCCCGTTCGCGGGGCGCTCGTTAAGCGTCTGGGGGTGCTGCTCGCCGAGCACAAGGCCGACGTCGCCAACCTGATCACGCTGGAGGCCGGCAAGATCCCGTCCGAAGCCCTGGGCGAGGTCCAGGAGATGATCGACATCTGCGACTTCGCCGTCGGGCTCTCGCGGCAGATCGGTGGGAGCACGATGCCGTCCGAGCGTCCCGGCCATCGCCTGATGGAGACGTGGCATCCGCTCGGTGTGGTCGCGGTGATCTCGGCTTTCAACTTCCCCGCCGCGGTGTGGTCGTGGAACACGGCGGTAGCGCTCGTGTGCGGCGACGCCGTCGTCTGGAAGCCGTCGCCGCAGACGCCCCTGACATCGCTCGCGTGCGCGGCGCTGCTGCGCCGCGCTGTGTCGGAGTGCGACGCGCCGCCGGCCGTGCACCAGCTCGTGGTGGCCGACGCCGAGGCTGGGCAGGCGCTCGTCGACAGTCCCGACGTCGCACTGGTGAGCGCCACGGGCTCGGAGCGGATGGGCGCACAGATCGCGCCGCGCGTCGCGGCGCGTATGGGCCGCCTGCTGCTCGAGCTCGGTGGCAACAACGCCGCGATCGTGGCTCCGTCAGCGGACCTGGACCTCGTCACGCGCGGCGTCGTCTTCGCCGCCGCCGGCACCGCCGGTCAGCGCTGCACGACGATGCGGCGCGTGATCGCTCATGAGCAGGTGGCCGATGAATTGCTCGGCCGGCTGCAAGCCGCGTATGGACGGCTGCCGATTGGCAGCCCGCTGGCCGACGGCACGCTGGTCGGCCCGCTGATCGGCGAGCACGCCTACCGCGCGATGCAGTCCGCGCTCGACGAGGCCTCCGGTCAGGGTGGCGAGCTGCTGGCAGGCGGCGGGCGCCGCGAAGCCACCGGGTACGACTCGGCCTTTTACGTCGAGCCGGCGTTGGTGCGCATGCCCACCCAGACCGAGGTGGTGCGCCGCGAGACGTTCGCCCCGATCCTCTACGTAATGACGTATTCCGAACTGTCGGATGCGATCGCGATCCACAACGCCGTTCCCCAGGGTCTGGCGTCGAGCATCTTCACGCGCGACCAGCGCGAAGCCGAGCGGTTCCTTGCCGCCGACGGCTCGGACTGCGGGATCGTCAACGTCAACATCGGAACCTCCGGAGCCGAGATCGGCGGCGCCTTCGGAGGTGAGAAGACGACCGGCGGCGGACGGGAATCGGGGTCGGATGCGTGGCGTGCGTACATGCGCCGCGCCACCAACACGATCAACTATTCCGACGAGCTGCCGCTGGCCCAGGGCGTGAGCTTCGGATGACGAGGCTCGGTGCGCTTCCGGGCTCCGCCTCCGTCGTGATCGTCGGCGGCGGCGTGATCGGGACGAGCATCGCGTTCCATCTCGCCGAGGCCGGCGTCGACGTCGTCCTGCTCGAGCGCGAGCAGCTCGGGAGCGGATCGACCTGTCGAGCAGCGGGCGGCGTCCGCGCGCAGTTCTCCGACGCGCTGAACATCGAGATCGCCCAGCGGAGCCTGCGCGCCTTCCGCGACTTTGCCCGCCGGCCCGGCTGGGAGATCGACTTCAAGCAGGTCGGCTATCTGTTTGTGCTCAGCAGCGAGGCGGACGTCGCGGAGTTCGAGCGCAACGTCCGATTGCAGAACGACTACGGCGTGCCGTCCCGGATCCTGTCGCCGGCGCAGGCGCGCGAGCTCTGTCCACTGCTGGCCGGCGACGACATCCTGGCGGCGGCGTTCTCGCCCGAGGACGGGCACCTGACGCCGGAAGCGGTCGTTCAGGGCTATGCCTATGGAGCCCGGGCTCTGGGCGCGCACATCCGCGTCGGCTGTGAGGTGCTCGAGATCGGCGCGTCGGGCGGCGAGATCACCGAAGTCATCACCACGCATGGCGCGATCCGCACCGGGACCGTCGTGTGCGCCGCGGGCGCCTGGTCTCGGAGCTGCGGCGAGATGGTGGGCGTCGAGCTGCCCGTGACGCCGCTGCGCCGCCAGGTGCTGTTCACAGAGCCGATCAGTGACCTGTCGCCGCATCTGCCGATGACGATCGACTTCGCCTCGAGCTTCTACTTCCATCGTGAGGGCCCCGGCGTGTTGCTGGGCATGTCGGACCCCGACGAGAAGCCCGGCTTCGTCACCGAGACGTCGGACGACTGGATTCCGCGGCTGATCGAGATCGCGTCGCGACGCGCGCCCCGCATCGCCGACGCGGGCATCCGCGGAGGTTGGGCCGGTCTTTACGAGATGACGCCCGACCACAACGCGATCATCGGAGAGGCCGGCGGCGTGTCGCGGTTTCTGTACGCGACCGGCTTCTCAGGCCACGGCTTCCTCCAAGGCCCGGCCGTCGGCGAGATCGTGCGCGACCTGGTGCTCGAGCGCCCGCCTCCGGTCGATGTCGGTCCGCTTGGCGTCGAGCGGTTCGACGCCGCCGCGCTGCGTCCCGAGTACAACGTCGTCTGATCGCGATGAGCGGCGTCGAGCGCCTGCCTTTTCGCTCGCGCGGGCCGGCCCCGTCGAACACCGAGGTCGTCGCGGACGCGCTGCGCGAGGCGATCGTCAAGGGCTGGCTGCGTCCCGGCGAGCGCATCAAGGAGATTCCCTTGTCCGAGCAGCTCGGCGTCTCGCGCGGACCGATCCGCGAAGCGCTGCGGCTGCTGGCGCACGACGGCCTGGTGACGATCATCCCGAATCGTGGCGCAATCGTGCCCACACCGACGTCCGCCGATGTGCTCGAGGTCTACGCGATGCGTTCGTCGCTCGGGTCACTGGCGCTGCGCAAGCTGATGCTCGGAGACGCCGAGCTGCCGACGGCGGCGCTCGAGCGCGAGCTCGGCCGATTCGAACGGGCCGTCGCACGCAGCAAAGCCCCGCAAGCCGCCGACGCCGACCTCGCCTATCAGTCGGCGATCGTCGCGGGTGCGTGCCTTCCGCGCGTCGCCCGGCAGTTCGATCAGCTGACGTGGCAGGTGCGGATATTCATCGGCACCAGGGGCTTGCGGTTCGACGACAAGCTGCCGCTGATGCTCGCGGAGATCCGCGAGCTGCACGGCGCGATTGTCAGCCGCGACCCGGGCACGGCCGAGCGGCTGTGGCGAGAGAAGTTCGAGCGCTGGGTTCGGGACTTCATGGATCAGATGGCTGAGGGATTTGACCGGCCCCTGTGGGTTGCGCTGACGAACGGCGAGTGGCACGGATGAGCTCGATGCGATTGCCGCGAAGCGCATCGACGGTGAGCTGGAAGTCGTCGACGGTCAGCGTCTCGCCCGGCTTCGGGACGTGCCCGAGCGTGTCGAGCACGAGCCCTCCGATCGAGTTGTAGGCGTCGCTGTCGCTCTCGAGCGTGATCCCGTGATCGCGCAGATCGCCCAGCGGCACATCGCCCTGGACGAGCCACTGCCCGTCGGCGAGCCTGCGTACCGGCTCGGTCGATGGATCGGTCTCGTCGGCGATCTCGCCAACGATCTCCTCGACGATGTCCTCGATCGCGACGATCCCCGCGGTCCGCCCGTATTCGTCGACGACCACCGCAAACGAGTTGCGCGTCTGGCGGAGCTCCGCAAGCAGCGTGTCCAGCGGCTGGCTCTCGGGAACGATCAGCGCATCGAGCACCGTGCCGGCGATGCTAGCCGTGGCTCCCTCGGCCAGGATCAGGCCAAGCAGCGAGTTGGCGTGGATCACTCCCCTGATGCGGTCGGGGTTCGAGTCCTCGGTGACGAGCAGCCGAGTGTGTCCCGACCGGATGCACAGCTCGGACGCTGTCTTGGCGTCGGCGTCGACGCTGACCGTGACGACCCGGTGGATCGGCGTCATCACCTGGCGCGCCTCCTGCTCGTGGAGCTCGAACACGCCCGAGAGCATCAGCGCCTCCTCCGGGTCGAGCTGCCCACCTTGGAGCGACTGGTTGATCAGCAGCCTCAGGTCCTCAGGCGTCCCGCCCTCCATGAACGCGACGGAGGGATCGACGCGGAGCAGACGCAGGATCGCGTTCGAGGCTCCGTTCAGGGCGCGCACGAACGGGCCGAAGGCCCTCGTGAACCAGTGCAACGGACGGGCGACGGCTCGCGCCATCGCCTCCGCCCGCGAGAGCGCGAAGATCTTCGGCACCTGCTCGCCGATCGTGATGTGCAGCGACGTCGTCACGACGTACGCGATCGTCAGGCTGATCGCCAGCGCAACCCCCTGGGAAACCGCACCGCCGAGCCACGGGTGGATCAGATTCGCGACCGCGGGCTCGCCGAGGAAGCCGATGCCGATCGACGCGAGCGTCACGCCGAGCTGACACGCCGACAGGTACTCGCTGATCTCGTCGATCTCGTGCACCGCGAGCCGCGCCCGGGCATCGTCGTTGGCGGCCATCTGCTCCAGGCGTGACCGGCGCGCGCGCACGAGCGCGAACTCAGCCGACACGAAGAACGCGTTGACGAGGATCAGGACCAGCACTCCGACCAGCAGGGCGACC
>Ga0207693_10002148_pt1 | contig 17200 bp, 13 predicted proteins | sample LARL81metaG_FD_184347 | JGI IMG/M metagenome (GOLD analysis project Ga0207693, IMG submission 184347) | Corn, switchgrass and miscanthus rhizosphere microbial communities from Kellogg Biological Station, Michigan, USA - LAR L8-1 metaG... | ecosystem: Host-associated > Plants > Roots >...
CTCGCCGATGAATTCGACGCCGCCGGCGGCGAGCAGCGGCTTGATCTCGGTGCGAAAATAGACCTCGTCGGCGCGGTCGACCTTGGCCGCGATTTTGAGCGGTATTCCCATGGCGCGCGCAATGGCGATGGCGCGGTCGGGTCGCTTCTCCGGCGAGATGCGCCCGAGGAAGGCCAGATAGCCGCCGGCCCCGGTGCCGGCCCGGTGCAAATCAACGGGAATGCCATGATGGACGGTGCCGGCAAAATTCGCTCTCGGCACCGGAGCGCGTTGCGCGCCGGAGATCGAAACCAGCGGCATGTCGTCGAACCCCACATAGAGGGCAAGCAGATCGGGCAGGTCCTGGCGACCGTGCAGCGTGGTGACCGTCCGGCCCGCGAGCGTGCGGAACAGCGGGAAATGGAACTGGTCGATGTGGAAGTGCAATACGTCGAAGTCGGCGGCCCGCTGCCGGACGCGGTCGAGCATCAACATGTAATAGGGGATCGAATCGCGCACGCTGGCGTCGAGCCGCAGGGCCTGCGGCACGCAGGCCACGAGTTTGGCGGCCGTGATCGAATCCCCGCTGGCAAACAGCGTGACATCATGGCCGAGCGCCACCAGTTCCTCGGTCAAATAAGAGACGATCCGCTCGGTGCCGCCGTAAAGCCGTGGGGGAACGCTTTCGATCAGCGGCGCGATCTGCGCGATTTTCATTCTTGTTATTCTTTCGACAAGACCCGTGAACCAATGCCCCATCAGCCGGAACGTTCCACAATCGTGACAGATGGCTCGAACGGGCGCGCGCGGCGTTTAATGTTAAAATCAGAGCGATATTTTACGCCGAAACAGAGGGAGGTCGCGCGCTGGAACGGCGGGGGTAATGCGTAAGGGCCCCTTACGGGCCGGCATAGTTCAGAAGGCGACAACCTCGGACGATTGATATTTGGGCCGGTTCCGTTAATGTTGCGACATTAAAACCCTTGGCTTGGCTCTCGGCGGGGGACTAAGCGATAGCCAAGGTCCAAATCTGCATTTCCTGCTCGTAGGAGGGACACCATGCCTAACACCGATTGGCGGCTCAAAGGCGAATGGCTCAAGGCCTGCAGCTGCGACTATGGTTGCCCATGCGACTTTAATGCGCGCCCGACGCAAGGATGGTGCAAGGGTTTGCTGGGCATGCACGTCACCGAGGGCCATTTCGGCAAGGTGAAGCTCGACGGAATCAGCTTCTTTGTGACGGTTGATTTCCCCGGGCCGCTGCATGAAGGCAATGGGACGATCCAACCGATCGTGGACGCGCGCGCCACGCCCGAACAACGCGACGCGCTATTCCAAATCATGTCGGGCAAGCATTCGGCCGAGGGGACGCTATTTCACATCGTCAGCCTCATCGTCACCAAAATGCTCGACCCGGTGTTTGCGCCGATCGAGCTCAAATTCGATTACGACAAACGCAAAGCGCGGCTGTCGATCCCGGGTGTGCTCGAAACCGACGTCGAACCGATCAAGAATCCGGTCAGCGGCGCGGACCACCGCATCCAGGTCGTCATGCCGGACGGCTTCGAGCACCGCGTAGGCGAAATCGCTCACGCCTCGATCAAGAGTACCGGCGGGCTCAAGTTCACGGTGCCTAAGGGTCACGCCACGCTCGCCCATGTGGAGCAGACGCCGGCCGGGGTCGCGGCCTAGATCGGCCTCATCCTTTCGCGTTCAAGCCGAGCGGGCCATGGTCCGGTGAGCGACAAGTCTGCCCTCGAACAGCTGCTGCTGCGCGATCGGGCGGTGACGCTGATCGCGCTGCTCACGGCCTCGCTGTTGGCTTGGGCTTATCTATGGTTCGGCGCCGGCATGGACGCACCGTCCATGTCGATGCCGAACATGGCGATGCCCATGGCATCGGCTTGGACACCGTCCTACTTCGCGGTGATGCTGGCGATGTGGGGCATCATGATGGCCGCCATGATGCTGCCGAGCGCCGCCCCCATGATCCTTCTGTTCGCGACCATCGAACGCCGCCGCCGCGGGGCCTCGCCGTTTGCGGCCACGGCGATATTCGCCGCTGCCTATGTCGTCGTGTGGACGGGTTTCAGCGTCACCGCCGTCGTCTTGCAGTGGCAGCTCGATCGTCTAACAATGCTTTCGCCTACGATGGCGGCCACCAGCGCGTTGCTGTCGGCCATCGCCTTGATCGCCATCGGCATCTATCAGTTCACGCCCTGGAAGCAGGCTTGCCTGCGTCATTGCCGTTCGCCGCTCGAATTTATTACCTGGCACTGGAGCCACGGTCCCTTCGGTATGGGGCTGCGGCACGGCGTCTATTGCGTCGGCTGCTGCTGGATGTTGATGCTGCTCTTGTTTGTCGGCGGCGTGATGAATCTGCTCTGGGTCGCGCTGGTCGCTGCGTTCATCTTGGCGGAAAAAACCGTGCCGCGCGGAGAATGGCTCAGCTACGCGGCCGGGGCAGCGCTGATCGGTTGGGGCGGATGGTCGCTATACGCCCAGATGCGTTTATAGGCCGGCAACGCCGGCTTGCGTCCCCACTGCCGAATTCGAAAGCTCTCGCTCCTGCACAGGCACGATGACCGGCGCCTCGACCAAAGCCGGCGCACGTTGCGGCAGCCGCGCCGCGAGCTTGCCCTGCAGCGCCTGCCAGTAGGTAAAGTCGTTGAGCTTGGAGCGCTCGATCAGCGCCAGGCCGACGGCGGCGATGAAGGGCAGGCTCTGGATCGCCAGCACGGCGGCGAAGATATAGATCTCGCGCACCTGCTTGCTGTTGGTCGCGATCAGCGTGATCGCGCCGGCGATCAGCAGGCCCGACAAGATCGCCTCCCACAAGGCGGGAAAGGCGGTGTCGCGGCGCCCGCCGCCTTTGGCGGTGCGCACGAAGGGCAGGTGATCCTTCACCAGCCCGAAGCCGACCGCGCGCGCCACCGTCCATTGCACCGACATGGCCGCGAATACCGAACCAATCAACTGCCACGGCCTTATGCGTACGCGCAGCCGGTAGAGCGTGAAGAAATGCGCCACCGAGACGGCGAAGCTCGCCATGATCGGCACCGTCAGGATACGGTCGGGCACCGCGATGTCGAGGAAGGCGATTACCGGGACCCAAAGGATGTTGAGCACGGCGACCGCGACGCCGAGCGACTCGGCGCCGAGCCAGTTGAGCCAGCCGAGCAGGAATTCGCGCTTCTGGTCGCGGGTGAGCCGGCTGCCGCCCGGCAGGAAGCGCCGCCAATGCTTCTTGACGATCTGGAAGCCGCCATAGGCCCAGCGGTCGCGCTGCTTCTTGTAGGCCTCGAAGGTGTCCGGCAGCAGGCCGTGGCCGTAGCGCCGGTTGGTGTACAGCGCCTGCCAGCCGAGCTCGAGCATGGTGAGCCCGAGGTCGGTGTCTTCGCAGATGGTGTCGCTTGACCAGCCGCCGGCCGCTTCCATGGCCGCGCGCCGGATCAGGCACATGGTGCCGTGCACGACGATGGCGTTGAACTCGTTGCGCTGCACCATGCCGATGTCGAAGAAGCCGGCATATTCGCCGTTCATGGCGTCGTGCAACACGCTGCGCTCGCCGTCGCGGTGATCCTGCGGCGCCTGCACCAAGCCGACCTTGGGATCGCAAAAGGCCGGCACCAGGTCCTTCAGCCAATCGGGGTGCACGACATAGTCGGCGTCGATCACGCCGATGATCTCGGCGTCGGCGGCGGTGCGCTCGAGCGCCAGGCGGAGCGCGCCGGCCTTGAAGCCGGCGAGTTCGTCGACGCGCACAAATTTGAAGCGCTCGCCGAGCGTGCGGCAATGCGCCTCGACCGGTTGCCAGAGCGCCGGCTCGGGCGTGTTGTTGATCACCAGCACGCATTCGAAATTCGGGTAATCGAGCCGCGCCAGGGCGTCGAGCGTCTGGATCAGCATCGCCGGCGGTTCGCGGTAGGCCGGGATGTGGATGGAGACCTTGGGCGCGGCCGCGTCGGATGCAAGAGCAGGCGCCAGCGCCGGCGCCTGCGCAGGCGTGATCAGCCGTCGTGGGCGCGCGCCGAAAGCGACAACCGCCACCTCTTCGACGCGCGCGAGCGCGATGATGATGAGCGGGATCAGCAGCAGCGTACCGAGCCCAAGCGCGAATAGCGCGCCGGGAACGAAATAGTGGCCGTGCCAATAGGCGAACAAGGCGGCGGCCCAGGCGCCGACCGCATTGGCGCCGCCCGCCATCAGCGCGGCCTGGCGCGCGGTGACGCCGCGGATCGCCAGGATCGGCAGCGACAGCAGGATGCTCAACAGGATGGCGATGCCGCCGAGGCGCCAATGATCGGGATTGGTGATCGGGCCTTCCCAAACGAACTTGGCGTGACGCGACGCGTCGTACAGACCCCAATAGGGGCCGACGCTGCCTTCAAAAATTTTCCACGGCTGGTCGAGGGCCTCGACGATGTTGTACTGGATGCCGTAGGCCTCGGCGCGCGAGATGAAGTTGCGCAAGACGAGCGCCTGCTCGGCGCGGCCGGGCACCGCATTCTTCAGATTGTAGCCCGCGCTCGGCCAGCCGAATTCGGCGATTACGATGCGTTTGCCGGGATAGGCCTGGCGCAGTTTGTCGTAGACGATCATCGCCTGATCGACTGCCTGCGCGCCGGAGAAGCCTTCCCAATAGGGCAGGATGTGTGCGGCGATGTAATCGACCTGCGACACCAGCTCGGGATGGTCCATCCAGACATGCCAGATTTCGCCGGTCGACACCGGCACGCTGGTCGAGCGCTTGACGCGCTGGATCATCTTGATGAGGTCGGGGACGCTTTGATCGCGGCGGAAGATTGTTTCGTTGCCGACGATAATGCTTTTGACGTTGCTGTTGCGGCGGGCGAGTTCGATCGCCGAAGCGATCTCGCGCTCGTTGCGCTTTGGGTCCTTATCGATCCAGGCGCCGACCGTGACGTGCAAGCCGAATTCGGAAGCAATGGGCGGCACCAACTCGACGCCGCCGGTCGAGGAATAGAGCCGGACCGCGCGCGTAATCGGCGCAAACACCTTCATGTCGGCGCGGATGCGCTCGGCGGTCGTCTTGTCGCCTTCGCCCGGGTTGGCGCTGGCGTCGAACGGCGCGTAGGAGACGCTGGCGAGCTGGTTCTCGACCGGCGGCGCGCTCAAGTCGGTGCGGGTGAAGGCCCACAGCGCGGCTTGCACACACGCCACGAAGGCAAGGACGGCGGCGACGGTCCGCATGTTGCTAAAACCACATGGGGCGATGGAACAGAGCGTGGAGCCCGCCCCCTGGGCCCGGCCAAAGCCTGATCTGCGGCGACGTACGGCAACGCAGCATCGCTCGATGGGTCAGGTAGGAATGACTCATGGCAAAACCTGGACAAGTGCCGGCGCGCCATAAATGTGATGGCATTAGAGAAACGCTCCGATGGAAGGCGAGTTCCGCCTTGCGGCTATTTGGTTGGCGGCGCCTTTTCAGCGGATGGGGCCTTGGCGGCGACCGGCGGCGGCGGCTCGAGTGCCGGATTGATCCAGCAGGCATGGGCCCGGCTGTTGAGGCTTTCCGGCACTTTGGGGTCGATATGACCCTGGCGGATCAGGCAGCGGAACGTCGCCTGGATATGCGCGCTCGGGCAGCCGAAGCGATCGTAAAGGTCGAGATGGCGGAAGGCGGTATCTAGGTCGTCGCGCCAGAGCAGGCTGACCACCCGGCGGCCGAGCCAGACGCATTCCGGATTGCCGGCGGGACCCGATAGCACGCGCGCGGCGTCGGCGATTTCATCGATCTTCTGCTGGCTTTCTTTGGCGGCGTCGCCGGGAGGCTTGTTCTGGTCGGGCACCTTGCTGTCGCCGCTCTGCGCGAAAACCGCCGCCGACGACACCAAGCCGGCCAAAGCCAGCACGACGCAGAGCCGGCGCAACCGAAGGATAACGTGCCTTGTCATGTCGATGTCGGTCGATGCCGCCGCAGTCCCGCGACCGCTGTCTTGCGACCGGATTGGGACACCAATACGGCGTGGGGATAAACCGTTGTTCAGCTTCGATCCATTTTTCGTCGCCGCACAAACTGCGCGGCTGCAAACTCTGGGCTTAACGCACGGGCCCCGCCGTTCGTTGCAGCCAAAGCGGACAAACCCGACACAACTTGGCAGCGCGACAAGCGCAGGATAAGCCGGTCTGGTGCGTTGTCTTTCGGACGCTTGGGATTGTCGATGCGCTTTGGCCTAGCCTGCCTGGCGACGGCGATAGCGGCCATTGCCGGCGTCTGGGCCTGGCTGGGCGCGCCGGTCGCCATGCCGCACGCACCGCTCGCGCCGGGCGAAAAGCTTTATTGCGTCTCCTACGCGCCGTTCCACGGCTGGCAAAGCCCGCTCGACGCCTCAGCGCAGATTTCCGCCGCACAGATCGAGCAGGACCTCGGCGAACTCGCCAAGATCACCGACTGCGTACGCATTTATTCGGTCGATTTCGGGCTGCAGCAGATCCCGGCCATCGCCGAGCGTCATGGTTTGCAGGTGATGTTGGGGCTTTGGCTGTCGCGCGAGCGCGAGCAAAACCGCCGTCAGATCGAGACGGGGGTGGCGCTGGCCAACCGTTATCCCGGCACCGTGCGCTCGGTCGTGGTCGGCAATGAGGTTCTGTTGCGCGGCGAAATGGCGCCCGGCGACCTCGCTGCCACCATCCGCGCGGTCAAGACGCGGGTGAAGGTGCCAGTGACCTATGCCGACGTCTGGGAGTTTTGGCTGCGCCACCGCGACGTGGCGGCGGCGGTCGATTTCGTGACCATCCACATTCTGCCTTATTGGGAGGACGTGCCCGTCGCCGCCGGCGCCGCGGCAGCCCATGTCGCCGCTATTCATGACCGGGTGGTGGCAGCGTTTCCCGGCAAGGACGTGCTGATCGGCGAAGTCGGCTGGCCGAGCGCCGGCCGCATGCGGCAAGGTGCGCTGCCGTCGCCGGCCAATCAGGCGCGGGTGATCCAAGACGTGCTGGCCGTGGCGAGCGCCAAAATGTTTCACGTGAACGTCATCGAGGCCTTCGACCAGCCCTGGAAACGCGCGCTGGAAGGCACGGTCGGCGGCCATTGGGGCCTGTTCGACGACGCCAAGCGGCGGCTCAAGTTCGCCTGGGGCGCGCCCGTCAGCGATCACCCGCTTTGGCGCCGGCAGGCGGCCGGCGGCGTCGCCTTCGCACTGGTGATTTTCGGCGCGGCTTTTGCCGGACGTCGGGGCGCGCCGCCTTCGATCTTGTGGCTGGCGGTGACGGCCAACGCCCTTGCCGGCGGCATCCTGATCGGCTGGGCGGCCGAGAACGCGGCGCTGGAAAGCCTCGGCCTTGCCGGCTGGCTACGCTCGCTCGCTTATGTCGCGCTGGCGCTCGCCAGTCCGCCGCTGGCGAGCATGGCGATCATGCGCGGCCAGCCGGCGCCGCGCCTGTCGCGGTTGCTGGGGCCGAAGCCCCAGCGCCTGCGCGATCCGCTGGCGTTCGCCTTGGGCGCGGTCATGATCGTGACCTTGCTGCTCGCGCTCAACGCCGCCTTCGGGCTGGTGTTCGATCCGCGCTACAAGGATTTCCCCTTTGCGCCGCTGACCGCCGCCATCATACCGCTGCTGACGCTCAGCTTCGCGACCGCGCGGCGGGCGGGCGCGCGCGGCGCGGCCGAACTCGCCGCCGCGGCGCTGCTGCTCTTGTCGGCGCTTTACATCGTGCCGCACGAAACCTTGGCGAATTGGCAATCGCTGTGGTTTAGCGGCGTGCTCGCAGGTTTGGCCGTCAGTCTGTGGCGGGTGCGCGACGCGCCAGACTGAGCACCAGGAGGCCCGCGGCTAGGGACGACAGGCCGACATTATAGAGCACCAGCCCAAGACAACTGGCGGCGAGCGCCAGTGCGAACAGTGGCAATGACGGCCGGCACAGATTGAACGCGGCGATTGCGAGCGCCGCCCAGCCGAATACGGAATGCACGAACAGCGTCACCACGGTCTGGCGCGAGGCGCAAAACCAGGTGTCGGGCCGCGCCGTGCAGGCAAGTCCGATATCGGTGCGCTCGATCGCGCCGTAACGCATGGAAAGCGCCCCGCCAAGCGCAACGCCACCGATGATCAGCAAGACGACGGCCGCGCGCGCGCTGGGCAGAAACAGCTTCATGCCGCGCCTTATGCCGGCCGCCCAACGAGGTCAAGGATGCGCGAGTGCCTCGCCGGCATAACGCGCCGGATGGCAGGGGGCGCGGGCGGCGGCGAATTGCGCGCAAAGGCGCGTGGCGGCGGCCGCGTCCGGCAGCGGTCCGAGTACCAGCCGGTAAGGCAGACGGCCAGGGCGCCGCTCGTGCAAGGCCAGCGGACTGAGGCCGAGAAACAGCGGGCCGTGATGCGCCTTCATCGCCGCCCAACGCGCGTTCAGCAGCGCGAGCGTGCTCGATCCGCCGATATCGATGCCGATCGCCGGCTGGCCGGGCTGCGGCAACGCGGGTTCGGCGGCCGGCGCGGCGGCAAGCTTGACCTCCGGCGCGGGCGCGGGGGGCGCGGCTGCCGCAACAGGCGCCGCAGCGGGTGCGGGTGGTGCGGCGGCGGCAGGTGCAGGCGGTTCGGCTGCGGGCGGCGGCGAAGCTTGCGCGGCGCCGTCCTGGCTGGCCGACTTGGCCTGTTCCTCCGGCGGCGCGGCAGCCGCCGGCGCCGCCGGTTGCGCCGGCGCGACCGAGGCGATCTTCGGCAGATCGGCCGGCGGCGGCGCGACGCGCGCGGCCACTTCCGCCACCTCGCGTTTGATCGAGCCGGTGATGTCCTCGAAATTGTGCTCCAAGCCGGCAACGCGCGCGGCCAGCCGGTCGCGGTCGGCGGTCAAATCGCGCAACTGCGCGGCCAGGCGCTCGGTCTCGGCCTGCGCCTTGGCGGCGCGCTGGCGCGCTTCGGCGATGGCGACCGCCTCGATCGGCGCCGGCGTCGGCGCCGGAGCGGCAAACGCGGAATGCAGGCGTTCGCCGCCGCGCTCGGTTTGGCTCGCGACCGCGACCGCGATCAGCGCGGCGGCGGTGCAAACCCCCCAGGTTCCGAAACGCCAGAGCGCGGCCATATCGGTTCGTTCACTCAAAAATCGATCAATGAACGCGCGCGACGGTTTGAGATCAGGCGCCACGGCGCATCCTCCGAGCGGCGAATCGTTGAAAATGTTAGCAGAATCCGGCAATTCTCGCTGCCACACGGGGCGCAGGCGGCAAGCGCGCTCTTTTGCGGCGCGGGGCGCTCGGCTATGGCTGCAGCGCGACAGCCTGAGTGAACGACCAATGCCTCAACGCACATGCCTTGCGATCGTGCTCGCGGCCGGCGAGGGCACGCGCATGCGCTCGGCACGGCCGAAGGTGCTGCATGAGATCGGCGGGCGGCCGCTGCTGGCGCACGTGCTGGCGGCGGCACAAGACGCCGGCTGCTCGGATATCGCGCTGGTGGTCGGGCCTGATCACGCTGCGCTGAGCGAACTTGCCGGCGCGCTCGCGCCGCGCGTCGAGGTCTTCGAGCAGCGCGAGCGGCTCGGCACCGCGCATGCGGTGCTGGCCGCCAAGCCCGCGATCGAACGCGGTGCCGACGATATTCTGGTGATGTTCGCCGACACGCCGCTGGTGCGCCGGGAAACGCTGAGCAAGCTGCGCGACGCGCTGGCGCGAGGGGCGGGCGTCGCGGTGCTTGGCTTCACGCCCGCGGATCCGGCCGGCTATGGCCGGCTGCTGACCGAGGGCGACGAATTGGTCGCCATCCGCGAGGAGCGCGACGCCACGGCGGAGGAACGCAAGATCGGGCTCTGCAATGCCGGTTTAATGGCGCTGGCCGGATCTCGCGCGCTCGACTTGCTGGCGCGCATCGGCAATCGCAACGCCAAAGGCGAATACTATCTCACCGATGCGGTTGCCACCGCCCGCGATCTGGGCTTGAAGGCAGTCGCGATCGAAACCGGGGAGGACGACGTGCGCGGCATCAACACCAAGGCGCAACTCGCGCAAGCCGAAGCCGTGTTGCAGCAGCGGCTGCGCGCGGCTGCGCTGGAAGCGGGCGTCACCATGACCGCGCCGGAAACGGTCTTCCTGTCCGCCGACACCAAATTCGGCAAGGACGTGACCATCGAGCCCAATGTCGTGTTCGGTCCGGGCGTGACCGTCGAGGACGGCGCCAGCATCCGCGCCTTCTCGCATTTGGAAGGCGCGCATGTCGGCAAGGGCGCGCGCGTCGGGCCTTTTGCGCGTTTAAGGCCGGGCGCCGATCTCGGCGCCGACGTGCATATCGGCAATTTCGTCGAGGTGAAGGCGGCCGAAATCGAGGCCGGCGCCAAGGCCAATCACCTCGCCTATATCGGCGACTCGCGGGTCGGCGCCGGCGCCAATATCGGCGCCGGAACCATCACCTGCAATTATGACGGGGTTAACAAGCATCGCACCGACATCGGCAAAGACGCCTTTATCGGCTCGAATTCCTCTTTGGTCGCGCCGGTCAAGATCGGCGACGGCGCCTATATCGGGTCCGGTTCAGTCATTACCCAGGACGTGCCGGCGGATTCGCTGGCGCTCGAGCGCAGCGCGCAGACGATTAAGCCTGGTTGGGCAAAACGCTTGCGGCAGGTGCAGGCAATGGGCAAGAAGAGGCCGAAAACGCCCGGCTGAGCGCTGTCACACGGCGAAACGCCATTTGATTTCCGTGGCGCCGTCCGCGCCGGTTAAACCCACGACGTAACGGGGGCCGTCCCAGCCGATGTGCGGGATCGTTGGAATTCTGGGGAGCGAACCGGTCGCCGGCCAATTGGTCGAGGCCCTGCGGCGGCTCGAATACCGCGGCTATGATTCCGCCGGCGTCGCCACGCTCGAACGCGGCGCGCTGGCGAGACGCCGCGCCGAAGGCAAATTGCTGGCGCTGGAAAAGCGCCTGCGCAAGGAGCCGCTCAAAGGCCATAGCGGCATCGGCCACACCCGCTGGGCCACTCATGGCAAGCCGAGCGAGAGCAACGCCCACCCGCACGCCACCGAGCGCGTCGCGGTGGTGCATAACGGCATCATCGAGAATTTCCGCGAGCTGCGCGAAAAACTGGTCAAGGCCGGCGCCCGGTTCAAGAGCGAGACCGACACCGAGGTCGTCGCCCATCTGGTCACGCAGGAACTGAACAAGCGCAAATCGCCGGAGGCGGCGGTGGCGGCCGCGCTCAAGCAATTGCGCGGCGCGTTCGCGCTCGCTTTTCTGTTCGCCGGTGAGGACGACCTGATGATCGGCGCCCGCAAGGGTTCGCCGCTCGCCATCGGCTACGGCAAGGGTAAGATGTATTTCGGTTCGGACGCCATCGCGCTCGCGCCCTTCACCGACAAAGTAAGCTACCTCGAGGACGGCGACTGGGCGGTGGTGACGCGCAAGGGCGCCACCGTTCGCGACGCGCAAGGCAAAAAGGTCAAGCGCCCGATCATCACCTCGACCGCCTCGGCCATGATGGTGGACAAAGGCAACCACAAGCATTTCATGGCCAAGGAAATCCATGAGCAGCCGGAGGTGGTCGGCCACACGCTAGCGCATTACATCAACATGGTGCGCGAACGGGTTGAACTGCCGGGCAAACTGCCGTTCGACTGGAAGAAACTCAAACGGCTGTCGCTCTCTGCCTGCGGCACCGCCTTCTATGCCGGCATGGTGGCGAAATACTGGTTCGAGCGCTTCGCCCAGTTGCCGGTCGAAATCGACATCGCCTCCGAGTTCCGCTACCGCGAGTCGCCGCTCGAGAAGGGCGACCTCGCCATCTTCGTTTCGCAGTCGGGCGAAACCGCCGACACGCTCGCCAGTCTGCATTATGCGCGCGCTGCCAAGCAGCACACTTTGGCGGTCGTCAACGTGGCGACCTCGACCATGGCGCGCGAAGCCGACGTGGTGATGCCGACGCTCGCCGGGCCCGAGATCGGCGTCGCCTCCACCAAGGCGTTCACCTGCCAATTGGCGGCGCTCGCCTGCATTGCCATCGCGGCCGGCCGTGCGCGCGGGCGGCTGTCGCGGGCCGACGAGAAGAGGCTGGTGCGCGCGCTGATCGAAGTTCCGCGGCTGATGTCGGCGGCGCTCGCGCTCGAGCCGCAGATCGAGAAGCTCGCCCGCAATTTGTCGAAGGCGCGCGACGTGCTCTATCTCGGCCGCGGTACCAGCTTTCCGATCGCGCTCGAAGGCGCGTTGAAGCTGAAGGAAATCTCCTACATCCACGCCGAAGGCTATGCCGCCGGCGAGCTCAAGCACGGCCCGATCGCGCTGATCGACAAGACCTTGCCGGTGGTGGTGATCGCCCCGTTCGACCGGGTGTTCGAGAAGACGCTGTCCAACATGCAGGAGGTGGCCGCGCGCGGTGGCCGCATCGTGCTGGTGACCGACCCGCGCGGCGCCAAGGAATCGGCGGTCGACCATTTTGCCACGCTCACGTTGCCGGAAATGGCCGCCACCGTGACCCCTTTGGTCTATGCGGTGCCGGTGCAGCTGATGGCCTATCATACCGCCGTGGCGCTCGGCACCGACGTCGACCAGCCGCGCAACCTCGCAAAATCGGTCACGGTGGAATAAGGTCACCGCCATGGCAGACACCGACAAAAAGCCAGGCGAAGCGCTGGCAGCCGACGTGCAGACCGTAACGGCCTCGCAGACCAGCATTGCCGGCCGCATCCGCAATTATTTTCTCACCGGCCTGGTGGTGGCGGGTCCGCTCGCCATCACCGTCTGGCTGATCTGGTCGATCGTCACCTGGGTCGATGGCTGGGTGACGCCCCTCATCCCACCGGCCTACCGGCCGGAGAGCTATCTGCCGTGGCCGATTCCGGGCACCGGCCTGATCATCGCGCTCGTCGTTTTGACGCTGCTCGGCTTCCTCACCGCCAACTTGGTCGGACGCACGCTGGTCGGCTGGGGCGAGAGCCTGCTCAGCCGCATGCCGATCGTGCGGCCGATCTACAAGACCATGAAGCAGATCTTCGAGGCCCTGTTCTCCAAGACCGGCTCGAGCTTCCGCACCGTGGGCCTGGTCGAGTTTCCGGCGCCCGGCATGTGGTCGCTGGTGTTCGTGTCACAACCGCCGAGCGGGGACGTAGCCAAGAAGCTACCGCAGGGCGACCATGTCTCGGTCTTCCTGCCCTGCACCCCCAACCCGACCACCGGCTTCTTCTTTTTCGTCAAGCGCAAGGAAGTGATCGAGCTCGACATCTCTGTGGAGAACGCGATGACGCTGCTGATTTCCGCGGGTATGGTCCAGCCGGACAACAGCGAGCCGGCGCAAAAGAAACTGGCGGCGCTGGCAGGCACGGCGCGGGCGGCGCAGAACGCGCGGCGGGCGAAGGAAAGCGTGAAATAGCGAGGCTTGCGTAGAATTCGTCGTTCATCAACGGGGGGTATGTTATGAACTTTGTCGAGGCCATCCAGTCCGGATTCAGCAATTACGTCAACTTTTCCGGCCGCGCGCAGCGCTCCGCCTATTGGTGGTGGGCGTTGTTTTACTTCATCGTTCTCATCGTCGCAGACATACTCGACGTCGTCATCTTTGGTGGTCCGTCGGCACTGTATGCCATCGCAACTCTGGCCATGCTGCTGCCGACTCTTGCGGTCGGCGTCCGGCGGCTGCACGATACCGATCGCAGCGGCTGGTGGCTGCTGATCGCTTTGATTCCGCTGGTCGGCATCATCGTGCTGATCATCTTCTTCGTCCAGCAGGGCACCACCGGCCCGAACCGCTTCGGCCCGAACCCGCTCGGCGGCGCGTAAGCCTCAGCCGGCGCGGATGAGGCGGATCGCCTCGTCCTTCTCGAACAGATAGAGCAGCGTGCGCAGCGCCTCGCCGCGCGCGCTTTCGAGCGAGGGATCGCGCGCCAGGATCAGCGCGGCGTCGTCGCGCGCGGCGCCGAGAAATTTGCCGTGAAATTCGAGCCGCGCGATGCGGAAGCCCGGCTCGCCGCTCTGGCGCGTGCCGAGCAGGTCGCCTTCGCCGCGCAGCCGCAGGTCTTCTTCGGCGATGCGGAAGCCGTCTTCGGTCTCGCGCAGAATCGCCAGCCGCGCCTTGGCGGTTTCGCCGAGCGGCGTCTTGTACAGCAAGAGGCAGGTCGAATGACCGGATCCACGGCCGATGCGGCCGCGCAATTGGTGCAGCTGCGCGAGCCCGAAGCGCTCGGCGTGCTCGATCACCATCACCGTCGCCTCCGGCACATCGACGCCGACCTCGATTACCGTGGTGGCGACCAGCAGGCGCGCTTGGCCTGACGCGAAGCGCGCCATGGCGGCGTCCTTGTCGGCGCCCTTCATGCGGCCGTGCACCAGCGCGACCTCATCGCCGAATTTCTCGCGCAATTCCTCGAAGCGCGCCTGCGCGGCGGCCAAGTCGATCTTCTCGGACTCATCGACCAGGGGGCAGACCCAATAGGCGCGTTGGCCGGCATCGAGCGCGCGCCCGACCGCATCTTCGACCTCGGCCACGCGCGCGAGCGGAATGGTGCGGGTGTCGATCGGCTGGCGGCCGGCCGGCTTCTCGCGCAACTCGGAAACGTCCATGTCGCCGAAATAGGTCAGCACCAGCGTGCGCGGGATCGGGGTTGCGGTCAGCACCAGCATGTCGACGGCTTGTCCCTTTTGCGCCAGCGCCAGGCGCTGATGCACGCCGAAGCGGTGTTGCTCGTCGACGATGGCAAGCGCGAGATCGCGGAACGCGACGTCCGGCTGGAACAGCGCGTGCGTGCCGAGCAGGAGGTCGATATCTCCGAAGGCGAGCCGGTCGAGGATGTCCTTGCGCTCGCTCCCGCGCTCGCGGCCGGTGAGGATGGCGACGCGGATGCCGGCGGCCTGCGCGAGCGGGGCGATCGTCTGCAGGTGCTGGCGGGCGAGGATCTCGGTCGGCGCCATCAAGGCCGCCTGCCGCCCGGCCTCGATCACGGTTGCGGCCGTGATCAGCGCCACCACGGTCTTGCCGGAGCCGACGTCGCCTTGCAGCAGGCGCAACATGCGCTGCGGGCGGGCCAGATCGGTGACGATGTCGTCCACCGCCTTTTGCTGGGAATGCGTGAGCGTGTATGGCAGCGCCTTCATGACGCGCGCGCGCAACAGGCCTTCGCTCGCGCTGCCGCGGCCGGCTTGCCGGCGCATGTGCGCGCGCAGAAGCGCGAGCGCCAACTGGCCGGCCAGCAATTCGTCATAAGCAAGCCGCGTCCAGGCCGGGCTTTCGGGCAAAACGTCGGGCGGCTGCGCCGGCCGATGCAGCAGCCGCAGCGCCTGTGCAAAATCCGGCAGGCGTTCGCGCGCAACCCAGGCCTCGTCCTGCCATTCCGCCAATGCGGGCAGGCGCGCCAAGGCGCCGTCCATGGCGCGCCGCACATTGCCGAGCGCGAGCCCTTCGGTGAGCGGATAGACCGGCTCGACCAGCGGCAGATTGGCAAAGCCTTTCTCGTCCACCACCCGGTCGGGATGCACCATTTGCAACATGCCGTCGTAGAAATGCGCGGTGCCGGAGACGTAACGCGTCTCGCCGGGCGGCAGCAGTTTCTCGAGATAATCCTGGCGCGCGTTGAAATAAGTCAGCGTCAAAGTGAGACCGCTGTCGTCGCCGGTGATGATGCGGTAGGGCGCGCGCGGCCGGTGCCGTGGGGCCGGGCGATGCTCCTCGACCGTCACCGCGACGGTGACCATCTGGCCGTCCTGCACCTCGTTGAGCTTGGGCCGCGCGCGGCGGTCGATCGCGCCCGACGGCATATGAAACAACAGATCGGCGACGCGCGGGCTCTCCCGCCCGAGCAGGTGGGCGTAGAGCTTCTCCAGCTTCGGCCCCACGCCGGGCAGGCTGGTGAGCGAAGCAAACAGCGGATTGAGCAGATTGGGCCGCATGCGGCGATGCTGGCTTGGCGGTTCTGCCGACGCAATGCGGGGCTGTGAACAGCGGGCGCTGACAGGGCGCGGCCGAATGTCTATATAACCCGCACCCGGCCCCGTCCGGGCTTTTGGCGTTTGGAGACGGCATTGAGCGGATCGACGATATCGAGCGAAGGCCTGGACGAGCGGCGCCGCCGCCTGCTGCTGCGCGCTTGGCGGCGCGGCATGCGCGAGACCGACCTGATCATGGGCCGCTTTGCCGACGCTTATATCGCCACGCTCACCGACGCCGAGCTTGTCGAGTTCGAACGCCTGCTCGACGTGCGCGACCAGGACCTGCTCGGCTGGGTGACCGGCGAATTCGCGACGCCGCCCGAATACGACACGCCGTTCTTCCGCCGCCTGCACGCCTTTCATTGGGACGCGGGGCCGCGCCAATGAAGGCGGACGTAAAATCCCCCGCCGAACTGCTCCGCCCGGGCCGGCCGCTGACGCTGGCGCAGGTCGCCGACGGCGCCGAAGGCCTGGTGCTGGCGGATCTCGCGCGCGCCATTGCGGCGCGGCGCGATGCGCCGGCGATCTCGCTTGCCGTCATCTGCCGCGACGGCCCGCGCATGGCGCAATTGGCGCGCGCGCTGTCGTTCTTCGGGCCCGACCTCGTCACGCTCGAATTTCCGGCCTGGGATTGCCTGCCTTACGACCGCGTTTCGCCCAATGCCGGAGCTGTGGCGCAACGCATGACCGCGCTGTCGCGTCTTGCGCGCGTTAAAGGCCGCGACAAGCCGTCGGTGCTGCTGACGACCGTCAACGCCGCTTCACAGCGCGTGCCGCCGCGTGATTTCGTCGCCACCCACGCGTTGTCGGTCGCGCCCGGTCATGTCATGGGCATGGCCGGCATCGTCGAGTGGCTCGAGCTCAACGGATTTACCCGCGCCTCGACGGTGCGCGAGCCCGGCGAATACGCGGTGCGCGGCGGCATCCTCGATCTGTTTCCGCCCGGCATGGACATGCCGGTGCGGCTCGATTTCTTCGGTGACGCGATCGAGACCATCCGCTCATTCGACGCACAGACGCAACGCAGCGAAGGCGATTTGCGCGGGCTCGATCTGGTGCCGGTCGCCGAATTCCAGCTGGTCACCGAAACCATCCGCCGTTTCCGCACCGGCTATGTGGCGCAGTTCGGCGCCACCACGCCCGGCGATCTGCTGTACGAGGCAGTGAGCGAGGGCCGGCGCTATCCCGGCATGGAGCATTGGCTGCCGCTGTTCCACGGCAGGCTGGAGACGCTGTTCGATTATCTGCCCGGCACGCCGCTTGCGACCGAGCCGCTGGCGGAAGACGCCGCGCGCGAGCGCTTCACGCAGATTTCCGACTACTACCAGGCGCGGCGGCAGGCCCTGAAGGATGCC
>Ga0207693_10002149_pt1 | contig 17199 bp, 16 predicted proteins | sample LARL81metaG_FD_184347 | JGI IMG/M metagenome (GOLD analysis project Ga0207693, IMG submission 184347) | Corn, switchgrass and miscanthus rhizosphere microbial communities from Kellogg Biological Station, Michigan, USA - LAR L8-1 metaG... | ecosystem: Host-associated > Plants > Roots >...
CGCGTCCTGCGCCTGCTCGTCAAAGACGTGCTCGTCGGCCCCGACAAGATCACCATCCGCCACTCCATCCCGGTACGGCACAACACCAGCAGCGGGACCCACGACAGCCCCGAAACCGACCCGGAGGGCGAAATACCGCCTGATTGCCAACTGCGTTGGAGGAGTCATGACGCCTCCTCGTGCCAGCGCCGACCGTCCCGCTCGAGCAGGGTGGAGGCGTCGACGGGTCCGTCCGTGCCTGCCGGATACAGCCGTGGCTGCCGGCCGGACTCCTGCCACTGGCGCAGAATCGGTTCGGCCCACGCCCAGGCCGCCTCGACCTCGTCGCGGCGCATGAACAACGTCGGATCACCGCGCACGACATCCATCAGCAGTCGCTCGTAGGCATCTGGTGAGCGACGCTGAAAGGCCTGGGTGTAATTGAGCGCCAGTGACACCGGCCGCATCCGGATGCCGCCGGGCCCAGGCTCTTTCGCGGTGAGCTCTAGACGCATCTCCTCGTCCGGCTGCAGCGAGATCACCAGCCGGTTCGGCTCCGAGGCGCCGTCGCTACCGGGAAACATCGGCAGCGGTACGGGTTTGAACTGGACGACGATCTCCGAGTACCGCCGCGACATCCGCTTCCCGGTGCGCAGATAGAACGGCACCCCCGCCCAGCGCCAGTTGTTGATCTCGGCCTTGACCGCTACGAACGTCTCGGTCGAGCTGTCCGGGTTTTCGGCGTCCTGCCGGTACGCGCCGACCACCGCGCCATCGGCCAGGCCGGGTCCGTACTGTCCGGTCACCGTGTCCCGTTTGATGTCCTTGGCCGACAACGGCTTCAAGGCCTGCAGCACCTTGAGCTTCTCGTCGCGCACGGTCTCACGATCGATGTATGTGGGCGGTTCCATCGCGACCAGGCAGAGCACCTGCAGCAGATGGTTCTGCAGCATGTCCCGCAGCGCGCCGGACTTGTCGTAGTAGTCGCCGCGGGTGCCGACGCCGAGCGACTCCGCGACGGTGATCTGGACGTGGTCGATCCAGCTCGAGTTCCACAGAGGTTCCAGCAGCGTGTTGGCGAACCTGGTGACGAGCAGGTTCTGCACGCTCTCCTTGCCCAGGTAGTGGTCGATGCGGAAGATCTGCCCCTCCTCGAAGACCGCGCCGACGGCGTCGTTGATCGCCCGCGCGGACGCGAGGTCGTGACCGATCGGCTTCTCGAGCACCACCCGCGATGACGCCGTGACCAGACCCTGCCTGCCAAGTGCATCGCAGATCGGCCCGAACAGAGCGGGAGAGCAGGCCAGGTAGAACACCCGGATGTCGACCTCCGAGGCCGCCAGCACGTCGGTGACGGCCGCGTAGTCGGAGGGCTCGGTCAGATCGATGCTGACGAATCGCAGCCGGGCCAGGAAGCGGTCGACGGTGCCGCCGTCGAGCAGCTCGGCGGCAACGAACCGGCCCAGTTCAGCCTGGATTTTGTGGCGGTAGCCGGGCTCATCGAGGCCCGCCCGCGCCACGGCGATGATTCTGGTGTCGGCGGTCAGGTGGCCGTCCCGGTCACGCAGGTACAGCGCGGGCAGCAGCTTACGAACAGCGAGGTCGCCGGTGCCCCCGAAGATCACGAAGTCGCAGGGGGCAACCCCGTTGGCGATCGGCATCTGGTCCTCCTCGCGTTGGTTTTCTCCGGCCGGCAGACGCAAGAGGCCCCATTTTCACGGCGTGTCGGGTGCTTTGCGTCTGCTCGCGCAGAGCGGTCGTGGACAACGCTAGAGAGGCTTCAGCACGTTTGCAAACCAACTTAGGTACTTGAAATACAAAAGTGATGGAGGTTACGCTAGCTACATGGCCCTTTTCAGGACTTCAACGTCGACGTCCGCCGGAGATATATGTGCCTTGATCAGGGGTCGACGCGCCATCACCCGCGCGGAGGTCGGCCGGCTCACCGGGCTGTCTCGCACCGCGGTGTCGGCCCGCGTCGCAGCACTCGCTGCGCAGGGACTTGTCATCGAGCGGGAATTGGCGCCGTCGACGGGCGGACGTCCCGCTAGTTTTGTGACCTTCAACGTCGACGGCGGCGTGGCGTTGTCGGCGGCCATCGGCCGCAGCCGCACCCGGCTCGCCGTGTGCAATCTGGCAGGCGACATCCTGGCGGCCACCGACATCGATCAGGAACCCGGGCTGGGGCCCGACGATCTGATGCCCGACATCGTCAAGCGCCTCGATGCGCTGCTCGACGACTCCGGCCACCGCGACGAGAAGATCTTCGGCGTCGGGGTGTGCCTGCCAGGCACCGTCGACCGCGAGCGCGGCTGCAGCCTCGACTCGCCGATCATGAGCGGATGGGACGGCGTGCCGTTGCCGCCGTACTTCGCCGAATTGACCGATGCCCCGGTGATTCTCGACAACGACGCCAATGTCATCGCACTGGCCGAGCGGCGCGGCGATCGGCAGGCCTTCGACGATCTGCTCGTGCTCAAGGCATCGACGGGGCTGGGCGCCGGCATCATCGCCGGCGGGTCGTTGCAGCGCGGTGCGGTGCAGGCGGCGGGGGAGTTCGGCCACAACAAGACACCCGCGGCCGCGGGCATGCCATGTCGCTGCGGCGACACCGGTTGCCTCGAGGCGATCGCAGGCGGTTGGGCCCTGGTCCGCGCGCTTCAGTCCGACGGCCGCGCCGTCGGTCACTTGCGCGACGTGGTGGAGTTGGCCATCAGCGGCGACCCGATCGCGCGGCGGATGATCCGCGACAGCGGCCGCCACATCGGCGAAGTGCTCGCCGCCGCAATAAATCTGCTGAATCCCGCCGTCCTTGTGGTCGCGGGAGATATGGCGGGCGCCTACGACATTTTCGTGGCGGGCCTGCGAGAAACGTTGTACGGCAACGCAACCGCGTTGGCCACCCAGGTGTTGCAGGTTGTGCCGTCGACGTACGGCGACCGTTCCGGTGTCATCGGCAGCGCGACGATGGTGCTCGACCATGTGTTGAGCCCCGCGGCGATCGACGCTCGACCTTAATCGCGCCGAAACGGTATTCCAGCAGAAGAAGTCGACTAACGGCCTGCCCGAATACTGTTTCGGCGGAGAGGCCGAGCGCCGCAGTGGCAACCTTCAAGTGAACGTGCAGCAACAAGCGTAGGGTGCAGGTATTCGGGGTTCAGCCCACCGCCCCTTCATGTCGCCTTGAAGAGGTGAGCTCCATAGGCAACACCGCTCAGATTCATCGACCGGAACGCACACAGGTCGAGATTTCGGATCCCGCCGACGCGGACGAGTTCCTCGAGGACGCGTACGGCGTGCGATTGCGGCTGTGCCGCAGGCGCGTCGCCCGCAGCCAGGGTCCGTTGTTGACGTACGCGCGTACCGACGTCGGGCCGTTCGCGATCGACGAAATTTATTCGGCGGGGTATCTAGAGGCGTCGCCCGATCCGCTGAACAAGGTGACCACGATCTGGACGACCCGCGGCCAGGTGTCCGGAGACTGCGACGGGTTGACCGGGGAGGCCCAGGCCGGCGACATCGCGCTGCTGTCACAACCGCATCTGCCACATCGCATGCGAGCCCAGGATACTTGCATGACTTCGGTGCTGCTCGATCAATCTGTGGTCGCGGGCGTGGCCACGGGCCTGCCGAGCGGCCAGGCGCCGCTGCCGGTCCGCTTCCGCAGCTTCCAGCCCGTCGACGCGGATGCGGCCCGGCTGTGGAGGGACACTGTCAGCTACGTCAAACACAGCCTGCTCGCCGACAACACGATCACCACGCCGCTGGTGCTGGGACAAACCAGCCGGATGTTGGCAGCTGTCACGTTGTCCACTTTTCCGAACACAGCGGCCACCGGCCCGACGCCGCATGACCGCACCGATGCCAAGCCTGTGCTTCTTCGTCGCGCCATGGAGTACATGGATGCGAATGCGACCAGCGACATCGGGCTGTCCGACATCGCCGACGCCGTCCATGTCACGCCGCGCGCCGTCCAGTACATGTTCCGCAGGTACCTCGAGATCACCCCACTGCAGTATCTTCGCCGGCTGCGGCTGCACTACGCCCATCAAGAGCTCCTCGCCGGCGACCCCATGCACAACACCGTCACCGACATCTCCGCGCGCTGGGGTTTCGCACATACCGGTCGGTTCGCCGTGCTCTACCGCCAGACGTACGGTCAGAGCCCGCACTCGACGCTGCGCGGCTGATCGCTTACCCCCGCTGCGCAGCACCGATGGACGTATCGTTGTTGGTACGCACACATCGTGCAGGAAAGGCGATGAGGCGTTCCTTGGGGGGCCAAAGCAAAGTGCAGGCGGCCCAGCACATTTCGCGCAGTCTCCGCGTTGAGATACATCAGCATGTTTCGGCGCACCGGCGAGTCCACCCGCGAGATGGGCGCGTCCTTGACAAGGTCGTTGCGGGCGAAAATGACTGCGCGGCGGAGATCGTCGCGAAACACGTAGCGCACCGTTCACCGGCTCGAAGTAGCGCTCCGGCAACTCCGGTGGCACGGACTCTACCGTCTTCCCGTCATACGCTGCTCCGCGCTTCGGTGAGGATGCCTTCCGACCCGACGCGCACCCTACGCTCCGCACCCGGATCGGGTCATTGGGTCGGCGCTCGGCCAGCATTGACGGGATGACCTCATCACGGACGTAGTCCCAGGCGGGCGGGTCGCGAAAGAATGTCGTGACGTTGAACAAGGCCGAGCTGGCCCTCGTCCAATCGTCAACCCGGTGCCGCCGATCCGAACATACTCGGCTACAGCCGGTTCTCTTTCCCAATGACTGCCCAGACCGTCTTGCCCGACGAAGTCGGTGCATTACCCCATGCGCGAGACAGGGCGGAAACGATGTGCAGGCCCGAGGGCGCCGCGTACGACTTGGGCTCTTCCCGCAGGCCGGCGGGGAGGTGGCTGGCGTCCGAGACCGCTACGGTGACCGCCGACCCGTCGTACTCCAGTCGAACCCCGGGACGGCTGTCGGTGTGCTGCAGTACATTTTCGACGAATGCGGTGACCACCACCTTGGTTACCGGGATCAGTTCGGGCTGCGACCACACCGTCAGCCAGTCGGTGACCAGTTCGCGCGCACGCCTCAAGCTAGTCAGTTGGGCAGGCAACTCCGCACGGGCGCGCCGGCGCAGCGGCGGCGAATCGACGCACGACGCTGCGTCGATGGCGGCTCGGATGCTGGGATAGACCGGCACATAACGGGTGACACCATTGCGGGTGATGGCCGACCGCCCCGCAGGGTGCCCACACACCAACATGATCGCTACTTCCGGCCACTTGGCTACGTGCCAGCGCGCGCTGGTGAATACCACCCATGCCGATTCGGCGGGCACGCCGAGATGGGTGACGTCGACGATGACGGCCTTCGGTTCGTCGAGCGCCGCCTTGATGATCTGGTCGCGCAGGGATCGATAGGTAATGCTGTCTAGGGTGCCGCGAACAGTAAGCAGCACGGCGGTCGCATCCACCGTCTCGCTTACAACGCTCAGGGCGCTGCAGGCGTCAGCCGTCACCGCGCTCACCCGCACGGGAAGTCGCTTCCGATAACCGCCTGCCGGTAATCGTCACCGCACGCTCCGCCTCATCGGCGAGGTCGGTGTAGCGCCTGTGCAACATTCCATGGCGCGCCTTGAGCAGTGCATCGGCGGTCCACGCGTGACCGACGCGGCACCGATAGTTGTTGTCGCTCACGCTCATCAGCGAGCCGTTGCAATCGGGGCACGTGTAGCCGGAGTGCGGGCCGAGCGCCTCGGCATCGAAAGACGTTGAAAATCGGCGGCCCATCGCGATCCGGTTTTCAATTTCCATGCCTTCGTCGGGCTCCATGTCCCGCTCCTGAATCTCTCGGTCGGCCAGCTTCGCGAGCAACGCACCGACATTGATGGCCGTGACCTGATGGTCGACAACGCCCGCCTGAAGCGCATTGATCGGCATGCTCGGAGACGGCGCATCGTCGGGATGTTGGACGACGGTGACTCCGTCCCTGGAACGGATCGCTGCGCCTCCACGCCTCCCGCGGAGGCGCCGACCGCCACCGCCCCACGCAGCGCGCCGTTGAGACGAGTATTCGTTCTTGCCATCGTCCACTGGTTACCCGTACCTCCGCTGGATAACCCCTTCCTAGGGCTGTCGTTAGGCCTTTTTACCAATGGCGCGCCGCCCGTTACAGCTTGTTCACCACCTTCTCGGCGAAGGACTCGAGGTGGCGGATCTTGGCGTCGAGCTGCTCGGTGTCCTGACCCATGATGTACGGGATCCGGAAGCCCACGATGACATCGGTGACTCCCTTGTCCTCGAGACGCCTGATGCCGTCGAGGGTAAACGCGTCGGCCGAGATGACGTGGATCTCGAAGGGTCCCGTAAGGCCCTCTCCTTCGCGAATTTGATTGAGCCGCTTGATCAATCGGTCGAGTTCTTCCGGTTGGCCGCCGCCGTGCATCCAGCCGTCACAGCGGGCCGCCCGCTTCAGGGCCGCCTCGGCGTGCCCGCCGACGAGGATCGGGATCGGTTTTGTTGGCGCAGGCGTCATTTTCGTTTTCGGGATGTCGTAGAACTCGCCGTGAAACTCGAAGTACGCGCCGGACGTGAGCCCCTTGATGACCTCGATGCACTCGTCCATTCTCTTACCGCGCTTTGCGAACGGAACCCCCATCAGCTCGTAGTCCTCCGGCCACGGGCTGGTGCCGACGCCAAGCCCCAGCCGGTTGCCGAACAGCGCCGCCAGCGACCCAGCCTGCTTGGCCACCAGCGCCGGTGGGCGGATCGGCAACTTGAGCACGAAGAAGTTGAACTTCAGGGTCGTGGTGACGGCGCACAGCGCGCCTGCCATCACAAATGCCTCGATGAATGACTTGCCATCCAGGAATTCGCGGCTGCCGTCCCGCGTGTACGGGTACTTCGAATCGGATTCGAACGGATAGGCAATGCTGTCCGGAATTGTCATCGCGTGATAGCCCGCGGCCTCGGCGGCCTTGGCCAGCGGGATGTAGTACGTCGGGTCCGTCATGGCCTCGGCGAAGGTGAAGCGCACCCGGCCATACTAGAACGTGTTCTAATGCGACGTTTTAACGACCATGGCCAGGGGAACGCCGTCGCCATGAGCGCGGTGTCGAAGGCCCTGTACATGCCCCTGTCGATTGCCAGCAGCGTCGCGGGCGGCTTACTGGCGGGAAGGATTTTCACGGAGATCTGGCAGCGGATCAGCCCGTCGGACCAGGAGCCCCCGAACCCGGAGGATCTCGACCGCTCGGGCCGCGAGGCGATTGCGGCCGCCGCGCTTCAAGGGCTTGTGTTCGGCCTCGTCCGCGCCGCCGTCAGTCGCGCCGGTGCGCACGGCTACAGGGCCGTCACCCACGAGAGCCCCGGGTAGTCGCCATCGATTTCTGCGTGGGGGCTGTGAATTCTGCCGATTCACGACCGGGGTGCAGATCTCGATGACGTGAGCAAGCCATCATGGCGTAGGTGCGCACCTGGCTGACCCGCAATGTGCGGGTGCTCTCTGCCGTCTCGTTTCTCCAGGACGCCGCGAGCGAGCTTCTCTACCCGCTGCTGCCCATCTACCTGACCTCAGTGCTGGGCGCCCCTGCGGCGGTTGTCGGCGCCGTGGAAGGCGCCGCAGAGGGAGCGGCGTCGCTGACCAAGCTTGCGGCGGGCCCCCTCGGTGACCGCTTCGCGCGGCGGCCTCTGATCGCGACGGGCTACGGCATGGCGGCGCTGGGCAAGGTGGTGGTGGCCGCGGCCGCGGCGTGGCCGGGTGTGCTGGCAGGCAGGGTTGTCGACCGGCTCGGCAAGGGAATTCGCGGCGCGCCGCGCGACGCATTGCTGGTCGTCGACATCGATGCGGCCGCACGGGGACGGGTGTTCGGATTTCACCGCGCGATGGACACGTTGGGCGCCGTCGTGGGCCCATTGCTCGGTCTGGCCGGCTACGAACTGTTCGACCACCAGATCCCCCCGCTGTTGTGGGTGGCCGTCGTGCCTGCGGTGTTGAGCGTCGCTTTGGTGTTCCTTGTGCGCGAGACCCGGCGAGTGCTGCCACGGGCCGAGCGGCGCGCGGTGTTCGCCAGGGTGGGCGAACTGCCCGGCCGTTATTGGCGGGTGACGACGGCGTTGGCCCTGTTCGGGCTGGTGAACTTCCCCGATGCATTGCTTCTGTTGCGGCTCAACGAAATCGGCTTCTCGGTGGTCGAGGTCATCCTGGCCTACGTCACCTACAATGCGGTGTATGCGGTCGTGAGTTATCCAGCCGGGCTGCTGGGCGATCGCATTCCGCGTCTCGCTGTGTTCGGCGTCGGCCTTGTGTTCTTCGCGATCGGCTACACCGGCCTGGGGCTCACCACTGACACGGTCACGGCATGGCTGTTGATCGGTGTCTATGGCGTGTTCACGGGGTGCACGGATGGCGTTGGAAAGGCGTGGATTTCGTCGTTGGTCGGCTCGGAGCTGCAGGCCAGCGCGCAGGGAGTGTTCCAGGGTGTCAGCGGTTTCGCGGTGCTTGCGGCGGGACTGTGGGCCGGCTTCCTGTGGGGTGCCGATGGCCGTCTCCCACTGCTGATCTCGGGAATCGTTGGTGCCGTGTTCGCGGTGGGCTTGCTCGTTATCGGTTTGCGTGCTTACCGCACGGCGGTTTCGACGGCGTCGAGCGCGAAGGGCGGCGCCCCTACGCCGACGACCGAATAGCCGCCCTGCGCTGTCTGCTCGGTGATACGCGCGGCCGCAGATCGGTTACCGATGGTCACGGTGGTCGGTTGAGGAAGCTTTTCGGTCCCGGGTAGCTGTTCGAGAATCATTCCCTGCCAATGGTATTGACCGTCGAGCGGATCTAAGTGACCAGTCAGGCGGACACGAGCATCGCGGCCGTCGTCACCGATGTGCACGGTGGCGCGGCCGTCGTACACGTCGTCCTCGACGTCGATGTGTGAACTGAGGTCGAAAGAAGACCGGATGTATTTGGCGACGCGCCGCCAGTTGGTCTGTCCGGACTTGCCCGACCGCCTCCGCTCGGTGAAGTAGCGCTGCGTGCTGTAGCGCACCTCGATGCGGCTGGCCCCGGTCTCGGCCATGACTTGCAAGCACTTTGCGATGTAACTCTTTTGCGCCGCAACGTCGGAGCCCGTGATCAAGAAGTAGTTCGGGAAGCCGTGGACAGCCACACCGAGATAAGGATCGAGACTCAGCGCATCGGGGCGGCCGCCGGTGGGCATCACGCCGTCCGTCGCGATGAGCACCCGCGCGCGATGCTGTTCGCCACTTGGCGATCGCAACGTCCAGGTGTGCGTGCTCTCGTCGAAACCGTCCAGGCGTGCGATTTTCTCGGCGTTGATGAAGGCGACGTCGTCGATATCGCTCACAGGAAGCGGCTGCGCTTCCACATGCGCCTCGCGATCGGGCCCATCAGCCCGACCTCCTCGAGAAATGCTGCCAGCGGCGCAAATCCGGCGACCTGCACCTCGTGCCGGTGTGGGCTGCTGCGAGCGACACGGCGCGCTTCCTTGGCGTCGAGGCCGACGCGGCGGTACGGCACCGGGTTGCTGAACAGGTACTGAAAGAACAAGCCGCCGAGACCGTTCAGGTTGGCCACCCACATCTTGTTGATCCGCCGCATGTGAGGGGCGCGCTTGCGCAACCCGTCGCGGGCAAACTGGATGTGGCGGGCCTCCTCGGTGACGTGAATGCGCATGAGGCGCTGGACCATTGGTTGCAGGTCGGGATCGTCCATGATCTGGCGCTGCAGCGAGTCGAAGATCTCCTCGCCGATCAGCGCCACTACCCACAGCAGTGAATCCCTGAAGGCCAGTGGCAGCGTATTGATGATCATTCGCTGATAGAGCCTGGGCCGCACCGGCTTCGCGCCTACCCGCTCGATCGCCTTGCCGAACATGATCATGTGGCGGGTCTCGTCGCCGAGCTCGGTCAGTTCGTAGTGCGTGGCACGGGCGGTGGGGTCCTGGTGCATCATCTTGCGCAGCAGCGCCTGGTTCAACATGTTCTCGAACCAGATACCTGCCGACAGCGTGTTGACGAGCTCCTGCCGCGACAGCTCGACCTGTTGCGCGCGGGTCATGTTGTCCCAGAGCGGTGTGCCGTACAGCGACACGGTCTTGGGTGGCAGGAAGAACTTGTCCGGATCCAGCGGGGCGTCCCAGTCGATGTCGACGATCGGCGCATACGACTTCTTGACCGAGCCCTTCAGCAGGCGCTCGGAGAATTCTTCGCGACCGGCGGCGGCGCTCGCCTTTACCGAAGCAGTCATCGCTGACGTCCCTTCGTTGCTGTCACCTAGAAAGTTAGGTACCCAATGCCGAAGATGTCAATACCCCGGGTACCGGGTACCTTCGGTAAGTACTGGTCAGGGGGTCGGAAGCCGTCCCGGGACGGCCGATGCCGCATACTCGCACCCGTGACTCGGCGGATCCATGTGATCGGTATCGGCGCAGGCGATCCGGACTATGTGACGGCACAGGCGGTGGCTGCGCTCAACGACACCCAGGTGTTCTTCGCGATGGACAAGACGCAGAACAAAGGCGCAGTGAAGGACGAGCTCGTGGCCGTGCGCCGACAGATCTGCGAGCGGTTCATCCGCGAGCCCGGCTACCGGTTCGTCGAACTGCCCGACCCGGAGCGCGCCAGGGCCGCCCCGGACAGTGCGGCCTACCGGCAGGCGGTCGCCGACTGGCATGCGGCGCGGGCGCAGATGTGGGCCGAAGCCATCGAAGCCGAATTGGCGCCCTGCGGCGTCGGCGCCTTCCTGGCGTGGGGAGACCCGTCGCTCTACGACAGCACGCTGCGCATCCTCGACGCCGTCGCCACCCGGGTCGACATCGACTATGACGTCATCCCCGGCATCACCGCGATACAGGCGCTCACGGCGCGACACCGCATCCCGCTCAACGACGTCGGCGAACCGGTGCTCGTCACCACCGGCAGGCAGCTGCGCGACAACGGGCTGTCCGGCAGCGCCGTGGTGATGCTCGACGGCGACTGTTCGTTTCTGGGTTGCCCGCCGCAGACCCGAATCTGGTGGGGCGCCTATCTGGGCACGCCGGACGAGCTGTTGGTGTCCGGCACCGTCGGCGAAGTGGGCGACAAGATCGCCGAGCAGCGCGCCGAGGCGCGCGACCGGCATGGCTGGATCATGGACACTTACCTGCTGCGACCCGCCGACTGACCGTCCGCCGTGGCAAGATCAACGGCATGGGGAGCTTCCTCCTGCGCGCAGCGCTGACCGGGGTTGCGCTGTGGGTGGTCACCCTGATCGTTCCCGGCATCAGTTTCGTGGGCGGGGACACCACACTGGCCAGGGCAGGCATCGTCTTCGTCGTCGCGGTGATCTTCGGTCTGGTGAACGCGATCATCAAGCCGATCGTGCAGATCATTTCGATCCCGCTGTACATCCTCACGCTCGGCCTGATCCACATCGTCATCAACGCGCTGATGTTGTGGATCACCTCGTGGATCACCGAGCACACCACCCACTGGGGTCTCTACATCGAGGATTTCTGGTGGACCGCGATCTGGGCCGCGATCGTGCTGTCGATCGTGAGCTGGCTGCTGTCATTGGTCACTCGCGACGCCGGACGCCGCGTGCGGACTTGATCGGCACACTGGATACATGCCGGAATTACCTGAGGTCGAGGCGCTCGCCGATCATCTGCGCCGTCACGCCGTCGGGCTGACCGTCGGGCGCATCGACGTGTCGGCGCTGTCGGTGCTGAAGACCTTCGATCCGCCGATCAATGTGCTGCACGGTCGGACCGTCACCGGCGCCAACCGGTGGGGCAAGTACCTCGGCATGGAGGCAGGCGACCTGCAACTGATCACGCACCTGTCGCGGGCGGGCTGGCTGCGGTGGTCGGACAAGCTGGCCGCGGCGCCGCTGAAGCCAGGCAAGGGTCCGATCGCGTTGCGTGTCCATCTCGGAATTCCAGGGGAGGCACCTGGTTTCGATCTCACCGAGGCCGGCACGCAGAAGCGGTTGGCGGTGTGGCTGGTCGACGACCCGGCCAAAGTGCCTGGCATCGCGGTGCTGGGACCGGACGCATTGACGCTGGGGCCTGACGATCTGGCCGGCGTGCTGGCGGGCAACAGCGGGCGGATCAAGACCGTCATCACCGACCAGAAGGTGATCGCAGGCATCGGCAACGCGTACAGCGACGAGATCCTGCACGTCGCCAAGCTTTCGCCGTTCGCCACCGCGGGCAAGCTGACCGACGCGCAGTTGGCGGCCCTGCACGACGCGATGATCTCTGTGCTGACCGACGCCGTCGAACGTTCCGTCGGCCAGCAGGCCGCGACGCTGAAGGGGGAGAAGCGATCGGGGCTGCAGGTGCACGCCCGCACCGGTCTGCCGTGCCCGGTGTGCGGCGACACCGTGCGTGAGGTGTCGTTCGCCGACAAGTCGTTCCAGTACTGCCCGACCTGTCAGACCGGAGGAAAGGTCCTGGCTGACCGACGACTGTCGCGGCTGCTCAAATAGGTCCGGCGCTGGGGGCAATCCCCTCGCAAGCTGGCGGCCCACCCGGCGTGCGGGGGAGAACGTTGGGCCCCAGCCGAAGGGTAGGGGACGACCCGGGGATTTAGGCTGGGCCGATGACTCGGCAGAAGATCCTGATCACCGGTGCGTCGTCGGGCCTGGGAGCGGGTATGGCCCGCGCATTCGCCGCGAAAGGCCGCGACCTGGCGCTGTGCGCCCGCCGCACCGACCGGCTCGACGAGCTCAAAGCCGAACTGCTCGAGCGTCACCCCGGCATCACCGTCGCGGTCGCCGCCCTGGACGTCACCGACCATGAGCAGGTGCCGAAGGTGTTTGCCGAGCTCTCCGACGAACTCGGCCGAATCGACCGGATCATCGTCAACGCGGGCATCGGCAAGGGTGCGCCGCTGGGGTCGGGCAAACTGTGGGCCAACAAGGCGACCATCGAGACGAACCTCGTTGCGGCGCTGGTACAAATCGAGACCGCGATCGAAATGTTCAAGAACGCCGGTGGCGGCCATCTCGTGCTGATCTCGTCGGTGCTGGCCAACAAGGGCGTACCCGGTGTCAGGGCCGCCTACGCCGCCAGCAAGGCCGGGGTGTCGTCGTTGGGCGAGTCGCTGCGCGCCGAATACGCCAAGGGACCGATCAAGGTCACGGTGATCGAGCCGGGCTACATCGAGTCGGAGATGACCGCGAAGGCCGAAACCACGCAGTTGATGGTCGACAACGAGGCCGGCACCAGGGCAATGGTCGACGCGATCGAACGGGAACCGGGCCGCGCCGCGGTGCCGACTTGGCCGTGGGCGCCGTTGGTGCAGTTGCTGCGCGTGCTGCCGCCCGCGCTCGCCGCGAAATTCGCCTAGCGTAGCCGCCCGTTGTCAGTTAGGCGCGCTAGAGGTTTAGGCATGCGGCGAATGTGGTAGCCGAACTACATGATCGCGAAACTGACGAAGATGACGCCCATATTGTTCGCGGGCGCTGCCACCGCTGCGATTGCGCTCGCCCCAGCCGCTCTCGCGGACGACCCGCCCGCCTGCTTCAACCCTGACGGCACACCATGTACGCCCTCAGCCGGACCTCAGGGTGCGGGTGCGGAAGTTCCGGGTGGCCCTGGTGCCCAGGCCGGTTCCAATGGCCAAGTCTCAGCCGGTGTTCCCGGTGGGCCGTGGGCTGAGGCTGGGCCTGGCGGCGGTGTCGCTTGCGTGCCGGGCGGTCCGTGCACGTCCATCCCGCTTCCGTAACGCCTGAGCCACGCCCGCGACGCCCGTTCATGACGAGCGTGGGTGGCGGCGTGCGTTCCGTGACTTCTTCTTAGCCGCTGCGGCCTCGCTCGACGCGGTAGCGGCGCACGAGCGCGTCGGTCGAGGAATCGGACTGCTCGGCTGGCGACGCGTCGCTGGTGATTACCGGTAGCAGCGCCTTGGCCTGGGTCTTACCCAGCTCGACACCCCACTGGTCGAACGAGTCGATGCCCCAGATGACGCCCTCGGTGAAGACCTGATGCTCGTAGAGCGCGATCAATTGACCGACCACCGACGGGGTCAGCTTGGTGCCGAGGATCGACGTCGTCGGCCGGTTGCCCGGCATCACCTTATGCGGCACTACCTCCGGCGGCGTGCCCTCGGCGGCGATTTCCTCGGCCGTCTTGCCGAACGCCAGCACCTGCGTCTGGGCGAAGAAATTGCTCATCAGCAGGTCGTGCATGCTGCCGATACCGTCGGCCGTGGCCAGGTCGTCGGTCGGCTGGGAGAACCCGATGAAGTCGGCCGGGATCAACCGCGTGCCCTGGTGCAGCAACTGGTAGAACGCGTGCTGGCCGTTCGTTCCCGGTTCACCCCAATAGATTTCGCCTGTCTCGGTGGTGGCCGGTGAGCCATCGGCGCGCACCGATTTGCCGTTGGACTCCATGGTCAGCTGCTGCAGATACGCGGCGAACCGCGACATGTCGTTGGAGTACGGCAGCACCGCCCGCGACTGCGCACCGAAGAACTCGTTGTACCAAAGCCCGATGAGGCCGAGCAGCGCAGGCGCGTTGGCCTCCAGCGGCGCGGTGCGGAAGTGCTCGTCGACGATGTGGAAGCCGGCCAGGAAGTCGGCGAAGCGCTCACGGCCGATGGCGGCCATCACCGACAATCCGATCGCCGAGTCCACCGAATAGCGTCCGCCGACCCAGTCCCAGAAGCCGAACATGTTGTCGGTGTTGATGCCGAATTCGTCGACCAGCTTCTTGTTCGTCGAGACCGCGACGAAATGCTTTGACACCGCGGCGTCGCCGAGCGCGTCGGTCAGCCAGCGGCGCGCAGCAGTCGCGTTGGTCAACGTCTCCAGCGTGGAGAACGTCTTCGACGCGACGATGAAAAGCGTTGTGGCGGGGTCGAGTCCATCGAGCTTGGCCACCAGGTCGGCGGGGTCGACGTTGGAGACGAACCGCGCGGAGATGCCCGCGTCGGCGTAGTGGCGCAGCGCCAGGTACACCATGTTCGGGCCGAGGTCCGAGCCGCCGATGCCGATGTTGACGACGGACTTGATGCGCTCGCCGGTGGCCCCCGTCCACTCGCCGCTGCGTAGCCGGTCGGTGAAGTCGCCCATCTTGTCGAGCACCGCGTGCACATCCTCGACGACGTTCTGCCCGTCGACGACCAACTCGACGCCACGCGGATCGCGTAGCGCCGTGTGCAGCACCGCGCGGTTCTCCGAGGTGTTGATGTGTACGCCGGAGAACATCGCGTCGCGCTGCTGTTCGAGGCGCGCGGTGCGGGCCAGGTCGATCAGCAAATGCAGCGTCTCGCGGGTGACCCGGTGCTTGCTGTAGTCGATGTACAGGTCGCCGACCGTCAGTGCCAGCTGGGTGCCGCGCTCAGGATCTTCGGCGAACAGCTCGCGGAGGTGTTTGTCGCCGATCTCGTCGTGATGGCGCTGCAGGGCCTGCCAGGCGGGAGTGGCTGCGATATCGGGGATCTGCTGCGTATCGGCGGTCATGTTGACGACCCTAGTGCGGGCAGAACATCGAGGGTGTAAATGATGGATGTATGGACACCACCGCTCTGCTGAAGTCAGTACCCACCGGTCTGTGGATCGGTGGTGAGGAACGCGAAGGCAAGTCGACATTCAATGTTCTCGACCCCTCCGACGACCACGTCTTGACCGCCGTCGCCAACGGCACCCCCGAGGACGCCATCGAGGCGCTCGACGCGGCCTGCGCCGTACAGGCGGAGTGGGCGGCCACCCCGCCTCGCGAGCGCGGCGAGATCCTGCGGTCGGTCTTCGAGAAGATCACCGAACGCGCCGAGGACATCGCGACCCTGATGACGCTGGAAATGGGCAAGGTGCTGCCCGAGAGCATGGGCGAGGTCAAGTACGGCGCGGAGTTCTTCCGCTGGTTCGCCGAGGAGGCGGTGCGTATCGCGGGCCGGTTCACTCCCAGCCCCGCGGGAACCGGTCGCGTCCTGGTCACCAAGCAGGCCGTCGGGCCGTGCTATGCGATCACGCCGTGGAATTTCCCGCTGGCCATGGGCACTCGCAAGATCGGCCCCGCTTTCGCCGCGGGCTGCACGATGATCGTCAAGCCGGCCCAGGAGACGCCCCTGACCATGTTGCTGCTGGCCAAGCTGATCGACGAGGCCGGCCTGCCCAAGGGCGTGCTGTCGGTGCTGCCGACCAGCAGTCCCGGGCCGATCACCGAAGCCCTGGTTAACGACGGGCGGTTGCGGAAGCTGACGTTCACCGGATCGACGGGTGTCGGGAAAGCCCTCGTCAAGCAGTCGGCCGACAAACTGTTGCGCACATCGATGGAGCTCGGCGGCAACGCGCCGTTCGTGGTGTTCGACGACGCCGACGTGGACGCCGCCGTCGACGGCGCCATCCTGGCCAAGATGCGCAACGGCGGCGAGGCCTGCACCGCCGCCAACCGGTTCCACGTCGCCAACTCGGTGCGTGAGGAGTTCACCGAGAAGCTGGTCAAGCGGATGAGCGAGTTCACGCTCGGTAAGGGCCTCGACTCGTCGGCCACGCTCGGCCCGCTGATCAACTCCAAGCAGGTCGCCACCGTCGAGGACCTCGTGTCCGATGCGGTGTCGCGCGGCGCGACCGTCGCCGTCGGCGGCGTCGCTCCCGGCGGCGCGGGCAACTTCTACCCGGCGACCGTGCTGGCCGATGTCCCTGCCGACGCCCGCATCCTCAAGGAGGAGGTGTTCGGGCCCGTCGCGCCGATCACCGGCTTCGACACCGAGGAGGAGGGCGTGGCGGCCGCCAACGACACCGAATACGGGCTGGCGGCCTACATCTACACCAAGTCGCTCGACCGCGCGCTGCGCGTGGCCGAAGGAATCCAGTCGGGGATGGTCGGCATCAACCGCGGCGTGATCTCCGACCCGGCGGCGCCGTTCGGCGGTGTCAAGGAATCCGGCTTCGGCCGCGAAGGCGGCTTCGAGGGCATCGACGAGTATCTCGACATCAAATACATCGCGTTGACGAAGTAGCGCCGGAGCCGGCCGGCCGGCGACCTTTGCCAGCGCGCCTTCCGGATTCGGCGCGCCGGCGCACCTAAACTTCGCGCAGTGCGCCAGGTCCGTGTCGTCCCGCGCCGGCATGGCGCTCGGTCAAAGGGCATCCCCGCGCTGGACGGCATCCGTGCCGTCGCGATTGGACTCGTCCTTACCGAGCACGGCGGCATCCCCGATGTTCCCGGCGGGTTCCTCGGTGTCGACGTCTTCTTCGTGCTCAGCGGATTCCTGATCACCTCGCTGTT
>Ga0207693_10002153_pt1 | contig 17189 bp, 18 predicted proteins | sample LARL81metaG_FD_184347 | JGI IMG/M metagenome (GOLD analysis project Ga0207693, IMG submission 184347) | Corn, switchgrass and miscanthus rhizosphere microbial communities from Kellogg Biological Station, Michigan, USA - LAR L8-1 metaG... | ecosystem: Host-associated > Plants > Roots >...
TTGCTCGACTCTCCCAACCAGGAGGAGAAGTGGCCGCTGGCGGAGGCGCCGGTCGGATCATCGGGCGTGAAGGTTGCCGTTCCTTCGTCAGTGCCGGTTACCCAGAGCTCGTCGCCGCTCGTAAAGAAGGTGACGTGGAAGACCTCGTTTGCCGACACCGTGCTGAGCGTCCCGGTCGCGCCGGTACACGGATTCGTCACCGCCGCCGAGAAGAACGGCACGTTGCGGGCGTGTTGGGTCATCGTGACTGTCCCCTGACCGCCTGCATCCGCCAGCGCCGCCCCAGTCATCACCAACCCGACGACGGCCGCAAGGCATGCGCCTCGGACTAGACGTCTAGACATCGATTCTCTCCCCTCACTCAGACGGCCGCACTTGGCCGCAACAAGCCTGCCGCCAGCCCCGCATGATGGCAAACGCTCCTCCGGCGCTCAAGGGCAGCTGGGCCCACGCCGCTCACCGTTACGCTGACTTGCTCTGACTCCCCGCGTCCTCCTGCCGACGTTCACGCGCCTGACGTTGCGAGCGGTCGTTGCCGCGCTTCTTGTGATGGGAGCGGCCCGGGCTGCGGCAGGCACCGCCCTGACCGGCGTTCCGGTCGTGCCGGCAGGCTTTCATGTGGAGACGTTTGCCCGCGGTTTGTCGCACCCGACCGCGATGGCGTATGGGCCGGACGGCCGGATCTACGTCACCGAGACCGACGGAAGGATTGTCAGCATCGCGCGCGGCGCGCGAAAGCCGCGAGTCCTCGCGCGCGGGCTGCGTACTCCCCTCGGGCTGGCGTGGCGCGGTCGCACGCTCTTTGTCTCCGAGCAGGGTCGGCTAGAACGAGCTGTCCTGAGCCATGGTCGCCTCGTGAAACGCAAGGTGCTCGTGTCCGGCCTTCCCTACGGTGAACACCAACAGGACGGCGTGGTCAGCGGGCGGGACGGCCGGCTGTACCTCGGAAGCGGCTCGACCTGCGACGCCTGTCGTGAACGCGACCGGCGCAGCGCCGCGGTGCTGTCGCTTCGTCCTGACGGCCGAGATTTACGCGTTTACGCCACGGGATTGCGTAACCCGTTCGGGCTTGCTGTTCAACCAGGCACGGGTCGCCTTTACGCGACAGTCAACGGCCAGGACAACCTCGACGCCACGGGTGATCCCGAGCCCGCGGACACGCTTGTCGTGGTCAAGCACGGCGCCAGATACGGATGGCCGAGTTGTTGGGCTGACGCCCGCACTCTTCGCCTGAGGGGCCGCTGCAACGGCGTAACCGCGCCGGCGGCCTACCTCGAGCCGCACGCTTCGGCCGATGGGCTCGCCTTCTATACCGGGAAGAGCTTTCCGCCCGCGTACAGGGGCAGCCTCTTCGTCGCCGAGTGGGGCCAGTACGACAGCCGTCGGTTCGGCAGACGCGTCGTCCGCGTCGAGCTCCGGCGGGACGGTAGCGGCCGAGTCGTCTCGTTCGCATCCGGCTTCGAGCACCCTTTGGCGCTGCTCATCGACCGACGGGGGGGCTTGCTGGTTGCGGACTGGAGCAGCGGCGTCGTCTATCGGATCCAGGCCGATGGCCACCCGTGACCTGGTGCCTAGGGAAGCCCAAAGCGGGTGGGTAGAATGACTTTCCATGAGCTGGCTGTCGATCGCGCTCCTCGTGTGCGCGGTCCTCGCCGTCATCGGCGCCGAGTGGCCGCGCCTAGCCCGGAACTTCGGTTTCGAGGCGCGGCGCCGCCGTGAGCGCGACCGTCGCAAGTCTCAGCTGAAGTTGTTGCGAACTGACGATGAGATCGACGAGAGCGACGAGTTCGCCGCGAGCGTCCAACGCGATCTCTCGCAGCTGCCGACGATCGACGAACGCGACCCCCGCTAGCGGATCGTAAACGTCGCGTTGAGCTGGCGCGTATTCGGCAGGATCGGCCCCGTGTTCTCCATGTTCTTCGCCTCCTGGTAGTCGGAGGCGCGGAAGACAAGCCGGTGGCGGCCCTTTCCGACCAAGAGCGTCGAAACCCTCGCGCGGCCGCGGGCGAAGCGAACGCCGACATCTTCACCGTCGAGCGTCGCGCGTAGCGAGCCCGGATCGACGCCGGCTCCGGCATCGGTGACGCCGACCTGCACGAAGGCGCCCGCGCTGACGGCGCGGGTGAGCAGCCGGAGACGCGGCGGGGTGGTGTCGTTTACCCAGAAGCGGAACGAAAACTTCCCAGCGGCTCGGCGGCTGGGAGTGTCGAAAACGATGTCATAGGCTCCAGGGTCCGGCCGGACGGCTCCCGCGGTCGGCGAGAGTTGGTCGAACGTCGACTGATAGGGGTTCAGGTTCAGGGGTAGTCCGGCGTAGCCCGTCAGTCGGTTCTCGTCGCCCGCGCGGACGACGCGAGGTTGGACGCGCGTTCCCGGGGCGTGGGAAAGGAGAACGACCCCGAAGTTCGCGACCTGTCGCTTCAGGACAATCCGGAACACCTGCTCGGGCCCCTGCAGGCACGGGGCGATGCCGAGAGCGAACGGGTTGCTCGGGTAGCGGTAGCAGCTGACCCTCGACGCCCCGCGGCGGGTGTTGCCCTGATAGATCCCGGGCCGGCTCAGGGTTCGGTGCCGGTCGCGTCCCAGCTGCGGGACCGTGATTCGGAACCAGAACGGGATCCTCCGCGTCACCGTTCTCCGCGTGAGGACGACGAAGCCCATCACGTCGCCCTGTTTCGCGGCCCTCGTGGCGGTGGCCTGGAGCGAAAGCGCGCCTGGGACCGACACGGTCGGGGGCGCCGAGACCGACGCGCCCGCGGAGGTCGCCTGCCGTTGAAGTGTCACCGACCAGGCGCCCGCGCCGCCTCCGGCATCAGAGAGTGCGACCGAGCGAGAGACAGACTCTCCGCGGTGTAGGAAACCGAACGAGACGTCGGTCGGCGTGGCAAAAACGAGGGGAGCGTCTGCCGCTACGAGGTCGATCAGGCCGCCGCCCTCTCGCGTGGCGGGGACCTCGCGTTTGTGGGTCGAGTCCGTCCAGACCGGGCGCCCCGTGAGGACGAGGGCGGATTTGACCTGCGCCGGTGTCCAGGCCGGATGTCGCTGCAGGAGCAGAGCGGCGCCACCGGCGACGTGTGGCGAGGCCATGCTGGTCCCGCTGAACGTGTCCCATCCCGTGGGAACCGACGAGAAAATGTTGACGCCGGGCGCGCTGACGTCGGGCTTGAAGCCAAGATCGATTCCGCTCGGGCCGCCTGACGAGAAGTCCGCGATCACGTCGTCTTTGCTCACGGCCGCTGCGGTGATCGCATCGGCGGCGTTCCCGGGCGAGGAGATCGAACCGGAGCCGAAGCTGTCGAAGTCGTTGCCGGCAGCGATTGCGGGCACGACGCCCGCGGCGGCGGCTGCGTTGATCGCCTTGACCACGATGTCCCGGTCGGGGTCGATCTCGGCCTCGCCGAGGGAGAGGTTGATCACGTTCATTCCGTCTGCGACTGCGGCGTCGATCCCCTTCACGATCTCCGGAGAGTTCCCGTTGAGTCCGACTCCCGGCGTCGGCACGGTCAGCACCTTGTAGTTGCCGATGTACGCGCGAGGCGCGACGCCCGAGACCGGCCTCCCGGCGCGCTGCGTCGCGTCGTAGTCGCCTGCCGCGATCCCGGCGACATGCGTCGCGTGCTCCGAGTTGAGCGGGTCGAATGGGCGGGAGGCGTACTTCCAGGTTGCACCGGGAGGTGGAAACGCGCGCGCGACGATCACCTTTGCGTCCGTGAAGGCCTTGTTTCCCTTGGGGAAGCCGCTCGGCATCGAAAAGCCTGCCGGGCTGAAGAAGGGGTGAGCCTGATCGACGCCGTCGTCGATGATCCCGATCTTGATCCCCTGGCCCGCAGTCGCCCGCGTCGGGCCCCAAAGCTGGGGCGCCTTGATCAGCGGCACGCTCTGGTCGAGCAACGGCTGATACTCGACGCTCTGGTAGACCCTGGAGACACCGGGGAGCGCTGCAAGGCGGCTGACCTGCCCCCGTGGGACGAGGACCGCCAGCGCGTCGAGGACGTACCGATAGCGCCAGCGGACTTTCGCCGAGGGGATCTCGGCGGCGATCCGCTGCTGTAGCTGCGCCTGATCCGCCTCGAGGCCGCGCAAGTAGGTAGGACTACGACGCGCTCGCACTCCCATAGCGACCGCGAGAGACGGCTGCTTGAGTTCGACCACGACTTCGACGGGCTTTCCAAGCGCGGCCGCGCGCCCGCGCGCCTCAGCCCCGCCAAGCGTGCAGGCGACACCGAATGCCGCAAGTAGAGCCAGACCCCGCTTCAAGCCGGGACCGTAGCCGTGGCTAGACTTCTCCACCGCGCGGATGTGGCGGAATTGGTAGACGCGCACGGTTCAGGTCCGTGTGGGGGAAACCCCGTGGAGGTTCAAGTCCTCTCATCCGCATAGCCATATGACGCGGTTTTCGGGCCCATAGTTGGCCCAAACGGTTGTGACAGACACCTTCGACCACATCCTCCACGTCTACGGCCTCCCGACCGAAGGGTCCGCGACCCGGCTCGACCACGAGCTCCAGCAGGGCGAACTGTTCGAGTACGACGGGCGACCGATGCGCGTCGTATCGGCACGCTCCGAAGATCGCGACTACGGTCGCGTTCGGATCGTGAATCTCGAGCCGCTCAGCGAGCCCTAGCGCCCTCCACTTCCGCCCGAACCCCGCACGCGCTCGTCGGCGTCGGGTGCCAAATGCCCGTAGGTCGCGTCGATCATCGCCCGCGACGTGCCGATTCGCCGGGAGAGAGCGTGAATAGATGCCGATTTGCAGGGAGAACGTGGGTAGCGGCGCGACCCAGGTCGCACCGGGGCCACACCGCTACGGTGCTACGAGTACGGGAATTCGGGTCTTAGCGCTTGATGATGTTGTGGACCTCGAGCATCTCCGGCGCGCCCGGCTCGATCCCAACGTCCTTGAGCACGGGCATGAGGCGCTCGCCAAACGCGTCGAACTGCTCACGCGAGTCCCAGACCTCGCTAACTCGGAACTTACCGTCGGACTTGAAGGCGCAGTGGTACTCGAGTCCGTCCGGCGGCCAGGCGCCTGACTTCTCCAGACGGCTGATCGTTTCGTCGTATTGCTCCGTCGTCACTCTGGACGCAGGCGTGAAGCGGACGAGCATGCTCGTAGTGGCCATTCGTGGCCTCCTTCGTGTGGATGCCCTTGACCGAGCCGACCTACAAGCGAACGCGTCATTGCCGCAGTCGCCTGGCGAGCGAGGATTCTGAGCCAGAAGGCACTGCCCAACCTATCACCCTTTCTCCCGGCTCGGGACTTTCTCGCGTCGGATGAAAACCTCGGGAGAGTCCCAACGCGGGCGCGCGGCCCGGTTAGCCGGGCTCGACGCGTAAGGGCCGCGCCTGTCGATCCAGGACGCAGGGATGGCCGCGGGATCTCTAGCCGCCGCCGACCTCAGCGAGGGCCGAGACCGAGCGGCAAAGCCACCTCCGACCACTTCGCCGGACCGACCGGTACGGCGCTAAGAACCCCGTGGAGGTTCAAGTCCTCTCATCCGCATAAGAGAGGCCGGGGGACCGGCCTCTCTTATGGGTGAGTTCGGACTCGCGGTTATGACGGGGTGTGCGGTTCGTGATCGCCCACGTGAGTGGCCGGAACGAGTTCGGCCTGCTGGAGCGAGTCCACGCGCGGAGCTCGGATTCGGATGGAGATCCGGTCGCCGACCTTCAGCTGGCTCGGCGAGATGAGGCTGGGGACGCCGCTGCGCCAGAGGATGAAGATCGTCCGATTGCCGTAGCTGAACGACTCGTCGAGCGGCTGGCCGAGCATTTTCCGGAGAGCCAGCCAGTTGCCGCTCTGAACGTGGATCGCGACCTTGCCCCCTGCGGCGGGGCCGTTGAGCGTGCCGATGAAGAGCCACAGCGGCTTGCCGGCGTGGCCAGGCGTCGGACCGCGATCCGCCACGCGGAACGCGGCCGCGGCCTCGATCTGGGCAAGCGAGGCGTCGCGCGCCGCTCGAACCTGGACGCTGACAACATCGCCGGCGACGAGGTTCGATTCGGCGACGACGGTCGGGACACCGTGCGCCCAGCGCAGGTACTGAGTGCCGGCGCCGACCGCGAAGTACTGGTTGTCGCTCTGGCCGACGAGCTTCTTGAGCGCCGGCTTGTTGCCGCCGTTGATGTCGACGTACAGAGAGGATGAACTGCCCGCATCCGCGAGCAGACGGCCGTTGAAGACGTACGTTTGCTGGCCGCCCGCGGCGAACGTGCTCGAGGCGCCGGCTGCTAGCAGCACCAGAGCGGCGAGGACGACGTACGTGAAGCGCCTTCTCATCTCGAGACCTCCTGGCTTGGATGAAAGAGGGAAGACGGTTCGATCGTCCCCGAGCCGCGTCAGCCGAGGATTCGGGGCGGGTAAGCCAGGCGTAAAACGATTACGCCAACGTGGCGAGCACGTCGGCTGCGTGCGTGTCCGGTTTTACGCGGCGCATCACCTTTGCGACGTTGCCGTCGGCGTCGATCACGAACGTTGAGCGCTCGATGCCCATTGACTTCTTGCCGTACGAGTTTCGCTCCTTCCACACGCCGTATCGCTCGGCAACCTTGTGCTCCGGATCGGCGAGCAGCGTGAACGGGAGCGAGTACTTCTCCTTGAACTTGACGTGCGAGGCCTCGTCGTCGGGGCTGACTCCGAGAACGACGGCGCCCCGCGCGCGGAAGTCCGCGTACGCGTCGCGGATCCCACAGGCCTGGGTCGTACAGCCGGGCGTGTCGTCCTTGGGATAGAAGTAGAGGACGACCGGCTTTCCGCGTAGCGACGAGAGCTTGACTCGCGCGCCGTTGTCGGTCGACAGCTCGAAATCCGGCGCCGGCTTGCCCTCCTCGACCATCACAGCGATCCTATCGGGAGGCAATGGGACGCTGGTGGAGCGAGCTGAACGGGACCGTCCGCGGTTTCATCGTGATCCTCGCGATCGCGGCGGTGGTCTTCGTGCTCAACCTCGAAAGCACGCTGATCTCGCTCTCGCTCATTCTGCAAATCGTTTTCTTCCTCGCGATCGCGGTCGTCCTCTACATGTTCTGGCGCGACCGGATGCGGCACGAGATCGAGACCTGGTCGGAACGTTCGAGCCGGGTCTTCTACGGCAGCGCGCTGCTGATCATCGTCGACTTCGCGGCCTACTTCTGGCCTGGGCGACGCACGGCCGGGCTCGACGCCTTCGCGTTCATCGTCGTCCTGATCCTGGCGGCCTACGCGATGTGGCGCGTCTGGCATGCCGAGCGGACGCTCGGCTACTAAACTCATAGTTATGGGAGGACTCTGGACCTGGCTCCGCGGAAAAGGCGGGAATCCCGACGAGGAGGAGGATCTGCGTGAGGAGGGGATCGGGGGCGAAGACCCGGGCGAGGCGGAGGAGAGGTACCTAGCCGAGACGGGCTACGGCGGCGGCGCTGGAGTTACCGGCGGCTTGGCAATGGGGGACGCGGCCGACGTGGCCGCGGCGGACCTCGACGAGACTAAGCCTCCGCGAGACCCCGCGCCCTAGTCTCCGCGCCGTCCAGCGCGTCGAGGGCCGTCCGGACGGGCACGTACTTTCCGACGAAAATCGGCGTGTCCCGCTCCGTATAGCGGGAGGCCTCGCTGTCGCGGAGCCGGAGCATCAGATGCATGAAGTCCGCGGGCTCGTCACATTCGAACGCGGTCATGAACTCCTGGTCGTCGATCCCGAACGAGTACGTCGTGTGGTTGTGAATCGTCGGGAACTCCTCGCGGCCGATGCGCATGTGCTCTTCCATTGCCCGCGCGCGGTCCTCAGCGGAGAGCGCGTACCAGGGTCGCACCTTCACGAACGGGTAGACGACGAGATAGGGCGAGTCCTTGGGGACGATCCGGCGTGCCCTCCGGGCTGAGGTGTACTCGGAAGCCTTCGTTGTCGCGAGATACGAGTACGGCGTCTCCAACCAGGCTGCAAGCGGGGTCCCGTTGAGTGCTGCGCCGAGCTCGCCCAGATCCTCGTAGCGCTCGGTGATCTTCCAGAGGAAGAAGTCGCAGTCGGGGCGAACGCCCGCGACGGAGTACGCGCGAAGCGCGTCCATCCGACCCGCCCAGTCCTCCACGACCTCGGCGAAGGCGTCCTTCCCGGCCGCGCGCTCGTCGATCGGGAGGCGCCGCCATGCCGGATCGGCCCGGTAGAAGCTGTACGCGACGTACTGGCCGCTCACACGGCAAATGCTAGCGGCGTGGCCTGCGCGTCCTTGCCTTGGCCTTCGGCTTGGGTCTCGGCTTCGGGCACGTCAGCGAACCGGCCTGAGCGGCCTGGGCGGCGGTCTTGACCAGCTCGAGGTCCGACTTGGGAGTGTCGTCCGCGTAGAAGAGCCCGGACTGCCAGCGGTCGAGGTCGGGCTCGTCGCTGACGTGGAAGAAGAGCAAGCCCTTGACGGTGGGCTGACAGTAGGCGAGGTGGATCGCCCGCGCGTAATAGGCGCCCTGGATCGTCTCCGGCACGGCATCCAAGGCCGTTGGGATGCCGAGGTTCGTGTAGGAGCCGAGCTTCTCGAACGGGATCTGGGTCTGGACTCCATACTCGCCGTAGAGGATCGGCAGCGAGGCTCCGCGCTGAGCTGTTCCCTGGAAAGCCTCTCGCAGAAGCTTGACGAGCTTCGGATAGTCGGCGATCGAGATGCTCGTCGACTTCGGGTGGAGCGCCGTCGGCGGCGTCCTCGAGGTCTCGCCGTAGGGGTGGATCACGAGCGTGTCCATGATCGGCGCGCTTCGGTGGCTCTTGCGGTAGGCGGAGCCGAGGTCGCGGATGAAGGTCGTCGGCGAGTGGGTCTGACGACCCGAATTGGCTCGGTCGGCGCCGCGCGGAGAAACGGCTCCTCCGATCACGTTGATTCCCGGCGAGACGGCCTTCAGCGCGTCGTAGGTCTGGGCGAGCAGCGCCTCGTAGGCCGGCGCTGCCAGGTCGCGTCCACGCTTGTCGAACTGCGGCCACCAGAAACGGTTCAGGTTCGGCTCGTTGCCAACGATGAAGTCACGCACGTACGGCAGCGACTGCGCCAGCGAGGCCGTGTACTGCGCGAATTGCATCCGGTCGAGCGGGCTGAGCGGCGTCTCGCGGCCGCCGACGGTGTTGACGGCGATTACGAGGCGGACCGCGTCGAGCTCGGCGGCGAGGGCGCTGGCCTGGAAGGGCGCGAGCTCCTCGGGGGTTGGCGCGGTCTGTCCCCGGGTCCAATCCGCGCGCACCTCGATCTCGTTGAGGCCGGCGAGGACCGCGAGATCCATCCGCGTCTTGGCGAGTACGGCGTCCGGAACGAGGCTCGCGGACTCGGAGGCGCCGACGGCGAGCGTGCGCGTAGTGGCCTGGGAAGGGGCAGCTGTCGCGAACGCGGCGAGCGTGACGCCGAGGGCGGCGATTCTGCGGATGGGCGGCATCAGCAAGGGGCATCGGCCGCTCGCCTCCGCTTCTCGACACCCGAAGGGGCTAGTCCTTCTGGACGAAGACCTTGCTGCCGGTGCAGCGCGTCAGGCGCGCGGCCCGAGCGGACGCCGCGGCGAGCCGGAAATCCGGCAGGCTCGGCTTCGGCTTCTGGTCGGCGTAGTACAGGCCGGACTGCCAGCCCGCGAGGTCGGTCTCGTCGAAGGTGTGGAAGACGAACAAGCCTTTCACCGTCGGCTGGCACGCCGCCTGCTCGAGCGCCTCGCGGTAGTAGCGCGCCTGCGTCTGTGGGTCGACCGCATCGGCGGCCGCCGCCGAGTTCAGGTCGGTATACGCGTGCCGGTGCTCCGCGGGGATGCGGGTCTGGACACCGAACTCGGTGTAGTAGATCGGCAATCCCCGCCCTCGCTGCGACGTACCCGCGAACGCATGGGTCAACAACGCTGCCAGCTTGGGGTAGTCGGCGATCGTGATCGTCGTCGACGCGGCATGTGTTTCCATCGGCGAGAGCTGTGAGGTCCGCATGTACGGATGCATCGAAAACGCGTCCATGATCGGCCTGGAGCGACCGCTCCTCTTGTAGGCGGCGCCGAGGTCCTCGATGAACCGGGTGGGAGAGTGCGTGGCTCGCTTCATGCCCGGTCGGTCCGAGCCGCGGGGGGCGAGCGCGCCACCGATCACCTGGATTTGGGGCGAGACGGCCTTCAGTGCGTCGTAGGTCCTCGCCAGGAGGTCGAGATAGGCCGTGGCCGCGACGTCGCTGCCACCGCGCCCGAACTGTGGCAGCCAGAACGTGTTCAGGTTCGGCTCGTTCCCGACCACGATGTCTCGGATCTGCGGAAACGCCCGGGCCAGTGCCGCCGTGTAGGCAGCGAACTGCCGGCGTGCCGCAACGGTCCTAGGGGTGTTGCCGCTCAGGCCGTGCCAGACGAAGACGAACACGCGCATTCCGACGGCTTCGGCGCCCTTGACGACGTTGCCGAGCGCAAGCCGCTCTTCGGCCGACGGAGCCCTTGCGCCTGACTGCCACATGCTCGAGACCATCACCCCGTCGAACCCCGCATCGTGGGAGACCTTGATCAGCGAGGCCGCGCTAGCCGGGTCGGCCTGCTTGAACGCGTCATCGACGGTCGCGACCAGAAGCGGGTGGCCCAAGCGCGTCGGCGGCGCGGTGGTGCCGATCATCGTGCCGCCCCAGAACGAGAACCAGATCACAAGCACCGCGGCCGCCGCCCCGAGCACTGCGAGGACAGGGCCCTTCCATCTCACGGGCGCGCACCTTAGTGGTCTGATGGGGCCACTGGCTGCATCTACGCTTGGAAGCGTGGACAAACGGCTCGAAGACCAGCTCAAACGGCTGCCGGCGAAGCCCGGTGTCTACATCTTCCGTGACAGCCGCAGCCAGGTTCTCTACGTCGGGAAAGCCAAGTCGCTGAGGCCGCGCGTGCGCAGTTACTTCCAGGCTTCCGCGGACGTCAGGCACGCGATCGCGCAGCTGCCGGAGCGCGTCGCCGACATCGAAGTGATCGTCACCGGCAGCGAGGTGGAGGCCCTGCATCTGGAGCAAAACCTGGTCAAGCGGCACCGGCCGCCGTTCAACGTCCGGCTGCGCGACGACAAGTCGTTCCCGTACATCGCCGTCACGGTCGGTGACGATTTCCCGCGGGTCATGTTCACACGCGAGCGTCATCGGCGTGGCGTGACCTACTTCGGTCCATATGCCAACGCGAAGAAGGTCCGCGAGACGCTCGATGTCCTCAATCGTGTCTTTCAGTACCGGCCCTGCGAGGGCCCGAAGCCGGGCCGGCACTCGGGAATCCCGTGCCTCGATTACCACATCGAGCGCTGCCACGCACCGTGCGTCGACTACATCTCGAAGGAGGCCTACGCCGAGATCATCGACGGGGTGATCAACTTCCTCTCCGGCGACACCCGCACGATCGAGCGCGAGCTCGAGCAGAAGATGCAGGATGCGGCCGAAGGCGAGCGCTTCGAAGAGGCGGCGCGCTACCGCAACCGGCTGTTCGCGATCCGTCGGCTGAGCGAGCGGCAGGCGGTTGAGAAGCGAAGCGTCGGCGACGTCGACGTGATCGGCCTCGCGGTCGACGGCGACAAGGCTGCTGTGCAGATCTTTCCGCTGCGCGGCGGCAAGATGATCGACCGGTACGGGTTCCATCTCGAGAACGTCGAGGGGCAGGATGTCTCGGCCCTGCTCGAGGCCTTCTCTCTCGAGTACTACGGGTCGGCGCCTTCGGTGCCGCCGCAGATCGTCGTGCCTCGCGACGCCGGCGACGTCTCTGCGCTCGAGGAGTTCCTGAGCGAGCGCCGCGGCTCCCGCGTCGAGGTGCGCGCGGCCGAGCGCGGGGAGAAGCGCCGCCTCCAGGAGCTGGCGACGCAGAATGCGCGGCTAGCCCTCGACTCGGAGAGCTACCAGACCGAGCAGAAGCGGCTGCGGCGGGTCGAGGCGCTCGAGGAGCTGCGCGAGGCGCTGAACCTCGAAAGCCTGCCGCTGCGGATCGAGTGCTTCGACATCTCGAACATCCAGGCCTCGGAGCCGGTCGGCTCGATGGTCGTCTTCCAGGATGCGACGCCGAAGAAGGCGCACTACCGCAAGTTCGCGGTACGCGGCCTCGACGGCCAGGACGACTTTGCGGCGATGGCGCAGGTGATCGAGCGCCGTTTCGCGCGGATGAGCGCCCCCGACGACGAGGAATACGACGACGGCTTCGCGGCAGTGCCGAACCTCGTCGTGATCGACGGTGGGAAGGGCCAGCTCTCGGCTGCCTTGGCCGCGATGCAGCGCTTCGACCTGCCTCGGGTGGCAGTGATCTCGCTGGCGAAGCGGGTCGAGGAGATCTACCTGCCGGGCCGGCCCGATCCCGTCCGGCTCGATCCGCACTCGCCCGGGCTCCAGCTTCTGCAGCGGATTCGCGACGAAGCCCACCGCTTCGCGATCGGCTTCCACCGTCAGCGCCGCGACGCTCGCGCGCGCGAGTCGATCTTCGACACGCTCGAGGGCGTCGGCCCGGCGCGCCGCCGTGCCCTGCTGCGTCACTTCGGGTCGTCCGAGCGCGTGCTCGCGGCGTCGCAAGAGGAGCTCGAGGGCGTGCCGGGCGTTCCCGCGAAGACGGCCCGCTCGATCTACGCCCAGCTGCACAAGGCGGGCCGGGCTTAGGCAAATCCGCCTGGGCCACTGGTTGCGGGTAGGTTTCGCGCAACCGCTACGAGGGAGGGCACAATGGCTGAGCCCGTGGTCGTATCGATCATGGAGTTCTCCGGCAGTCCGGAGGAGATCGGGCAGAAGATGTCAGGCGTCGAGGAAATCGCAGGCCGCAAGGCGTCCGAGTACGGCGGCATCTCGTCGACGATCGTCAAGACCGATGACGGCGTGATGATCATCAACTTCTGGGACAGCAAGGAAGGGCGCCATCAGATGGCCGAGGATCCAGAGGTCCGCCAGGCGATTCAGGACGCTGGGATGCCCGCTCCGAACGCCAAGGGCTACGAGGTGATCAAGCACAGCACTCCTCAGCAGGTCACCGTCTAGGTTCGCGCGTTCGCCTCTGCCGGCGCGGTATCGCTCGTGGCGCCGGCCGGGCGGCCGCTATTGCTCGGCGACGGCGTCGCGGTCCGTTGCGACCTGCCGGCGCCAGTGGAGCGTTCGCAGGATCACCAGGATCGCCCCGAAGCCGAGCAGGGCGTTGAAGACGATCAGCGTCACGCGCATGCCCACGCTGAAGCTGAGCAGCGTCGTCCTGGAGGCCTTGCCCGCGAACGTGTAGAGCAGGAGCGCTTGCTCGGTGCCGATCCCCGACGGGCTGATCGGAAACAGCACGGCGAGGCTCTGCGTCGCCTGCACGAGGACCGCGTTGTGCAACGTCGCCGGCACGTGGAAGGCGCGCAGGAAGAAATAGATCGCGGTGAGCCGCAGGCACCAGTCGGCCGTCTGCCAGCCCGCGACGTGGCGAAGGTAGCTCGCCTTGTCGGAGAAGACTTTGAAGCCGAGCCGGACGCGCTGCCAGAAGCCGGCGAGCTGCTCCGCGAACCACAGGAGCAGCAGCAGCGAGACGAGCAGGATTGCGCCGACGGCGATCAGGGTCGCCCGGAGATGCGCAAAGAACCAGTGGAAGTCGAACCCCTTCAGGTGGGCTAGCACGGAGCTGCCGGGCAGCTCGCCGCTCGAGAGCGCGTAGACGATGAAGCACAAGGCGACGACCGAGTCGAACAGCGTCAGCGCGATCAGCGTTGCGCCGAGGGTCGGGTAGGTCGAGCCTTCGACACGTCGCTTGACGATGAAGAGCCCGACCGCATCGCCTCCTCGAGCGGGGAGAACCGCGTTGACCCCGACGCGGGCGAGCATCGCACCCCAGATCGATCGCCAGCGCACGACCGAGCCCGGGTAGGAAGCGACGATGATGTTTCTCCAGGCCCGGCTGACGCAGCCGACCTTGACGAACTGGCAGACGAGCGCGATGCCGAGCGCGGTCCAGCCGACATCGGCCAGATGATCGAAGAAGACGCGGATGTCGTGAAGAACCGCGCCCACAGGCTGGGCTCAGGCCGTTAGTGGCGGTCGGGCGGGCCGGAGCCGTCGCCGCCCGCGCCGTCCTCCGCCATGTAGGGGTAGCGGTAGTCCTTTGGCGGCACGAAGGTCTCTTTGATCGTGCGAGGTGAGACCCAGCGAATCAGGTTCCACATCGAGCCGGCCTTGTCGTTGGTGCCCGAGGCGCGTGAGCCTCCGAACGGCTGCTGGCCGACGACGGCCCCTGTGGGCTTGTCGTTGACGTAGAAGTTGCCGGCGGCGTACTCGAGCTTCTCGTTCGCGTCCTCGATCGCCGAACGGTCGCGCGCGAAGACGGCGCCCGTCAGCCCGTACGGCGCCGTGCGGTCGACCAGCTCGAGAGTGTCGTCCCACTGTTTCTCCGGATACACGTACGCGGTGACAACAGGACCGAAGAGCTCCTCTCTCATCGTGCGGAACTCCGGGTCCTCCGTCTCGATCACCGTCGGCTCGACGAAGAAACCTTCGTCGTCCTCGATGCCGCCGCCGACGACCACTTTGGCCTTGGCCGCCGCCTTCGCCTCGTCGATCGCCTCGCGCTGGGTCTTCAGCGCGTTCGCGTCGATGACGGCCCCCATGAAGTTGGAGAAGTCGCTGACGTCGCCCATCTTCAGCTCCTTGACCTCGTCGGCGAGCCGGTCGCGCAGTGCCGGCCAGAGGTTCGAGGGGGCGTAGACCCGCGAGGCAGCCGAGCATTTCTGTCCCTGGTATTCGAACGAGCCGCGGACGATCGCGGTCGCGACGGCGTCGACGTCGGCGGAGGGGTGGGCGACGATGAAGTCCTTCCCGCCGGTCTCGCCGACGATCCGTGGGTAGTTGCGGTACTCACCGACCTTCGAGCCGACCGTCTTCCACATCGAGTTGAAGACGCCTGTCGAGCCGGTGAAGTGGATCCCGGCGAGCTCGGGGCTCGCCAGGGCGGCGTCGCCGATCGTCGCGCCGGGGCCGTAGACGAGGTTGATCACCCCGTCCGGGAGGCCGGCCTCCTGGAGCAGTCGCATCACGAAGTAGGCGGAGAAGGCCGCGGTCGACGCGGGTTTCCAGACGACGGTGTTGCCCATCAACGCCGGTGCGCTCGGCAGGTTGCCCGATATCGCGGTGAAGTTGAATGGCGTGACGGCAAAGACGAAGCCCTCGAGCGGGCGGTACTCCAGGCGGTTCCAGGTGCCGGGCGCCGAGTTCGGTTGCTCCTTGTAGATGCGCGTCATGAACTCGACGTTGAAGCGGAAGAAATCGGTCAGCTCGCAGGCCGCATCGATCTCGGCCTGGTGAGCCGTCTTCGACTGCCCGAGCATCGTCGCGGCGTTGAGCGTCGCGCGCCAGGGGCCGGCCAGCAGCTCGGCTGCGCGAAGGAAGATCGCGGCTCGGTCCTCCCAGGGCATGCGGGCCCAGTCGTGGCGCGCGTCCCGGGCGGCGGCGATCGCCTGGTCGACTTCGGACGGCCCTCCCGAGTGCACGTCGGCAAGCACGTGACTCTTGCGGTGCGGCATGACCGCCTCGAAAGTCTTGGCGGTCTTCACGTCCTTCCCGCCGATCACGAGGGGGATCTCGATCCGGTCTCGCTCGAGCTCGCGCAACCGCGCCTGCAGCTCGGCGCGCTCGGGCGAGCCTGGCGCGTAATCCTTCACCGGCTCGTTGTGGGGCTTCGGTGGCAGGGCGATTGCGGGGCGGCTCATCTCGGGAGATTCTACGGCGTCGAAGTAGCGATACGTTAGGGGCGTGGCCGCGAGCGTTCGCTACGAGGTCGAAGGCTGGGGGGTCGGCGAGCTCTGGCTCGACGGAGAGACGCTGCTCTGGCACGAGCTTCCTTCGGGGACTGCCACGGAGGGCTGTGACGAGCCCTCAAACGAGCTCGCCGCCAGGCTGCGCTCGTACTTCACGGGGGCGCGGGACTCGTTCGCCGACGTGAGGATCGACCTCGAGGGCTACACCGCGTTTCAGCGCACCGTCATCGAGACCCTGCGCAACGTTCCTTGGGGCGAGGTCGTCAGCTACGGCGAGCTCGCGGCGCTCTCCGGGTACCCGAACGCCCAGCGTGCCGCCGGGTCGGTCTGCGCGAACAACCGCTTCCCTCTCGTGGTCCCGTGCCATCGCGTGGTCGCGGCGAACGGGATCGGTCGCTACGGCGCCAGCGGTGTCGGGTACAAGCGTCGGCTCCTGGAGCTCGAAGGTGTCACTCTCTGACGACGTCCGCAACGAGCTCGCGGCGATTGCGCCTCCGCGCGAATGTGACCGCGAGGCCGAGCTCTCGGCGCTCTTTCACTCAGCGGGACGCTGGCACATGCGTGGCGGCGAGGTGTCGGTGCACCTCGACCTGTCGAGCTCGGCGGTTGCGCGGCGCGCGTTCAGCTTGCTTCGTTCGTTCGGCGTCGACTCGGAGATCCGGACCTATCGGCGCAGCTCCTTCGACCGCGCGACGCGGTACCAGCTGCACGTGGAGGGAACGCCGCACGCGCTTGGCATTCTCAAGGAGTGCGGCGTGCTGGGTGCGCGACTGCAGCCGCTTGCTCGGCCGCCGAAACGGATCGTCGGTCGCGGCTGCTGCCGCGCCGCCTACCTGCGCGGGTCGCTTCTGGCGGCCGGTTCGGTCTCGGGGACCCCGTCGCCTCACCTCGAGGTCAGGACCGAGACCAGGGAGGCAGCGCAGTTTCTCTCGGAAGCCGTCGCGCAGGAGGACGTCGCCTTGAGCGTGCTCGAGCGTCGGGATCACGCGGTCGCCTACGCGAAGGGCCTCGAACGGATCGCCGAGGCACTCGCTCTCGCGGGCGCCAGCGACGCGGCGCTGGCACTCGACGAGGGCGCGGTGGTGGGCGAGACGAAAGCTCGCGCGAACCGTCTCGCGAACGCCGATCACGCAAATCTCGTCCGCACCAGTCGGGCAGCCCACGCGCAGCTTGAGGCGCTCCGCCGGCTCGAGAGCGATCGAAGCCTCGACGAGCTTCCGCCGCGCTTACGGGAGGCGGCCGAGCTTCGGCTTCGGCACCCGTCGCTGCCATTGCGGGAGCTCGCGCTCAAGTGCCGGCCCGCCGCGACCAAAGCGACTGTTCACCGCCGCCTGCAAAAGCTGATCAGGCTGGCTGAAACCTAGGCCGGAACATGTCCTCGTATGGCTTTCCGGACAGTTGAAACGACCCCCGATGATTCGTTAATACTTACCAGAGGCGGGTTCGCGCTCGTCCGGTGATGGATTCAGACCCCGTCCGTCGCCAAGGTCCGGAGCGCGACAATTGCGGAGGGGG
>Ga0207693_10002154_pt1 | contig 17186 bp, 14 predicted proteins | sample LARL81metaG_FD_184347 | JGI IMG/M metagenome (GOLD analysis project Ga0207693, IMG submission 184347) | Corn, switchgrass and miscanthus rhizosphere microbial communities from Kellogg Biological Station, Michigan, USA - LAR L8-1 metaG... | ecosystem: Host-associated > Plants > Roots >...
GTTCAGCTGCGGCTTGCCGTTCACCATCTGGTAGCCGACCGGGTGCTGCATCCAGGAGTTGGCCGCCAGGATGAACGCCGCCGACAGCATGCTGCCCGCCGCCACCGCCCAGATGGTCAGCAGGTGCAGCCGCTTGGGGAGCTTGTCCCAGCCGAACAGCCACAGCCCCAGGAAGGTCGACTCCAGGAAGAACGCGGCCAGCCCTTCCATCGCCAGCGGCGCGCCGAAGATGTTCCCGACCAGCCGCGAGTACGCCCCCCAGTTCATCCCGAACTGGAACTCCTGGACGATGCCGGTCACCACGCCGATCGCGACGTTGATCACCAGCAGAACGCCGAAGAACCGGGTCAGCCGCAGGTAATCATCACGCCCGCTGCGGTACCACGCCGTCTGCAGCAACGCGGTCAGGAACGCCAGCCCGATCGTGATCGGGACGAAGAAGAAATGATTGATCGTCACAAACGCGAACTCCACCCGCGCCAAGTCGACATTCGTCATCGGCTGCCTCCGACTGGGTCACCTGGTCAACCCGGATTGGGAACCGTCCGGTCGCGGTCTGATGCATCCATGATTCGGGTCCACGCGGGACCGGGACCTCATCCGCGCCGGGTGGTACTAGTCGCGCCGGCGCCGTCTTGCCTGCTCTGGTCCGTCTGCCTGCGCTAGTCCGGCTCCAATCACCCGGGCCGGAGGAGGCAAGCGGGTACGACGGAAGTGAGCATGCCCTCGTGACCTATGACTCCGGCAGCGGCGTCACGATCTCGTCAGGCTGCGTGGCGCGCTCGAGGGCATCGCGGTGAGCCTGCGCCGGGGTCAGTCGCGGGCCCTGCGCGGAACCGAACGAGACCGGGCGGACTCCGATCCGGGCCTGAATGCGTCTTTCCTCGCCGCGCACCCCGGGACGGCCCCTGAGGGTCTGGCGCGCCCAGAATAGGAACGATCCGTGACGACCAACCAGATCCTGCTCGGAGTGGGTCTCATTCTTGCCCTCGCGGTCGGCTCGCAGATCATCGCCAGCCGCCTCCGGATTCCGGCGCTGATCATCCTGCTGCCTGCTGGCTTCATCGCGGGCGCGATCACCACTGACGTCAACCCCCAGGACCTACTAGGGGCCGCGTTCCAGCCGCTGGTGTCGTTGGCGGTGGCGGTCATCCTCTACGACGCCGGCATGTCGCTGGACCTGCGGAAGCTGCGCGGGCACACCCGGCGGGTCGTGATCAGGCTGATCGCGATAGGCGTGCCCATCACCATGGTCCTGGCGGCTGTGTTCGCCGGACTGCTGCTGGGCATGTCCAGCAAGGCAGCCCTGATGCTCGGGGCCATCCTGGTGGTGTCCGGCCCGACGGTCGTGGGCCCGCTGCTGCTTTTCATCCGACCCACCGAACGGCTGCAGCGGGTGCTCTCCTGGGAGGGATCACTGATCGATCCGGTGGGCGGCATCCTTGGCGCCGTCGTTTTCCACGCTGTAGTGGCGAGCACACGCAAGGGACCCGGCTACCAGCTGGCCCAATTCCTGGCGGGCATCGGCGTCGGCCTGGCGGGCGGCATCGCCGGCACCGCCTTGCTGTGGCTGTTGCTGCGAAAACTCCAGCTCGGCGAGGTGCTGGGCACCACCGCCCAGCTGGCCTCGGTGGTCGCTGTGGCCGCCGGATGCGACATGATCCGCGAGGACTCCGGGCTCATCTCCGCCATTGTCATGGGGCTGGCCGTGGCCAACCTGCACGGCTTCGACGTTCCCGCGCGGCGGCCATTCTTCGAGACCCTGGTGCAGCTGATCATCGGCGTGCTCTTCATCACCATTTCGGCCACGGTCACCCCGGCGTCGCTGCACCATCTGGTGCTGCCAGCGCTGGCGCTGATCGCTGTCCTGGTCGTGCTCGCCCGGCCGCTTGTGGCCCTGCTGGCGACGGCCCGGACCGACCTGACGACGGGGGAGCGCCTGTTCATCGGGTGGATGGCCCCGCGCGGCATCATCGCGGCGGCCACCGCATCGACGTTCTCCGCCGGGCTCGTCGCCCAGCACATCCAGGGTGCAGCCAAGATCCTGCCGGTCACATTCCTTGTCATCGTCGTCACCGTGGCCCTATACGGCCTGACGGCTGTGCCGGTGGCCAGGCGGGTCGGCGTCACGCGCCCGGCTCGCACCCGGCCGCTATTGGTAGGAGGAGAGGACTGGGTCGTGGACCTGGGACGCGCCCTGCGGTCGCTGGGCCTTGAGGTCCTCATGTGGGCCGGGTTCGACGAGCAACGGCAGCGGATCAAAGCGGTCGGCCTGGAGCTCGCACCCGGTGAACTGCTCGCCGCGGCCACTGGCCGTGGCGCCCAACTCGAGGGCATCACCGCGCTGCTGCTGCTCACCGGCGAGGACGACTTCAACGCACTCGGGTCGAGTGTGCTGCAAGGCAGCCTTGAGGGGCCGGTCTACCGACTCGGGGCCCGGCTGCCCAGCCACGGCGTGGTCGCTCCCTACACTGGCGGCGAGATCCTGTTCGCTCCCCAGCTGACGAGATACGAGGTCGGCCGCCGCTATTCCGACGGTGCCCGGATCTGTACCCAGGCCGCCAGCGACGGGATCCCAGCCGGCGGTGACCTGCTGTTCCTGGTCCGGGCCGACGGCAGACTCGACCCCGTCACCCAGGTCGGCCCGCCGGAACCGCAGGCCGGAGACACCATGGTCCTGCTCGGCCCGCCGACGGGCGGATCGTGATGCTGCACGTTCGCGTGGTGAGCCCGGCCGCCCTCACCGAGCGGCTGGCCGACCGGCTCGTCGTTGCCCCGGGGGTGCAGAACGTGATGGTACAGGCCGGAGCCGCGCGTCGACCCGATGGCGACGCGGTCCAGTTCGACGTGCGCGATGGCACCGCCAATCCCGTGTTCGAGGCCCTGCGCGAGCTCGGCCTCGATCGCGACAGGGTGATCTGCGTCGAGCGGGTGGATGCCACGCTCACCGGCCAGGGGGTCGCGGCCGCAGACCGCGGCGTACTGAGGCAGGAGACCGCCCCGATATGGGAAATGGTCGACGCGGTCATCCGTCAAGGCGAGGCATACGCGCCGAGTTTCTACGCCCTGCTGACGGCGGCCGGCCTCATCGGTGCCGTGGGCATCCTGACCAACTCACAGATCCTCATCGTGGGCGCCATGGTCGTCGGTCCCGAGTACAACGCGATCATGGGCGTCGCGCTCGGCATCACCAAGCGGAATCGGGCCGAGGCGCAGGATGGTTTGCTCGCTCTATGCGGGGGGTTCCTGGCCGCCATCACGGTGACCTTGCTGTTCGGCCTCGCGGTCCGCGCGTCGGGCAAGACCCCGGTCCCGTTCCTGCACGGCGTGCGGCCCGTCGCGGACCTCATCAATACGCCCAACGTCTTTTCTGTCATCGTGGCCGTGCTGGCCGGTGTCGTGGGCGTCGTGTCCCTGACCGAGTCCCGGGCCAACGCGCTCATCGGCGTGTTCATCTCCGTTACCACCATCCCGGCCGCCGCCTCGGTGGGCCTGTCGATCGCGTACTCGAGCTGGGGTGAAGCCGGGGGATCCATGGTCCAACTGTTGCTCAATGTCATCCTCCTCATCGTGGTGGGCGCGGCCGGCCTCAGCAGCCAGCGCGCGATCTGGCGCCGGCGCTCGTCCTGACCGCGATCACCTCCAGCGGGTGATGACCCGCGGGCCCGGCGCTTCCACGATGGGTTCGTGACCATAGCCAGGGCCCGGCACCTGGCCCCCGGATCAATCGTGGCGCACGCTTCGCGGGACCATTCGCCGCGGGTGACGCGATACCCGCGGGCAGACGCCATCGTTGACTCAGCCGCGCGGTGCGGCTTCTCGCCCGCATTGGACGGAAAGGACCCTGATCATGAACATGCCAGCCAAGGTAGATGTCGACGAAGCCACCATAGAGATGCTGGGTGCATTGACCCTAGGCGATCCTGACCTGCTGGCCGCGGGCCTGGAGGTGCGTGCGGAATTCCAGGCAAAGAGCGGTCTCGACGCACGTAGCTATGCTCTGGTCAAGCTGGCCGCCATCATGGCGCTGGATGCCCCGCCGGCCTCGTACCTGTGGCAGGTAGCCAACGCCATAGACGCCGGCGCGACGCCGGAGGACCTGGTAGGCGTACTGATCGCTATCGCGCCCCAGATCGGCGGGCCGAAGCTGGTGGCAGCCGCGCCTGAGCTCATGGTCGCTCTCGGCCTGTCGCTGCCCGATGGACAGTAATACCCAGCCGGTTACAGCGACAACAAGGAGGCAGTGATGTTCCGTAGGCGACGCCCGTTGCTGCGCGCGGCCGTGGTAGGCGGCGGCGCGTACATGGCGGGCAAGCACGTGGCCCGAAACTCGGCGGAGCAGCAACAGCAAGAACAGGGTCAGGACCAGCGCATCAGTGATCTCGAACAACAGCAGGCACCACCCCCGGCGGCGGCTCCGAGCCCGGCCCCGTCGTCACCCATGATTGACCAGCTGAACCAGCTTGCGGCGCTGCATCAGCAGGGCGTTCTGACCGACGATGAATTCTCTGCCGCCAAGGCCAAGCTGATCGGTACCTGAGCCGGGGTCCGTTTGGGTCTCTGTTCGGCCGGCGCCCCTCCTCTGGTGCGCCGGCCTGGTGCAGCCGGAGGTAGCAGGGGTCATGCTCGCCATTCGCCCGGCCATGACAGCTGCCGGCCGCTGGCTGCGTTCGGTCCGGCCGGAGCGCGCCCACCTGCGCGCGGACCTGGTCGCCGGGCTGCCCGGCGCGATCAGCCGCGTGCCCGACGGAATGGCGGCCGCGGTCCTGGCCGGAGTGAATCCGGTGCAGGGGCTCTATGCGAGCTTCGCGGGGCCCATCGTGGGCGGGCTCAGCTCGAACACCCGGATGATGGTGATCTCGACGACCTCGGCTGCCGCGCTGGCGGCAGGCTCGGCGCTGCAGAACGTGCCGCCGGATCAGCGGCCAGCGGCCATCCCGCTGCTGGTGATCTTGGTCGGTATCGTCCTGGTGGCCGCGGGTATCGTCCGCCTCGGCCGCTACACCAGGTTCGTCTCGTACTCGGTGATGATCGGCTTCCTCACTGGTATCTCGGTCAACATCGTCTGCAGCCAGATCGCCGATCTCACCGGGGCCCAGGCCCACGGCGACTTCCCGCTGGCCAAGGCCATCGACGTGCTCATCCATCCAAGCGGCATCGATCTGGCGTCCCTGCTCGCCGGGCTGAGCGCGCTGGCGATCCTGGTCTTGCTGGCGCGGACCCGGCTGTCCGTGATGAGTTCGCTGATCGCCCTGGTGATACCCACCATCGTGGTGATAGTCGCAGGCGCAACCCAGGTGGCCAGGGTCGGCGACCAGGGTGACATCCCCCGGGGTATCCCGCTTCCGCAGGTGCCCAACGTGGGGCTTTTGTCGTTCAGCATGATCACCGGCGCGCTGGCGATCGCGGCCATCATCATCGTGCAGGGCGCCGGGGTCGCGGAAGCCGCGCCTAATCCCGGCAATGCGCGACCGAATCCGAACCAGGACATCATCGCGCAAGGGGCGGGAAACCTGGCCGCGGGTTTCTTCCGTGGCATCGCGGTCGGGGGCTCCGTCGGTCAGACTGCGCTCAACGTGAGCGTCGGCGCCCGGACCCGCTGGGCGGCGATCTGGTCCGGCGTCTGGATGCTGATCATCCTCGCCGCCTTCTCCGGGCTCGTCGCGAAGCTCGCGGTTCCGCCCCTCGGCGCGATCCTGATCTTCGCCGCCATCGGCTCACTGCGGCCAGGCGAGGTCACCACCATCTTGCGCACCGGGCGTGTCTCGCAGGTCGTGGTCATCACGACGTTCGCCGCCACGCTGTTCCTGCCGGTAGCCGCGGCGGTCGGCATTGGAGTGGCCCTGTCCCTGCTGCTGCAGCTCAACCAGGAGGCTATGGATCTCGCCGTGGTCGAGCTCATCCCCAGAGACGACGGACGCTTCGAGGAGCGGAAGCCGCCAGCCGTCCTGACCAGCTTTCACATCACGGTCCTGGACGTCTACGGCAGCCTGCTCTACGCGGGCGCGCGCACTCTGCAGGCTCGCCTGCCCGCGCCGGGCGATGCGCGCTCGCCCGTTGTCGTGTTGCGGCTGAGACGCCGAACCTCCCTTGGCTCTACCTTCGTCAAGGTGGTCGCCGACTACGCTGACCAACTCGTCGACTCCGGCGGCCGGCTCTACTTGAGCGGCCTCGATCCGAGCCTTACCGAACAGCTGCGCCGCACCGGACACGTCGACGGTCCGGTCCGCGCCTTCGAGGCGACCCCGGTCGTCGGCGAGTCGACCCAGGCGGCTTACCTGGATGCCGAGGCCTGGCTCGTCAAGGTACGCGGCGGACGATCGTAAAGCCTCAATCCTGGCTCTGGCCCAGGTGGGCTGCGTCGCCGGGCGGGCGTTGATCGTCGGTCACCTGGCGCCCGGAGACGAGCTTGGCGCTCATCTTGACCGTCTTGACCGCACCCGTCGCGCCTGCCTGCAACGTTAGCCCGACAGTGAGCAGGATGACGCCGAGAATGAAGAGCGTGTTCGAACCGACCAAAAGCAGCCCGAGGCGGCCCAGGACGTAGGGCGGTGTGCAGATTATTGCTCCGATCGCCCCGCCCACTGCCGTGGCGGCCAGCTTGTCGCGTTTCGGATTGTCGGTCTTAATGCCGATGAGCCGGGCCGGCACGGCGACATAGCAGATCATCATGACGCCGACGACGATGCTGAGGCAAAGCCCGAACCAGAACACTCCCCAGCGGACGACGACCACTGTCGACAGGCCCAGAAGGATGCCCACGAACGCCCCTGATCCCAGGACGACGGGCAGATGAGACCGGGCCTGGGTGAACGCCGGCCGGATCTGCGGTCGGCCCGGCTGGACGATGGCGAAGGCGAACACGGCGTTCAGGTAGAAGCTCGCCGCGGTGATCGCGGCGATGGCGATCACGATCGGGATCACAATCGTCGGCCCGGTCAGGACATGAAATGACTTGCCGTGCAGCACATGGGCTTTCAGGTCGACCATGGCGGCCCAGATCCACATCGCGGGCAGCACCTGGATCAGCGTGAGCCGCCAGTTGGTGAGCAGCAGCTTCACCCCGTCGAAGAGCATCGCGAAGGCGCCGACGATGAGGGCGAGGGGAGCGAGCCATGGGCGGGAGCGGCTCAGCCTCATGATCATCTCGTCTACGACCGTCCGGTCGCTGTCCCTGACCGCCTTGATAAATCGCTCGACCTGCGTCCGCCTCAGGTGCCGCCCCCGCGGGGATGACCCGCCACCCGCCTCAGGCGGCGCGGGCGGGCTGGAGGCATCGCCTGATGATGATGCCGCTAGCCGTTCGGGCGCATTCCCTTCCATGGCCACTGTGGGATGCCCTTCACGAAGCAGTCGCGCGCTGAGCGGATGAGGGATCCGGTCGGCGGAAGGAGACACCCATGTGAGCCGGTATCGCCTCTCCGGAGTCCGACCATAACCCTGGCCACGGGGGAGGGCGCCTCATCCGGAGCGGGTGAGGCGGTGCCTGGCCTGCGACGGCATTGTCGAAGGCACAGCGTCTCGCAGCTGGAGGGGAGCCGATCATGACTGAGCGGACAGCCGAGGCTCCGCCCCGGCCAGCGGTCCGATATCAGCTTGATTCTGGGGTGAGCGGGCTGACACCCGCGGAGCGGGTCGCCAGGGGCAAGGCCGCGCGGGCCGAGGTACCACGAGAGAGTCATGAGATGTTCGATCCGCCAGCGGACCGGACCGACCCGATCGCCTTGCTGGAAGAGCAGGCGCGGTCACGTGTGCCCGAACTGGTGCCGGTCCGGTGGGGCCGGATGGTGGTGTCCCCGTTCACCTTCTACCGTGGCGCAGCGCTGCCGATGGCCAGCGATCTGGCTACCACTCCGGTCTCCGGGCTCGCGGTGCAGGCATGCGGCGACGCGCACCTGTCCAACTTCGGCGCCTTCGGCTCGGCCGAGCGCCGGCTGGTGTTCGACGTCAACGACTTCGACGAGACGCTGCCCGGGCCCTGGGAATGGGACGTCAAGCGGCTGGCGGCCAGCCTGGAAGTCGCGGCGCGCGGCAACGGCTTTTCCGGTAAGCAGCGCCGCGACGTCGTCATGGCCGCCGTCGCCAGCTACCGGCAGGCGATGCGTACGTTCGCCGGGATGACGAACCTGGAGGTTTGGTACGCGCGCGCCGACATGGACGAGCTCCGTGAGCAGTTCGACTCTCAGCTCCAGGCGCGGCAGCGCAAGATGGTGGACAAGGGGCTGGCCAAGGCGCGGACCAGGGACAGCATGCAGGAAGTGGCCAAGCTCACCCGCATGGCGGACGGGCGGCTGCGGATCATCTCCGACCCGCCGCTGCTGGTGCCCATCGATGAACTGATGCCCAGCGGGACGGACAACGCGAGCATCGAGGCGTCGTACAGCGGCATCGTCGCCAAGTACCAGCGCACGCTCGAGACCGACCGCCGGTACCTACTTGACCAGTACCAGTACTGCGACCTGGCCAGGAAGGTCGTCGGCGTCGGCAGTGTCGGGACGCGCTGCTGGATCGTCCTGATGCTCGGCCGCGACGAGTCCGATCCGCTGTTCTTGCAGGTAAAGGAGGCAGAGGCATCGGTGCTCAGTCGCTTCGTCGGCGCTAGCAAGCACAAGAACCAGGGCCAGCGGGTGGTGGCGGGCCAGCGGCTGATGCAGGCGAGCAGTGACATCTTCCTGGGCTGGCACCACATCGAGGCCGGGCTGGATGGCCAGCCCAGGGACTTTTACGTTCGCCAGCTGCGCGACTGGAAATACTCCGTTGAGATCGAGACCTTGCTGCCGGCCGGGCTGCGGATGTACGCCACGCTCTGCGGCTGGACGCTCGCCCGGGCGCACGCCCGCTCTGGGGACCGGATAGCCATCGCCGCCTACCTCGGCGGCTCGGACGTCTTTGACCGGGCTGTGACCAGGTTCGCCGCCGCTTACGCCGATCAGAACGAGCGCGACTACCAGTCGCTCGTTGAAGCCATAGCATCCGGGCGGGTAACCGCAGAGCGCGACGCGTGACGTCGGGCCACCCTGACTTCGGGGCGGAGGAGGCGTGGTACTTGACCTGCTGCTTATCGGGCTCGGGATCACTCTGGAGCCGTTTCCGCTGACGGCCTTCATCCTGATGCTGAGTGCCGAGAAGGGCACGCTGAAGGGACTGGCGTTCCTTCTGGGCTGGCTGGCCTGCCTGGTCGCCGTGATCGCCGCGGTGATCCTGACGACCGGAAACAGCCCGCCCAAGCCTCAGACCGCACCGTCGACTGCCGTCCTGGCCGTCAAGCTCGCGCTGGGCGTGGTGCTGATACTGCTCGCTATGCGCCAGCGGCGCCGGATGGGCCGCCCCCGCAAGCCGCCGGCCTGGATGGCCAGCATGGACCGGCTCTCGCTGTGGTCCGCGGCCGGGCTCGCCGCGTTCCTGCAGCCCTGGGCGCTGGTGGCAGCCGGCGCCACCACGGTCGTCGGGGCCAAGCTCGCCACCGCGGGCGACTACCTGGCGCTGGTGTTCTTCTGCCTGCTAGCCACCGGCAGCTTCTTGTACCTGGAGCTGTACGCCACCTTCGCGCCCGCCAAGGCCGGCGCCCGGCTAGCGCGGCTGCGGGCGTGGCTGGACTCTCACCAGGATCAGGTCATCATCGCCGTGTTCCTGCTGCTCGGACTCTGGCTGACCGGCAAGAGCATCTACCTGCTGGTCACCTGACGGTGACGAGTACTACGTCGCCCGCGCGACCAGATCCGGGCCCGTCACCCAAGGTCGGCGAGAGCCGCTGGCCGATGGCGCTGGCGGTGCTGGCGGCCGGCGGCCTGCGTGCGGCCCTGCCGCCCCAGCTCAGGAGCGGCGATGCCCGCTGGGTCTTCGTCGTGGTCATCGTCGGGCTCCTCGTCATCCTCATCCTGGGCGACCCCGGGCGCATCGACCGCGACTCCGCCTCGCTCCGGCTGCTGACCGGGACGCTGATCGGCCTGATCTCCGTCGTGAACGCCATCGCCGCGGTTCGCCTGGTGGCCGGGATCATCGGCGCGGTCAAGTTCAGCACCGACGCGAACGTCCTGCTGGCCAGCGGCGGCGCGATCTGGCTCAGCAACGTGATCGCCTTCGGCCTGTGGTACTGGGATCTTGACCGCGGCGGCGCGGCGGCCCGCGCGCGCGGATCGAGCCGTCAGCCCGCCTTCGTCTTTCCTGAGATGACCAACGCCCAGTACGTGGGGCACGACTGGTATCCGAAGTTCATGGATTACCTCCATCTCTCGTTCACTACCGGCACGGCGTTCAGCCCGACGGACGTCTCGGCGATCAAGCCCTGGGCGAAGCTCATGATGATGGCCGAGGAAGCCATCTCCCTGGTGGTCGCGATTCTCGTGGTCTCCAGGGCCGTGAACATCTTGAAGTAGCCGCGGTGACCGGAAATCTCATCCTTTATGAGTGGGGCACAGGAACCGGTTAAGCGCGACGGTGGAATCTGGCCACTTGAATTCAACCTGCTGGGGGCCGTCGTGACATCGTCGTACTACGAGATCCGCGTAGCCGGTGTTCTCCCGCCCGAGATCCTGCTCGACTTCGACCGGCTCGATGCCTCGGTCGAGCCGGTCGGCACCATCGTGCACGGGCCGCTCCGGGACCAGGCCGCACTGCAGGGGCTGCTGGCCAGGCTGGAGACGTTCGGCATCCAGGTTCTGGAGGTGCGTCGCCGCTACGAGCATGATCCGCCGGCCGACGACGGCCGATCGTGATTCATGGTCCCGGCAGTGAGCCGGTGGCCCAGAAGACTGCGAGCGAACAGCCCGGACCGTCGGCCCGATCCGGTAGCAGACGGCGTGCCGCCGGGATCTACGGCACGATTATCACCGCAGCGGTCCTGGCCGCCATCGGCTCGCGCCTTCCCATCCTGCCGCTGGTCGTCTCCATCCTGGTCACGCTGCTGGTGTACTGGGTTGCCGAGGAGTACGCCGAGCTTCTCGGCGAGCAGCTGGAGGGCGGGCGCCTGCCGGCGTGGCAGGATATCCGCACCGCGCTGGCAACTACCTGGCCGATGGTCAGCGCGTCGTTCGCGCCGCTGCTATCGGTCGTACTGGCATGGTGGATCGGGGCCTCATCCTCGGCTGCCGCCAACGTCGGCCTGATCGTGGCCGTCCTGCTCATGATCTTCTACGGATGGTCGGCTGGGCGCGCCGCCCGGCTGCACGGCAAGCAGCTGGCGGTGATCACGTCGGTGGCCGCCGCGCTCGGGCTGCTGATGATCCTGCTAAAGGACGTTGTTCTCATCCATCTGCACTGATGCGCCGGCCATCCGGACCGCGGCGGCAAAGGGCACGCCGCGAGGGCTAAGCCCTCGCGGCGGCTGGACGAGCGACTGGCTACCGGCGGCGTGAGACGCGGCGTGCGGTACGCCGTCCGGTGCGTCGTGCTACTCTGCGTGATCCGAACATCTGAGCCTCCTCGTGTGGGGTTATCTTACGGCTTGTCCGGCGCGGCCGAGGACGTCTCGAGTGCGTGGAGTTCCTTCGCCTCCTCCGCGGCCATTAGCCCGATCCCCACCAGGTCGAGCGGGCTGATGAAGCCGTCGCTGATGCGGAAGCCACCCGCACGGACCACGGCATCGCGAATCGGCACCGCCCAGTGGTGTTCGATCAAGAGCAGCGCCGCCGCCGAGTCGTTCGGGATGTCTTCCAGCACGTCCCACCCTTCTTCCTCGGTGAACACGTGCACGCCGCCGTCGGCGGCCACCTCCTCCGCGCCGGCGACCGCGCCCGCCTCGACGCCTTCTTCACCCTCGATGCCCAGGCCGATCAGCGCGCCGATCTTGGTGCCGTACTCGATCGCCTCACTCTCGGACAGGTTGCTGAGGTGTTCCACCGCCAGCTCGCCACCGGCGTCCTTGTAGACGACCAGCGAGTCAATGACCCGCACCGTGTCGCTTTCCCTGAGCCGCTCCAGTTCAGCAATGATCTCGCCGTGGAAGTCGGGATGCCTGAATCCCAGCACGATCAGCTGTACGGGCCCAATTGCCATAATCCTGCCTCCAGGTGACGTGAATCCGATCTGGATAAGTCGGTATCCGCAGCATCCGGCCGGAACGGCCTGGCGTGCATCACCCCGTGGGGGTGAGGCGTCCGTCGCGGACGTGGTGGCCCCGCGGGATCATCCCTGCGGGGCGATGTCAGCCGGCTGGCCGGAACGAATGATGGAGGCCTAGGTGCCCGCGGTCGTCGATGTAGATCGTTCCGGAGATCACCGGAACGACCGGGCCACGATCCGCAACGGAGCCGCCATGACGGAACTGGAGTCGCTGAACTGGACGTTCGTCATCGACACGTTCCTGCTGCTCTTGATCGGTATCGGGCCCAAGATCGCGCTGGTGCCTTTTCTCGAGGCGACCAAGCAGATGCCGCAGGCCACCCAACGGCGCGTCCTGCGCAAGATGCTGACCACCGCCGCGACGGTCGCCCTGCTCCTCCTGGTTCTCGGCGGCCTGCTGACCAGGCTTCTGCACTTCTCCCCGGGCGCGCTAGGTGTCGCTAGCGGCATCATTTTGCTCATCATCGCGGGCACGATGGTGCTCGGCCGCAGCGATGGCAACCACGACAGCCGCCCAGTCGAAGGCAGCGACCCGATGCAGGTCGCCGTCTTCCCGCTGGCCGTTCCTTATCTGCTCAACCCGGCCGGGATCGTCATCCTGGTCACCACGTCGGCCGAAGCCGCCTCGGTCGGGGTGTTGGCCGTCACCCTCGGCATCCTGATTCTGGTGCTCGCCCTCGACGTCGTCGTGTTCCGCTGGGCCGTCCAGGTCAGCAGCCACCTCGACGCCAGCCGGATGCTGGTGACCGAGAAGGTGTTCGGCTTCCTGCTCGCCGCGCTCGGCGTGCAACTGGCGCTGAACGGACTGGCCGACCTGGGCGTGATCCACCTGACCAGCCACTGACGCCACGCTGGCTAGCGCGGGCTTAGCAGCACCACGACGGAGCGAGGGCCGGCGGTGACGCGATCGCCGGCGCAGCGTGCCGCCGCAGGTCCAGCCGGGGGCGCCGGGTCGTAGGTGTCGATCTCGACCCGCCAGCTCGCCTCGGGCCTGGTGGCGGGCAGAACGAATTCCAGCGGCTCCCACCAGGCGTTCACCAGGACCAGGAAGTCGTCGTCGAGCAGCCAGGTGCCGTCGGCGGCCCGGTCGGGGTCATCGGATCCGTCCAGGTAGAGCGCGATCGCCAGGGCGTTCGGGTCTGACCAGCAGGCAGCGGTCATTTCGGTGCCCGCCGGGGTAAACCACCGCAGATCGGCTGCTTCGGCTCCGGCCAGGAACCGGTTGCGGCAGAACACCGGGTGCGCCCGGCGCAACGCGATCAGCCGCTTGGTGAAATCCAGCAGGCTAGTGTCCGGCCGTGACCAGTCGAACCAGGTGATCTCGTTGTCCTGGCAGTAGGCGTTGTTGTTGCCCTGCTGGGTGCGGCCCATCTCGTCGCCGCCGAGCAGCATCGGGATGCCGAAGGAGAGCAGCAAGGTGGTGAGCATCGCCCGGGACTGGCGCGCTCGCAGGGCCAGCACGGCGGGGTCGTCGGTCGGTCCTTCCGCGCCGCAGTTCCACGAGCGGTTGTCGTCGGTCCCGTCGTGGTTAGCTTCCCCGTTGGCCTCGTTGTGCTTGGCGTCGTAGGAGACCAGGTCGTGCAGGGTGAAACCGTCGTGCACGGTGATCAGGTTCACCGATGCGGTCGGGCGGCGGCGCGCGCGTGCGTACATGTCCGACGACCCGCAGAACCGGGCCGCGAACTCGCCGAGGCCGACCGGATGGCTGCGCCAGAAGTCGCGCATGGTGTCGCGGTACTTTCCGTTCCATTCGCGCCAGACCGGCGGGAACCGGCCGAGGTCGTAGCTGTCCATCTGCCCGACGTCCCATGGTTCGGCGATCAGCTTCGCGCGCGACACCACGGGATCCTGGGAGACCAGGTCGAAGAAGGCCGAACGCATCTCGAACTCGCCCTCCTGGCGGGCGAGCGCGGGAGCCAGGTCGAACCGGAAGCCGTCGACATGCATGTCCGTCAGCCAGTAGCGCAGCGAATCCATGATCAGCTGCAGTGTGACGGGGTCACCTGCGTTGAGCGAGTTGCCGCAACCGGTCGTGTCGACGTAACGGCGCGGGTCGCTGCCGTCCAGGCGGTAGTACGCGGGATTGTCCAGGCCCCGGTAGCAGAGGGTCGGGCCGAGATGATTGCCCTCCGCCGTGTGGTTGAACACCACGTCGAGCAGCACCTCGATCCCCGCCGCGTGCAGCGCGTCCACCATCGCCGTGAACTCGGTGACCTGGCCGCCGGGGTGCCCGGCCCGGACCGCGGCCGAGTAGGCCTGGCCGGGGGCGAAATACCCGATTGTGTTGTATCCCCAGTAGTTCGTGAGCCCTCGCTGCACCAGGAACGCCTCGGGGATGCTCTCGTGCACCGGCAGCAGTTCGACGGCGGTCACGCCGAGGTCGACGAGATGCGCGATGGCCGCTTCGTGGCCCAGACCGGCGTACGTCCCGCGCAGCTCGGCCGGGATCCCGGGGTGCCGCATGGTGAAGCCCTTGACGTGCACCTCGTAGATAACCGTGTCTGCGTAGGTGTGACTCCAGTTGGCCCTGTCGTGCCGCGGGAATGACTCCCCGGCTACCACCAGGCTGCGCGGCACGCTGGCCGCCGAGTCCACGTCGCTCGGCGCGTCCTGGTCGCTGGCCGAGTATCCAAGCACCTCCGGGCCGAACGCGACGGTACCGCTCAGGGCCCGCGCATAGGGGTCAAGCAGCAGCTTGGCCGGATTACAGCGCACCCCCCGGGCCGGAGCGTAGGGACCCGTCGCCCGGTACCCGTACGCCTGCCCTGCCGTGACTCCCGGCACGAAGGCATGCCAGACGCCGGCGTCGTAGTCCCGCATGGGAATCTGCGTCTCGGTGCCTGCCTGGTCGAACAGGCAGAGCCTCATCCCGTCGGCGGCACCGGAGGCTACGGCGAAATTCGTCCCGGCGGGGGAGACCGTCGCGCCCAGCGGGAAGTGGCTTCCGGGCAGCGTCTCGATGGCCATCATGGCGGTGGCGGTCATGGCGCGGTCTCCTGATCGATGAGCCGGATTATGTCGCCGACCGAGCTGACCTCGCCGTGGCGGCGGCGGATGATGTCAGCGATGAGCCCGGTCCAGCCGGTCTGGTGGAAGGCGCCTATGGCGGCCCCGTTGTCGCCGTGGAAGTACTCGCTAAAGATCAGGTTGTCGTGCCACTCCGGGTTGGTTTGCAGCAGCTCGGTCCCGCCGAAGCAGGGCCGCCGTCCGTCCGGCCCGCGCGTGAAGATCGAGATCAGCCGGTCCTGCAGGTCGGCGGCCACCCGGTCCAGGGTCAGCTGCCGGCCGGAACCGGTCGGGTACTCGATGGTGAAGTCGTCGCCGAAGAACCGGTGGTACCGTTCCAGCACGCTGATCACCAGGTAGTTGAGCGGGAACCAGATCGGACCGCGCCAGTTGGAGTTCCCGCCGAACATGGCCGTGCTGGACTCGGCGGGCTCATAGTCAATGCTGGCCTGGACGCCCTCGACGTCGATCACGTAGGGATGCTCGCGGTGGTACGCGGAAAGAGCGCGCAGGCCGCACGGGGACAAGAACTCCGCCTCGTCGAACAGCCTGGCCAGCAGCCGCTCCAGCCGGTCCGGGCCGGCCAGGGACAGCAGCAGCCGTTGGTCGCCTGGCTGGCCGCGCAGCACGCCGGCCTCCCGCAGCTTGTCCGGGTCGGACAGTTCCTCGCGGGTCAGGAAGTCCGCGAACTGCTTGCCCAGCACTAGCGCGTTCCGCAGGTCCCCTTCCTCTACGACCACGGCGGCCAGCGCCGGGATGATGCTCACCATGGAGCGGACCTTGACCGGCACCGACTCCCCGGATGGGGTGATGAGCCGGTCGTAGAACATCCCGTCGGCATCGTCCCACAGGCCCTGGCCGGCCAGGGCGTCGCGGATGGCGGCGAAGTGCTCGAGGAACTTCAGCACCAGGTCCGAGGCCGGCCGCTCGCGGGAACGGTTCAGCACCGTGGCGATGGAGCCCAGGGCGATCGCGTAGAAGCCCATCCAGCCGGTCGCGTCGGACTGCTCCAGGATGCCGCCGACCGGCAGGTGCGAGCGGTCCAGCGGCCCGATGTTGTCCAGGCCGAGGAACCCGCCCTCGAAGACGTTGTTGCCCTGCGCGTCCTCCCGGTTCACCCACCAGGTGAAGTTGACCAGCAGCTTGTCGAACACCCGGGACAGGAATCCGAGGTCACGGCCGCCGTCGACGGCGAAGACCTCGAGCGCGGCCCAGGCCTGTACCGGCGGATTCACGTCGGAGAAGTCCCATTCGTAGGCCGGCAGCGCCCCGTTGGGATGCTGGAACCACTCCCGGCACAGCAGGATCAGCTGGTACTTGGCGAACGCCGGGTCGACGTGGGCCAGCGCCACGCAGTGGAAGGCCAGGTCCCAGGCGGCGAACCAGGGATACTCCCACTTGTCCGGCATCGACATGATGTCGAACGCGTCCATGTTGCGCCAGCGCGCGTTGCGGCCACCGCGGCGGCCGGGCGGTGGGGCCGGCTGGCCCGGGTCCCCGTCAAGCCAGCGGGCGACGTCGTAGTAGTAGAGCTGCTTGCTCCACAGCATGCCGGAGAAGGCCTGCCGCATGACCACGGCCTCGTCGGCGGTGGCCCGCTGTGGCGTCAGCTCGGCGTAGAACTCGTCGGCCTCGGCCCGGCGCGCGGCGACGACCCGGTCGAAGTCCGCGCCGAGGGCCACCGCGGCATCCGGTGCCGCGCCAGCGCCGGGGGCGGTGGCCGGGCGCAGCCGGAGCCGGATCTGCGCGGTGCCGCCCGGCGGAACCGTCAGCCGGTACCAGGCGGCGCATTTGGTGCCGCGGCGGCCCGGATTCACGGTGGCCGAGCCGTGGATCACATGGTCGCCGATGCCGTCCTTGGGGTAGGGCGTGCCGCTGGGCACGCCGAACAGGCGGCCGCTGTTGGTCTCGTTCTCACAGAACAGCAGCTCGGGCGCGGTGCCGTCCGGGGCGTTCCCCGCGAGCAGTTCGAGGGTGCCGAGGAACGGGTGCTCGATCTGGGCCGAGAAGTCCCCGGCCGCCTCGATGACCGGCTTGGGAGCATCCTGATTCCAGGACCAGGTGTTGCGGAACCAGGCGGTGGGCAGCACGTGCAGGGTGTCGGCGCTGGGCCCGGCGTT
>Ga0207693_10002156_pt1 | contig 17162 bp, 18 predicted proteins | sample LARL81metaG_FD_184347 | JGI IMG/M metagenome (GOLD analysis project Ga0207693, IMG submission 184347) | Corn, switchgrass and miscanthus rhizosphere microbial communities from Kellogg Biological Station, Michigan, USA - LAR L8-1 metaG... | ecosystem: Host-associated > Plants > Roots >...
GATTTCCAGAACCAAGCCGGGTCGGCGAATTACTTCTCGCCGATTGGCAGTACGCGCATTCGAGTAACTCCAGGCGTGCAATTCTTGATTCACGCCAACATCAAAGCTTCCTTCGAGTATGCGATTCGCCCACAGCAGGCGCTCGCCTATGACTCGAATGGGAAAGCAATCAGTCCGTTCCGCACCAATACGGCTACTGGTGCACTGGAGTTCGTGTACTAGGCCGTGTCAGAACTACGACTCACTGAAATTCTAGGAGAGAAATATGAAAGGCACTTTGACGATGACAGTGGCAGTAAGCGCAATGTTAAGTCTCGCGGCAAGCGCGGGGACCATCAGTGGGAAGGTTGGCGGCGTAACAGGAGAATCCGTAGTCTACGTTGATGTGATTGCCGGTAAGACTTTTCCGGCTCCAACGGAAAAGCCATTGATTGATCAGAAGGGATTAATGTTTACGCCGCACATTGTGGCGGTACAACAGGGCGCAACGGTCGAGTTCCTCAACAGCGACAAGGTTGCTCACAACGTGTTCTGGATCTCGGTAGGCGGCAACAAGAAGCTTGGCCACAATCTAGGCACATGGCCACAGGGTGAGAAGCGCTCGTTCAAGTTCGATAATCCGGGCGCGGTGCCGCTGTTGTGCAACGTTCACCCGGAGATGGGTGGATACATCGTGGTTTCGCCTACGCCTTATTTCGCGGTGACCGACAAGTCTGGCGACTACAAAATCGAAAGCGTTCCTGACGGCAGTTATACGGTTACAGCGTGGCACGAGGGAGCGAAGAATTCGTCCAAACCCGTTACTGTTGCGGGCGAGGGCAAAGCGGATTTCACTCTGACCAAGTAAGAAATGCAAGCAGTACTGCCAAGCCAGTGCGAGCGGACCCAGCAAGAGGGGTTCGCTCCTTGAGTTCTGTTCTTCCAGCGCTCATGCATTCAGAAATAGTTGAGAGTCCGTTCCCGACTCGTACAAAAGTGCCGCAATGCTGAAGCGATTCAAAAACAAGAAGGTTGACGGGGATTGGCTAAACACAAACTTCCCTTGCATGATGGCGTGTCCGGCGCATACCAATGCCGGCCGCTATGTCGGCTTGATCGCCGAAGGACGATTTGAAGAGGCGTATCGCCTCGCACGCGACCCAAATCCTTTGGCCAGTATTTGCGGGCGAGTCTGTGCACACCCCTGCGAGACGGCTTGCCGCCGCGGTGAAATAGACCGGCCGATTTCGATCCGGGCATTGAAGCGCTTCCTGACTGAGCAATACGGGCCGGAATCGAAGCATCCGATTAGCGTCAACGAGGGGCGCGGCCAGAACAAACTTCCTTATAAGGTTGCTGTCGTGGGCGGAGGCCCGGTTGGACTCTCGGCGGCGCATGACCTCGCGTTGATGGGCTATGCAGTCACGATTTTCGAAGCTGCGCCAGTCGCGGGCGGAATGTTGTATTTGGGAATTCCGGAGTATCGGTTGTCGCGAAGCGTGGTAGAAGCGCAGGTCCGAGAGATTCTGGAGACGGGCGACATCACTCTCAAACTCAATCATGCTGCCGGACGAGATTTCACGATCTCTGATTTGCGGCGTCAGGGATTTGATGCGGTGCTGGTAGCCGTCGGCGCGCACCGCAGCCGCGATCTCAGCATCCCGGGAGTTGATCTCGATGGAGTCCACAAAGGCATCGATTTTCTACTCAACGTAAATCTCGGATACAAGTTCACCATCGGCAAGAAAGTCATTGTGATTGGGGGCGGCAATGTCGCCATGGATGTGGCTCGCTCGGCCGCACGCGAGGTGATGAAGCAGCATGCCGGTGGCGTCGAGGATGCGGAGCCTTCCACTGAAAACGTCAACGCTGTGGCTACGCGCGAGATGGTCGACATTTCGCTCTCCGCGTTGCGCATGGGTGCGCGCGAGGTAAACCTCGTATGCCTGGAGCGCCGCGAAGAAATGCCTGCTGCGCTGGAAGAAATCGTCGAAGCCGAGGAAGAGGGAATCAAGATGCTTCCTGGGCAGGGACCCAAGCGCATTCTGGGCAAGGACGGAAAGGTTGCCGCACTCGAGACTCTGAAGACCAAATGGGTCTTCGACCAGAACAAGCGGTTCAATCCGGCGTTTCACGAGAACAGCGAAACTCAAATCCCATGCGACACGATCATCATGGCGATCGGGCAAGCGCCGCGTCTCGACTTTATTACGCCTGAAGACAAGGTTGATCTTTCACCCCGGGGGCTGATTGCGGTAAATCCACAGACATTGATGACCTCTGCTCCTGGAATTTTCGCAGGCGGAGATTGCGTGTTTGGTCCACGCCTCATTATTGATTCCGTCGGCGACGGCAAACGCGCCGCGGTGGGTATTGACGAGTTCCTGCGCGGCGGGAAGCATCCCGAACCGATCATTGAAGTCGAGCTGCTGAAGCGGCACTCCATGCCGCTCGATTATCTAGACATCAACCGCCAGCCTGTTCCAATGCTGCCGCTCGAACGCCGGACTGGCGTGACCGAGGTAGAGGTGGGATATGACGCACCGGCCGCGATGGCCGAAGCGCAGCGCTGCCTGCACTGCTGGGTCAATACCATTTTTGAAGGAGTCCCTGAAGACGGCAGCATGTGCATCCTGTGCGGCGGCTGCGTGGACGTGTGCCCGGAAAAATGCTTAGAACTGGTCTCGCTCGATCGCATTGCGTTCGAGCCAGAAGTCGTGCAGCACATTCGCGACAACCAGGAATTGTTCGGTGTGGAACTCGACGAGGTTGCCGCTGATGAACTGGGAGTCGTCACTGGCGCCGCGATGTTAAAGGACGAGACTCGGTGCATACGGTGCGGTCTCTGTGCCATGCGCTGTCCGGTGGGCACGATCACGATGGAGTCGTACAACCTGATCCCCTCGGAGCCGACCGGGTTGATCTCAATTGCAGCGATCGGCGCGGGACTGCAGAAGTAGGTAAGAGGCAACGATGACAGACGAACTTAAGAAGAAGGATGAAGTCAACCGACGGCAGTTTTTTCTGAAGCTTGGGCTGGGATCGTTGGGTATAGCAGCAGCAGGCACTGCCGCGTTCGCATATCAGTATCTCGATCCGAATGTACTTTACGAACCGTCGCCGGTGGTCAATGCCGGCAAGCCAGACCGGTATCCGCTCGATTCGGTGACGCTCGACGTGAATTCGGGGATCTACATTATCCATTCCCAAGAGGGCTACTTCTCTCTGAGTGCAGTGTGTACGCACCTTGGCTGCCTGACGACGTGGAAGCCGGAACTCGGCATCATTGCGTGCCCGTGTCATGGCAGCAAGTTCTCTGTTTCAGACCAGGGTAAGGTGAGGGCCGGGGACAAGATTGAAGGTCCGGCTCCGAAGCCACTGCCATGGAAGCGGATCTGGCTCAACGATGACGGCGATCTTCTTGTGGACCGGTCCACCGACGTGCCGCCGACGGCGCGGGATTCCTTCGTGAGGGTCTAACTAGAGAGAACAGGCATGGCAAAAACCGTAGACCAATATTTCGACGATTTACGCGGCACTCGGGTGTGGCGGTCGATCTTCCGTAGTGGCACAGGTTCCAGCACCTTGAAGCGCGCGCTTGCCATTCAGCAAAACGTGTTTCTGCATCTTTTCTCGACCAAGGTGCGCACGCGCATGCTGAGTTTCAGTGCGACGTGGTACCTTGGCACACTGACGCTGGGCACATTTCTAATTCTGGTAGCGACCGGAATCCCGCTGATGTTTTATTACCACCCGTCGGTGCCGCAAGCGTATGCGGACACAAAAGACCTGCAGTTTGTGGTCTCGTCGGGATTGTTCCTCCGCAACCTGCATCGCTGGTCGGCGCATGCGATGGTGTTGCTGGTATTCGCTCATATGTTTAAGGTGTTTTATCGAGGCGCGTATCGGACGCCGCGTGAATTCAACTGGGTGATCGGCGTCATTCTTCTTCTGATTACCCTTCTTCTGAGTTACACCGGCTACTTGCTTCCGTGGGATCAGCTGGCTTACTGGGCGATTACGGTGGGATCGAATATCGCCTCGGCAGTGCCTGTCATGGGTGAAAAGATTCACTTCCTCCTGTTGGGAGGCAATGCCGTGAACGCAAATGCTCTCCTGCGCTTTTATGTGCTGCACTGCATGCTTCTTCCGTTGGCGGCGATATTCTTCGTCGCTATTCATTTCTGGCGGATTCGAAAAGATGGTGGCTTGTATTCGCACTCCAGCGAGCCGGCAACGGTACGCGCGGTCGCGGGTGCGAAGGAGGTCCGATAGCCATGGTGGATTCGAAGGACTTTGCTGCGGGTATTGACTCGAACGCGAAGAAATCTCCTCGCCGGATTGTTTTCATCACGCGGCGCTATTCAGCCCAGGTCAAGGCTGAGACCGAAGATCAGATGCAGACGTTTCCAGAAGTGCTGTTCCGGGCCGCAGTCGCGGTGATGGTTCTGGCGGTTGTGCTGGTCTGGATTGCCCTGATGTTCAATGCACCGCTCGAGGGCCTCGCAGATCCTTCACACACACCAAATCCCGCCAAGGCGCCGTGGTACTTCCTTGGTTTGCAGGAAATGCTGCATTACTTTCCGCCAGTGGTAGCGGGAGTGCTGGCGCCTGGCCTGGTTGTGATGGCATTGATCGTAATTCCGTATTTCAAAGTCAACATTGAGGCGGATGGGTTGTTTCTGAAGGATCGTAAGAGACGGTTGCGGATCTTCTACATTGTTGCGACCGCGCTTTCACTGTTCTTGTTGCTGTTCAAGGTTTATGCGGCACTGGTGCCGACGCTCATCATGGCCGGAGTCATGCTGCTGGCGGCGGAGAGTTCTCTACAATCCCCTTCGGCAGTGCGCCGGTACCTGGCGGCGAGGCCGCTCTCCTACTGGGTGATGACCTGGTTTTTGTTTGAACTAGTGGTGCTTACAGCGATCGGAACATTTTTCCGCGGTCCGGGATGGAGCTTCGTGTGGCCGTGGCAGGGTTGATGGATACGATGTCGACAACGGTGCTCATAAGGATTCGGCGCTCATGAAAGAAAAACTTACGTCGCTCTGGCGGGAATTATTCGGGGACAGCGTTCGTGCTTTTGGAGTGGTCAGCCTGGTCTTCCTGGCATCACTGGCGATCGCGCCGGCGAAAAATTTCTTCAGTGAGTGGCGGCACTACCAGCATGGGTATCTGAAAATGGTCCGCAACCGCAGCGATGCGAACACGCTGCAGCGGCACTTCCAGGGCGGTATCCAGCAGATATGGCTGCCCGAGTTGGGCGTGGTCGACCGGTGCACAAGTTGCCACGTTGGCGTGAAAGAAGCCACCCTGGCGGATGTTCCGAACCAACCATTTCGGGCGCATCCCGTGATCCCGCATAAACTCGATCAGTTCGGATGCACGGTATGCCATCGGGGACAGGGCGCGGCTACGACACTTAGTGAAGCGCACAACAGCACGCTGGCATGGGAACAGCCAATTCTTGCTGCAAAATACATTGAGTCGTCCTGCGGCGAGTGTCACCGCGGTACTTTACCGGGCACGCCGCAACTGAATCAAGGGCGCAATCTGCTCGTGCGCCAAGGCTGTGTGCATTGTCACATGGTGAAGTTGCCGGACGGAACGACATTAAAGGCGACGGATGATCCGCCTTCGCTGTCCCATATCGCCGACAAGACAACGCGAGAATGGATTTTTGCATGGCTCAAAGATCCGCAGGCTTATTCTGCCACCTCGACCATGCCGAACTTCAAGTTGAGCGACGAAGATGCACGAGAGATGTCGGCATTTCTGATCGCGAATAGCACGCCTCTGCCGGAGATGACGGCACCAGTGCCGGAGAAGACGACCTTTGATCCTGCGGCCGGTGCGAGCCTGTATGGAGAATCCTTTTGCGCCTCGTGCCATGCTGTGCAGAACGCTGCTGGAAACATGGTGGGCGGAGACGTTGGGCCTGAGTTGACGCGTGTGGGCACCAAGGTCAAGCCTGCTTGGCTGCAGGCGTGGTTGAAGAATCCGCGAGCCTACGATCCGGGTACAGCCATGCCACACTACCGTTTCAACGAAGTGCAGTTGGCCACACTCTCCGGATTTCTGCAGGGGAAAACGGATCCGGATTTTCTGGTGAACGTGCATCTCGATGTGGCGACGCCCGTGCAGATCGCGCATGGCAAACGCCTCGTGTCAGATTACGGCTGCGCGTCGTGCCACGAAATCGCGGGCATAAAAAAACCGGAGAACTTCGCGCCGGAACTTAGCCGCATCGGAAGCAAGCCGGTCACGCAGCTAGTCTTTTTGCCGGGAATACAACACACGCTGCCCGACTACATTGCCACCAAGATCAAACAGCCGCGAGCTTTCGGGCAGGGGCTGAAAATGCCGCAGTACGCGTTCACGCCGGCTCAGATAGATTCTCTCACCACGGCGCTGCTGTCGATGAACGACCGCTCTCAGACACTGCCGCCGTCGTTAGCGGTGGCGGCCACGCCGGAATCGGACTATCAACCTGCAGGTAAAGCAGGAAAGCTGATGGCGGACCTGGCGTGCTTCAGTTGCCACCGCGTGAACGGGCACGGCGGGGATATGGCTCCCGATCTCACGTGGGAGGGCAGTTCGGTGCAACGCGAGTGGCTGGTGCAGTTCTTCAAGAACCCAGGAACCCTGCGGCCCTCACTGATTCGGCGAATGCCACGCTTCAACCTTACCGATGCTGAAGTTAACGAGCTATCCGATTACATCCTGACGGTATATCAGAGCCCGGCGGTGGATCGAGAGGCGATGCCGTTGAGTGGATATGCACAGGGTCAGGTGGAATTGGGCAGGCAGCTTTTCTATGGGAAATATGCCTGTCAGGGTTGTCACATTGTCGATACGAAGACCGACAAAGGCTACATCGGGCCCACTCTGACGCAGGTTGGTTCAAGGCTCACCGCGGCGTGGATTTATCAGTGGATGAAGAATCCGCAGTCGTTGCGACCGGGGACTGCGGAGCCGAATCGAGCCATGAGCGACGAAGATGCGAGCGCGTTGACCGCGTTTTTGATTTCGCAGAAAGGCGGCGCCAAACAGGAGGTCGCCAAGAAATGAATCGCTACTGCTCGGGTCTTTTCATCATTTTGATTGCTCTGGTCGCGGCTTCCTGTTCGCGCCGGTCAGACGATACCTCGCTGCCTAAGGCTACGGCATTCGGGGTGGCTATCGCGGCATCGAGCGGGGAGAAGCAGACAGCGCAGACGGGCAGCTTGTTGCCGCAACCAGTCGTCGTGCAGGTGAACGACGAGCAGGGTAGCGGTGTAGCCGGAGCCTTGGTGCTGTTTTCGGCGGCTCCCGGAGTTGCCTTTGACCACTCCAGCGGGCTCACGGATTCGAGCGGGCAAGTCACGGTGAATGTGTCATTAGCAGGCATAGCTGGGCGGTATCAGATCGTCGCGTCGACAATAGATAAATCTCGTAGGAAAATGGAAGTGAAGGTTGAAGAGATTGCGCTTGGCTATCAGCAGACGCTAGGACGGCATCTCAACGATCAGTACTGCGATCGTTGCCACAACGCAGAGTCGACGGTCGAACGAGTTTCGAATTTCGATAACCTGGAAATCAAGCCACATCCTTTTACAGAAGGCGATACGATTAACAAGATCAACGACGCGGATCTGACGGCTATTATCAGCCACGGCGGGCCCGCTTTGAACAAATCAGCCCTGATGCCGGCTTGGGGGAACACGCTCAGCCAGTCAGACATACAGGCACTGATATCCTATATTCGTGCTATCTCAGATCCGCCATCTCGTAGCGCTGGTCCTGTCTATGCGAAGGACTAGTTTGCTTGTGTTGTGCGTGTGCGCGGTTGTTTCGGTTGCACGGGCGCAGGTTCTTCCTCCAAACGAAATTCAAGATCCGGAATTGCGTGCGCTGCAAGAGCGCAACATAGACAGCCTGAAGCAACTGGGCGCAGCAATTCTCGCGCTACCGACGGACTACCCGTTCTACTTGAGCCGCAAACTGGATCTCGACAAGGACAAACAGAAGTGGGCAGACCAGCGTTCGATTCAGTTCGATCGGTACAAAGATAAGGTTGTGCTCAAGATTACGGGCAACTACTTTGCAGCCTATTCTGCCGCAGCAATGAACTCAGACCAGCGGGCGCGACAAACTTTCCTGCAGATTGTGCTGCCCATACTGCAGGCGGCAGTGCCGCAATTCGAGAAAAACTCCGGTATGCAGGCTTATGCGTTAGAGATTTCGCACCATGTGTTGGGGAAGGTTGGCGGAGTTGCGGTCGAGCGTCCAGAGAATGTGGTGGTGATTATGCCGCAGGCTGCGGCAACCCGGATGGTGGAGGCGAAGGATGACACAGCTCGCCAAGCTGCACTGATGCGAGGAGAAGTGTATGTGAACGCCAAGCCGGCGACGATCTGGTTGAGCGGCGAAGGACCGCAACTTGCGCAGGAGGCGCTGCCGGAAGATCTGTCTGCCGCAAAGCCAAGCGCGCCTTCTTCTGCAGTGGAGGTTGTTCCCGAGAGCGAGCAGGATATCGAGAAACTGCCCAGTCCCGTGCACGTTCCTGCGCTGAAACCTGGGAAGTCGGCTGTACCTCCAATACCGCCACGGGATACTTCGCCGGAGGCGCTCACCTCGATGCAGGCTGCGATCAAGCCAATTCTCGACGGGATGGTGAAGGGAGTCGAGCCGCAGGCTCACTTCGTGCCGTATGCGCCGCCCAGCTTCATCTCGTTCCGCAATGGGGTTTACCTCGAGGTGTCGATCAACACGACTCTTGCGGAGCCCTCTACCGCGTCCCGCTACCGGCTGGCGGCGCTGGTTTTCGACGATCACGTGGCGCACCTGATCCGCCCGGTGCTCGGCTACTTCAAGGATGATTCTCAGTTTGACGGTCTGGGCTTCAGCAGCACGTTGCATCTTTCCACCAAGGCCAACGCTAGCGCGAACTCCCAGGCAGTAGAGTTCTTCCTCCCTTTTGCCGCTCTGCGTTGTTACGAGCGTTACGACTGCACGGGACAGCAATTGATTGATGCAGGAACGGTCCTGATCAACGGCGAGCGCGTAAGTCTCGACTTGCAGATCGCGGAGGGCGGCGGGAATCGCTGACATGCCGCTCGTTTCAGCTCTAGTCCTCTTTCTTTTCCGGTTCCTTGAACCGAGGCTTCTCCATCGGTAGTTAAATAAGGAACAAGATCGGTTGCAAAAGGAACCTCCAGGAATCGGTGCTGCTCTTGAGGCTTTTGGGAATGCATACTGAAACAGGCAGTCGAAAGCTCTCCGCGTCCGCTCGGGGACAGATCGCGGCGGCGCAATGAGCGAACTGGGTAAAGATTCGTGAAACGGCGAAGGTTGTTCCTATACGTGGCAAGCGGATACTCTCGGCAGCCGCACGAAGGAAAATCGCAGCTGCACAACGGGCACGATGGGTACGGGTGAACGCCGGGAATAAGACGGCCTAGAGGGTCATTTGAGTCGGGATTCAGGTGATATCTCCGCACCGGCTCGACGGAAAATCCCGACCGATCAAACGCACGGCAGCCGTAACTGGGGAGAGATCTGCCTGGATAATTATCCGCTTCACTCAGAAACGCAGGGTCAAAACTCGAAGACTGTCGCCTTCTCCGCGTTCTTAAGTTCCTTGATTGCCCAATCCTGTCGTAAAGCAGCGAGGAACTCCTTAGCTTCACGCTGGAGCCGCTTGTCTTTAAGTTGGAAACCCAGCTTGCCTAAAAGTAGATGACCGCGCGGCTCTTCAGGCGTAACGTGCCCACCAGTTCAAGCGCAACGTTTCGCGCTTGGACGAACTGCCCTTCTCTCGCAGCCGACACCTGGCGTATTCCAGATACAAGCGGCAGCGGGCGATTTCCGTCGCCTTGAAGATCAATCACCTAGCCGCGCTGGTAAATTCGGTGGCTTTGTTTGTCACGAAGACGGCGCAGCGAGGACAGCGGTCTAGGGCAACGTGACTAGCGTTGGCGTGCTCACAAAATTCGTTGATGACAGAAACCACTTGCTTTGGGCTTGAACAAAGTACTCGAACGTCAGTTGTGGAGCCTGAAGGCTGGCATAATCGGCAGCCCGCACCGGAACTGCCGCTGAGATCGTCCGCTTTGGCGTGTCTGTCCTCTGCTTGGCCCATCGCGCTTTTTGCGCCAGGCTGATTCTCGGGCGAGCAGCTGCGGACACCGTGCGTGAAGCGCCGTTCGAGCTGACACTGCCCAGACTCTTACATCGACATCAAGGTCACGCTCGTCATGGGACGAATCCAGCCAACCAGCTTGGCTCAGTCCCGGGTTGTTGAGGCACTGGCATGCGCCGAAACAAGTGCTGGGATTTCGGAGTACGGCCATTGATTGCAACGCTGAAGTAACGCCAACCTGTCATACCTGCGCGCCTGAACAATCCTCACCGGCAGTACCTCCGCTTCCACTGGACACCGCGTCGACGCCGGAGTAAGGTGTCCACCATAAAGGAGTCCCTTCAGTGCGGAAAGAGACTCAACCAACGACTGCCTTTTGCGAGCTCTCCATTTCCTTGGGAGCGACGCCCCAGTATCCCCCTCGAAAACAACACTCTCCGCATAGCGGGCGGGAATGAGCACACCAGATCCAGAGCGCCGCAGAGACATCGCATGGGAAGCTCACTGCCTTGAAAACGGCTGGTCCTGTCGCTTCTGTGGGGCGATTCCAGATGTCGGCACGCAATTCGAAAATAACTTGTGCGAAGACGGCCGACTGTCCCTCAGGAACTATGATCCAACAGCCTCCTAGATCATCCGAAAGCTTCTCCTCTTTATTATTAATCCACTAATTTCTAGCTACATTCGTCAAAATTCTCCGGCTGGGTTAATGGATGAAATGGATATCTTGCAGCACCTAACGCACCCGTGCCGGGCCTAAGGCACGCAGGAGCTATTCACGAACTTGCGTTAGGGGGCTTGGTTGGAAGTGGAGCAGCACTTTGGGGGAGGGCTGTTCTAACGAAGCGTCCGTGACTCAAATGAGTTTCGGGCGCTTCGATCTAAAGCGGAGCGCCCTCGATTACGCTCACGGCCCACAACTGAACAGCTGCTTGACCGAAATAGTCGGGCTTGCGCTGTGCGTCTGAAAACTGCTGGGTGCTTATACAGACATCTGTGATTAGGATCACAGACCATCTGAAGAAGCACGTGCGATTCTTTGAAAACTTTTTCATGGGGGATCGAGATGGAGAGAGCTTCGTTACTAAGGGCAGTCGGCAAGTTGGCTATCGCTGGCGAGCAAGCTGGATTCAGCCTCGAACAGATGATCGATCTTCTCAACGGGGGTCTGAGCGTAGAGACCCTCTTGGACTTGATCTCTTGGCGTCTTGAGGAAGCAAGAAAACCGATAGCCCAAACTGCTTGTTCCTCGGGCTGGATCATGTAGTCTACGGCCTGCCCCGCATCCTAGCTGAGGGTGGTTACGCGGCGACGTATGGGATCTACAGACATGGACCACTTCGCAAGTAGCCATTCGGGGACATAGTATCGATTCTTGTTGTGGTCGCACCAGGCACGGAGGGCAGTCGACGAGGCATACATCCCTGTTGTGAGATAGTTGACTGACGCGCAACTCGAACTCAGTAGCCAGTAGCGGGGCTGGTGCATTAGGCTGGAGATCAGCCAAGATCTGGGATCGCTGGTGTTCCAGAAGTCCGAGAGCCTTCTACACCGGGGTATTCCAAGGTCCTCTGGCCTGAGCCTGACTGCACCGATTTGCGTAGGAGCGTAGTCGACTCTGCGGCGTGCCTGGCTGGGATCACCCTACTTTGCGACTGTGCTCGGTTGGGATCGTCCCTTTTCCAGCGCAATCTTTGCGACGTAGCACGATTCGTGCGCTGCCAAGTGATTTTCGTCGATCTTGGAGTTTCCTAATGAGACAGCTTTGCCGCATAACCAGCAGTTTGGGAAATGTATCGTCCTCACACTAGCCTCCAGGGCGTTGCTAATTGTTTATTGCGATATCGCAAAGTCGACTGATGCTCCGACCGATAGCATGTGGACCTGTTCATGATCAGGGCGACGGAACCACAACCTGAACCTCGTTGGAGTACGAACTTTCTACTCCGGCGGTGTCGACCGCAGTCGTCGCGTAATAGTAGGTTTGGCCAGACTGAACCGTGCTGTCGCTGTAGCTCATCGAGGTAGCCAGCGCAAAATTGATCTTCGAGTACGGGCCTCCGCTTAAAGCTCCTCGATACACGTTGTATCCCGTGATTGAGGTGGACGTGCTCGCATTCCAGGACAAATCGACAGTGTGCTGGATGTTCGCACCTGAGCCGTTGGCAGGTTCCAAGGCCGAAGTGGAAGTGCTGGTGAAGAAGGAAATATTCGCGGAAGCCGTGCCGCTGGTCGTGGGGGCAAATGTGACCGTGAAGGGCACGCTCTGACCAGCAGCAAGGGTTACGGGTAGAGTGACTCCGCCGAGAGTGAACACCGAGTTGCTGGAGCTAGCCGCAGACAGGGTCACGCTCCCGCCACTGGCAGTTACGCTGCCGGACTGAGTCTGCGTGGTCCCGACGGTGACACTGCCGAAGCTCATGGATCCAGGCGTGACGCCCAGGTTGCCGCTCGAAGTCGTCCCGTTGCCCGTAAGAGAGACGCCGACAGACGGATCGGATGCGTTGGAACTAAGGGAAAGTGTGGCGTTGTCCGTTCCGGTCGTGGAGGGTGCGAAAGTTACAGACAGGCTCGCGCTGCCGCCAGCAGGTAGAGTGTAAGGAAAAGTTAAACCACTCACACTAAACCCGGTTCCGGTCACACTTGCTCCGGAAATAGTCAGGCTCAACCCACCTGAGTTAGACACAACGAGCGCTTGCGTTTGGCTGCCGCCAACTGTGACGCTTCCCAGATTCAAGCCGGAAGGCGCTGTCAGATAGCCGACCACCGTGTCCTGAATGATCACTTTGTACGACACCTGCGAGATGTGCCCGCCGCACCCGGTCACCTTAACGGCGAAGGAGTAGGTGGCCGCGGTGGTCGGCGATCCGGCGAGGGTCAGCGATGTCGTGGTGCTGGACACATTGGAAGTGACGCCGGCTGGCAGTGCGCCGGATGCGATCGCCCACTTGTAGGGAGTGCATCCGCGGCTGGCGCTAATAACCGCAGAATATGCGGTATTGACCGTGCCGTTGGGCAGGCTGGTGGTAGTAATGGCAACGTTAGCCCCACATCGGGATGCGAGTACGACCAGCAGCAGGGAGAGTAGCCAAGACTTCGCAACTCCAAGATCAAGGAGACGGAACCACAACCTGCACCGACAGCTCATGTCGTTCGCTCTCTTTTGCACGTGCTCGCTGAGCACGGCGGGGGATTTTGTAGAGCGTTGCTTCTCGCGGCAGATAGGCCAGGACCGCGTTACAAATACGGCACTGCTTGCATTGTTGCTGCGGAAGAGAATTTTCGGTAGGTCTCCAAAGCACTAGGCGATGTGTTTCGTGGGGCAGGATGGGTGATTGGCCGGACGGACAATGACAGACCTAGACGCTTGCACAGGGCGTGCATCCCTCATCAATCGGATCAACTACGAGACCAGGTGGCTGCGGCGCGATCTGGTATACATCGGCTTCAAGGCGGTCCGACGTTTAATGGAAGCTAAAGCCGAGATGTGCGCTTTGCCGACCGGAGCGGTCAATAATTACAACCGGAAGATCGATGACGCGCTCGATTGGATTCCATGCGTACACGCAGCCGATTGTCTGGAGAATGCCACCGACAGAAAGCGTGCCCTAGGCGAACTCGGGGACGAGATTCTGCGCTGCAACCAAAGATTTTCTTTTCCGGGGGTGCCAACCAGGCCTTTCCGATAAACCACGGTATTGGCGGGCGATGGTTCGACGAGATTTGATGGGCGCCTGGGGTGTTGGAGAGGGCAGCCCGCCATAGCATCCCTGTCCATGGCTAGAATGCGGATTTGATAGCTCAATTTGAGGATTACAGCCAACGTCACTTCAGCAAATGAACGTGAAGCAAGTACATGGCAGTTCCCAAACAAAATGTAAGGAGGGTGAGAGCTCCAATCACGATTCCGAAGACTCTCCGTTGTGGAGGATTTCGATGCACTAGCGTTGCTCTGTATTTCTCAATCCACGCTTGCTCTGCCGGGTTCTGCCCAGGGCTCTGATTCAAAGCCGACTGAACAGACGCTCGTAGCCTGCGTGCATCGCCCTTTTCGAGTGAAATGAACCGGAACGGCTGCCGGGTTGTGGACAAGGGACTCAACATCTCTGCTGCGCCAAATACCGGTCCCGTCTGAGTCAGGAACATCAACCTGATGCGGGCGCCCCGATCCAGCATTTGAGACACGCTGAGCAAGCCGCCAGTGAGAGAAACTGTCTCCAGTTTTCCTCGGGAGCGGCGCCCGTCCGGCAATCGAAGCACGACATGGGTCATATCTGCCGGCTGTACGCGAGGGCTTCGGCAATTCGCATTTGGTGGGGAGAGGTAATTCATGGGGCAAATTGAGTTCGGTGCGTGTTGGGCAAGGACGGCCGTTCCGGATACTTCTCAGAGCAATCAAGACCACTGTGGCCATGGTCCCTCAGCTTGTTGCAGACGATTTGGCCCAGGCAATCCGAAAGTTCTTTTTCATCATCCGCGAGCAGCAGAATTGCCATGTGAAGGGCTTCGATCTCCCTTTGAACCTGCTTTAGCTCCAGCTGCTTTCGACGCAACCCGGCGTAAAGGGTTTCGGGGTTGCATGAGCCGCGAGGAGCCCCGCGGAATTCTGCCGAGCCATCCATCGCTTTATCGTCCGGGGGAAGTTGGGTGAGGAACTCCAAGCCCAAACAATCACCGGTACGATTGCGAACCACGGCTGTGACGCGCAATGTTGAGGAAGTCGGAAATTGAATCTGCATGTAATCGCCGGGATTGAGACCAACCGAGGCATGCAACGCCATACCTGCCCTGCTTATTTCGCTGCCGCGCGCCGGAACCGGAGTTGTTAGAATCCCATTTAACGTGACGATGCGAACGGGCAGATCGACCTGATGCCGCGGCCATCGTCGTGTGTGTTGGTAGAGAGGCATTTTCTATTTGTCTCAGTTCAACTTGAGACTGATCCTGATCTATTCCCTATGGCTCTTATCACCAAACGCTCCGTCCGCCTCATCATCGTCCAGTCGTATTCGTAAGCGGTTCCACAATCGGAGCAAATTTGATAATGATGGCCCTTTGTATCGATACGCGGCCAGGAGAAACGATGCAAGCAACTTCGTCCGAATAATCGCCTCAAGAAAGCCATTGTCTTACCTCGTGATTGCGATGACCGTTCCGTGGTCGTCGATGCAGAGGATGGCTATTTTTGCCCGAGACATGACGCTCACGGTCCGATCCGGCCAGGTTTGGTTGTTGTCAGCGGCACCGCTGCCAGGGACCGGCAGCGAACCATTGCTGATCTGCGAAGTGGTGGGCAGACTGATTCTGACTGCGCTGCGACGTGACTTCAAATTACGAACGTTCATCTAGACATCAGTTACCGCTTCCAAATCGAGGGAGACTTTCCGTGCTTAGTGCAGCAGCAAAGGAGATCGGCAAAGTTGCAGGCCAGAGAGTGGCGATTCAGGCTGGATCGGTGAGGCCACGGAGCGGGGTGTTAATCTTTTGCATTACCGGTCTCGTCTATGTCCTAGTTTGCTAGCCGGAAGTTCACAACCACGGTGGTCTCAACTATCGCCGGTTGACCATTCAACAAATAAGGTTCAAAGCGCCACCACCGCACTGCATCCATGGCTGCTTGCGACAGTGCCCCAGGCCCGCTGACAAACTTCACTTGTGTCACCGCACCTTTACTCACGACGATATCCAGCACCACTGTTCCTTGCACTCCCGCCCGTCGTGCAAGGTCCGGATATTGGGGAATGACCTTATGGATGAGTGCCATTGCGTCGGCTGGCACCTTCAACTGTGGTTGCACCATCCCGGTTTCTTTTGCCGGAAGCTGCGCTTCCAACTCCACCCATCCTCGCTGCCATTGCCACCATCCCAGCACAGCCGCGATCACCGCTACGGAAACGAAGAAGGCAACGATGCGCCGGATGCCAAACTTGTGTGTTGAATTTTCGGAGTCTTCGAAGTCCGGGGGCAACTTAGAGTTGGCTACCGTCTTTCCCATGCTTGCGCCCGACCGTGCAGCCAATACAAGTTCGCCTTCCCGTCGCGTCCAGTAACGAACTATCGATTGCTGTTCAACGGGCAAACGGAGAAACTGGAGACCAAAGGACCTTTCACGCTGATAGCGCACCACCGCCGTCGCCCGCACCACCGAGCTCATGTGCGGAACAAGAAACTCGACCCGGACGGACTCACCGACGATGAGTTGTGACGATGGGACAACTCCCATTCCGCCCTCACCTATTTCGAGGGTGCGTCCGGGGATAGTGTTGGGGATGCCCGAGCGCAATACCGTGAGAGCCAAAGGGACCGTTAGCTCATAGCGAGGGACACTCCGCTTGGAGGATGTTGCTTGCGGGAATGCCGGAGTCACTCCTGTACTCATCGTCCAGTTTCCCCTTGCCCGAAAAAACAACCCGTTGTCCCCGGGACGGACTGACATTTCGGAATGAAGTCGGTCGTCCTCATAACTGGCGAAATGGTATAGCTACGAGTCCCGCCGAACGGTTACCGTCAACGAACGAGCGAGCGTCCTTTCCGGCTCGGTTCGTGCCGCATAGAATTCAAGCGCAAAATAAAATCCCAAGCGATTGCGAACGACTGGCCCCGATGTGCTGGCCCATTCGGGAATGGAAGCACCTCGACAGGCATGGCTGGGGGAAGATAATCATAATCAGGCACCATTATCTGGCGGGAGTGTTACGAACAGAAGGTTACCTAAGTTCGGGTCTCGTTACATGCCCGAAGTCTGGGGTTACATCCGCATCACGCGAGGGGGGATAAGAATGCCGGTCTCCGGTCCGGCCAGCGTTCAGTGGATCGGCTACTGTCCACCTCTGAATCGAGACATTAGTCCGCAGAGATCCTCTGCCCGCTCCAGTCCGATTTTCACCAACCGCATGGGTGCAGTGGTCCAAGGGGCATGACGGAGACCTCGTGCAGTTCCGAGCGCATTCGTTCAAGTCAATGACCTGGTCTTGTCCCGCCATGTCGAGGTATTCGATGCGTTCCAGGGTGACAGGGACGATGCGAGCACGGGAAGATCCAACGCGGAATACCTCGCCCG
>Ga0207693_10002158_pt1 | contig 17141 bp, 14 predicted proteins | sample LARL81metaG_FD_184347 | JGI IMG/M metagenome (GOLD analysis project Ga0207693, IMG submission 184347) | Corn, switchgrass and miscanthus rhizosphere microbial communities from Kellogg Biological Station, Michigan, USA - LAR L8-1 metaG... | ecosystem: Host-associated > Plants > Roots >...
CAGTTGCACGCTTGGAACTCTGCCGGCCTCGCCGGGGTCTATACATATTAAGGCTCGCTTATTTCGGTTGGGGAATGGGGCAGTTTAACGTTGGGCCCGCAGGCGGAAAGAACCTATAATAGGGGGTGACGCCATGGCTTTAATGGCGGGAGCGACCACCTTGGGTGATCTTGCAGTTTCGATAGGAATCCGTAGCCAGCAATCAGCGATCGTAGCCGAATTAAAGGCGGGCTCGGAAGACGCCTACGCCTGGCTTATCGCCGAATTTCACCAACCGATCTACAGCCTGGTTTACCGCATCGTGACCGATCCGTCTTGCACGTCTGCTCTCGAACGGCTCGAGCGTGGACGTGACCGCGACCAAGAGGTTGCGCTCCTCGTGACGGACCAGGGGATGCCTGAGATGACACGTTCTTACCGGGCACTGATATGTCCGCAAGAATATGCAATCCGGCCCGCACCATCGGTCGACAGTGTCCTAGCGATCTTGGGCTATCAATGGCGTCCTGATCGGGTGTGGGCGTGGGGGTCTTCAACCCGTCTTCGGTTGCGACGTCGATGGTGTTTCGAGAAAGGGCCGAGGGGCAGCGCGGCATGTAGTGCGTGTCCACGCTGTTACGGGCCAGTTTCCCGGGGGTACGTCAAGCCGAGCTTGACAGGATCGAGGCGCGACTCGACAATACGAGCCCTAGTTACGACGGTGCCGCTTCCCGGCAGCAGCGAGCGCACGGTCCGGGCCAACGGCATCGCCGCGGCCTCCGTGACCGCACCGGTGTCAATCAGCAGTGCGCGCGTTGACCCCACCAGCAGGTACAGGAAGGGCGCCTCGTAGGTGGCGCAGGGGTTTTCGCGCAGGATGAAGGTGCCGCTGTTATAGCGATGTACCTGCAGCGGCGGCTGTGGAGTCTTGGTGCAGTCCCCGGCACCGACGTTCCAGGATACATCCAGGGAGCCGGCCGTGAGCTCGGCGCGCGCCGCAAGCGACAGGCTCATCAACAGGATCGCCAGTGCCGCGCGCACTGCGGCAGAGCAAGGCATGGCTGGCATTGACAAGACCGTCGCGCCGCGGCGCACTACTTCATGGGGACGCCGCAACGGGCGAGCACGACGCGCAGGTCGCGCAACGGCGGAAAGACCTCATTGTTCCAGTCCGCTCCCTGCGCATCATAGGCCCGCTGCTCGTGCTCCACGATGTCCTTGTCTTCGCGGAAGATGTTTTCCGTAAACCAGGTCACGAAGGGCCACACGGCGTGGATGATCCCCGGGATGCGCGGCTTCTTCACGGACAGGTAGCCGTAGGTGCGGTTGGTGCGCTGCTGCGCATCGAGCGGCGTATAGCCCAGCCAGACATCGAGCACCGGATCGTGGGACTGCTGGATGTCCCGCCCTACCCAGACCTTCAGGTTCTGGTACGGGTAGTCGGTGCGGATGCGCATGTGATCCGAGAAGTCCTTCTTGGCCTCGCCGCGCGTGCGCATGAGGTCAACGATGACCTGTTCGCCCACCGAGGGCTTGCCCGCGGTGCGACTGAAGCTGTACTCGACCTGCGCCCAGTTTTCGCCGTGATCGCGGCCGAGGCAGCGTGCCCGGATGGAACCCATCTGCTTGCGGTGCATGAACTGATGGTTCATGTCGAACAGGTTCTCGTGCATGAACGTGTAGTGACAGGCGACCTCGCGGTTGAGCCGGCGGGTCTTGTAGTCACGCCGCTGTGAGGAGCCGAGCGTGCCGGGCAGGCGGCTCTCGGCGAGCGCCGCATCGCCCGGGAATACGAAGATGAGTCCGTCGATCTCGCGAGCCGGGTAGCTCCTGACGCCACTTGGCGCCCGGTCCGGCCCAAGATAGGGCACCCCGACGCACTTGCCGGTGCCGTTATAGGTCCAGCCGTGGTAGTGACACTTCAGCTCCTCGCCGCTGACGACGCCCAGATGCAGCGGCACCTGACGATGCGCGCAGCGGTCCTCGAGCGCGAACACCTGGCCACTGCTGCCGCGGTACAGAACGATCGGCTCCCCGGCGAAGCGCCGACCCAGGGTCTTACCGGCCGCCAGTTCGTCCGACCAGGCGAGTGGATACCAGTAGTCCGGGTGCGTGCCCACGCGTCGCAGGTCGGGGGCCGGTGCGGCGGCCGTGCGCAGTGTGAACAGGTTTGAGGTGTCTTCGGACATCAGGAACTCCTGCCAGCAGGCCCCGCTATTGTGGGCCAATTTGACCTGAATTGGCGGACGTCGGGAAATTTTCCCATGCCACATCCGCTAGGCTCCCGAGGCCTGCGGCACCGATCGGACTGCCGGCAGGGGAGCCGGCCGGGCTGCGATGCGCGCCGGGGCGGCGCCGGGTCCGCAGGGCAGAAAGGATCAAAGGTGCTCAGAGCCAAGACCACCCGGGCGCTGGTGGGTCTCATCGGTATTGCCGGGTTTTACGCGAGCGCCGCGATCGCGGCCGAGGCGGACGCCGCGGACACGCCGCGAAATTCCGGCAGCGTCCAGGAGCTGCCCCAGGTCGTGGTCATCGGCAACGCGCCACTGCCGGGTTTCGGCCTGCCGCTGAATGAGGTACCCGCGAACGTCCAGACCGCCGACAGCCTCGACCTGAAGCGTGCCCAGACGACGGATATCGCCGACTACCTGAATCGCAGCTTCAGCGGGGTGAACGCCAGCGAAAGCGCGGACAACCCTTTCCAGCTGGACATCAACTATCACGGCTTCACCGCCTCGCCGCTGCTGGGCACCCCCGAAGGCCTCTCCGTGTACGTCGATGGCGTGCGCGTCAACGAGTCCTTCGGTGACACGGTGAACTGGGACCTGATCCCGCAATCCGCGATCTCGACCGTCTCGCTCATGTCAGGATCCAACCCGGTCTTCGGCCTGAATACCCTCGGTGGCGCGCTGTCGTTGCAGACCAAGAGCGGGCACGACAATCCGGGCACCGAAGTTGAAGCCTACGGCGGTTCCTTCGGCCGCCGCGCGTTTGCAGGCGAGAGCGGCGGTGCGCTCGGGGCCTTTGACTACTTCGCCACGGTCAGCTACTTCGACGAGACCGGCTGGCGCGACATGTCGCCGAGCACGGTCTGGCAGGCGTTTGGCAAGGTCGGCTGGCAGACGGAGAGGACCGATCTTGATCTCAGCTACACCTATGCCGACACCAGCCTGTTCGGCAACGGGGCCACGCCGCTGAGCATGCTCGAGTATCGCCGGCAGACCAGCTACACCCCGGACTTCACGCACAACCTGCTGCATTTCGTGAACCTGACAGGCACGCAGTCCCTGTCGGGGAGCCTGCTGCTCTCCGCGAATGCGTTCTACCGCCACCTCATCACCGGCAGCAGCAACGGCAGCAATAACGACAACTACCTGAGCGCGGACTATGAGGCAACCCCACCCGACTGCAGCCTGCCGCTCGAGGACCGCATCGGAATCGCCTATTGCTCCCAGGCGGCCACCCAGGTCTCAAGGCTGGTGCAGCGCGTGGCCGGAGCGGGCGTGCAGCTGACGGACTCGCGTGACCTGTTCGGCTGGAAGAATCAGGGCATCATCGGGCTTGACTACAGCGACGCGCACGATGAGTTCGAGCAGGCGTTCCAGTACGGGGCGTTCGCCCCCGACCGGACCCTGATCTACCTGCAGAGTCCGCTCAACAACCAGACCGTGATTTCCCTCGGGGGCACGAACAAGATCTTCGGCGCGTATCTGACCGATACCCTTTCCCCGAGCGAACTCGTGCACGTGACGATCTCCGCCCGCTACAACCGCAACACCGAGACCCTCGACGGCTACAGCGTGGAGACCGATGTGAGCGCCGGCGCGGGCTTCGATCAGGCCAGCCCGGTCGTCGGGCAGCACACTTTCAGTCGCCTGAATCCTGCCATCGGCTTCACCGTCACGCCGACGGAGTTGCTGACGTACTACGCGAACTACAACGAGGCCAGCCGCGCCCCGACGGTCATCGAGCTCGGCTGCGCCGACCCGGAGCGGCCCTGCGGGCTGCCGAACGATTTCGCGAGTGATCCGGACCTGAAGCAGGTGGTGGCGCGCACCCTCGAAGTCGGACTGCGGGGAAATCTGGCGGATCGCCGCCTCAACTGGAGCGCGGACCTGTTCCACACGGTCAACCGCGACGATCTGCAGTTCATCGCCACCCGCACCAACTCCGGCTATTTCGACAACGTGGGCAATACCCGTCGCCAGGGCCTCGATCTGGCGCTCGGCGGCACCCTCGGCGGACTGCAGTGGCGCGTGGCTTACAGTTACGTCGATGCAACCTACCAATCGCAGTTCGTCGTCAGCGCCGAATCCAACAGCACCGCCGACGTCAACGGCGACATCGTGGTGCGCCCCGGCGACCGGCTGCCGCTGATCCCGCGCCATACCGGCAGAGTGGTGCTCGACTATGCGGTCACTTCGAACCTGGAGGTCGGCGGCAACCTCATCCTGGTCTCATCATCCTACCTGCACGGTAACGAGAACAATGCCAACCAGGCCGGCGACACGAACGGCGCGGGCGACGTCATCATGGGCACGGGGACCATTCCAGGCTACGCGGTGGTGAACCTGCAGGGCACCTGGCACCTGGGTAAGTCCGTCGAGCTGTTCGCGCGCCTCGTCAACGTGTTCGACAAGGAGTATGCGACGGCCGGCTTCCTCACCAGCAACACCTTCAACCCGAACGGTTCGTTTCGCCCCGATCCGGACGACTGGACCAACGAGAACGCCGTCTCCCCGGGCACGCCCCGCGCGATCTGGGCCGGATTGCGGGCGCACTTCGACTAGACACGTGCGGGCCGTCAGCGGCGCCGGCGCAGCGGCGTGATCACCGTCGGTGGCGCCTCGATGCTCGGGGCTGCACTGCCGTCGGCGTTGAAGTTGGCGGGGTTGAGGAACATGACCGAACAGGCACTGCAGGCGTAGAAACTGGTTTCGTAGCGCGAGCCGTCCTTGCGCAGCACGCTCACCTGGTGGTAGCGCTCGAAGCGGCAGATGCGACAACGCCACTGACTACTGACTGGCACCATGGTGCCGATCGTAGGGAGGGGTACGAGCACACGTCCATTCAGTAGCGGGGCCGGTCGCGCACTGGATGCCGCGGGGCCGCCGGCCCGCGGCCGCCCACTGGCTGAGCGACGAATCCGCGCTTACCCGGCCGCGGCAGCGCCGCGGCCTCAGTCGATCTTGAGCACCACGCGAAAGCGGGCCTTGCCGCTCATCATCCGCTCATACGCCGCCTGCGCCTGCTCGAGCGGGTAGACCTCGTTCATCGATTCGACCTTGTTCAGCTGGCTGAAACGTAGCGTGTCCTCGGAATCCACGCTGGTGCCGGAGTACCAGCCCTTGACCGCGGCACGCTTGCTGAGCAGCGCGAACGAATCAACGCTCAGCATGCCTACCCCCCCGATCACCAGCATCGTGCCGTTCGGGCCGAGTCCTCCGACCACCGCTTGCATCGCGCCCGCCTCCGTCACGGTGGCGAGGATTGCCCGCGCGCCGCCCAGGCTGCGCAGCGCGGCGGCCGGGTCACCCCGCTCGGTGTCCAGGTACTCGTGGGCGCCAAGGGAACGCGCCAACTCCTCCTTATCGCTGCCCCGGCTCACCGCCACCACGCGAAAGCCGAGGCGCGCGGCGAACTGGATACCGAGGTGCCCGAGGCCCCCGACCCCGTGGATCGCAACCAGCTCGCCGGCGCGCGCGCCGCAGTGGCGCAGGGCGTTGAAGGTCGTGATGCCGGCGCACAAGAGCGGCGCGGACGCCACGGAGTCCAGTTCCGCCGGAACCCGCGCCAGGGCACTGGCATGCGCCAGCATGTGCGTGGCATAGCCGCCATCGCGGCTCACGCCGGTAGCGCCCTGGAAGTTGAGGCACGCGAACGCATCACCATGACGGCAGTGCAGGCAGTAGCCGCAGGCCCCGCTGGACCAGCCCACACCGACGCGCGTCCCTGGGGTCCAGCCCTCCACGTCCGCACCGATCGCCTCGACGACGCCGATCACCTCGTGCCCCGGAATGCGCGGATATTTCAGGCCCGGCATGCGACCGCCGACCGTTACCACGTCGCTGTGGCACACGCCGCACGCCTGCACGCGCAGGCGCACTTCATGACGTGCGGGCTGCGGCAGCTCCCGTTCTTCGATCCGGAACTTCGCTCCGGCCTGCGGTATGACCGCCGCGCGCATTGTTGCCATGGAATCTCCTCCTGAGGACGTGAACGCGCAAGGCTCCTTCGCTGCGAGTATACGCGGGCGCTGCTGCCGCGAGGCGGCGGCCCGAGGCGCAGGCGCGTGAGCGCCGTTGCCGGCGGCTGTTTGACATCCAAGAATCGCGTTGTTTAAATCCCCGCGCGATCAACGGCGGAGCCCAGCGCGTGCGAACAGCGACGGCGGCGTGGATAGTGCTGCTGGGGAGCGTGCTGGGCGCGGTGCAGGCTGCCCCCGAGCTCAAGATGGACCTCCCCGACTGGAGCAAGACCGCCGTCGCCGATCGCGATCTCGGCCACGGCGTACACATGCTTGAGAGCTACGGCGGCAACATCGGCGTGCTCGCCGGCGAGCAGGGCGTGCTGCTGGTCGATGCCGAGTGGCCGGAACTGAACGCGAAGGTGCGCGCGGCCGTGGCGCGCATCTCACCGAAGCCGGTGCGCTACGTCCTCAACACCCACTGGCACTGGGATCATGCCGGTGGTGATGCCGACTTTGCCCGACGCGGCGCACTCATCATCGCCAGCCAGGAGACGCACGACTACATCGTGGCGGCACAGCACGAGAACGCGACCAACAGCAGCCAGTACCTGCGCGATCCGGCCGGCGTGCCCGGGCTCGCACTCGGCGCGGGCACGCAGCGGATGTATCTTGCCGGGCAGACGATCGAGATCATCCATGCGCCGCCGGCCCACACCAACGGTGACCTGATCGTGCACTTCGTCGAGGCCGATATCGTGCAGACCGGCGACACCTTCTTCCATGGGTTCTACCCCGACATCGACTTCGAGCACGGCGGCACGATCGACGGCATGATCGCCTTCTACGATACCCTCTATGGCCTGTGCGGCCCGCGCACACGCGTCATTCCAGGGCACGGGCCACTGGCCACCCGCGAGGACATCCGTCAGTACCAGGCGATGCTGCGCGAGGTGCGGCGGCGCGTCGCGCGGGCGCTCACGGCCGGGATGTCCGAGGAGGCCCTGATCCGGTCGCATCCGCTCGATGATCTCGACCAGATCTGGGGCGGGAACCTCGTCAAGCAGCCGTACCTGCTCGCGATCGTCTATGAGGACCTGAAGTCCCGGGGCTGGGTCGCGCACTGAACCTGCGGCGGCGCTTGCGTCACCGCCGCCCTCATCGCCCTAGGCGTCCGCTATGACGGCGGTCGCTTCGATCTCGACCTTCGCCTGCGCCTCCATGAGCGCCACCACCTGTACCACGCTCATGACGGGGAAGTGCTTGCCCATGACGGCGCGATAGGCCGCCCCGATGTCCTTGAGTTGCGCGTAATACTCATCGCGGCTGGTGAGGTACCAGGTGAGCCGCACCACGTGCGCCGGCGTGGCGCCGGCCTCGGCGAGCACGGCGCGGATGTTTTCGAGCGCCTGCTTCACCTGCGCGGCCAGCGTGGCGCTCGGGAAGTGGCCCTGCGCGTCCCAGCCGACCTGCCCGGCAACGTAGACCTGCCGGCCCGAGGCCACGATGCCGTTGCTGTAGCCGCGTGGCGCGGGCCAGCCAGGCGGCTGCAGCGGCCGGGGCAGCGTGGCGCTCACGGCCGTCCCGCCGCGTTCAGCAGCTCGCGGGCGATGATCAGTTTCTGCACTTCAGTGGCTCCCTCGTAAATGCGCAGCGCGCGGACCTCGCGATAGAGGCGCTCGGTAATCTCCCCCTGCACGACGCCGCGGCCGCCGAACAGCTGCAGCGCCTTGTCCACGGCCCGCTGCGCCGCCTCGGTGGCGGCCATCTTGGCCATGGCGACTTCCTGCGTGACCGGTTCTCCCCGGTCGCGCCGCCAGGCGGCGCGGTAGGTCTGCAGGCGCGCCGCGTCAATCTCCGTGGCCATGTCCGCGAGCGCCGCCTGCGTCAGCTGCAGGTCCGCCAGGGTCTTGCCGAACATCGCTCGCGCGAGCGCGTGGCGCAGCGCCTCATCGAGGGCGCGTTGCGCAAAGCCCAGCGCGGCCCCGGCGACCGAGGTGCGAAAGACATCCAGCGTGCGCATGGCGACCTTGAAGCCCTCGCCCTCGGCGCCGAGCCGGTTGGCCGCCGGTACGCGGCAGGCGCTGAAGGCGAGCCGCGCCAGGGGATGCGGGGCCAGCAGGTCGATGCGCTGCGCGATGCTGCAGCCTGGGGTGTTGGCATCGACCACGAAGGCGCTGATGCCACGGGCGGCGACGGTGCCGTCCGGGCGCGCCTCCGCGGGGCTGGTGCGCGCGAACACGCAGTAGAAGTCGGCGATGCCGCCGTTGGAGATCCAGGTCTTTTCCCCGTCCAGCACGTACTCCCCGCCGTCGCGGCGCGCGGTGCACTGCAAGGCTGCGACATCGGAGCCCGCGGCAGGCTCGGACAGCGCGAACGCCGCCACCGCCGCGCCGCTCTCAACCCCCGGCAGGTAGCGCCGCCGCAGCTCCTCGGAACCGGCCAGCGAGATGGCGCCGCTGCCCAGGCCCTGCATGGCAAAGGCGAAATCCGCCAGGCCGTCGTGCCAGGCCAGCGTCTCGCGGATGAGCGCCAGCGCACGTACGTCAAAGCGCCCAACCGCCGCACCGCTGCCGTGCGGCACGCAGTAGCGCGTCCAGCCCGCCTGCGCGAGCGCCACGACCAGCGCCCGGCAGCGCTCATCCACCGCGGCCCGCTCGCACGGGTGGGGCGCCTCGGCGAGGTGCTGCGCGGCCCAGGCGTCAAGGCGCTGCACCAGCTCGCGGTGCTCAGGGGCGAAGAATGGCCACTCGAGGTAGCGCCGGTCGCGCGCGGGGGCGGCGCTCATGCGTTCAGTTTCCTTCAAACTGCGGGCGCTGTCGGGCCACGAACGCGCGGTAGGCGCGCCGGAAGTCCTCGGTCTGCATGCAGATGGCCTGCGCCTGGGCCTCCGCGTCGATGGCCGCATCGAGGGGCAGGTGCCACTCCTCGTGCAGCATCTTCTTCGTCATGGCATGCGCGAAGGTGGGCCCGGTGGCAATCTCGGTCGCAAGGGCAGTGGCCGCCGCCAGCAGCTCCTCGGCCGGCAGCAGTCGATTGAAGAATCCCCAGGACACGCCTTCCTCGGCCGACATCGAGCGGCCCGTGTAGAGCAGTTCCGCGGCGCGACCGTGCCCGATGAGGCGCGGCAGCAGCGCGCAGGCACCCATGTCGCACCCGGCAAGGCCGACGCGCGTGAACAGGAACGCGGTCTTGGCACGCGCCGTCCCCAGGCGCAAATCCGCCGCCATGGCAAGGATCGCCCCCGCGCCGGCGCACACGCCGTCCACCGCCGCGATGACCGGTTGCGGGCAGTGGCGCATCGCCTTGACCAGATCCCCGGTCATGGTGGTGAAGCGCAAGAGCCCGGCGGCATCCAGCTGCGTGAGGGGACCGATGATCTCGTGCACGTCGCCCCCGGAGCAGAAGTTGCCGCCCGCGCCGGTGAGTACCAGGGCACGGATGTCGGGGGCGTCGGCCAGGCCGCGGAACAGGTCCCGCAGCTCCGCATACGACTCGAAGGTCAGCGGGTTCTTGCGTTCCGGGCGGTTGAGCGTCACGACCCCGACGCGACCCTCGCGGCTCCACTGAAAATGCTGCGGCTCAGGGGTGAACTGTGTCATGCGCTTAGGGCTCCGCTTATTCGCTCGGCGCGTGGCTGATGTGGCGCTTCAGGTCCCCGAGGAGCTCGGCGAGCTGCTCCTTGTGCCGGGTGCTCATGCCATCGAAGAGCTCGATCACCCACTGCTCGTGTTCGGCGGCCATGCGCCGGAACTGACGCTGGCCCTCGGCCGTGAGTTTCACTCGGAACACGCGCCGGTCGGCGCTGTCGACCTCGCGCACTACGAGTCCTTCCTTCTCAAGTCCGTCCGTGATGCCGGTGACATTGCCGCCCGTGACCATCAGGCGCTGGGACAGCTCGCTCATCTTCAGACCGTGGCGCGCGCGCTCCAGCTGCGCCATGAGGTCAAAGCGTGGCAGCGTGGTCTGGTAGTTCGCCTGCAGGTTCTGGCGCACGACGCTCTCGATGCGGTTGGTGCAGCTGAGCATCCGCAGCCACAGGCGTACCGACACGTGGTGATCGTCGTGCACCCGGGTCTCGGCATCCACGCGCGGTTCGATGAGCTTGAGGCGGGCTTTTTCCTTGGGCATGACCCTCACTCCGCTAGGTAACTTCGCCGCCGGAGATGATCAGGCTCTGTCCGGTGATGCTCTGCGAGCCCGGGCGGCACAGCCACAGCACCGCATTGGCGACCTCCTCGGGTGTGATGAGGCGCTGCTGCGGGTTGGTCGCCACCAGCGCCGCCAGCGCCTCACTCTCGCTGCGACCGGTCTTGTGGCGGATGGTGGCGACGGCCTGCCTGACGATGTCCGTGTCGACGTAGCCCGGGCAGACCGCATTCACGGTGATATTGCGGGTCGCGTATTCGAGTGCCAGCGCGCGGGTAAGCCCGATGACGGCGTGCTTGGAGGCGACGTAGGCGGAGATGTACGCCGCCCCACGCAGGCCGGCGGTGCTCGCGATGTTGACGATGCGCCCGTACTTGAGCTCCAGCATGTCCGTCACGGCCGCATGCGCACACAGATACGTGCCGGTAAGGTTCACCGCCATGATCCGCTGCCACAGCGCCTCGTCGGTGTCGGTGAATTTGGCGCTCGCCGCCTGGCCCGCGTTGTTGATGAGAATGTGCACCGGGCCGAAGCGTGCGCGTGCGGCGGCAAAGGCGCCGCGGACGGAGGCGCCGTCGGTGACGTCTGCGGCCACCGGCAGGGCGCGGTCATTGCCGAGCTGCCCCGCCAAGCGGGCGAGGCTTTGCGCCTCGCGCGCCAGGAGCGACACGTGGGCGCCTTCCGCGGCGAGCGCGGCGGCCACCACGGCGCCGATGCCGCGACTGGCCCCGGTCACGAGCGCGTGCTGGCCGCTTAAGGAAGCTAAGGTCACGTCCCACCTCCGGCCTGCGCGGCGCGCTGCAGGTTGCGCTCGAGCTGGCTCTTGCCTGACAGGTACTGGTTGGGCCACCACTGGGGTTCATACCCCTGGCGTGCCGCCGCCTCGAGCGTCCAGGCCGGATTGGTCAGGTGCGGGCGGGCCAGCGCGCAAAGGTCCGCCCGTCCGGCCGCGATGATCGAGTTGACGTGGTCGGGCTCATAGATATTGCCCACCGCCATGGTCGCGATGCCCACGGTGTTGCGGATCTCATCGGCGAACGGCGTCTGCCACATGCGCCCGTACACCGGCGTCTGCCAGGGCACCGTCTGCCCGCTGGAGACGTCGATGAGGTCGGTGCCGGCGTGCTTGAAGGTGCGCACGATGGTCAGCAGGTCGGTTTCACTCAGGCCGCCGTCGGCCCAGTCGCTCGCCGACAGGCGCACGGACAAGGGCTTCTCCGGCGGCCATTCGCGGCGCACCGCGGTCAGCACCTCGAGCGGGAAGCGCAGGCGGTTCTCGATGCTGCCGCCATACTCATCGCTGCGCTGATTGGTGAGGGGGGACAGGAACGAGGCCAGCAGGTAGCCGTGCGCCATGTGCAGTTCGAGCATGTCGAAGCCCGCTTCGAGCCCGTGCCGGGTGGCGCGCACGAAGTCCTCGCGCACCTTGTCCATGTCGGCGCGGCTCATCTGCAGCGGCGCCTGGCTGACGCCGTCCAGGTACGGCAGCGGCGAGGGCGCCAGGATCGGCCAGTTGCCGCGCGGCAGCGGATGGTCGGGCTGCTCCCAGCCCAGCTGGGTTGAGCCCTTGCGGCCGGAGTGCCCGAGCTGCAGGCAGATCTTGGCCGGAGAGTTACCGTGCACGAATACGACGATGCGCTGCCAGGCGTCGCGCTGTGCCGTATTCCACAGCCCGGTACAGCCGAGAGAGATGCGGCCCTCGGGAGAGACACAGGTCATCTCCGTGTACACCAGTCCCGCACCCCCCAGGGCGCGGTGCCCGTAGTGCACCAGATGCCAGTCCTCCGGCATCCCGTCCACGGCGCTGTACTGCGCCATCGGTGACACCACCACACGGTTCACGAGGGTCATGTCGCGCAGCCTGAACGGCAGAAACATCGGCGGCCGCGCCGCACGCGCGCCGTCGCGCTGCGCCAGCCAGCGCTCGTAGTCGGCGACGAAGAGCGGATCGCGCACCTTGAGGTTCTCGTGGCCGATACGCTGGCTGCCGGTCAGCAGGCTGTAGGCGAACTGCTCGGGCGGCAGGTGCACGTAGCGCGCGACGTGCTCGAACCACTCCATGCGGTTACGCGCGGCGCTCTGCAGCTTGAGCACCTCGAGGTGCCGCTCGCGCTGGTAGGCTTCGAGGGCCGCCTCGAGCGGGCCGGGCGAGGTCACGTGCTGGGTCAGGCAGATGGCATCCTCCATGGCAAGCTTGGTCCCCGAGCCGATCGAGAAGTGCGCCGTGTGGGCGGCATCCCCGATGAGCACGAGCTTGCCGTGGTGCCAGCGCTGACATCGCACGCGGTGGAAGTTCAGCCAGGCCGAGCCGCGCAGGTGGCCGGCGTTGCTCTGCAGGCGGTGTCCGTCGAGGTACCGCGCGAACAGCCGCTCGCAGAAGGCGACCGACTGTTCGGTGGTGCAGCCATCCAGGCCGTGCGCTCGCCAGGTCTCCTCGCGGGTCTCGACGATGACCGTCGAGAGCTGCGCGCTGAACTGGTAGGCATGGATCTGGAACCAGCCGTGCGCGGTGGGCTCGAAGGCAAAGGTGAATTCCGCGAACGGGCGGGTCGTGCCCAGCCAGATGAAGCGGCACTTGCGCACGTCGATATCCGGCTGGAAGACGCCGCTGTGGCGCGCGCGCGTGCGGCTGTTCACGCCATCCGCGGCGATGATGAGATCAGCGTCGGCGAAGGCGGAGTCGTCCTCGACCTCGTGCTGGAACACCTGCTGCACGCCCAGCTCGCGGGCGCGTTCCTGCAGCAGTCCGAGCAGGCGCTTGCGGCCGATGCCGCAGAAGCCGTGGCCACCGCTCACCAGCCGCGCACCGCCGAAATAAATGGCAATATCATCCCAATGATGGAAGTTGGCGAGAATCGCGGCATGCGACTCGGGGTCGGCGGCGCGGAAATTGGCCATGGTCTGGTCGGAAAACACCACGCCCCAGCCGAAGGTGTCGTCGGGCCGGTTACGCTCGAAGACCTCGACGCGTGCGGCGGGCAGTGCCTTGCGCAACAGGATGGCGGCGTACAGCCCGGCGGGGCCGCCACCCACGCACACGATTCGCTTCATGCTGCTCGGTTCCCTCGCGCCGCCCGTATCGCGGGCCTGGCGCCTATGTTATATTGCCAGTTACTTCAGGTGTCAATCATTTCTCCACCGGGTGCCAACCCGCAGCCGCAGCAAGAGAAGTCATGAGCACAGCAACGCCGTCTCCGGGGAAGTCCTCCACCGCGCTGTCCGATCTGGTCGCGGGAATCGTCGGTGGCAAGATCCGCGTCGTGGACCTCACGGTGCCGCTGGAACCGGCGACTCCGATCATCCAGCTGCCGCCGCAATTCGCCCCGTCCAAGGCATTCGCGCTGGAGGAGATCTCCCGCTATGACGAGCGCGGTCCCGCCTGGTACTGGAACAACATCGCCTGCGGCGAGCACACCGGCACCCATTTTGACGCGCCCATCCACTGGGTGACCGGCAAGGACTACGCCAACAACGCCACCCACAACATTCCGGTGGAGCGCTTCATCGGCCCCGCCTGCGTCATCGACGTGGCGCAAAAGGCCAGAGCCAATCCGGATTTCCTGCTGACGCGTGAGGCGGTGCAGGAGTGGGAGCGCGAGCACGGGCGCATCCCCGCGCACGCCTGGGTGCTGGTGCGCACCGACTGGTCACAGCGCACGGGCGCCAAGGAATTCCTCAATATCGGCAGCGATGGCGCGCATACCCCCGGATTTCATCCGCAATGCGTACCGTTCCTCGCCAAGGAGCGCGACATCCTGGGTGTCGGGGTGGAAACCGTCGGCACGGACGCCGGCCAGGCGCCCACCTTTGAGCCGATGTTTCCCTGTCACACGATCATGCACGGCTCGAACCGTTTCGGCCTGGCGAGCCTGACGAACCTCGACCAGTTGCCCGCCACGGGCGCGGTGGTGATCGCGCCGCCCCTGAAGATCGTCAATGGCTCCGGCAGCCCGCTGCGGGTGCTGGCACTAGTCCCCGCCTAGCAGCGGCGCGCCCATGGCCGAGCGCTCGTTCACCAAGGAAGTGCAGTCGCTGCGCCTCGCCCAGGGCGAGGAATTCCGTGGTGAGGGGATTCTGGCCGTGACCAAGGCGCTGCTGCAGTCCGGGGTGGCGTACGTCGGCGGCTATCAGGGGGCCCCGATCTCGCACCTGATGGACGTGCTCGCGGACGCGCAGGAGATTCTTAACGAGCTCGGGGTGCACTTCGAGGCGAGCGCCTCGGAGGCGACCGCGGCCGCGATGCTCGCCGCCTCCATCAATTACCCGCTGCGCGGCGCGGTCACCTGGAAATCCACCGTCGGCACCAACGTCGCCTCGGATGCGCTCTCGAACCTGGCCTCCGCCGGGGTCAAGGGCGGCGCACTCATCATCCTCGGGGAGGATTACGGGGAGGGCGCGAGCATCATGCAGGAGCGCACCCACGCCTTTGCGATGAAGTCGCAGATGTGGCTCCTGGATCCACGCCCGCAGCTGCCACAGATCGTGCGCGCGGTCGAGCAGGGCTTCGAACTCTCCGAGGCGAGCAACACGCCGGTGATGCTGATGCTGCGCATCCGTGCGTGTCACGTGTACGGGCGCTTCACCGCGCAGAACAATCGCCGCCCGCCGTTCTCGGGGGCAGACGCCCTGGCACACCCGTCGCGCGACTACGGGCGCATCATCCTGCCGCCCTCGACCTATGCGCAGGAGCGGGAAAAGATCCACACGCGCCTGCCTGCTGCCCAGCGCTTCATCGCCGAGCGCGGGCTGAACGAACTGATTGAGGCCGAGGACGGCGGCATCGGTATCGTGGTGCAGGGGGGGCTGTACAACAATACGCTGCGCGCGCTGGAGCTGCTCGGCCGCGCGGACGCCTTCGGCACGAGCCAGGTGCCGTTGTACGTGCTGAACGTCACCTATCCGCTGATCCCGCAGGAGTGGGAGCGCTTCTGCAGTGGCAAGCGCGCCGTGCTCGTGATCGAGGAAGGGCAGCCGGAATACATCGAGCAGGCGGCGAACCAGATCCTGCGCCAGCGCAACATCAGCGCGCGCCTGCTCGGCAAGCAGGTGCTGCCGATGCAGGGCGAATACACGGTTGACGTGCTGCGCCAGGGGCTGCGCGAGTTCCTGGATGAATACTCGCCCTCGCTGCCGGCCGCCGCCACCCGCACCGTGACCGAGGTGCCGCTGGTGCCCCTGGGCAAGCTCGCCGCGCTGGTGCCGGCACGGCCCTCGGGCCTGTGCGTGGGCTGCCCGGAACGGCCGTTCTTCGCGGCGATGAAGCTGCTGCAGAAGGAAACCGGTGCGCTGCACATCAGCGCCGACATCGGCTGCCACTCGTTTGCGACGCTGCCGCCGTTCAACATGGGCAACAGCATCATGGGCTACGGGCTCGGCGCGGCCGGCGCCTCCGCGTTCGGTTCCGGCAGCGGCAGGCCGGCGGTGTCGATCATGGGCGACGGGGGTTTCTGGCACAACGGCCTCACGAGCGGCATCGGCAACTCGGTGTTCAACAAGCACGATGACCTCACCATCATCATCGACAATGGCTATTCGGCGGCGACCGGTGGCCAGGACATCCTGTCCTCGCGGGCAGCCGACGCGCACCGGCAGGGCAATCACTCGATCATCGATGCGGTCAGGGGTGTCGGCATCCGCTGGGCCAAGCGCACGCACACCTACGACATGCGCGGCACGCTGAAAGTCCTGCGCGAGGCGCTCAGCGGCAACTACCGCGGGCCGAAGGTGATCGTGGCAGACGGGGAGTGCCAGCTGAACCGCCAACGCCGCGTGCGCCCCCTGATGCGCCAGGCGATCCAGGCGGGCAAGCGCGTGGTGCGCGAGCGCTTCGGCGTCGACCCGGATACCTGCACCGGCGATCACTCCTGTATCCGCCTCTCCGGCTGCCCGTCGCTCACGGTGAAGGCAAACCCGGACCCGCTGCGTCCCGATCCGGTCGCGCACGTCGACAACAGCTGCGTCGGCTGTGGTGTCTGTGGGGAGGTGGCGGACGCTGCGGTGCTGTGTCCGTCGTTCTATCGGGCGGAGTTGCTCTACAACCCCTCCGGCTGGGACCGCTTCCTCAGCCGCGTGCGGACCTGGGTCATCGGCACGCTGCAGCGGCGCAGCGAGCGGCGGCGTCTGCGCTACGCGCTCTAGGTCAGCGCCCGAATGGATGAGCGTACGCTCAAGCTGACCATCGCTGCCCTCGGCGGGCAGGGTGGCGGGGTGCTGACTGACTGGCTCATCCAGGTCGCCGAAGCGAGCGACTACATCGTCCAGAGCACTTCCGTGCCCGGGGTCGCGCAGCGCACCGGTGCTACGATCTATTACCTGGAGTTCTTTCCCCGTGCGCGCGCCCAAGAACTCGGCCGCGAGCCGGTCATGGCCCTCATGCCGGTCGCCGGGGACGTCGACTGCGTGGTCGCCTCCGAACTGGTGGAGGCGGGGCGTGCCATCCAGCGCGGACTGGTCAGCAAGGAGCGCACGACGCTCATCGCCTCGACGCATCGCTCCTACACGATCGGCGAAAAGAGTGCGCTCGGGCAGGGCGCGACGGACGCCGCTGAACTGATCGAACTTGCGCGCCAGCAGGGCAAGCGCGTCATCCTGTTCGATATGGAAGCGACTGCCGAGCGTCACCACAGCCTCATCAGCGCGGTGCTGCTGGGAGCCATCTGCGGGGCCGGGGTGCTGCCGTTTACGAAGCAGGCCTTTGCGGAGGCGATCACCCGCAGTGCTTTGGCTGTGAAGACCAATCTTGCCGCCTTCGAGGAGGCGTGCCAGCAGGCCAGCAGCGGGGGTACGGCGGTCCACGCCGCAAAGTCGGCGGCGTTCGCCGCGCTGC
>Ga0207693_10002159_pt1 | contig 17141 bp, 18 predicted proteins | sample LARL81metaG_FD_184347 | JGI IMG/M metagenome (GOLD analysis project Ga0207693, IMG submission 184347) | Corn, switchgrass and miscanthus rhizosphere microbial communities from Kellogg Biological Station, Michigan, USA - LAR L8-1 metaG... | ecosystem: Host-associated > Plants > Roots >...
TGTGTGACCACATGCCTTCCTCGGGCTGACGGGCAAGTCTGCTCTCAGCCAACCACGCGACCCGGTCACCGTGTTCGCGTGGGCTCCGCAGCCGTAACCGGAGCCCGGCCTCCGGGCCTCGTCGCCAGAACGGCGGACCGGCTTAGTGCGTCACCGGGCCTTGCGCGCGAGACCGGACCATACCGCGGCGCCAGCCACCACCACCGCTGCGGAAATCGCGGCATCGAGGTAGGCGAGGAATTCGGCGTGGCCCAGAACCGGAACAGCCAACACGACAGCCACAGCCGGCACGAAATGAGTGGCAACCACGCAGCCAAACGCGCTCGCGCGGCCGATCCTCGCCTGCAGCAGCGCGAAGATCGCCAACCCCACGAGAACCGACCAGATCCACTGCGCCCAGCCGCCGGCCAGCGCTCCGCCACCGATCATCCGCCACAGCTCTCCGTTGCTGTGATCGCGAACCAGCGTCGTGGTGTCATTGGTGCTCGGCCGAACCGCCTGCACGAAGGCGATCACCGACAGGCTCGCCGCCGCGAGCACGAGGCCGACCGACACGAGACGCCGGGTGGGCCGGATTGCTGTGGTCGGGGTCGTCAGGTCACGCGTTGGAACGAACGTCGTCATCGGTGCTCGCTCTCAGACTGTTGGCGAACGCGGTCGTCATGAAGAGGCACCGACACCGGTCCTGATACAAGGGGAGCCGCGGATCCCGGCCGTCTGTTGCCGCACCTGATCCTGAGCGAATTGACGAGAGCTCCCGTGGTGTGCCCACCATTGTCGGGCAACCGATACGGATCGGACGCCTGGGCGTTCGCGCAGGCCTGTCCGGGCAGTCAATCCGGTCGCGCTCGGTTCCGAACTTGCGGTATATCGCTACGCTCGAGGCACGGCGTTGGAGGCCGCCGCCGGGTCCGCGGGCAGGACTGAGTCCATCTCCCTAACTATGCGCATACGGGTGTGAGTGACGTTCCCTGGTGCCTGGCTCGCGGACCGTCGGGCTGAAGGGAAGCTGTCATGCCGGATCTGCCCGCTCGTGCGAATCTTGATCAGCTGCGTCGGCAGGCCAAAGACCTGCTGCGCGCGGCGCGTCGCGGAGATGAGACGGCAGTGCGCTCGTTCGCCGCCGTGGCCGGGCCTATGAGTCTTGCGACCGCGCAGCTGACCGTGGCTCGTCGCTACGGATTTGCCAGTTGGGTTGCGCTGAAGACGGAGGTCGAGCGGCGCCGGATCCTGGACGCCCGCGACGTGGACGGCTTGCGGGCGCTGCTCAAGGGGCGCCCAGAACTGGCTTGGCAGCGTATGCAGCATTGGCGTGATCACCCGTCCGGGCCCAGCCCACTTGGTTACGTCGCGATGCTGCGCTACAACACCACGACCGGTACCTGGCGAGAGGTGTCCGGCACGGGTGAGCTCGCCCGAATGCTGATCTCGGCGGGAGCGCCAGTCGACGGACTGCCAGGGGATGCGGAGACTCCCCTGATCACAGCTGCCAGCTACGGCGATGCTGAGCTCGCGGCCGTGCTGATCGCCGAGGGGGCTGACCGCGAGGCGGTATCGGGCGAGACCAGCGGCGGAGTGCCCGGCGGCACCGCGCTGCGGCATGCCGCAGTGTTCGGCATGACCGGAGTGGCAGAGGTGCTGACCGAAGCGGGAGCACGCGATCTTGTGCACGCCGCCGCCTCCGACTCGCTGGACGGGTGGCCGCTGGCCGAGCTCTCGGGAGGCGACCGAGTGGCCGCGCTCCGCATCGCGGCCGAACACGGCCACCTAGCGGTCATTGATCAACTCCTTGCCGCTGGCGCGCCCGTCGACGGCCTGGACCGGGACGGCTCCACCGCATTGCACGAGGCGGCTTACAGCGGCCAGGTCGACACCGTGCGGCACCTACTCGCACGCGGCGCAGATCCTGCGCTCCGCGACTCGCGCTTCGGCGCGACTCCGCTCGGCTGGTGTCAGCACCGGCACGGCGAACTCGGGTCCAGCGCCGCGCACCAGACGATCGAACAGATCCTCGGCCCGGTGACGCCGGCGGCGACGGACTAGCGGGACAGTCGTGTCCGCTGGAGGTCGCTTAAGCGTATGTAGCGCGTTCGCCGCGCGACATGCGGCTAGCTTTGCCAGCCCAGGGCCCAGAGGTCGCTGGGATCGAATTCGTGGGCCGCGGCAGCGAATGCACCGAAGGCCTCGACGACCTCGCGCCGCCGTCGTTCGGGAATTCGTCGCATGATTGCTTCGATCTTGACCCGCCGATCGTCCATCACCGTGTCGACCAGCATGCGGCCTTTCGGGGTCAACGCTAGATTCAAGTGCCGGCGATCCTCGACGGCATCCCGGCGGTCCAGCAGGCCGGCGGCAACAAGACGGTCGCAAACGCGGGTCGCGCTCGACGGATGGACGTCAAGCGCATTCGCCAGTCCAGCCAGGTTGAGGCTGTTATGACTGGCGATTGTCACCAACGCGCGTAACTGGGTCAGGGTGACGATGTGCTCGACGGATTCGATCGACTGTGCGCTAACGGCCACCAACACCCGAGTCGCAGCGAGGATCGCATCGACCTCTGCAGCGCGGCGGCGGCTGGTTGCTGTTGTGCCGCCCTCGCGTGTCATCTCGTTAACCTCTCACAAATGATTGCAGTTCAACAAATATTGAACCAACCAAACGCATCTCGGGCACTGTCAGCATGCGGCGCTAGGTTCGGCCTACCTGCCTCAGCTAAGACGCGTTGTCGGCATACGTGATTTGCCCGTTGACCAATGTGTCGCGGACTTCGGCGCAGGCGTTGGTCAGCCGGAGCTCGCCATCGTGCGTGTACAGCCCGTGTTGCAGGGCAGCGAACAAGACCACGGCGGCTTGGTCGACGCAGGAGACCTCAGCGAGATCTACCGTCACGGTGCGGTGTCCCCCACTCACCAGAAGATCGATCGCGCCGGTTAGCACGTGGAGCGTCTCACGGTCGAGTACGCCTCGGGCTTGCACGACCCCCGTGGTCATGTCCGCATATGCACTGAACCGGGACTGTGTGTCTTGTTCGGTGATAGTCACTTTCTCCTCTAACCCCGAGGCCTTCCATCCTTTGACCCAGGACCCTTCCATCGCGAACCAGTGACTGCGCGCGAGTCTCTGCTGATCGCATTCATCGTGCGATACAACAACGGTTGCAGTACTACAACCTACTCTACCCACGGCCATCCGTTGCCACGAGGCGGGTACCGGCCAGCGTCACCGGTTCGATCGGGCGGACCGCTCGCCGACAGTGCGCCTGTCGCCGCTGCCACCGGTGGTGTGCGTGCTGCTGGGCGCACCCCGCCGCCGGCGACCCTCCTTGCATGGATCGGGGCTGGGCTGCTCGCAGTCGGAATCGTGCTCGGGTTCACATACCAACAGGCCCGGCCCCCTGGGGAGACCGGGCCTGCGGGTGGTGGAACGATCAGGCGGCGGGCTGCTCGCCTGACTCGGCCGGAGTCTCGACCTCGGCCGGCTCGGCCGGCGTGGTCTCGGGCGACCCGGTCGTCACGGCGATGCGGCGACCGGCGATACGGGCGTCCGCGCCGGCAACGCGGATCGTCAGAACTCCCGCGTCGTACGTCGCGGTGACGTCGTCACCGGTGACCTGGGCCGGCAGCGCAAAAGCGCGCCGAAACGATCCGTACCGCACCTCACGCACCGTGCGGCCGTGCTCGGACGACGCACGCTCGTCGCGCCGCTCGCCACGAACGACCAGCTGGCCATTCACGACCTCGACGACGACGTCCTTCGATACGTCGACGCCCGGCAGCTCGAGCCGCAATACCGCGTCCGAGCCGTCGCGAGTCACCTCCGCGGCTGGCGTGAAGCCGAACGTCCGCCGCACCGAACCGAACGCGCTAGGACCGAAGGTCCGCCGCACGACGGTGTCGAAGTCGGCCAACGGGCTGCTCCACAATGTCAGACTGCTCATCTTCACCTCTCCATCGCTAAGAAATCCCGGCCGACATGGGCCGGTCGTAGGGTAAACATGAGTCGAGTCGACTCAATTCCCGTTCAGTCCAAAATCGTGAAGGCGACGGCCCGGCAGGGCGCGCCGTCCGCCCCCGCTATCCGAAGCGGCAGCACGGACAGCCACGGATCGGCGAAGCCGATGCTCTCCAGGGCGGTCAGGTTCTCGACGATGATGCCACCGGCGTCGGCCACCAGGCCGTGGACAGGCAGCCGGGCCGGGCCGCTCCCGCCGAGGTCAGTGGGATCCGGATTGGGTGTGTCCAGAGCAAGCATTCGTACGCCGGCGTCGAGCAGGAACTGGGCCGCGTCGGGCAGGAGAAAAGGGTGATCGAAGTACCCAGGCGTTCCGCGATGGCGCGACCAGCCGGTGTGCAGCACGGCGGCGCCGCCCGGCGGCCAGGGGGTGTCGGCCAGGTCGCTCCGGGTTATCGCCGATCGCGGAGGCCGGCCACGCAGATCCACGATGCCCGCCGGGGCGACGAACCGGTCGATCGGCAGCTCGTCGACCCGGGCACCGTTCGCGCGGACGTGATACGGAGCGTCGACGTGGGTACCGGTGTGCGTGCCAAGCGCAACGTGCTGCACGTTGTACCCCTCGACGGCGAGGGTGGACGCCGGAGCGAAGGCAGGAACCGGATCACCAGGAAACACCTGGGTGTCCGTATCGATCGGTATCGAGAGATCGACGATGCGCATGGATCAGGCTTACCGCGCCGACCGGGTCCCGGGCACGGGGTCCGACAATAGGACAGTGATCACCGTCGTCGTGCTGGCCGCGCTAGCGCTCACGACGTGGATCTACCTCGCGCTCGGCCACGGCCGGTTCTGGAGCACCGCGGTGCGTCTACCGACGACGTCGAACCCGGACGCGGCCGGCGGGTGGCCAGATGTGACGGCGATCGTGCCGGCGCGCGACGAAGCCGAAATCTTGCCGACGACTCTGCCCAGCCTGCTCGCGCAGGATTACCCAGGCCGATTTCGAGTGGTAGTCGTGGATGACGCGAGTTCCGACGGTACGGGAGCCGTCGCTCGCCGCATCGGTGCGCACGTTGTACGGGGGGACGGGCCGCCGCCGGGCTGGGCCGGCAAGGTCGCGGCCATGGCGGTCGGCGTCCGTTCGGCCGGGACGCCCGAGTACCTGCTCTTCACCGACGCCGACGTGCGCTTCCCCACCAACGCGCTCAGCTCCCTTGTTACCGCCGCGGGTATGCACGACCTCGACCTGGTGTCTCAGATGGTGCGGCTGCGGATGAACAGCCGGTGGGAGCGGCTCATCATCCCGGCGTTCGTTTACTTCTTCGCGCAGTTGTATCCGTTCGCCCGGGTCAACCAGCCCGCGTCGACCGTGGCCGCAGCCGCAGGCGGCTGCATGCTCGTCCGGACGGAGGCCCTGCAGGAGGCCGGGGGTCTACCCCGTATTGCCGACGCGCTCATCGACGACGTGGCTCTGGGGCACCTCGTCAAAGGTCGCCGGGCCGGCTCTCGCATCTGGCTCGGGCTGAGCAGCGACATCCAAAGCGTGCGACCGTACTCACGCCTGGCCGACCTGTGGGCGATGATCAGCCGCAGCGCCTACACCCAATTGCGGTACTCGCCCTGGCTGCTCGCGGGCACCGGGCTGGGTTTACTGCTCGTCTACGTCGTTCCTCCCACGGCGACAGCGGCCGGACTGGCAGCGGGAAACGCACTTCTTGCGGCATTGGGCGCGGCCGCCTGGACGATCATGGCCGCGAGCTACGTCCCAATGCTGCGCTTCTACCGCCTGTCGCCGGCTCGCGCAGTCCTGCTGCCGCTCATTGCGGTCGGCTACCTGGCGATGACGATCGACTCGGCCCGGCAGCACCATCGAGGCCACGGAGGCGCCTGGAAGGGACGAACCGTGCCCCGATCGTCCGTCCCCGATCGATTAGCAGATCCGCGGTAGTTGCTCCCCGAGCGGCGTGTCGACGACGCGAGTGCCACCGAACGTCGTCGTCACGACCACCATCGACGGGTGGTCCTCCACACACTCGCCGATGATGGCGGCGCCACCGCCAAGCGGATGGGCCCGCATCGCCGCCAAGACGGCGTCGCTGTGCTCGCGGGGCACGAACGCCACGAGCTTGCCCTCGTTCGCCACGTACAGCGGGTCGAGGCCCAGCATCGAGCAGGCGTTGCCGACTTCGGCCGGCACCGGAATGGCCTTCTCCACCAGGCGCACGCCGACGCCCGACGCGGCCGCGATCTCGTTCAGCGATGTCGCCAAGCCGCCTCGGGTCGGATCGCGGAGCGCATGCAAGTCGGGCGTGACCGCCAGCATGGCGGCTACCAACGGGTGCAGTGCTGCGGTGTCACTCGTGATCTCGGAGCCGAATCCGAGCCCTTCTCGGACACTCATGATCGCGATTCCGTGTACTCCGATAGCACCGCTGACGATCACCACGTCGCCCGGTCGAGCGCGGTCCGGCCGAATGTCGACGCCCGATGGGACCAAGCCCAGGCCCGCGGTGTTCACATAGACCTGGTCACCGTGACCGGAGTCCACCACTTTGGTGTCACCGGTGACGATCGTGACCCCCGCGGCGCGCGCGGCCGCCCCCATATCGCTCGCCACTCGGCCCACGATGCCGAGCTCGGTCCCTTCTTCCAGAACGAACCCGCACGACAGGTGCGCCGGCGTGGCCCCGCTCATCGCCAGATCGTTGATCGTGCCATTGACCGCCAAGTGCCCGATGGAACCGCCCGGGAAGAACAGCGGTCGGACAACGAATGTGTCGGTTGAGAAGGCGATTCTCGCGCCACCCAGCTCCACCACCGCCGAGTCGGCGAGGCCACCAGGGCTTGACCCGAATGCCGGCACGAACAGGTGCTCGATGAGTTCGGCGGACATCTGACCGCCACCGCCGTGTCCCATCACGATCGTGGGACTGTCGCGCAGCGGCACCGGGCAGGCCCAGCCCTCGAAGTCCAGTGGCTGGGCGTCGACTGCCTCAGCCAATCGAGGCCACCTCCCGTTGGGACGTCGACGGCGTAGTCAGCCGGCGGTAGAGGTAGTACGCAGCGCACGCGCCCTCACTCGAGACCATCGTCGCCCCGAGCGGGTTGCGCGGCGTGCACTGCGTGCCGAACGCCGCGCATTCGTGCGGCTTGATCAGACCCTGCAACACCTCACCGCTGCGGCACACGGCCGATTCGTCAGTGTGGATATCACCCACCTGGAACCGGTACTCGGCATCGAAATCCCGATACGTCTCGGAGAGGCGCCAGCCGCTATCCGGGATGACACCGATGCCACGCCATCCGCGATCGGTAACCGTGAATACCTCCGACAGCAGCTTCCGGGCAGCTGGGTTGCCCTCCGGCGGGACGGCCCGCGCGTATGCGTTGTCCAGATAGGACTCGCCCCGTTCCAACTGGTGCACCGTGTGCCGAATACCCTCGAGGATGTCCAAGGGCTCGAATCCGGTCACGACGATGGGTACGGAATAACGCTCTACCAGCGGCGGATACTCTTGCGTGCCCATGACACTGCACACGTGACCGGCCGCTAGAAACGCCTGCACTCGACAGGCCGGTGATTGCATGATCGCGTCGATAGCCGGCGGAACCCGCACATGCGATACGAGCATGCTGAAGTTCGGGACGCCGAGCCGCTTGGCCTGGAACACCGCCATCGCATTGGGCGGGGCCGTCGTCTCGAACCCGATACCGAAGAAAACCACTTCTCGATCTGGGTTTTCCCGGGCGAGCTTGAGCGCATCGAGCGGTGAGTACACGACCCGGATATCGCCACCCTCGCTCTTCACCCGGAACAGGTCCCGGCCGCTTCCCGGCACGCGGAGCATGTCGCCGAACGAGCAGAAGATCACCTCTGGCCGCGAGGCAATCTCGAGTGCCTTGTCGATGAGCTCGAGCGGCGTGACGCAGACCGGGCAGCCGGGGCCGTGGATCATCTCGACCTGATCAGGAATTAGCTGGTCGATGCCGTGCCGGATGATCGAATGCGTTTGGCCGCCGCAGACCTCCATGATCGCCCACGGTTGTTTTACGGTGGCATGAATGTCGTCGAGCAGCCGCTTGGCCAGCTCCGGGTCGTTGAATTCATCGATGTACTTCATTCCGGCACCTCCCGGCCATTGTCGCGAGCGGCCTGGGCCCAGGCGTCGCCGAACTCTTTGTCAAGCTCACCCAGCTCCTTGAACAGAGCGAGCGTCTCCATTGCCGACTTCTCGTCGAGCCGCTGTAGTGCGAACCCGACATGCACGATCGTGTACTCACCAACCTCGATGTCCGGCACGAACTCCAGGCAGACATCCTTCTCGACTCCACCGAAGTCGACCTTCGCCATCCGAGTCTGATCCCGCTCCCAGATGTCGAGCACCTTGCCCGGAACGGCTAAGCACATGGTTCCTCCAATGGGGTTGGGGTCGAGTTCCCGGCTGTGCGATGTTCTGCCTGCTGTCGGATGTGTGCACCGACAACGAGCTGCCCCAAGGCCAAGCCGGCGTCGCTCGGCGGTACGAGCCGATGGCGCAACACCTGGAAGCCGACCTTGGTTAAGCCTCCGACAGTGAGTGAGGTCAGCCAAGCATTGAGGAAAACCCCGCCGGACAAGGCCACGGTGTTCACGCTCGTGCGATCACGGATACGCATCGCAACGTCGACCACCAGTCGCGCGACGGCGAGGTGAAACCGCGCGGATATCACGGCGGGCTCGACCCCGGACTGAACGTCGGCCGCCGCCGCTGCGATCACCGGTCCGGGGTCAAGCTGCGCGGGACCCGGCGGGTCGTCGGTCAGCCCGAACGAATAGGCCGCAACACCCGACTCCATCACGCTGCGGGCCAGGCCCTCGAACCGCATCGCGGCCTCGGCTTCGTACGCGACCCGATGACACACGCCGGCCAGGGACGACATCGCGTCGAACAAGCGGCCCATGCTCGACGTCGGCGCACAGCCGATGCCCGTCTCCAGCTGCCGAGCGAGCACGCCTCGCTCAGTCGGGGTGCACGCGGCCACGCAGGGCAGCCCGGGATCCCAGGCCACACCGGCACTATGCAGGTGGGAGAGCGCCATCCGGCACGGATTGCGTACGCCGGCATCTCCACCGGGCAGCGAGACATAGCGCAGGTGGGCCGCACGCTCATAGCCGTCATAGTCAGCGAGGAGGACCTCGCCGCCCCATACCGCATGGTCGTCTCCGTAACCGGTGCCATCGAACGCGACTCCGATCACCCGCGTGCGCCCGTCATGACCGTTCTCCGCCATAGCGGAAGCCACATGCGCGTGGTGATGCTGAACGGTCCGCACCGGCAACCCGGCCGGATTCCGCCGGGCCCAGGTCGCGCTGCGATAAGCCGGATGCCGGTCGGCGATGACCACCTCGGGCCGGGTCGACGTAATCGCCTGGAGGTGGCTCCTCGCCTTGTCGAACGCCTTGAGAGTCGCGAGGTCGTCCATGTCGCCGACGTGGGCGGACAGCCAGACATACCGGTCGGCCCCAACCGAGAACGTGTTCTTCAGATCGCCGCCTACCGCAAGGGCCGGCACGACCTCAACCGGCAAGGCCAACGGCATGGGAGCGAAGCCCCGCGACCGGCGTACCGGCAGCTGCTCGCCCGCGGTAACGCGCACGACCGAGTCGTCGCAAGGCACGTAAATGCGCCGGTCGTGAGCGAGCCACGCGTCAGCGATGCCGCCGAGGCAGTCGAGTGCATCGGCATCGTCGGTGACGATCGGCTCGCCGGCCAGGTTGCCACTCGTCATCACCAGCGCCTGTGGGCCCGGCGCGTCTCCGGGAAGGCCGAACAACAGGTGGTGTATCGGCGAATAGGCGATCATGACGCCGATGTCCGGATGGGTGGGTGCGACCGCGTCCGCCAACTTGAGCGACGGGTCCCGGCGCTTCGGCAACAATACGACCGGTCGTCGGGGGTCTTGCAGGAGAGCACTCTCCGCGTCGCCGACCTCAGCGATCGCGCGGGCGGTCTCGAGGTCGGGCACCATCACGGCGAACGGCTTGTCGCCGCGGTCCTTTCGCTTACGCAAAGCAGAAACGGCGATGTCGTCGGTCGCGGCACACGCCAAGTGATAGCCGCCGATTCCCTTAACGGCAACGATCGCGCCGGCATCGATCAGCCGACGCGTCTCCGCGATCGCAGCGTTTCCCTGCAGGTCCGGCTCGCCGGGACGACGCAACGTGAGGACCGGCCCGCAGTCCGGGCACGCGACCGTCTGGGCATGGAATCGTCGGTTGGCGGGATCGGCGTACTCGGCAGCGCATGCGGAGCACAACGGTAGCTCCGCCATTGTGGTCATCGGCCGGTCGTACGGGAGATCAACGACGACGGTGAAGCGCGGTCCGCAATTTGTGCAGCTGATGAAGGGGTGCCGGTATCGGCGATCGGCTGGATCAGCCAGTTCCGCCCGGCAGGCCTCGCAGGTGGCAACATCAGGCGAAATCAGCGTCCGCCCGGGCCCGGGCCGAGAGGGCTCGATAATGAACTCGGTGCCACCGCGACAAGGCACCAGCTGCGCCGTCACTGTCTCGACGTGGGCAAGAACGGGGGCCTCCGGCCCGAGCCGACGACGGAACTCCGCCACAACCGGCGCACCACCCTCGACCTCGACGATCACCCCGTTGGCCGCGTTGCCCACCGATCCGGACAGACCGAGCTCGCGGGCGAGCGCATAGACGTAAGGACGGAATCCGACGCCCTGCACCAGACCGGTGACTGTCAGCACGCACCGCACGCGGGACGGCTCGACACCGCGGTGGTGCCGGTCCGCCGCGCCGCATCCCGCCATGGCGTGCCCCATCCCCGATACCGCGGTGCGCGGCCCTCGTGCTCGCCGGTCCGGCGGCGGCGCAAGGAGAGTCCGGCGTCGAATCGACCGGGCCGGCACGTGTGCTGAACGGTCCAAACCAGTCGAACTCATCGGACGTTACTCTCGCCTGAGCGCCCTGGCGCGGTCAGGCAGCCGAGTCACATGTGGCGGATTTCCAGGTAGCGCTTGACGTCTGGGAAGGCGGCCACGACCGCCGCCGCGATGATGCCCACCACTACCAGCTTGATCACGAGACTCATGACGTTGTCACCTCCTCCGGCGATCCGTCGTTCTGCTGCATGACCTGCTCGACAAGGGCGATGGCGTCGGGCACCGCGGCCTGCACGGTCGCGCTCAGGCCCATGCCTTCCTCGATGATCTCAGGTTCGCAGGCAATGATGAGCACCGACGCGACCCGTCCACCGAGTGCGCCGAGATGCGCAATCACCGTCGCCGGATCCATCCCGTGGGCGTCGACGAGCGGGCTGGCGCCACTCGTAACGGCCGGTCCAGCGCCCGCCAGCTGGCTTTGATCGACTTCGACGAGGGTGACAGTTCCCGGCGGGTGCCCGCGGGGGGCCGCGTCGATGAGGAGGAGAACGTCGTACCCGTCCAGCAGCCGGTAGGCGAGGTGAACCCCCCGAATTCCGTAGTCGGCAATTTCTACGCCATCGGGATGCGGTCGACCGGCTAATTGGCGCACGACCTCGACGCCGAATCCATCATCGCAGAGAAAAATGTTTCCGACGCCGGCGACCAGCATTCGGCTCATGGCTCGCCGTCCGAAGTTGCTTCGCCGTCGGAGGCCGACTCGACGTCGGCTGGTTGCACCTCATCAGGCGCAAAGTAGAGATACCGGCCGTGCCAGCGCTGGATCTCGGCCCACTCCGCGTCATCGTCCGGCGTCACGCCCAGGTGCTGCGCACCGTCCACATCGAAGAAAACCGCCTGAACCGTCGCCACGCGGCCGGCGAGGAACATGTCCTGAGCGTCCGTGTGACGTGCGCCCGGCCGCAGCCTCACCTTGGACCCGCGGGCGACCCGGACGCCGTCGATCACGATGGCATCCGTCTCCGGGGATACTGACCGGTCTGCCCCGGGATCCCACCACGGTGTGCCTGCCGTCAGGAACGGGGCGGGTTGCGGGGGCGCACTGTCCGTCGGACCGTCGTCGGGTCGGGTCTTCTCGCCGGTGACCTGCCGGAGATATCGCACCGCACCGTGCAGCCGATCGAGGTGATCCGGCGGCAAGGTGTCGACCTGGTCGATCACCGCCGCCGCCCGGGGATCGGTCGCGCGCGCCTCGGCTTTCTCCGCGTCGGTGAGGGTCATGGTTCGCAAGGTGAGGATCTCGTCGATCTCGGTCGCGTCATAGAGCGCGCCCGGACTCTCGGGCGCGATCTGGGGGTTGTCCTCGAGGATGATCGGTGAGGACAGCATCACCGACGGAGCGCTGCCGAGCACCGGCCAGGTGCCGTCGTTCCGACAGCCGGCGACATCGAGCGCAGCCCACTCCGGCGGATCGGTCATCGACAGGAATCGTCCTGGTTCGAGGGCGCAGAACGTGTGTGCGGCGACGAGGGCGCTGCGCAGTGCGTCGTCGCGGCCGCGAAAGCTTCCGGCGGTTCGATTCTCCACCGAGACCGTGAGCCGGCGCGCGCCGAATGGTCCAGGCAGCTCCGTTACCCCGATGGCAACAGCACCGGCGATCGCGCGAGCTTCCCGGTGCACACCAGCTGAATCCCCGGCCTCCGCATCGACCGCGAACGGCCACTCCCGAACTTGCGCCGAAAGCTCGGCGATTGGCACGTGAACGTCGACCTGCCGGTCGACCGCCTCGTCCCACTCCGGCTGATCGCCGCCGGTGCGATGCTGCGCGTGCAAGAAGCGCGTCCGCACCCGGAGAGTGGCATCAGCATCGGCCTCGAATACCATCTCCGTCTGGTTACCGGACCGTTCCGAGGGATCGTCGGCCACATAGCCGGGCGGCATCAAGACGCCGAACTGCCAGCGGTTCGTGTTCTTCCCCGACGATGCGCGGTACGGGTAGAGAACGTAACCCTCGTACAGCAGCGCGTCGGCTACCTCGCGCACTGAGGCGAACGGGTCACCCATCGGGGCCGCACCACGGCTGGACGCCCCGGTCACGATTCGCCCGGCGCGGAGTCGGCGGCTTCGGCGAGCAGAGTCGTCACGGCAAGCTCCCAGGTCGGCAGAGCTCGGGCGGTCTTGAACGCACGCAGTGCCTCCAGTGTGTCGAGGCGCAGCCGCAACCAGCCACTGTTGGGGTAGAACGCGTCCATCATCGCCCGCCATTCGGTGACCGGCACGTGGTAGTTCGCCTCCTTGTGCCAGGGCACCTGGGCCACGCTGAAGCCGGTCTCCCCGCGGGTGAAGATCGTCCCGCTGAACAGCAGCAGAAACGGGATGTCGCCCTGTTGTAACCCGTGGAAGTAGCTGGTCGCGGCGATCTCGAGGTCGTACGTGCACGCGACCGGAAGGTCGACCTCGATGCCGTCGCTGAAGCTCGGAACCATCGCAGCCACGTTGGCGAACTGAAGCGGCTTGAGCGTCTCCGCCCAGCGCGACGTGTCCCCGAACAGATCGTTGAGCTGTCGGGCCTCGGCAGCGGTGTACCGGCGTTTCTGCGGTTCGATCCGAAGCTGCACCCGCAGCGCGATGGCATGGACGCGTTCTCCGGTCGTCTCCGAAATTCGCAGCTTGAACACGAGCGTCGGACCGGCGGCGTAGGGATCGGCGCGGACCTCGATGCAGTCGAAGACGAGCTCAGGCATCGGTCGACCCCATCGTCGAGCGGATCGGACGACTCTGCGACCGTACCCGCGCGAAGAAGTCGGTGATGTCTTGCCGTGCCTCCCCTCCGCCGTCGAAGCCCGTCCAATGCATCCGGATCCGTCCGACCAGCTCATAGCAGGCGTCGATCGGCACGAGATAGCTCTCGTTGCCCTCACGGGATCGGCGCACGATCAACGCCTCGACGTCGGGCACCAGCTCGCGGGCAAGCGGGCTCGTCTCCGCGACCGCGTCCCAGGCCGAGAGGTCGAGCAGCGACTCCGTGGCGCCGGCTGGGCTGGGGTACTGCGCGACGATCCGGCCGAGCGTGCTGTTGAAGAAGAAGAAGGCCATCCCGACGGGAACTTGGAGCCGGTCCCACAGCGCGTCGCTCAGCGCCAGGTCCGGATCGACGAGATACCGATCCGGCACCGCGCGGTAGTTGCCCCGCCCGGCGCCCTCGTGGGTAAACAGCAGATAGCAGGGTCGGCAGGTGCACAACAGGTGACGCGAGTCGAGATTCACGACGTGCGGGTGCTCGTCCACGAGATCGGCTCCGCACATCTCGCACGACTCGCCCGGAGGCGCCACCTTCGAGCGGGGCGGCGCGAAGCCGGGCCGCGGCTGCGCGCCGCTCGGGGTAACGAAGCGCCGCAGACCTGCCGGCACGACGATCACACCGCCTCCGGCAGGGCGACGCGGATCCCGGACGCGTCGTCGAGTAACGGCAACGGATCGAGGTGGCGACCGGATCCGTCGACGGCGCGTCCGGCGAGCCGCACGTCGTATCGGCTCTCGCAGTTCCCACACGTCAGCACCGAGCCGTGTAGGGCCGCGCTGACGAGCGAGGCTTCGCACGCCGGGCAGCGGTCGACGTAGGCGTAGTACGTCTCTTCGATCCGTGTGGCCATGACGTGACTTCCGCCGAGCTGGACGGATGTCACCTGCCCCTCGTGCGGAAGCTCCGCGGCCGAGGGATGCCGCCACACGGGGTGCGTCGCTTCCGGTGTTGGCGCATCCGGTCGCCGCCCGATCTGCAGTACCGGCGAGGACTGGACTTCACCGTCGACCACGATGCCGGTGAGTTCCGGCGCGGCCGCCCGTACCGCCTCTTCGATCGTCAGGCTCACCGTTACGGTCGACGAGGCACATCCGTGGCAACTGCCGGACAACCGCAGCCGAGCGACCCCGTCCGGGTCGACGCCGAGGAAGGACACACCTCCGGCGTGCGAGCCGAGGTAGGGCCGGACCCGGTCCAGTGCGGCTTCGATGCGTTCATCCACGGTCAGCGGGTGTAGTCCGTGAAGAATCAGCTGGCTCTCGACGAGGGGATCCGCGGCTAGCTGGTGAACCAGGTCGGGCCGTTCCGCACCGATGATCTCGCAGATTCGTGCGAGGCCGGCGCCGTAGTACTCGACGAGCAGTCGGACGATCTTCTCCCCGGTGTCGGCCGCAAGATGGCCGCTTTGGTCGAGCAGTTCCCCAAGCAGAGCCTCGACCTGCGCGCCAACGTCACCGTCCGGCACAGCCACGCCTCACATCGACAAGGTTATCGGCGTGGGGTTGTGCACCGTCTGCAGGGTCTTTCCGGGGCCGAGGTACATGTGCACGCCGCACGGCAGGCACGGATCGAAACTGCGCACGGCGCGCATGACATCGATGCCCTTGAAGTTGTCCGGCGGATTCTCCTCGAAGATAGGCGTGTTCTGTACCGCATCCTCATACGGGCCGGGTGTCCCATACACGTCGCGCACGCTGGCATTCCACGGGGTGGGCGGATACGGGTGATAGTTCGCGATCTTGCCGCCCTTGATGACCATGTGGTGGCTCAGCACGCCCCGCACGGCCTCTGTGAACCCGCAGCTGAACGCCTCGTCCGGCACGGTGAACGACTCCCAGGTCTTGGTCCGGCCGGCGCGAACCTCGGCAAGTGCCTGTTCGCAGAAGTACAGCGCGCAAGCGGCCGCGTAGGCCTGGAAGTACGTGCGGGCCCGATCACGTTCGAGCGCGTTGCTCCACTGCGGGATCTTCCACTCGAAGGTGACCTCAGGCTTGTCCATCGTCTTGGGCAGGTTGATCAGCACGCTCTGCCCGGTCGACTTGACATAGCCGATGTCGACTAAGCCGCCAAGGGCCGTCGCCCAGAGCCGCGCAATGGGGCCGCCGCCGGTGTCGCAGGCCAAGTAGTCAGTGCCGTCGAACCAGCGCGGTGACATGACCCAGCTGTACTTGTCGTCGAAGTTGCGCTTTTGCGGGTCGGGAATCGTCGTCTGGTTCCACGGGTGGTTGCGGTCGACCGGGTTTCCGAGTTCGTCCCGCTCCACGAACATCGGCTCGTTCTCCCAGCTCTGGTAGTACGAGCTGCCGAGCAAGATCCGAATGCCGAGGTTGATCTTCACCAGGTCGTTCGTCACGAGCTGACCGTCGACGACGACGCCGGGGCTCACGAACATCTTCCGGCCCCAGTTCGTCATGTTCCGATAGGTGAAGTCGCAGTGCGCCGGATCGTTCAGCGAGCCCCAGCACACCAGGAGGGTGCGACGCAGCCCCACGTTCTCGTACCCGGGTAGCGCCTCGTAGAAGAAGTCGAACAGGTCGTCATGCAGGGGGACGACGCGCTTCATGAACTCCACATAGCGCATCAGCCGGGTCAGGTAGTCGGTGAACAGCTGGATCGTCGCCACCGTCCCGACGCCGCCCGGATACAGCGTCGACGGGTGGACGTGCCGACCCTCCATCAGGCAGAACATCTCGCGAGTCCACCGGCTCACCTGCAGCGCTTCGCGGTAGAACTCACCTTCGAGCGGGTTGAGGGCCCGCATGATGTCACCGATCGTTCGGTAGCCGTGGGCGTCGGCGTGCGGGGCCTCGGTGTTGTTCGCCCGCTCCAGTACCCCCGGATTGGTTTCCTTGACCATCCGCTCGCAGAAGTCCACCCCGACCAGGTTCTCCTGGAAGATGTTGTGATCGAACATGTACTCGGCGGCTTCACCGAGGTTGATGATCCACTCGCCGATCGCCGGCGGGTGAACCCCGTAGGCCATGTTCTGGTTGTAGACGGAGCAGGTGGCGTGGTTGTCGCCACAGATTCCGCAGATCCGGCTGGTAATGAAATGCGCGTCGCGCGGATCCTTGCCCTTCATGAAGATGCTGTAGCCGCGGAAGATCGAGGAGGTGCTGTAACACTCAGCGACCTTCTTCTGCTTGAAGTCAATCTTGGTGTAGATGCCGAGGCTGCCGACGATGCGTGTGATGGGATCCCACGACATCTCGACGAGGTCGGACTTGTCCGCCGTTGCCGTCATCGACGTCACCGCACCTTCTCGTAGCCGGTCTTGAGTTCGGTTCCGGGTACCCGCCAGGACGGCTCCTTGTTGAGCGTCTTCTGGGTGAACCGGCGCAGCGTACGGACCGTCGCGCCGTAGGTCTTGCTGGCTCGGGTGGACACCTTGCTGCCTGGGGGCTCGTCCATGAATGGCATGAACTTGTCCGGGAAGCCGGGCATCGTGCAGCCGATGCAGATGCCACCGACGTTCGGACATCCCCCTATTCCGTTCACCCAG